>Ga0070728_10001712_pt1 | contig 31163 bp, 25 predicted proteins | sample tdDd471_FD_66723 | JGI IMG/M metagenome (GOLD analysis project Ga0070728, IMG submission 66723) | Marine sediment microbial communities from the Atlantic coast under amendment with organic carbon and nitrate - tdDd47.1 | ecosystem: Environmental > Aquatic > Marine > Coastal > Sediment | place...
CCATTGGATCGTTTTTGTTCCTTGGCCCCACCGGCGTAGGCAAAACCGAACTGGCCCGGTCGCTGGCGGAGTTTCTTTTTGATGACGAGCACAACATGGTGCGGCTGGACATGAGCGAATACATGGAAAAGCACACCGTCAGCCGTCTCATTGGTGCGCCTCCGGGCTATGTAGGCTACGACGAAGGCGGCCAGCTTACCGAGGCGGTGCGCCGCAGACCCTACAGCGTGGTACTGCTGGACGAAATCGAAAAAGCGCATCAGGATGTCTTCAACGTGCTGTTGCAGGTGCTTGACGACGGACGACTCACCGACGGCCATGGCCGCACCGTGGACTTCCGCAACACCATCATCATCATGACCAGCAACGTCGGCAGCCAGTATATTCTGGATATGGACGACCGGGACAAGGTGGAGCAACTGGTGGATGAAGCCATGCGCAGCGCCTTCAGGCCGGAATTTATCAACCGTATCGATGATATCCTCGTGTTCAACAAACTGGGCAAAGAGCATCTGGCGGGTATCGTGGATATTCAGTTGCGCCGCTACGACGCCCTGTTGGCGGAGCGCGAACTTTCGCTGCAGCTCACCGGCGAGGCAAAACTGAAACTGGCGGACATCGGCTATGATCCCAACTTCGGGGCACGACCGCTGAAACGGGCAATCGGCTCAAAGATCATGGAACCCCTGGCCCAGGAAATTATCCGGGGCCGCTTTAAAGCCGGTGACAAGATTCTGGTATCATGGAAAGATGCGGAGGGCTTTGTCTTTGATCTGCCAAGCTAATAAATCGCAGTCTAAACGCAAAACGCCGGAGCAAAATACTCCGGCGTTTTTTATTGCATATGAATGTCAGCCGTTACCGCCAGCGACGCAACAAAGCCAGCCCGGCCATAAGCAGCCACAGCATGGCGCTGCCGCCGCTGCACCCTGAATCGCTTTTGGCGGAAGGTTCATCGGTTTCCGTGTCGCCGCCGCCATCCACACATGTGCCGTCCACACAGATCATGGGAGCGCAGTCGGTATAGATACTCCATGCACTGCCGTCGGCCGCGCATTTTTCGATGGCGGTTCCGGCACAGCGCAGGGCTCCGGGAACACAAAGTGATGTGTCGGTGCTGTCGGTGGCTTCCGCCTTGTCAACGTCGTCAACAGCGTCCGCCGTGGTATCCTCATCGCCGTCGGGATACACACAGGCTCCGTTTACGCAGCTGCCGCCTTCAAAGCTGCAGTCTTCGGTCAGCACCCACAGCTCACCGGCATCGCTGCAGGTCACCAGACGATCTCCGTTGCACCGCATTTCACCGGGTGTACAGGTTTCAGGAAGATCAGTTTCAGCGGTATCCGTATCAATATCATCCACGGTATCGGTGTCGCCATCGGGCAAGGCTCCGCACTGGGGTGAAACTTCACCAACGCATTGTTCCGTGCCGGTGCCGCAGCCGCTTAGGGTGGTGTCAATGGACCCCCGGTTGTCGGTCAAAAACGGCCACGAAGCTTGCAGTTCAGTGCGGTAGCGTTCGATTTTGGCGATTTCCTCCGGGGTGGGCGGCAAACCAACTTCATGCACAATGGCAAAGCCCACCTTCAGATGGCAGGGGCTGGTTATGGGGTCACGCACGCCGTTGGCACGGATCACATCGTCAATGGTAAAATCAACACGGGTGCCGGTAAAATCATTGCAGGTATCCCGGGCAAAGGGCATGGAGGGACTGCCGTGGGTAGTACCGTCTACGTCCACATACCACAGGGTGCCAACTTCGTCCGCTGTTCTCAGGCCCATAAGATATTGGTCCAGAGGTCCGTACTTGCGCACACCGTTGCATTCGGAAAAGCTGCCGTTACCATTATCCGTCAGTGTTCCACCGTACATTACGGAGCCACTGTTGAACCAGGCGGACCAGTGACCATTGGGATCTTCATTCTCGTAGCCCCGTAAAATATCCAAAGGACCCCGACCATCGTCCATATCCATCAGAATCCATGCCATCCAGTGATGCCCGATTTCATGAGCAACAAGCTCAATACCGGTAATTCTGGGCATATTGTACAGATCATGAGGGTTTTCCGGCAGGTCGTGCATGGAGCCCATTTTAAGGCACTGCATCAGCCGTCCGGCGCTGCCCACCTGGGTAGGATCGAACAGACTGGTTTCCTCGCGTCCAATGCCCCGGATACTGTTTTTCACCGGAAATCCCATTTTTACGTCAAACATGAAATTTATCACCTTGTTGGTGAAAAAAATCAGCACGTCATAGTTATCGGGATGACTGGCATAAAACGATATCCCCGCGTGATTCACGCACAGGCCCTGGGCATAGAGCATATTGTCGCACATGCCCTCGACGGGAAGAATCAGCCCGGTGGTATCTTCAATGATGGCGATTTCACCCTCATCATGGTTAGCATATGCGGCACCGGATGCCAGAAACATCAGGGCCGCGGCGATTACTACGGATACTCTGCCACACAGGGTTTTCATGTCATTACCTCTTTGGAGTTCACACGCTTGAGGGCCACCATAGCATAAGCCGTGCAAGCTCTCAATATCGCAGGCACTTTTTTATTCAGCATAATTCAGCCGGTGCTGTCACCATAAAAAACGGCCCGGACAATTGCCCGGGCCGCTGTGAGCCACATGATATGTGGAGTTAAGCCCTACTCACCCCACTGGCTGGGATCAGCCACGATATCGCAGTCGATGAATTCGATACCCTGGCTGTTGCGCAACGGAGAATAGCAGTACTCGAAGATGTAGGGCATTTCCACCAGCCGCACATGGCTGAGAATTTTGTCGTTGCCCTGATCATCGGTAATGGTGGTGTCGTGGGGAGCCTTGTAGTCATGGATATCCTCACCATCTTCCATGCTGGCCCACGGGTCCCAGTGTTCCCACTGGCGATACCAGTCCGAGGATATGCCATACCACTCCATGATATGACGGGCTTCCTCAGCGGTAAGGGGATAACCATTGGTTGCAGCGGAAAGCAGCCATCCGGCGTGGTCCCGGGCATATTCCTTGTGATCCTTGTTGGGAACATTGTCATGCATCAGCTGATCAAAACGCACCACCAGTCCCTTCATGAGTTCACTGGCGATATCGTTGTAGCCCCAGAACTGGCTGGTGGCCAGGGCCGCGATATGAAAGTAATTGTAGAGATTGTAATTGAAGTAATGGGTGCCGGTGGCAGACATTTCAAAGTTTTCGCCGACAAGCCCCTGCTCGCAGTGACCACGGTCAGCCGGAAATCCGTATCCCGCCATGGCTGCACCAAGCTGGGCTGTGCATTCGGCATCGGGGCCATAGATACCTTTCCAGTGAACAAAGCTACCCAGGTCTGCCTCAGGATTTCCATCACGGGTGGTATCCAAAGCATATGTAGCCTGTCCGTCATCGTACCTGGTCAGGATATGCCAGTCGTTGTCAACAATGCTCTGGCTAAAGCCCCGCATGTATTCGATATACAGTTCCGCTGCGGCCCGCAGTTCTTCATCATCGGATTCATAGTAGGTCCGGGTGGCCATGGGAAGCGTCTTGTACATATAGGCCACATCGTCCTTGCTGCGCATGTTGGAAATCCAGATTTTGCCGTACTCCGGGTTATCGGTGAGTTCAAACACGTGTACATTCCACTTGACCTGGGGCTCGTACATACCCTCATAGTCGATGGCGACCTTGCGCCCATCAACCTCGTAACTGTGATTGTGATTGAACACAGCCCGGGCCTGCAGGTATTTGACAATGGGATCTTCCCGCTCGGATTCAATACCCAGGGAAAGCGCCACCATGCCCCGCATCAGCTGGGCGGCAAGCTCTGCCATGCGCTTCTCACCGGTAAGCAGATAGGCGGCTGAGGTGTTATCAATCACCTTGATGGTGCGCTTGCAGATGTTCTCGGCACGGCCATAGTGGTAAAATTCAACGGTGTCGCCGTTTTTGCGCATACCTACATCCTGCCACCACAAACGATAATCGAACATATCGGCGTTGTAGCTTTTATGCATGCCGTGGCCGGTGCGGTACACCCAGTTAAAGTAATCGGTATCCTTGAAAAATCCCGTCACCTTTTTGGTAAATGCGGTGATTTCCGCCGGTGTTGGTGCGGTTCCCACCGGGGGACGGGCATCAACGGTATAGCCCAGAGTATCGGCGGGAGCCGGGGGAACCCCTACCCCTTCCTGTTTGACGATCTCGGCTTCCGCCTCAACATCGCCGTCAATATCAATGTCGCCGTCGGTCGCCGGGGTGTCGGTATCGTCGTTGCACCCGGTGCCATATGCGGCACATATCGCAATCGCTAAGAAAATAACAAGCCGCCTGAGAGTCATGGGAACCTCCTGTCTGTTTGCCCCTATTATTTTGAAGATTGGATAATATGCAAATATAAAGCACAAAAACGCCCCTTCATTTCTGAAGAGGCGTTCTTTATTGTATATGGAATGTTTTCTGAGCCTGAAATCTACCGAAGCAAGGCCAGAAATTCCTTGTTGGTTTTGGTGCGGCGCATGCGGTCCAGCAACAGCTCCATGGCCGATACCGCATCAACGCTGTGAATCTGCTTACGAAGCATACGGTTGAAATCAACCTCATCTTCGCTGAGCAGCAATTCTTCTTTCCGGGTGCCGGAACGACGGATATCAATGGTTGGGAAAATCCGTTTTTCCATTAGCCCGCGATCCAGATGCAACTCCATGTTGCCGGTGCCCTTGAATTCTTCAAAAATGACTTCATCAAGACGGCTACCGGTATCGATAAGAGCAGTACCAATAATGGTAAGGCTGCCGCCGTCTTCGGTGGCGCGGGCGGCACCAAGGAATTTTTTGGGTTTGTACAGGGCGTTGGCGTCCATACCACCGGAAAGCATTCTGCCGGAGGACTTGCCGGTTGCATTGTAGGCACGGGCAAGGCGTGTGATGGAATCCAGCAGGATAACCACATCTTTTCCCTGTAGCACCAGCCCCTTGGCCCGGTCCATCAATTCTTCCGCCACTTTGATGTGCTGATCTGCGCTATTGTCAAAAGACGAGAAAACCACCTCGCCGCAGTCGCTGCGCAACAGGTCAGTGACTTCCTCGGGGCGTTCATCCACCAACAGAATAAACACCTCGGTATCGGGATCATTAGCCGCAATGGCCATGGCGATATGCTTCAGGATGGTGGTTTTACCCGCCCGGGGCGGTGATACGATAAGGGCACGCTGCCCTTTGCCGATAGGAGCGATCAGGTCGATGACCCGACCGGTCATTTCTCCTTCATGCTCCAGCACCAGCCGCTGATTGGGATACACCGAAGTCTGCTGTTCATATGCAGCATCATGTTTTCCGGTTACAGGGCCCTGAGGCTGCCGTGGACGGGACGGTCCTCTGCGGCCAGGCTGATTGTTGCGATTTCCCGCAGGTTTCCTGCGGGCCTGTCCCTTTTTGGGGGCGGCCTTCTTTTTAGGTGCAGCGCTGCGTTTTTTGGAAGAACGCTGCTTGTTTCCACTGTTCATGTATATCTTTCCAGGTGTAGGGATGGAACTCTGCCGCTCAAAGGCTGATGTCCTCTGAAATGTCATTTACTTGTGACAGAATAGTTAAGAAACGTCATTATGAGGTAATTTGGCCATTTGTCAATGAAATATTCCGGCCCTTTGGGAAGCAATTAAAAACGGAAGCCCCTTTGATGGGGCTTCCGTCATTGATAATGGTATTTTTTCCGGTCAGCGTTAATGATCTGTGTAGTTCTCCGCATCGGTAAGATCCGTCATTTCATCGACAACGGCTCCCCACTGGTCTGCCTTCAGGGTAACGGCATCAAAGGGGGTAATTGCGCCGGGGGCATAAAATGCTTCCATGGTAAGAGTATTGCATCCGGCTTTAATCACCAGATAATGGAATACGCTGGCCATAACGGTTACGTCCTGAAAATCAACGCACCAGTCATCCAGCCCGGCTCCGCCACCGCCGCTGATAACATGCAGCACACCATTAACCATACCCCGCTCGTAGGTATGGGTATGTCCGGCAAAATAGGCATGGAAGTGGTGTTCCGCCAACATGGGCATAAACCAGTCACGCACACCGGCATTTCCATCGTAATGACAGGAACCGGGGCTCCATGACTCGGAATACCCGGGTTCATGTCCTGCGGCAATGCGCCAGGTAGCATTCTGTGCGGCTTCGCTTGCCATCTGCTCGCGAATCCACAGGCTGACTTCATTTTCGATAACATTTTCCGGGTCAATGTCTATGGGGAAAAAAATGCCGTTGGTGTTTATGACCAGTAAAAACACATTGCCATAGCTCAGGGAGTACATGCTGCCGTTGGTGGCGGTGCCCGGCAGGGGTTTGGGGTAATCAACCCGCTTGTAAAAATGTTCACTGTTTTTTTCGTGGTTGCCCAAAGCGATAAAGGTGGGCACTGAATGACCAAGGGTCCGCAGGGGATCAAAGAATTCGTCGGTCCACTGTTCTTCCTCTTTTCCGTTTGTCACCACATCGCCGGTATGCAGATTGAAATGGGGGTTATGGGGTTTCATGGATTCCACCACCATCTGTGCGCGTTCAGGATAACTGCGGCTGTCGCCCCATACGGTAAAGATTGTGGGAGCGCCGGGTTTGAGGGCAGTCCAGAAGGAAAGCGTTTCCGTGGTTTTGCCGCAGGCAGAGGCGGTGTAGTAATAATGGGTATCTGCCTCAAGCCCCTCCAAACGAACAGAATGCACTGCAGAAGCCTCGTCCTGGGTTGCTTTGGCGTCAAGTGCGTCCGCAGCGGTTCCAAAGGCAATCTCGCCGGTGCAGGCTTCGGTGGATTCCCACATGATAACCGTAGAATCCGTGGTGGTCTGCATCAGGTAGGGACCGCTTTTGAAAGTATCGTCGGTAACATCATCAAGAATACGCTCGGCAAAATCGCCTTCTACACAAGCGGGAACCTCCGGACCGGAAGCTGGAGACGAATCCTCCTCCGCACAACCACTCCAAAATGTCAGTACCAGTATTCCGCACAGTATCCATAATCCCTGTTTACGCCGCATGTTTTAACTCCGTTGGAAAAATGATAACGCCGCTTTACATTGCCTTAACATACATGGCAACGGAGTCCTGTGCAATACAGTAAGGCATTTTGGACAATTATTATTGCCAGATACATCCCCAAAAACCGATATTCAGCAAAAATTCCCTTGACATTTTTTATGAGGCTCCTATATTTATGAACAGGCTCATATTTGAGCGCGCTCTTTATTGAATGCATTCTTTTCAGAGGATGCTCAATTACGAACCCCCTCTGATTGATATAAAGGAGGCCACATGCCTACATTACGGGAACGTAAAAAGCGAAAGACAAACGAAACCATCGTAGCCGAAGCAGCCCGGCTTTTTAAGGCGAATGGCTTTGCCAATACCACAATTGACGAAATTGCCGCAGCAGCGGAAGTCGGCGTGGGCACCCTGTACAACTACTACGCCAACAAATACGAACTGCTTTTGGAAGTGGTGGAAACCTTTGTCAGCGACAATCTGGCGGAAGCCGAAAAACTGATATCCAAGCCCTATGATGATCCGGTGGAACATCTGGTGGACTTTATCATGCTTCTGGCAGAGCAGTGGTTTGTCATGGAACACCGGCTTATGGCGGATATCTTCATCGCAACCTTCCAGAACTACGAAAAATTCGCCAACGGCGTTCTCAAACAGGATGTCCGGGATATCGACATGATCACCAAACTCTTTGAAACCCTCAAAGAGCGCGGTCAGATTGACGAATCCACTGACAGCTATCTTGCGGCGGTATCCATGCACGGCATGATCGCCATAGATTTCATGATTTTGATCTTCGTTCCCGAAGGCACCATCACGCCGGACATGATGCGGGAACAGTTAAAGAACCAGATGACATTGCTGTTTAACGGCCTGCATCCCAGGCACAACGCATAGCTGAGGAGCACTACCATGAAACGCTATCTCGTATGTACCCTCTTTGTCGCAATGGGCACCCTGTGTGTCGCCTCCCCTTTGTGGAGCGAAGAACCACAGCAGCCGGACCTGGATACCATCGTGAAAAAAGTCGATGAGCTGTACCGGGCCAAAACCAGCCAGGGCGAAATGGAAATGCACATTACCACCCCCAACTGGGAGCGCACCATGAGGATGAAAATGTGGACCAAAGGCATGGACCAGACATTTATCACCATCCTGAGCCCCAAAAAGGACAAGGGTATTTCCACCCTGCGCATGGATAGGGAAATGTGGAACTATTTCCCCAAAATCAACAAGGTTATGAAAATTCCTCCTTCCATGATGATGGGAAGCTGGATGGGCTCCGATTTTACCAACGACGATCTGGTGAAGGAATCCAGTCTGATGGACGACTACAGCGCGAAACTGATCACTCCGCCGGATGCCGAAAGCGACAAGTATTACCTTGAGCTGAAGCCCAAGGCCCAAACCGCAAGCGTATGGGGCAAGATCATCGTTACGGCCATGCGCGACACCTATATGCCCATATCTCAGGAGTTCTATGACGAAAAGGGCAAAAAGATGCGTATCATGCTGTTCAAGGACATTAAGGAAATGGGCGGACGCACTATTCCCACGGTGATGGAATTGATTCCCCTGAACAAGAAAAACCATAAGACCGTCATACGTTATATTTCTGCCACATTTGACAAACCCCTGGGCAAAGATGTGTTCACACTGCGTAATCTGAAGAAAAAACGCTAAGTCGGTGCAAGGGAGGATTCCATTATGCTGACCTTGAAAATTGCCTTTCGCAATATCTTCCGCCAGCGGCGAAGATCATTCCTGACCGGGTTAACCATGATGATGGGTTTTGTGCTGGTGTCCCTTTCGCTGGGCCTTCAGTACGGCGTGTACGACAACATCATCGACATGTTCACCAAAGACCACACCGGTCATGTTCAAATCCACAAAACCGGATATCTGGAGCATCCCTCTCTGTACAAAACCCTTAACGATGTAAAAGCCATCGGAGAAGAGATCGACAAAGAAGAGGATGTTGCATCCTGGACGCCCCGGGTACTGAGTTCGGCTTTATCCTTTAAGGGTAAAAAGACCACCGGAGCCCGGATTGTGGGTATTGATCCCGCAAAAGAAAGCGCCACCACCCGGGTGGGTAAAAAAGTGTTTGAAGGAAGATTCCTGGACAAACCCAACCATGAAGCCCTTATCGGAAACGGCATTGCCGAAGTCCTCAAGGCCGGTGTGGGCGACGAAATTGTGCTGATTTCCCAAGGGGCCGATGGCAGCATCGCCAATGACCTGTTTAAGGTTGTGGGCATTGTGGGCTCCGGTACCGATGATTACGAACGCAACAACTGCTACCTGCACATCGCCACGGCACAGGAATTTCTTGCCCTTGGCTCACGGGTACATGAAATCGTCATCAGCCTTACGGATATTGACGATTCAAGGAATGTTGCTGCTGCCATCGGCAAGCGTATCAATGATCCGAAGATAGAAACCCTGCCCTGGGAAAAGGTTGAGGCAGCCTTTTACCGCGCTATGAAAGCTGATGTAGAGGGCGCTCATGTATCCCTTGCCATCATCATGCTGATTGTGGCAATCGGCATTCTCAACACCGTTTTGATGACCATTCTGGAGCGTACCAGGGAATTCGGCGTCATGCGGGCAATTGGAACACGGCCCATTGGCCTTGTGAAACTCATTGTTATCGAAACCGGTATCTTATCCATCATAGCCTCTGTTATCGGCTTTGCCATAGCCCTGGGGCTAAATACCTGGCTCACAGTTCATGGCATAGCCCTTTCAGAGCCTATTCAGTACGGAGGCATCACCATGACCGCCATGCAATCCATGGTAGCCCCCTGGATATTCATTGTGCCGACGGTGCTTACCATCAGCACTGCAGTGATTGTCAGTTTTCTCCCGGCGTTGCGGGTCATATTTATCACCCCGGTTGACGCCCTGCGGGACAATTAAGGAGGTATGCCATGTTAATATTACTTAAACTGGCCTGGCGAAACGTCCTGCGCAACAAGCGCCGCAATTTTCTGGCGGGCATTGCCATCGGTATTGGCCTTGCGGCCCTCATTTTTACCGATGCCATGATGATCGGCATGCATCAAAACATGGTTGCCTCAGTGACCGACACCTTTTTAGGGCACGGACAGATTCACCGCGAGGGTTTCCGCAAGACATACGAAGTGGAAAAAACCATCAACAACGGCATGGAGCTGGCAAAAAAACTGGAAGCAGATCCCAATATGCAGGGAGTTTCTCCCCGGGTGCTTACCTTTGGCATGATGACCAGTCCCGCCAATGCCAGTTCCATTATGATGTACGGCGTGGACCCGGAACGGGAAAAACTGGTGAGCAAGCTTGCCGACGCCATTACCGCAGGCGTGTATCTGGCTCCCAACGATACCAACAAGGTGCTCATCGGCACCCAGCTTGCCAAAACCCTGGAAGTGGAAGTTGGCGACCGTATTGTCATCACTGTGGCACAGGCTGATACCGGTGAACTCAGTCAGGAAATGTTCCGTATTGGAGGCATCTTTACCTTTGGCGTCCGGGAAATGGACGGACAAATGGCATTTGTGCCCCTTGGTTCGGCCCAGCGCATGCTGACCATCGGCAATCGCCTGCATGAAATCGCCTTTCACTTCAAAGACCTGCACATCGCCAATAATGCAGAGGACCCTTTCTGGGCGGCATACAACGACAACGGTAACGAAACCCAACCCTGGAAGGAGCTGGTACCGGGAATGAAAGCGGTGCTGGAGATGACGGAGTATTCCAGTTTTATTGTTGCGGGCATCCTGTTTATGGTGGTTGCACTGGGCATACTCAACACCCTGTTCATGTCCCTGTACGAGCGCATGTTTGAGTTTGGCGTACTACGGGCCATTGGCACACGACCGTTTCGTATGGCCCTGATTATCCTCTTTGAAGCCGGGCTTCTGGGGATGCTTAGCGTCATCATCGGTGTGTCCATGGGCTTTGCCCTTACCTACATATTTTCCATCGTGGGTATTGACTACACCGGCATCGAATTTGCCGGCATGACCTTCCAAAAGGCCATTTATACGGTCTTTGACATCAAGCAGTATCTCACATTCCCCTTGTCGCTGCTGGTGTTTACCATGCTGATTGGCATCTACCCGGCGGTGTATGCCGCCAGGTTGACGCCTGCCAAAGCCATGCGCAGAAGCTTTTAGAAACGATTACGGTTAAAGGAGCATATCATGACAACCGATATGAATAGCGATGTTATCAGTGTTCAGGGAATCAGAAAAATCTACCGCAGCGGCGAGGTTGAAGTCGAAGCCCTCCGTGGCGTCGATCTCACAATCCACAGTGGAGAGTTCACCGCCATTGCCGGGCCTTCTGGTTCGGGAAAATCAACCCTTTTGAACATCATCAGCGGTCTGGATCTCCCCACCAAAGGGCAGGTGCATCTGGCGGGACAGGATATCAGCACCATGTCCGGCAACGAGCTGTCGGATTTCCGCCGGGATCACATCGGCTTTATCTTCCAGTCCTACAATCTTATTCCGGTGCTGACTGCTGCGGAAAACATTGAGTACATCATGCTGCTGCAGGGCGTATCTCCCGAAGAACGCCACGCACGGGTACAGGAAATCCTGCAAGCCGTGGGCCTTGAAGGCATGGGCGACCGTCGTCCCACCCAGCTTTCCGGCGGTCAGCAGCAGCGGGTTGCCGTGGCCCGTGCCATGGCCAGCAAACCCGACATCATCCTTGCAGACGAACCCACCGCCAACCTTGATTCCGCCACCGGCGCGGCGCTGCTGGATATGATGCGGGATCTGAACCGGCAGCACGGCATGACTTTTGTGTTTTCCACCCATGATGACATGATCATGGAACGGGCCAAACGGCTGGTAATTCTCAAGGATGGCCAGATCGCCAGTGATACCACCCGGCGCTGGCCGGTGATTGATTCGGCACAGGCGGAGGAGTAACCATGTTCCGGCATCTGCCGATATACATATTGTGCGGGGTCATGGTGTGTACCGTGGCCCTGTCTTCCGCCATGGCGGAAGAAGAAGAATCCTCCTGGTATGTGCAGGGATACTTCAAGACCTTTTTCACCGCCTTTGATCCTGCGGGCATGAGCGGCGCTGACGCCCTGCCGGAGGAACCCATGGGAGGCGTATCCTCCAACCGCTTGCGGCTCAAGTTCTTCTGGAACCCGGCTGAATGGTTTACCTTTATTGCAGCCTACGAGATGTCACCGCAATTGCAATTTGGCGGAACCATGCAGCTTAGTGCCCTGCCCGCCGCCAGCCCCGCCACATACCGGGTTTACGACGCCCGGGAACAGCTTTATCCGGGCCCCGATGGAACAACCGGCACCTTCAGCCTGCACAACAATATTGACCGCCTCACCCTGGTGTTTTCCGCCCCCTTTATGGATGTTTCACTGGGACGGCAGGCCATTGGCTTCGGTTCCGCCCGGGTCATTAACCCAACGGATATCTTTGCCCCCTTCTCCTATCAGGCGCTGGACAAGGAAGAACGCTACGGCATTGATGCGGTGCGGGTCACCATCCCTCTGGGTCAAATGAGTGAACTGGACATGGGTTATGTCTTTGGCAAGGACGCCTCATTTTCCAAAAGCGGCGCATTTCTTAAAGGCAAGATGTATTTCTGGGACACCGATATCACTTTAACCAGCGCCCTGTTCAGAGATAACCTGCTGTTGGGCGTGGATATCGCCCGGGCCATCGGGGATGCGGGATTCTGGCTGGAGGCAGCGTATGTCTTTGCCAATCTCACCGACAACTACCGTCCCGAAGATGACTATTTCCGGGGCTCCATTGGCATAGATTACAACTTTGCCGACGGCGTGTATGTGTTTGCGGAGTATCACTTCAGCAGCGCCGGGTACACCGATCCCAAAGACTATCTCAAGGCCGCAGGCAATGTCGCCTACACCGAAGGCGGCGTGCAGTTTCTGGGCCAGCACTACATAAGCCTGGGCATGACCCACCAGACCACCCCGCTGATTACCATCGGATCGCAATTTGTGATGAACCTGCTGGACCCCAGCGTATTCTGGAGTGCGAATCTTGCCTTCAGCATTTCCGATGAAGCTACCCTGGAGGCAGGCGCCTTTATCGCCATGGGCAAGGAAGGCCGGATGCAAACCCTGCCGAACTTTGCACCGCAGTCGGAATTCGGGCTGTACCCGAATATCTATTACACTGCCATGAAGGTGTATTTTTAGCGGGAGCTACCATTCCCGGCGACGCATATGGCTAACAGCCCACCACGCGCTGATAATAACAAACACCATGGTTATCAGCGTTGCAAGGGAGGTCAGCAAACCGGCGGCCTCCCAGGACAGAGGCAGTTCCACATTGGGAATCGCCACGCCCTCGGACACGAAAAAGGGATAGGCAAACAGCAGGGCCAGCACAAAGGTGAGAATCGACGTCACCACGGTGTACAGAATCCCGGCCATACCCGCCACAATCAGGGATGGATCCAGTCGGGTGAAATCCGCATAGATGCTGCCAAACAACAGGGCTCCCGCAGAGGATACCAATGACACCAGTATTAAAAATCCTGCGGTCAGCGCCAGCGTCGCCCAGTCCTGCGGCACCAAAAACATGGTGGACACAGTAAATATGGCCGCAAGCCCAAGGCAGAGGTTCAGCATAACTTTGAACTTGGCCCCAAGCATCTTTGACAGCGGATGAGGCGACGCCAGTATCACCCACAGGGCCCGGCCCTCGGCATTCACCAGGGGCAGCAGCACCCGCACCCCGGAAATGGAAATCACGAACCCCGCCAGCATGGCGTTCAGCAAGGGTGCAACATCGCTGGTTGCCTGCTTCCCCAGCATGTAACTGCTGAAGAGATAAATAGCGATCATGGACAGCAAAAACAGCCCCTGAATATTGTACTGGGGCGTGCGGATAAAGGTCAGCACATCCTTCCAGGGAATGCCGCCGGTGGCCAAAAGGGGCACAGAGCCTTCCGCCTTGCGGGGTCTGCGCAGTGCTTTGCTGCCGCCGGAACCCGTGGCTTCGCCATCCTGGGGCCGGTACAGTCGCGCCGCAATCCATAACAGCACCCCCGCCGCCAGCACCCACAGCCAGATACCCAGCCCCGGAGACACCGCCGGCAATACCAGCGATTGCAGCATGCCCGCAATCAAACCGCCGGGCAGCAGCCCCGCCACCATCGAGGGCGGCGCGGCAAAGCCCGCCAAAGCCGACACATCTTCTTTGATGATAATGTCTTCCACATTAAAGGTACGGAACAGCAACAGCACAACCAGGGTGGATACAATAACCAGTGCTGTCACCGCCAGCCGCAACCGGTGGGGCGGAACAATGCGTATAAGTGTCACCAGCAGCACCAGCCCGATGGCGGTCGCCACCAATCCCAGACCAAGCAGCGATATCAGGCCGGATACCACCGCGGCTCCGCCGCCGCCCACCGCCACGCTGAAGGCCAGCATAAAGGGAATGGTCATCATCAGGGAAAACCAGATAGACACCGTTGTCACCCGCAGGGCACGGGCGGTAAACAGACTGCCTTTGCTCACGGGATAGGCCAGCAGAAAGCCGATATCGCCTTCCAGATACAGAGCGGTGATGCCGTTGACCAGGGCAGAAAAGATGGTCATCACAAAGATGGCGTTGAGAAATCCGGTGAACATAGTCACGGTGGCCATGTCTCCGGCCTCGCCCAGCTTGTCCTGCAGCATATGGATAAAGGCCACGGTCCCGGAGTAAAACAGCCAGGCGGTCAGCAGGGTAAACAGGGCGAAAATGTAGGTGGAAGGCCGCCGCAGCCCCTGTTTGACATTTGTCCGCAGGGCCAGCACATCCACCATAAGCAGCGAGAACACGTTTCCCATAGTCAGCCGCGCCCTGCGGTGATCTGCAAAAACAGGGATTCCAGAGTCTGATGCTCCAGATCATACTCCCGTTTCAGGATGTCGATGGTGTCGCAGGCGATCATGCGGCCATTGTGGATGATACCAACGGTGTCCCCCACCTCCTCGGCCACGGAAAGCGTATGGGTGGACATAAAAATAGTCTTTTCCTCGTCCCGGGCCAGGGTTGCCAGAAGATCCTTTACCAGCTTGGCTCCGGCGGGGTCCAGGCCCACAAGAGGTTCGTCCACAATAAGAATATCGGGATCATGCAGCAGGGCCATGGAAAACATCAGCCGCTGTTTCATGCCGTGGGAGTACTCCCCCACCAGTCGCCGATGGGCTCCCAGCAGCCCGAAACGGTCCAAAAGCGCCCCGCCCTGCTGCCGGATATACACCGGACTCAGGCCATAGAGTTTGCCATGCACCTGCAGCATTTCCATGCCTGTCAGTTTGTCGTACAGAAAGGGTTCCTCCGGCACATAGCCAATGGCAGCCTTGGCCTTTTTGCTGTTGCCCAGCATGTCGATACCGTTGATATGCACCTGCCCCGAAGTTGGACGCAGTATGCCGGTAAGCATCTTGATGGTGGTGGATTTTCCCGCCCCGTTGGGGCCCAGAAAGCAGAACACTTCACCAGGATGAATGGTAAGGTTCAGATCCGTGACTGCGGTGATGTCTTTGTAGCGTTTGCACAGATCCACGGTGCGTATACGATGAACAGCCATAATACCTGCCAATTGGTGCAAAATAGGCACCGTTCACTATTAAAAACAGCTCACAAAAAGAGCGATATACAGAGTATAAACACCCTGCCATATGGCGCAAGTATACCCTCTGCCCCGCAATGCATCAACGAATGCATTTTTTTCTCAATTGCCTTAAATTTTTAATTGACAAAAGCGCCGCCCTGAGTATACCTAACTCCAGTGCTTGTTCCTCAGTAGCTCAGTCGGTAGAGCGGGTGACTGTTAATCACTAGGTCCGCGGTTCGAGTCCGTGCTGAGGAGCCATTTATTTACGACTCGGGTAAACTCTTGTTTGCCCGAGCTTTTTTTTGCCTTGAAGTCAACGACCCGGCTCGCTGGCAGGCCGTAGATAATCTTCACCCCCTTTTTCTTTACCACGACTTTCTCCACGAACTCCCGCAGGAGGGACTTGCGTTCCTCCGCGGTTCCCCCGAGGATGGCCTCCTTTAGCGCCTCCCGGAACCGGGAGAGGTCGGCCTTGAGAGCTGCGGGGCTGGGCATCGCCTCCACGTGCCGGGCTTGCAGCTTCGCCAACTCGGTCAGCTTGGCCTCCTCCTGCCGCCGCAGCTCGCTGATTCGCTCCCGGATTGCCCCGGTATCCACCACGTCGTCCTCCAGAGCCAAGACCTGTTTGCGTATTCTCCCCCGAACCTCATCAAGCGCCCCTTGGGCCTTCCGAATATCCCCCACGGCCCCGGTCCGAAGCCCATCGAGGAACCGCATCACGTCCCGAACCATGATGTCCAGGTTCGCGTCCGAGAAGATATCCCGCTCTATCCGGGCAAAAACGGCCCGCTCCAGCACGTCCTGTCGCACGTTACGGCCGTCGCAGGCCCCCTTGTCCTTCGCGCGCCGGGCGCACGTGTAGTAATGATAGACGCGGTCGCTCCGCCCGCGTCCGTGGGTTAGAACCATGGCCCCACCGCAGCCCGCGCAACGGACCAGCCCGGAAAGGGCGTACTGGCTGGCAACAATGCCCGCCGGAACGCGGAGGGGGTCACGGGCCGACATCCGCTGGCCAACGTACTCGAATACCTCCCGGCAGACGATGGGCTCGTGGGTATCCCGGGCAATCACCCACTCCGATTCAGGGACGACATGGTAGTTCCCGTCCGGGCCCTTCCGCCGCTTGCCCCAGGCCGTGTCACCTACGTAAGCGCGATTGCGCAGCACCTGGTTGACTCCCACCTTCGACCAGCGCTTGCCCTTCTGGGTGCGGTGCCCTTCATCATTGAGCCGGGCCGAAATGGTATTGCAGCCCAAGCCGCTACTCGCAAGATCGAATATGCGCTTCACGACTTCAGCTTCCTCCGGCACCAGAACCAGTTTTCCCTTCTTGGCTTTCCCGACCTCGACGTGAATATACTTATAGCCGAAGGGCGAGCTGCCGCCGCTACGCCACCCCTGCCGGGTATTTTCCTCCATGCCCCGGCGGGTTTCTCCTGCCAACGACTCGGAATAAAACTCATCTAATAATTCTATCATGCCTTCGACAAGCTTTCCATGAGCCCCTTCGTCAATGGGCTCCGATACCGAAACCACTTTAATGCCCTGCTTAGCCAGCATCTTCTTTAAGATGATACTGTCCTCCCGGTTGCGGGCAAAACGAGAAAACTTCCAGACGAGGAGCACATCGAAAGGGGAACTCTTCGTCCGGCGTCCAGCCTTCACGACTTGAAACATCTTCTGAAAAGCCGGGCGGTCAATCTTCCGGGCGCTCTTCGCTGCATCGGTATAGATATGGTTAGGGAGAATATCATACCCCTTATTCTCTGCGTACCGACGACACTCGGCCTCTTGGCTTGGAATGGAAGTATCCCGTTCCGCCTGACGTTCACTGCTTACCCGAAGGTAGATAGCAGCCCTAAGCCGAGGATTCTCGACAGTATCCTGATTTTTCTTCAACCGCCGGGCCATCACCGCACCTCCTTCCGGGAAGAGGGAAAATAAAGCTCCCCAAATGCCTCCAAAAAACGAGTCTTAAACATGGGCAGACGGAAAAACTCCCGCGGCACCTCCGTAGCCACTTCGGTGCCTTCGACCTCCGCAGCAATATCCCGAATACCGCGAACCTCCTGCCGGTACAGCGAACGGGCTCTCTTTTCCACGCCGTGGACGTACACGGCCAACGCCGCCCGGCGCTCGGCCAGGGTGCCGGAATAAAAGGTCTCGTCCGGGGGTGGTGCCCCGTACCGGGCCGCAAAAGCCACGAAGTGCGCTTTCTGGCCCTCCGCCCTCGCCCCCTCATCCTCCTCCGGCACCTCCCGGTGAAAGAACAGCGCCAGCGCCGCGGTCAGCTCCGCCACCTTCTGGGCCTCCGCCGCCGACACCGGGCGGCCCGCCAGGCAGGACCGGAAGGTCCGCCGTACGGCCTCCCGGGCTGCGGCCGGGAGAAAAACGAGGGCGGGTTCAACCCGGTCCAGCGCTGCCTCCACAATTGGGACACGTTTAAGCACCCGGTATTTCCTTACTTGCTTAGTCATGGGAACCTTCCTAACCGTTAGTGGAGTAAAAGCCCACCGAGCCAAATCGCTCTGAGGCCGTCTGTCGCGTTTCCAATCGCCGGGACGAGGGATTAGTCGGACTGCCTGCCCGGAACGCCCGGACGCCCCCTTCCCGGGACACAGGCACGAGCGTTTTCGCCAAACGGCGACCCCGGGAGCCAGCTTCCAGGCCCTTTCGGCCCCGCAGGCCCGCCGGAGCCGACTTAAAAGATCGCATTTGAACCTGTCCGATAAAAAAATACGATCCATAGGGGCTTTTAGTACTATACCCGCAATGTCACGAAGCTGACATCGAGGTTTCTCCCCGCAGTTACAGGACACTTTTCGCATTGTTCTTACCTTGTTCACGCCCCTATACTAGTTTGATAAAATATGATTTAACAGCTTATTTTAAGTTATTCATCCACATCTCCTTCAAAATAGGCTTCGTCGGCTTGCAGAAATCGCCGGGCTATCTCCACACCGGTCCTGGAACCTTGACGCCGCCGGGATCGGTGGACATTTTCCCTGTCAGTGTAAGCACTGAAGAAAGGATTATTCCCTTTTTTAAATATTGAACTGAAATTAGGTGTACGGGAGAGCCATTCACTCTCGGCACTTTTAAGATACGTTTCAAACAGCCAATGCATGTATTCTTTCACTTGCTGCTTGCTCCCCTCCTTGCCGTAGCGAGATACCATAAATTGTTTAACCTGATTCGCCATCTTTCTGGCCTCGGGCTCCTTGACCTGAAGCTCCGCTGCTTCAGAGCCTGCGTGCTCGGCAAAATGCCAGCCGTAATAGCCGAGCAGGTCCACGTATGTCCAACTTTCCACGTCTGTTTTATCTTGCCACCTTTGCAAAAATGGCCTTTTCGCCCCGAGGTGGGGTTCGTCCCTTTGATGAGGTTCTTTGAGTTTCCGCTTTTTCTTCACTTTTCTCAAAGTTCGCAGGGCGGGACTGCCAGTCAAAGATTTCTGCTCATCGTCTGGCGGGGCTTGGCCGGGTTTCCAGCGATCCGGTGGGCGTACCCGTACCTGCCGGGTTTGCCCACGACCCTTATTCAGGATAATGATGGCCCCTTTCTCCGCCAACAGTTTTAACAACCGATCCAGCGTAGGACGATTGCAACCAAACGCCCCGGTAGCCGGAGCAGCCACCATCTTAGTGCGGTATCCTGCATCCCTCAGAAGCCGGGCGTATAAGAGCCCGGCCTCAGGGTCCAGTTTCTCTAACTGGAAAATTGCCAGTCCCAAACTTGAAGGGGCCACGGGATAATCGGACGCATTGGATATTTCTACCTGTCCACCTTGGGTTTTGTTCTCGTTCATAGTTTTTCTCCTTTTTCAGATTAGGCAAGCCGGGAGATAAATAGACTAAGGGTAAATTACTTAAGAAAGAATTACTCTAATCCTTAGGGGTATATCTTCCCTGGTTGCATGGTTTTTCACCTGGTTTGCAGAGCCATTTCTACCCAGCTAGAATAATTACGCATTTCAGCGGAATAGTTTGCAGGGCAAGTATTTTCCATTGCAGGCGCTAAACGCGCCACCATCCATTGTCACGCCTCCCCCTATGTTCTTGCTTCCTGAAATGTAAGAACCTCAACTCCTCCCATTCTTCCGAGGTCAATGTACGGTTGCATTGCTGTAAAGTGTCTGGCTCTGGTTCCGAAGCAGGAAGCACGTGCTCCGGATTGGGACAGCTTATCTGTAACCACATCTGACGATTAACTCTTTTCTTTTCCATAAATACATCCTTTCTTTCAAACGTTTTTTCTTCCCAATGCCGCCAAAATAGACGGGGAAACATTGGGGTCCTACCAGAGCTATACCGAGCACCCCAATCCATTTCGGAAAAAACGCTGTTTTTGGCCGTTTTCTTGCATCTTTTCCCCCATTTTCATCCATTTTCAATACACATTTTTCTTAACTAATCTTGATAGTTATAAATTTGTTTGCATTTATTTCACTCTTTTTCTTCTCGCAATCATTTTTCACCCGAAATCCATAGAATTGAAAATCTGCGGGTCTAAGACAAAAAGCAGAGCAAATGCTCTCTCCCCTGTGTCTGATCCTCTTGATTGAGCAATATTTTTTTTCATGCGAATAAGTTATCAAGCAGCATCTTTTCCCTTGCGCTATCCCGTGGGTTCAAATATAGTTACATCCCTTACATCAAGGAGGTATCTGTGGCGATTAAGAAAAAAGCATCTGCGGCAAAGGCTGTATTACCACTCGAAAAAAACGGCAAAGGGAAGCTCGACCAGAAAAAACTCGAAACCTGGCTATGGGACGCGGCCTGTTCCATCCGGGGGGCAATGGACGCCCCGAAGTTTAAGGACTACATACTCCCTCTCATCTTCATCAAGCGGCTATCTGACGTCTTCGACGATGAGGTCTCCCGCCTTGCCGCTGAGTTTGGGGATGCGGATACGGCCCTCGACATGGCAGAGCGGGACCGGGAACTAATCCGTTTCTGGGTCCCGGCCGAGAGCCGCTGGCCGGAGATCCGGCGCACCACCAAGAAAATTGGCCAAAAGCTTACCGATGCCGTACGCGGCCTCTCCCGGAAGAATCCCACGCTCCATGGGGTGATTGACCTCGTGGACTTCAACGCTTCCGTGGCCGGGGAAAGAATCGTTGGAGATGATCGCCTTTCCGGCCTGATTGAGATTATCAGCCGCCACCGCCTGGGCCTGGAGGATGTGCGCGCAGACCTCTTTGGCCATGCTTACGAGTATTTGCTGAGGAAGTTCGCCGAAGGCTCCGGCCAGAGCGCCGGGGAATTCTTTACACCGCCAGAGGTAAGCTCGGTCATGGCTTATGCCCTTGCTCCGCAAGAAGGCGAGCGCATATATGACCCCTGCTGCGGCTCCGGAGGTTTACTAATTAAATGTCAGCTCGCCCTGATGGAGAAGAACGGCGGGAAGAAGGCCGCCCGGCCTCTCCAGCTTTTCGGCCAGGAAGAACAGGCGAGCAACTACGCCATGAGCCGGATGAACATGATCATCCATGATATGCAGGGCGAAGTCATGCGTGGCGACACGATGCGAAACCCCAAATTCCTGGACGGCTCGGCAATGGTCACATTTGACAAGATCGTAGCAAACCCAATGTGGAACCAGGATAACTTTACGGAGGCGGTATACGAAGCAGACACCTTCGATCGGTTTATTTTCGGGGATGCATACGCCCCGGATAGCTCCGCAGACTGGGGCTGGATGCAGCATATCACCCACAGCCTTACACCTGCCGGTAAAGCTGCTGTTATTCTGGACACCGGTGCCGTAAGCCGTGGCTCCGGCAACCGTAACAAAAGCAAAGAAAAAGCCATCCGTGCCGCCTTCGTGGAAGAAGATTTAATTGAGGCCGTTCTTCTCCTGCCCGAGAACCTTTTTTACAATACTACCGCACCGGGCATCATTCTTTTCGTCAACAAGGCCAAGCCGAAGGAACGCAAGGACAAGATTCTCTTGGTCAATGCCGCCGAGGAGTTTAAGAAAGGGCGACCCAAGAACTATCTCACTGCCACCGGGATCAAGCGCATCGCTACAGCCATAAAGCGCTTCAAAGAAGAGGAGCGTTTCAGCCAGATTGTTTACCGTGAGGAGATTCGAAAGAACGATTATAACCTTTCTCCTTCGCGCTATATAGAAAATGCCCTGACAGAAAATTATCGTCCGATCTCCCAAATACTTAAAGACCTAAAAAAAGCTGAAACTGAAGCAGCTAAAGTAGACGATGATCTCGCAAATATACTAACCAAGATCGGACTAAGAGTATAGTAATGAGTGCGATAGAAACAATAACAGATCAAACAAGTTGGGATGCGAGAACTTTAGCTGATATTTGTGAACTTCGAAAAGAACAAATTCACCCTAAAAATGCCGCGGAATTAATCTACATTGGGCTGGAACATATTAAAAGTCACGTGCCCGTTCTAACTCAGCACGGAGATCCTTCCACTGTTAGAAGTAATAAAAACCTTTTTTACCCAGGCGATGTTCTTTATGGGAAACTGCGTCCATATTTAGATAAAGCGGCTATCGCCACAACCAAAGGAATATGCTCTACCGACATACTTATTCTTAAGCCTAGTAGCAAAGATACATTATCAGAATTTATTGTATATTTACTGCATACCGAAAGATTTATTAACCACGCGATTAGAACGACAAGCGGAGTTAATCACCCTCGTACTTCCTGGTCTTCTATCGGTGAATTTAATCTGCATTCCCCCCCCCTCCCTGAGCAAAAAGCCATTGCCCAGGTTCTTAGAGCGATCCAGAACGCCATTGCCGCCCAAAAGGAAATAATTGCCCGAACCCGTGAACTCAAGCAGGCCCTGATGGCGAAGCTCTTTACCGAAGGCCTCCACGGCGAAAAAACCAAGGAAACCGAGATCGGCCCCATCCCGGAAAGCTGGGATGCAAAACGTCTAGAAGACGTAACCACCATCGAAAGAGGTAAATTTAGCCACAGACCGAGAAACGACCCTGATTATTATGAAGGCGACACTCCCTTCATTCAGACTGGGGATATTACCGCATCGAATGGACGAATAAGGAAATTTAGTCAAACCCTAAACGAGAAGGGATTGGCAGTCAGTCGAATTTTCCCAACAGGAACGATATTGATTACTATCGCAGCTAACATAGGAGATACGGGAATACTTATGTTCGATAGCGCCTTCCCTGATAGCATAATTGGAATGACTCCTTTCGAAGGTATAGATTCAGAATTTTTAGAGTATTACCTCCGTACACAGCGGACAAAGATGAATAAGCGTGCCTCGAAAGGAACGCAGAAAAATATTAATATAGAGTTTCTCAAGCCTTGGCCAGTTCCCCGTCCGTCTTTCAAGGAACAAAAGGAAATAGCTGGAGTTCTAAACGTACTTTCCTCAAAAGAAAATTCCGCAATTCGGAAACAACAAATTTATCAGGAACTCTTCAAATCCATGCTTCACGAACTTATGACCGGTCAGACGCGGGCCACGGCCCTAATCGAGGAGTAAGCCATGCCGGGATTCGGAGCCGAGCGAACAAGCGTGCAGAATCCGCTAATCCAATATGCGGGCAATATCGGCTGGAAAGTCGTCTCCCGCCAGGATGCCCTGGCCCGCCGGGGAGGTGAAGCCGGGCTCTTCTTTGCCGACACGTTACGGAACCAACTCCTGAAGCTCAACCCGGACATCCTGACACCGCAGCTTGCGGATGACTTTATCAAGAAATTGGAAGATACCCATCCCTCCATTGAGGGCAACCAGCAGATCCTTGCCGCTCTTCGCGGGGAGGCTACCGTTTACCACCAGGGGCGTAAACGCGAGCTGAACGTGGACGTAATCGACTTCACCGACCCGGAGAACAACGTATACGCGGTCACTGACGAGTGGGCCTACGGAAAAAGCCGGGCAGACGTGATTTTCCTTATCAACGGTATTCCGGTGGTGATCGTTGAGGCCAAAAACGCGCACAAGGAGGAAGGTCTGGCCGAAGGCGTAGACCAGCTCCGCGGCTACCACCGCGAAACACCGGAGCTCCTCCTTACGAGTCAACTCTTCGACGTACCGAACTTCCATGACATGTACTACGGCGTCACCTGGAATCTTGACCGAAAGGCCTTGTTCAACTGGAAGGACGAGGAGCGAACCAACTACGAGAAGAAAGTGAAGGCCTTCTTCGCCATCGACCGCATCCTGGCCTACCTCCAGCGCTACATCCTCTTCGTGAAGAAGGATGACGACCTTAAGAAATATATCCTCCGCCAGCACCAGGTGCGGGCCATCGAGAAAGTAGTAGAGCGGGCGCTGGACAAAACGAAAAAGACCGGGCTCATATGGCACACGCAGGGAAGCGGTAAAACCTTCACCATGATCACCGCTGCCCAGCTCCTGATCACCCACCCCGATCTCAACAAACCGACTGTCCTTATGCTCGTAGATCGCAACGAATTGGAGACTCAACTTTTTAATAACCTCGCCGCCTACGGCTTCGAGGACGTGGAAGTGGCCGAGCGCAAGACGCACCTGCGGGAGCTCCTTGCGACTGGCCGTCGCGGCCTCACCGTTTCAATGCTTCACAAGTTCGAAGGTATGCCCGCAAACGTCCTGACCCGGGACGACGTGTACGTCCTCATTGACGAGGCCCACCGCTCCACCGGCGGGGATCTGGGCACCTATCTTCAGGCGGCTATCCCCAATGCGACCTACTTAGGCTTTACCGGTACGCCAATTGACAAAACGGCCTACGGCAAGGGAACCTTTAAGGTATTTGGCAAGGATGACCAGCCGAAAGGCTACCTTGACAAGTACTCCATGGCCGAGTCCATCGAGGATGGAACCACGCTCCGGCTTGACTACAGCCTCGCCCCGAACGACATGCTTGTTAACGAGGAAGTACTGGAAAAGGAATTCCTCAGCCTCGCCGAGGCCCAGGGCGTTTCCGACATCAGCGAATTGAACAAGATCCTGGACCGGGCAGTCAACCTCAAGGAGCAAATGAAGGCCGACGACAGGGTACAGAAAATCGCCGCTTTCGTGGCCCGGCACTTCAAAGAAAAAATCGAGCCGATGGGCTACAAGGCCTTCCTCGTGGCAGTGGACCGGGAGGCCTGCGCGTTCTATAAGAAAGCCCTCGACAAGCACCTCCCGCCGGAATACAGCCAGGTGGTATACTCTCCCAACCACGGGGACAAAAATAAGCCTCACCTCAAGGCGCATCACCTAACAAAATCCGAGGAAAAAAAGGTACGAAAGACCTTTGCCAAAAAGGCGGAACTCCCCAAGATCCTGATCGTAACGGAAAAGCTCTTGACCGGCTTCGACGCTCCGATCCTCTACGCCATGTACCTTGACAAACCGATGCGGGACCACGTCCTGCTTCAGACCATCGCCCGGGTAAACCGGCCCTACGAGGACAATGAAGGGCTAAAGAAGCCCGCCGGGTTCGTCCTTGATTTCGTCGGAATCTTTGAAAAACTGGAACGTGCGCTCTCCTTTGACTCGGATGAGGTCAAGAGCGTAATTGAGTCCATCGACCTTATCAAAGGACAATTTGCGGAGACGATGCAGGAGAAGGCCCCGGAATACCTCCGGCTCGTCAAAGGAAAAAGCGACGATAAGGCCATAGAGGCTGCCATAGAGCACTTCGACGACAAGGACAAGCGGCTGGAGTTCTTTAAGTGGTTCAAGACCGTAGAAGCCTTCTACGAAATCATCTCCCCGGACCCCTTCCTTCGACCGTATATCGAGGACTATAACCTCCTCGCCCGGCTCTTCGCTACCGTCCGGTTGGCCTTCAAGAAGAGGGTTTACGTAGACAAGGAATTTATGGGCAAGACCGCCGAGCTTGTCCGGGGACACGTCTCGACTGAGGGACTGACTAAAGCCCTGCCGGTGCAACAGATTGACGAGAACACGCTTGAGCTCCTGAAAGGCTCGGACAAAGTCAAGGTGATCAACCTTATTAAGGCCATCAGAAAGACCGTGGACGATGAGGAGGACGAAAATCCAATCCTCGTTCCCATAGGAGCTAAGGCCGAGGCCATCGCAGAGCTCTATGACAACCGCCAGATGGACACCCAGGAGGCGCTCGACAAGCTGAAAGACCTCGTCAAGGAGTACAACCGCGCCCGGGCGGAGTGGCGAAAGAAGGGACTGGACGCAGAAACCTTCGGGCTGTACTGGGCTCTGAAACAGGCCGAGATTAAGAACGCCGAGAAGCTATCAGTGGAGGCGGAGAAAGTTTTTAAGGCATTCCCGAATTGGAATGATAGCGACGACGCGCTACGCGGGCTCAAGACCAAGCTCTATGGCCTCTTACTAAAGACGGTAGGCAAAGACAGAATCAAGGATATAGTTAACGAACTGATGAACATGAGGAGGCGCTAACGGTGGCCCGAAAACACTCGCGGAAAAGCACCACCGACCCGGCTGGGAAGGCGGCCCTTAAGGCCCGCGTACGAGAATGGGAGAAAAAGGTCAAGGTCGAGGTGGGTGAAATCCACGTCCGACTCATGACCAAAAAATGGGCCTCAATGACATCGGACGGCTCCCGCTTAACGCTTAACACCGAGCTCTTAAATCAGTCACCGAAATTCCGGGACTATGTCATCGTCCACGAGCTGGTCCACATCCACGTCCCAAACCACGGCAAGCTCTTCAAAACGCTAATGACAGTCCACCTGCCAGGGTGGGAGGAGATAGAAAAGGGCTAAATATGAAAACCAATCGCGTCATGCATGCCGCAACTAATTTACTCTTAAGATCAATGCCGCTAATGGCTGGACCAGAACTGCTTGAACTTATTCGAGTCTTTACCAACTCCCGCAAGGAACTTGACAAGCAGGTTGAAGAGGCAGCTGAGGCATTGAAAAATACTGCCCGGTTGGTAAGCAAACTCGAACAGGACCTACATCAAAGAACGGAGAAAGTGAAAGAATTAAAAGCACAGATCGATTACTTCTCAGAACTAAGCGAAATTGAAGAAAATAAAGCTAAAGTTCTAATAAAACAAATAGAATCGACCTTCGGCACGCAAACAAAAAAACAGTTACTAGGCTCCTTTATCATTTCAGGAGGCTTTGGCCTACTATTCTTTATTTTAGGTGCGCTTTTTTCTGATTCACTGTCCAAAGGATTTGCATTCTTGATAGATTATTTCTAATTTTTTCAAAAGGTATGTCAATTCATGACGGTAAGAGTCAATAATGGGAGACACTATGACTAATATAAAATCTATGGCTCTTGAGCAATTGTCGCTCGCTATAAGTAAGTTTGAAGCCACTCGACGGAGTTCAAAATATGATGATCTTTCCGATCTTGAGCCAAATAGAATTTACGAGATTATCACGTTACTACATGCTACTCTAAATCGTTGGGCTCCAACTGGGACTGCATACCAAATGAACTGTGAAAAAATATTTTCCGGTTTTAGCCCCGGCTCAGGTCATATTGCGAACGGCTTATGTGGCGTTCTTAGGGGTTTAAAAAGTGATTACGAAAACGACTACTTAATTTCTGCTGAAGAATTAATCCACGCGGACCTTTTCTCCGATTACCTCGATATGGCTAAACACCTTCTCGGAGAGGGATATAAAGACCCGGCTGCCGTGATTATCGGCAGTTCCCTTGAAGCCCACCTCCGCAAACTCTGCGAAAAATCTGAAATTGCAACAGCGAAACCTGACGGTGCCCCGCTAAAGGCTAACACCATGAATGACGAATTGGCACGCCCCGGGGTTTATGGCAAGAGCCAGAAAAAAGTCGTCACGGGTTGGCTTGGCACCCGGAATGATGCAGCACATGGCAAATATGATGAATACTCATTGGAGCAGGTGAAACTCATGCTCGACGGGGTCAGAGATTTTATTTACCGCTACCCGGCGTAGGTCCCCTAAAATTTTACCTCAAGGACACCGCAGGTCGCTACCCTTTGGGAGGATAAGGATCGTTCCCGTGGCTGTCTTTGCGTTTTATTGTGCCATCCTTGCGATGGGTAACGAATTCGGTGCCCTGATTGATGCTAATTTTCCGACCAAGGGCCTCCGCCTCCCGTTGGGTATCACTGTGAATGCTGGCACGCTGAGCTCCGCTTCTTTTAACGTCCCAGCCACCGTTGGGATTAGGCACTACATGGTGTTCATCGTTTTTCTTACTCATCGTTCTTCCTTTCTATACAGATAACCCGAAGGTAGGTCATCTCTATTTATTGGTAAGAACGATAATGAGTTTGTCAAGCCCCCTGTTTTTCTCGCTCAATCAGTTTTCTCGCAGTCGTTAAGCCGGAGCTTCCGCCCGGTCTTTTCCCGGTAGGCCTTCCGGTACTCCTCGAGTTCCTCCTCCATATAGACGATGTCGCTCCCGGCGCTGTGGAGTACCGCCATGTCCACCACGCCCATGGTTTTCTTCCCAACGCGGCGCTCCCGGGCAATATCCTCCTCGCGTTCCCGGATACGGGATAAGACCTCACATGCAGCTTCTTTGATGCCTTCCGGGCTTTCCCGGTATTCCGCCTCCGCTTGCTGCCTCCGCTCCCATCTCTGCTGCCTTTCCTCCTTTTTACCCCTTAACTTCTCTTGCCGCTGCCGCCACTTGCGAGCCTTTTCTTGCCTCGCCAGCACAGCACAGACCCGCTTCCGGTCGTCTTTGAGAACCCGTACCGCCGATGTGTGAAACTGGTTGGCCGGAGCCTTCTGGATGAACTCGTTGTAGGCCTCGCACTCCAGGCGCAGAAGCTCGACGGGCTTTGCCTCCTGCGCCTTGGCCACGGCCACCCGGCGCTGCACCTCGGCATAGGCCTTTTTGTGGTAGGAGCTCTGCCCCATGGTCATGGTGTAAGACCGCCCCTGGTGACGATACTTCCAGCCAAGGCAGGACGTGAAAGATAACATGATAAGAATGAGAAGAATAACTGTTCCGGCACGTTTCATGGACACCTCCTTCGGATAAAAAAAAGAGCGACACGCGGCTCGGCTTACACCACCGCGTGCGCCCTCCCGAAGAGGCGCACGGGTACCACCCGTACACGTACAGGTACGCTGGGTGTAAGCCGATTTGTCTTGTCCGTCCGAAGGGAGACTCCGGTCGCGGGTGGTGAAGCCGCCAGCCCCCTAGGGGCAGGAGTTTGTCCATTTCGGAAGACTTTGGAATATTACCAAAGAAGTCTCTATGTGTCTAGGAAAAGGAAGATTGTTCTTGACTTCACGCTAACCTTTCATAAAATTAAATTATGTGACTATCGAGAACAGAAATATGCTGTATTTAAGGAGGAAAAGATGGAATTGCATGCGATTATGACTTTAGACCTACACGATGCCGTTGGAGCACAATATAAGGAATTTTATAAAGTACTTGAAGACCCGGATACAGGGGAATGGACTAAAAAAGAAGGCACCTCGACTACGCTAACAAAGACTTTTCAAAGTTCCTTTTCACCTAAAACAGCTCTGGCCCATACGAAAATATTATTAAAGGTAGCGGCATCAGCGGCAAAGGTATATAGCTGCAACATAACAATTCAAATCGGTAATGAAGAGGAAAAGCAATTTTCCCAAAATTGGTTTTCTGATTAAATATATTTGCACCTCTGCTCCCTACCCGCTCCTCAGTTGCGGCCAAGGTCAGGGAAAATTATCCCCCTACATCCCTGAGGGCCATCGCCAGCCCCCAGGGATACCGGCGGCCCTTAAAGGGCCGTCGGTAGGGAAATATAAAATTCATATAGGAGCACAATCTGCCACGTCGTTAGAGACAATAATTAGGAAATAAATTTTGGAAAAGCGTCTTCCTAAAAGTATTTTCACCTCCGGTTTAGATTCGGTTGCGATGAAATACTTTAAAAATATGAACCCTATCGACCCAAGAATAATCAAAGCGCGATTGATTGAGGAGATTGAACGGGTAGCAGAACTGTTAGTTTTCTCTCCTCGAGTAACATTCAAAGTGTATGGTGAGAACGTAGTCCTCCCTCTACTTATCAACGCCTTTGGTCCGAAAAACGTTGAGAAACTCCTTGAAGAAGGCTCGATTGAGTTTCTCCTAGAACGAGGTCATATTGGCCATTTTACCGAATATTTAGAGGGTGTATATCCGCTTGTTGCTGGAAATCTGACGAATCCTGAGCATTCGGACCCCTACGCATCGAATGACCGGGGATTATTGCTTTGGGGGGAAAATTCGTCTCTAAGAGAAGACTATGCCTACCGGCTAATTGACCTAGCTACCGAGCGAACGATATTGCCTGGAGAAAAAATCCCTCATGAAGCATTGAGTAAGGCGCACGAAGCTCTCAAGGATGGTCGCCTTGAAGCGTTTGGCCTCCCCGCAAATATTGAATTCATGGGCGAGCGCGATATGGATAAAATAAAGACTTTCTGCTCTATTGCGGAGGAAGTTTTTAGAACCGTTATGGCGGTGGAACACGAATATGACCTAAAATTAGAAAAGAGGTCATGGAACTATATTTTGGCGGTGAGTTCCAAGCTCCAAAAAGCGGAAGGAATTGTGCGGACTGCAGAAACGATTCTGAACTATGAACGTCTCCCTTCGATTCCTTATTTGCTGCGAAAACGGAAAATTACACTCGCCGATGTGATTAAAATCCGAGATTGCGATGAGACGAAAGTATTCCGGGACTGGTTTTGGTCCCAAGAAAATCCATCCGATGCAAAGGCCGTCTCGAAAGAATATCTCAGTAAAGTAATCGGTCATAAAAAATTGAAAAACCGAAAAATATTTAGAACAATTAGAGTGTGCGGAATAAGCCTAGCCGGATCTTTGGCAGGAACCGTCGTTTCGGGGCCCGCCGGGGCTGCCGCTGGCACCGCAGTAGGTGTAGGTGTATCCCTTGTCGACGAGCTGTTATTAGATAGGCTTTTTCGAGAAAAGAACCCCAGAAGATTTGTTACCGATGTTATTTCTCCTCTTCTAATCGATTCTAAATAACGCTTAAAGAAACTACTTTCCGATTTCTGAGGAAAAACGAGCCTCATCCACGCGCCCCTACCCCTCCCCCTCCGTTACGGCCATAGCCGCAGAAAATCAGACCCCAGGGGGATAGGGGGGGCAGCCGCCCGGCCTCCGGGCACGCTGAGGGTCTTAAAAGACTATCTGAAGGGTAATAGAGAGTTGGGCCAAGAGAACACTCGGAATAAAGCCCGGAACAGCTTATACGGCCCTTTGAGCCGGTGGCATTGAACCCAGCGCGAAACTTACGCGCTCACTCTGAAATCGCGGGCGAACATTGCCATCGTGGAGCTTTTAGGGAACTGAAGCGTTAGGATAGCTGCCATGCTGATAGTCCCACGCCGGAGAAATCGTCCAACCGGGGAAATTACCTCCAGGTATTCTTCGGACTCCCGCTAAGTTCATTATTCCCATCAGCGGGCCAAGTTCACAATCCAACGCTAGGCCGCCTGCTCGTCAAAAGCGAGCGTCCAGGTAAAAACTTTCTCTTCCCGATAAGCGGGAGGGAGCCATTTAATACCCACCCCAAGGCTTTGGCCTTGGGGTTTTTTCGTATGGGTTCTGTAACGCGCTACAATGCGTCTCA
>Ga0070728_10001715_pt1 | contig 31117 bp, 28 predicted proteins | sample tdDd471_FD_66723 | JGI IMG/M metagenome (GOLD analysis project Ga0070728, IMG submission 66723) | Marine sediment microbial communities from the Atlantic coast under amendment with organic carbon and nitrate - tdDd47.1 | ecosystem: Environmental > Aquatic > Marine > Coastal > Sediment | place...
GAAGAACGACTTCATCGGACGCGACGCGATGCTGCGCGAACGCGATGAGGGACCGAAACTGCGCCTGGTGACGCTGAGGGTCGATGCAGGCGACGCCGATGTGATCGGCGATGAGCCGATCTGGATCGACGGCCAGGTGCAGGGCTGGGTGACGTCCGGCGGGTATGCGCACCATTCCGGTGCATCAATGGCACAGGGTTATGTCCCGGCGGCATTTGCCGACATGGCGGATGCGCCGTTCGAAGTGGAGATCATCGGCGAACGGCGGCCTGCCAGCCTGTGTCCAGAACCCCTGTTCGATCCCGCCGGCACCCGGATGCGCGGCTGACCGTTGCCGCATTCAGACACTGGGGCCGACTGATCGGGGCCGCGCGGTCGTCCGGTGATTTCGAGCCATTCTGTCACAGGACCGCTGCATTCCCGGCTGCGCCGCCCATATGCCCGTCTCTGAGGGTCGAGACCGGCTGTGCCTGTTGCATGGCAAGTGTAACCCCTCAGCAACGTCTGACACACGTTGGCCACAGGGCCGCCACTGACGTGACATGGTGACGGTCCCAGATGGCAATCAAGCCGGACAGAGCAGTCCGGCAACGCATAGGCGGCTCGGGTTGGCTGCCAGCGCGTTCCAACGGGACCCACCTTTCATAGAAAAGGCGAGAAAACATGATGAACATGACAACGAAATTCGCAGGCGGCGCTGTAGCGACCGCCCTGGCACTGTCGCTCGGCATGTCCGGTGCATTTGCGGCAGCCCATTCCGCCAAGCCCGCAATGTCGGAGCACCAGAACTTCACCAGTGCCCTGGCCACTCGTTATGCCTCCATGGCTGCCGAGGAAAAGCTGGAGCTTGATGCGGCCGACGAGGCGCATTTCGCCAACAAGGCCGCCCTGGCTTCGCAGGGTCTGGTGGTCATGCCCGACGCCCCGAACAGCCGCCCGATCGAGGATGCGGGACAGCGTGCCTTTGCCGGTTCCGCGCATGGTCAGCTGATGACCGCGCTGGGTGGTGAGGCCCCCGAGAAGCACCCGCTGGTGCTGGCCGACGCACAGACCAGCTACGACTGCTACCTGCAGGAGGCCGAGGAAGGCTATCAGCTGCTGCACATCCAGCGCTGCCGCCAGGGTTTCGAGACCGCGATGGCCACCATCAACCGTCCGATGCAGGTGAGCGCGCCGAAGCCGGAAGTGAAGGCCGAGGCCAAGGCGATCGAGAACATCAGCTTCACCGTCTACTTCGGCTTTGACAGTGCCGCACTGACGCAGGAGGCCCAGCCGGTCCTGCAGCAGGCCGTGGCCGAGTTCCGCCGCCGCACTGATGCCCGGATCGACGTTGCCGGCCACACGGACCGTGCCGGTTCGGTCGAGTACAACCGTGCCCTGTCCAAGCGTCGCGCCGATGCGGTCCGCAATGCTCTGGCCGCAAGTGGTGTCACCGCCGGTCGGATCGACGAGGCCGCCCTGGGCGAGCTTGTTGCCGACGTGGAGACCGCTGACGGCGTGCGCGAGCCGCTGAACCGTCGCGTCGAGATCGTGGTTTCGAGCCAGTAACAGGCCGATCAATCACAGAATGAGACCTGAAGAGGGGCGTCCGGTTCGATCCGGGCGCCCCTTTCTCGTTTTGGTATCGCCCGAACTGCCGAGATGCGCGGAAACCCTGTTGTATGCAGGGCAAGTGCTGGTATGTAATATGCTATTGAGCACTTCATCAGGACTGTGATCCCGAAATGGGAGTTGCGGTTTGAATGATGCAGTCACCGGATCCTGCGATGTGCAGGACCGCGGCTGCTGAGGGACAGAAACGAAAGGGAGCAAGGCATGAATGCATTGCTGAAGTTGGGGGGGGTCGGTCTGGCTGCCCTGATTCTGGCCGCGTGTGCGTCCGACGCACCGTCGGATCCGAACGCTGGCAAGGTCGCCACCAAGTATCCGGCGCTGAATGCGCAGCTGGCACCGATGTACGCGAAGCTGTCCGCTGATGAGGCGGAAGAAGGCGATACCGCGGATGCGGCACACTACACGGCCAAGTCCGCCGATGCCGCGGCAGGCTTTGAAGTCCTGCCCGACACCATGGCTTCCCGCGCGCTGGAAGCCGGCAAGGTTTCGGAACTGAGCGAGGCCCGCGTCCGCCTGATGCAGAAGTATGCGGAAGGCTATGCCGAGTCGCAGCCTGCGGATCTGGCCATGGCCCAGACCCAGTGGGATTGCTGGATCCAGGAGCAGGAAGAAGGCTGGCAGCTGCTGCACATCTTCCGTTGCCGCGATGGTTTCGAGGCCGCAATGGCCAAGATGAAGCCTGCCCCGGCACCCGCCCCGGCACCGAAGCCGGTCGCCAAGATGTCCGACCTGACACAGGTGATCTACTTCCGGTTTGACCAGGCCAATCTGACCAACCTGTCCAAGGGTCGGCTGCAGAGCGTCATCGGCAACCTTGGCAAGCGCAAGGCCGGTGCCGTCTCCGTGACCGCACATACGGATACCAGCGGTTCGGACCAGTACAATCTGGCGCTGTCCAACCAGCGTGCACGCCAGGTCGTCGAGTTCCTGGTGAACAACGGTGTTGCGGCCTCTGCCATCACCGCTTCCGGCGTTGGCGAGAGCCAGCCTGCCGTGAGCACGGGTGACGGCGTGAAGAACGCCAAGAACCGTCGTGCGGTTCTGGTGGTCAGCGGCCAGTAAGCTGCCGATCCGGTTCCGGCGCTGACCCGCAGGGGTCCGGGCGTCGGGGACGACCGAAGACAAGGGCGTCTGCCAGCAATGGCAGGCGCCCTTTTTTCGTTGCGATCCGGTGTCCGGTCCTCTCCAATGACTGTTGATGACGGGTTCGCGTTCTGCGGGTAGAACCATGGACCGCCATGATGCCCGCCCTGAACTTTCCGTCCCCTTGCTGGAGCTGCTCGATGAACCGCACGAAAGTCGCGATTGGCCTGTTTCTCATTGCAATTCTGGGGTTGCTTGGCGGTCGTTTCGGCCTGCCCCTGCTGGTCGAGCGACAAGTTGCGGCCGCGCTGGATGACCATATCGCAGGCCTGCCCGATTCTACCGGGGCGCGATACACGGGTCTGTCGCTGGACTACTGGAACGATGAACTGCGGCTGACGGAACTGCGCCTGCCGGTGGACCTGCCGAAGCCCGGCGGTGCACCTTACGCGACGCTGGTGACGGTCCGGGACATCCGCGTCGACGGATATGACTGGTCGGCGCTGGAAGCCGCCTTCCGGACCGGAAATGCCACCGCCGACGCGTCACCACTGGTGCGCCAGGTCAGCTGGAGCGGCATTGTGCTGGAGGGTCAGGCGGATGGCGAGCCGCTGGGCGGCACCGGGGCCGGACAGCTGGACGGGCTGAACGCTGTCGAGTTCAGTCCCGCCAATGGCGCGGTCACCTCGCTCGGCTTCGATGCGCTGATCCTGCAGGAGATGGTGCTGACACCGTCGCCCGCCTATCTGGATGGCGTTGAGAATCTGGTGGTCCGGGCGGAACTGCCCTCGGCGGTGGTGACCGGATGGAGCAGCAGGGGTGCGGACAGCATCGTGCTCACCGGGCTTGTGGCAACCGCAGCCGCGACATCCTCGGCGGATGCCGACGGCGTCGCCGAGCTTGCCGTGGAGAACCTTTCCGTCATCGACTGGAAGAAGGGGGAGCCGGGCACGGTCGGCAGGATCAGCGTGACCGGTCTGACGGAAATGCTGCAGTTGCCCGACAACATCATGGCCGGCCAGGATCCTGAGATGATCCGCGTGATGGGGATGCAGGGCGCGTTCCGCTTCTCGGTGGAAAGCTATCAGCTGACGGAACTCAGTTACGACCCGCAGGTGCTGGTCCTCTGGCAGTCGCTGATCGAGGTCCTGGCGGCACAGGAACCCAACTCGAAGCCGGACCCGTCCGAGATCGCTGACTTCCTGGAAGCCTATCTGACCATCGTGGAGCGGGCGCGTGACCTTCAGACGGGCATCGGACACGCCGAACTCACCGGCCTTGCGGCAGATTTCGGTGAGGCGACGTCAATGACGGTGGACCGGCTCGAGATCCGGGACATGTTTGGCCTCAAGGGCGGCAGCTTCGAGGTGTCAGGCATCACCCAGAAGGGTGCGGGCGATGTCAGCGCCAGCATTGAACGCTATCAGGGTCGCATCGGTGATGTCTCGGCGCTGCCCTCATGGCTGCGCACGGTCTTCGGCACGCCCCTTTCCACGGAGAGTCCGGCGAAGGCCCGCGCCTGGGCGCAGGACAGGACACTGGCCGAGATGGTACCGGTTTTTGACCTCGGCACGTTCAGACTCGAAGGCCTGGAAGCCACTGGCCCCGACGGGAAGCCGGTCCGGATCGATCTCTTCGCGATAGAACGCATGCGGATCGGCGAAGACGCGTCCGCCGAGATGGACTTCCGCATGGAAGGCGTTTCCGCAACGCTGGATGGCGCCAGTTCGGCACCGCCACAGGCGGCAATGCTGCTGCAGATGCTGAAGGCCAATGGTGTCGAGGATCTGCGTTTCGGGACAGCCTTCGCGCTGAAGGCGGGACTGGCCGACAGTACCGGCGCGCTGGCGCTCGGCATGTCCGGTGAAGGTCTGGCGGAGATGATCACAGAGGTCGATCTGACCGCCGTGGACTTCGAGAAGCTGCGCACTGCCCCCGCACCACAGCGCAACATGATTGCCCTGTCCTCCAGCCTTGCCCGTGCGCAGGTCAGGCTGACGGATGAGGGCCTGCGGACACTGCTTCTGGAATCCCAGGCCGCACAGCGCCCTGGTGCGACCGCGGAGATGATCGGTGTCCAGTTCGGTGCGATGGCGGAGCAGATGGGCGCGAGCATGGGCTCGGATGCCAGCCGCGCCATCGGACAGCAGCTCGCCGCCTTCATCACCAGCGGTGGCATGCTGGAGGTCTCGACTGACCTTCAGACCCCGCTGCCGATCATCCAGCTGATGGGTCTGCAACGCCAGCCGCCTGCCAGCATCATCGACACCCTGGGCATCTCGGCGCGCCATACCGCGCCCTGATCCGGGCGGCGCAGACAGAAGGGGCGGCATCCGCATCCCGGATACCGCCCCCCGAATGAAGCGTTTTCTGACTGGCTGTCGAGCCGTCAGTACATGTGCTGGCCACCGTTGATGGACATGGTGGAACCGGTGACGAAGGTCGCGTCATCGGAAACCAGGAACAGCACGCCACGTGCGATCTCGTCGGCGTGACCCAGGCGACCGATCGGAATCTTGGCGACGATCTTCTCCAGCACGTTTGCGGGAACCGCGGCGACCATGTCGGTGTCGATGTAGCCCGGTGCGATGGCGTTGACGGTGATGTTGAACCGCGCGCCTTCCTGCGCCAGCGCCTTGGTGAAGCCGTGAATGCCGGACTTGGCAGCCGCGTAGTTCACCTGACCGTACTGGCCGGCCTGACCGTTGATGGAGCCGATGTTGACGATGCGGCCGAAGCTGCGGGACTTCATGCCGTCGAAGGTCGCCTTGGCCAGGTTGAAGCAACCGCCCAGGTTGGTGTCGACCACCGCCTGCCAGTCTTCCTTGCTCATCCGAGCCAGCGTGCCGTCGCGGGTGATGCCGGCATTGTTGACCACGATGTCGATGTCGCCGATTTCCTCGGTGATCTTCGCCACGGTCGCATGCACCGCATCGAAATCGGAAACATCGAACTTGTAGGCGGGGATGCCGGTCTCGGCAGTGAAGGCCTTTGCGGCCTCGTCATTGCCGGCGTAGTTCGCGGCAACGCTGATCCCGGCATCGCGCAGGGTGGTGGAAATGGCCGCGCCGATACCGCGCGTGCCACCGGTGACGAGTGCAACTCGTGCCATCTGATTGGACTCCTTGGTTTCTTCTTCTTGGGGGAGGTTGGTCGACGCCCGTTCCTGACCCGCGGCACTTCGGCAGTGCCGCAGATCGGGACGGTTCGTCAGTCGTTCGGGTCAGTCGCGCTCGACACACATGGCGATGCCCATGCCGCCGCCAATGCACAGGGTGGCGAGACCCTTCTTGGCATCACGCTTCTGCATCTCGAACAGCAGGGTGTTGAGCACACGGGTACCGGAGGCACCGATCGGATGGCCGATGGCGATCGCGCCGCCATTGACGTTCAGCTTTTCCGGGTCGATGCCCAGTTCCTTGCCGACGGCACAGGCCTGCGCGGCAAAGGCCTCGTTGGCCTCGATCAGGTCCAGATCATCGACGGTCCAGCCCGCCTTCTCCAGCGCGCTGCGGGTCGCCGGGACGGGGCCGATGCCCATGATCGCGGGATCGACACCGGCCTGGGCCCAGGAAACGATGCGCGCCAGCGGGGTGATGCCACGCTTCGCCGCCTCGTCGGCGGTCATCAACACGACCGCACCGGCACCATCGTTGATGCCGGAGGCATTGCCGGCGGTGACGGAACCATCCTTGGCGAAGGCCGGACGCAGCTTCGTCATCATGTCCATCGTCGCGCCATGGCGGATGTATTCATCCTCGGACACGACCGTGTCGCCCTTGCGGCCCTTGATGGTGACGGGCACGATCTCGTCGCTGAACCGACCGGCCTTCTGCGCCGCCTCGGCCTTGTTCTGCGAAGCAAGGGCGAACGTGTCCTGCTCTTCGCGCGTGATCTGCCACTTCTGCGCGATGTTTTCCGCCGTGTTGCCCATGTGATAGCCGTTGAAGGCATCCCAGAGACCGTCGCGGATCATCGTGTCGATGAACTTCATGTCGCCCATGCGGGCGCCGGAACGCAGATGCTGCGCGTGCGGGGCCATGGACATGCTCTCCTGGCCACCGGCGACGACGATCTTGCTGTCGCCGTTGCGGATGGCCTGCCAGCCGAGTGCGACCGTGCGCAGGCCGGAGCCGCACAGCATGTTCACGCCCCAGGCCGGGCTTTCCTGCGGCACACCCGCATTGATCGAGGCTTGGCGGGCCGGGTTCTGGCCCTGACCGGCGGTCAGGATCTGGCCCATGATGACTTCCGAGACTTCGGCGGCGTCGACGCCGGCGCGCTCCAGCGCGCCCTTGATGGCGATCGTGCCGAGGTCATGGGCGGGAACGGACCCGAACGCCCCGTTGAAGGTGCCGACCGGGGTACGGGCGGCCGATGCGATGACGATGTCGGACATTCTGGATCTCCTCCTTGGTGGTTTCTCGGACAGCATATCATGCCTTACGCAGCGTCATATCGTTGATGCTGCGTCGCAGCATATGTTTGCTGCATTGCGAAAAGAGTGCCGATTCCTCTTGGTTCCGGCAACGGTGGATTGGTTAATGTGTCGGTATGTCGCGACCCGCATGGTGGATTCTTGTTGCGGCGCAACATGGTGAAGCCGGTGCCTCATGTCACCGTCCCCAGCCACGCGGCGAGGGGCTGCCAGAGGCTGCGCCGGGCGCGGGAACCGACAACCATGCCGATGTGACCCGCTGCCGGTTCGATCACGGTTGCATGCGGCAGGTCAGCCACCGCACCACGGGCGGATGCGGGCGGCACGATCCTGTCCTGGGCCGGAATGGCGGCGAACACGGGCATCGGCAGATCACCGGGACGTATTGCGGTTTCACCGATCTTCCAGCGCCCCGTACCGGGCAGGTTCTCGTTGTACCAGCCGACAAGGCAGTCATGCGCGACCCTGGGCGGCAGGGCCGGTCCATCGTTCAGCCAGTCCTCCAGCGCCACGAACTGCCGTGCCTTTTCGCTGGCCGGATCCATGCTGGCGAAGCGGGCGAACTTGCGTTGCGCCAGGTTGGGGTCCAGCGCGGCGAAGAAGGCCTGGATCAGGTCGATCGGCATCTCCCCGAAGGCCTCCAGCACCGGCTGCCACATGGGCAACGACGCCGCGAAGGTCTCCGCCTGCGGACTCAGGTCCGCATGAAAGTCCCAGGGGGAGGCGAGCAGGGCCAGGGCTGAAATGGCATCGCTGCGCAGCAGGCCGAGGGCGACCGAAAGGGTGCCCCCCATGCAATAGCCGACGACCGGGGCAGGCCGGTCGCCATTCAGGCGGACCGCCGCATCCAGCGCCGACGACAGGGGACCGCCGAGAAATGCCGCAACATCATAGCGGCGTTCCGGCTTGCCCGGCGTGCCCCAGTCAAGCAGCAGGGGGCGCAGCCCGGCCTCCGACGCCAGCCAGCGCAGCATGCTGTTGTCGGGCAGCAGGTCCAGCACCCAGGCGCGGTTGATCTGCGACGGCACGAACATCACCACCGGCGCGTCGGGCCGGTCAGGCAGGCCATAGTCAAGCAGCCGCACCGCGCCCTGTCGCCAGACGGCGGGCGGGTCATCGGCGATCCTGTGCCAGGGATGGGTCTGATACTGTTCGATGCCCGCCAGGGTGGCCTGCATCCGCCGGGCGCATTCGGCGGCGATGGCGCCGCCCAGCTTCGTACCGTCGACGGCGTTCATGGCGGCCAGCAGGTCGGCGGCCCTGTCAGTGATGTCAGGGTGCCAGGGTATCCCGCCCGACTGCGCCAGCGGCAGCGCCGCCATCGCCCCGGTCAGCGTCGCCCCCGCCGTCGCCAGATGCAGCGCCAGTGGTCGCGGGCCGATGCGTCGGCTCATTGTCGGCTCCGGGTCCTTGCCGTTCGGCCCCGGGTCTTTCCTGGTCGGTACTGCGGTCATGCAAGATTCCGCTCAAGGCTTTCCAGCTCTCCCTCAGCCGGGGATCGGCGGAGGCCCGGGCAGCCTGCTCCTGCCAGAGGTCGACGAACTGTCGGGCGAGGCGGTCAAGGTCAGAGGGATCAGGTGCTGGCGCTGTCATCGCTTCCAATCTACAGCATTTCCCGCTCACGGGAAATCGCCGCGCCCGGCGCGACTTCGCTGCAAGAGCGAATACGCCTTGCGCAATGCAGCATGAAACGGCGATAGTTCAGGGTCCACGCGTCCTGACCTGACAGGGTGGCGCACAAACCTGGTCGGAGTTGCTGAATGTCCCGTCGAGACAAGACCGGAGATGGTCCGGTAACCATCAAGAAGTATGCGAACCGACGGCTCTACAATACCTCAACATCTTCCTATGTGACGCTGGATCATCTGGCCGAGATGGTGCGGGATGATATCGATTTCGTGGTGTTCGATGCCAAGTCGGGGGAGGACATCACCCGCTCCGTCCTGACGCAGATCATCTTCGAGGCGGAGGGCAAGGGCCAGAACGTGCTGCCGGTGAATTTCCTTCGCCAGCTCATCAGCTTCTATGGCGACAGTCTGCAGGGGCTGCTGCCGAGCTATCTGGACATGTCGATGGATGCCTTCTCGAAGAACCAGGATGAGATGCGCACCCGCTTCGGTGGCAGTCTGGGTTCGCCCCTGCTGCATTTCGAGGAGGCGACGAAGCGCAACATGGCGCTGTTCGACCAGGCCATGAGCATGTTCAACCCGTTTGCCGCCGTACAGGATGGGACGCCCGCCACCGGCGAAGCACCTGCGGCCAAGCCTGCATCCGAGGCCGCTGAGAAGCCGAAATCCGCCGGTGCCTCAGGGGATATCGAGCAGATGAAGGATCAACTGGACGCCATGCAGCGGCAACTCGAGAAAATGATGAAGCCAAAGGGCTGATAGCCACAGTTCGAGTAAAATTGTAAACAAATTCGACAGAAATTAACCATGATTTCTGATTAACTATTTGTAAAGATTTCCCCAACGGCCCATATTCGGGGGATGCGACAGTTTTTCACGGTCTCGACATGCGTGTGAACGGAGTCAGCGCCAGTACCGGGTTGGTCCCGCGCGCGATGGCTGCGGGCGTGTCGCCGACGGACCGTGGCAGTGCCGCCGACCGACCCGTCACACCGACCGAACGGATCAGTGAGAGCCGGGGGCAGCAGGATGCTCCGCCCAATCCGCTTGCGAGCGGTGATGCCGCACCATCCGTATCGGGGACCGCGGCCCACTGGCCGGTACCGACCCTTTCCGGTCTGGTCGGGCACCGCCTGCTCTACGAAGTCCAGCGCCAGGCGCAGATCGACGGCGGACAGGTGGCGACGGCAGATCGTGCCTCCGACGCCGTGATTGCCTATCGCGCGGCGGGTGACCTCTCCGCCATGGTCCTGCGCCCCGACGGTGGCGGTCTGCGCCAGCCCTTCCGGGTCTGAGTCCATCGCGCCCGGGCAGTCGCTGTCCACCGAGACTCCCCCCTGACCCTCCGACCCCCGCACTGCCGGATAAGCAGGCTCTTGCCTGCCCCGGTGCTGAAATTCTCGCCATTCCGACTGCGACCACTTGACCCAATCGGATGTTTCCGGCAAAAGAATACCCGCGAGTAGCACTTCAACACGATGGAGTAGGCCAATGCATGTCGGTATGGGCGTGATCTTCCAGAACCCGGGCAAGGAACGTACGGACCGGGAAGTCTACGAGGCTGACATGGCCCTGGCGGAGTCTGCGGAGCCCCTGGGTTTCGACAGCGTCTGGACCGTCGAACATCACTTCACCGACTACACCATGTGCCCCGATCCGCTGATGTTCCTCAGCTACATGGCCGGGCGCTCGAAGACCATCCAGATCGGATCGATGGTGGTGGTGCTGCCCTGGCATGACCCGCTGCGGGCGGCCGAACAGATCTCCATGCTCGACAACATGTCCGGCGGTCGTTTCATCCTCGGCATCGGTCGTGGTGCGGGGAAGGTCGAATTCGACGGCTTCCGTCTCGACATGGGGGAGAGCCGGGAGCGTTTCATCGAGGCCGCGACCATGGTGCTCGACAGCCTGGAGACCGGCCACGCCGAGTTCGACGGGGAACATTTCAAGCAGCCCCGCGTCGAGATCCGCCCGAACCCGTACGGCAGTTTCCGCGGCCGCACCTATGCCGCCGCGGTCAGCCCCGAATCAGCCCGCATCATGGCGCGGCTGGGGGTCGGCATCCTGATCATTCCGCAGAAGCCCTGGGCCGCCGTGCGCAAGGAACTGGACGAATACCGCACGATCTACCGCGAGGTGAACAATGCGGACGCCCCTGCCCCGATCGCGGGTGGCTGGGTGTTCTGCGACGAGAACCGGGACCGCGCCTACGAGATGGCGCTGAAGTACATCGGGGGCTACTGGAAGACGGTCATGGACCACTACCAGTTCGATGGCGAGCACATGCAGAACATGAAGGGCTATGAATATTACGCCCAGTTCCGCGACAACCTGCTGAAGAACGGCCCCGACGCGGCAACGGATTTCTTCATGAACCTGCAGGTCTGGGGCACGCCGGAAATGTGTCTCGAAAAGATCATGAAGACCGCCGACACCATCGGCGCCGACGGCTTCAACGGCGTGTTCTCCTACGCCGGGATGCCGCACGAGGAATCGATGCGCAACGCCGAACTGTTCGCGCGCGAAGTCATGCCGGAACTGAAGAAGGCCGCACCTGCCGCCGAGCGTCTGGCACGGTCCGCCGCCTGACAGCACAGGGACACCAGCTTTTCCGCCGGGCCTGCTGGGGAGGAGGCCGGGAAGGGGAGGATGACGCGGTCGGAGCAATCCGGCCGCGTCATTGTTTTGGGTTGATCCATCAAGTGATGGAACCGGCTACCGGCCCTGGCCACGTCCAACACGCGCCCGGACGCCGGTCCGCACGTGCGACCATTACCGCATCAGGTCCGGCAACGAATGCCGTGAAGGAGATGGCCGCCGGGAGGGACTGCGCCGGATCAGTGGCTGAGGATCTGGCTCAGGAACAGCTTGGTCCGGTCGCTCTGCGGATTGTTGAAGAACTCTTCCGGCTCGTTCTGCTCGATGATCTGGCCCTGGTCCATGAAAATGACCCGGTTCGCCACCTGACGGGCAAAGCCCATCTCGTGGGTGACGCAGATCATGGTCATGCCGGTCTCCGCCAGGTCGACCATGACGTCCAGCACTTCCTTGATCATTTCAGGGTCGAGGGCCGATGTCGGCTCATCGAACAGCATGATGCGCGGGTTCATGCAGAGTGAGCGCGCGATGGCCACACGCTGCTGCTGACCACCGGAAAGCTGGCCGGGGAACTTCAGCGCCTGATCGGCGATCTTCACCCGCTCCAGGTAATGCATGGCGCGGTCTTCCGCTTCCTTGCGCGGTTCCTTGCGGACCCAGATCGGCGCCAGGGTGCAATTGTCCAGCACGGACAGATGCGGGAACAGGTTGAAGTGCTGGAAGCACATGCCGACTTCGGAGCGGATCTTGTCGATGTTCTTCAGGTCCGAGGACAGCTCGATCCCGTCCACGACGATCGTGCCCTTCTGGTGTTCCTCCAGCCGGTTGATGCAGCGGATCAGGGTGGACTTGCCGGAACCGGACGGGCCGCAGACCACGATCCGCTCCCCCCGGTTCACGGTCAGGCTGATGTCGCGCAGCACGTGGAAGTCCCCGTACCACTTGTTCATCGCGGTGATCTCGATGGCCACTTCGTCGGACACCGAAAGCTTGGAACGATCGATTTCGCGATCAATTGCCACTTCGCTCATGGGTAAGACCTTTCCTGTACGCGATCAACGGTGCCCTGTCTGGAGCTTGCGCTCCAGATACTGGGAATAGCGGGACATGCCGAAGCAGAAGACGAAGAAGAAGATGGCGATGAAGCCATACAGCTCCCAGACAATGCCGTTCCAGTTCTGGTCGGCGCGGATCGGGTTGAGGATACCCACCGGATCCAGCAGACCGATCACCGACACCAGCGTCGTGTCCTTGAACAGACCGATGAAGGTATTGACGATGCCCGGAATGGAGATCTTCAGCGCCTGCGGCAGGATGATCAGGCGCATGGACTTCCAGTAGTCCAGGCCCAGCGCATCCGCAGCCTCGTACTGTCCCTTCGGCAGGGCCGCCAGACCGCCGCGGATCACCTCCGCCATATAGGCGGCGGCGAAGATCGTTACCATGATCACCACCCGCAGGATGATGTCGAAGCTGGTGCCAGGCGGCAGGAAGTAGTTCAGCAGGGTGGAGGCCACGAACAGCAGGGTGATGAGCGGCACGCCACGGATGAACTCGATGAACCCCGTGCTCATCGCCTTGATGAACAGCAGGTTGGAGCGTCGTCCGAGCGCGAGCGCGATGCCCAGCGGGAAGGACCCGGCAATGCCGCTGACGCCGATGATCAGCGAAAGCAGGAAGCCGCCGATCTTGCTGGATTCAACAACCGGCAGACCGATGGAGACGATGCTGTTCAGGGTCCCGTCGAAGATCTCGACGCCGAACATCCACCAGAGAACGATCACGGCAACGGCAAACAGAATGGCGAGGATATTGGCAATCCCCTCCTCCATCGACGTGCCGCGCAGCACGGGAGCCAGGATCCGGTAGGCAATGATCGCGATGATCGGACCAAGCATGACACCGACCGGACCCCAGATCGTGCCGCCCCAGATCAGCCAGTAGGCGACGGCCGGATAGAGGGCGGAGGCATACAGCATCTTGCGTGGCGCCCCGGCGAACAGCACCGGCCAGACGGCAACGACCATCAGCACGAAGGCCAGGACCGAGCGCCAGCGTTCTTCATCCGGATAGAAGCCGTAGATGAACTGCAGGTAGCGTTCCTTGATCACTGCGAGGCAGGCACCATCGTCGATCTCCCGGCAATTGCCGAGCGAGGTGGCGTTCCAGACAGAATCCAGGAACAGCCAGGGAATGACCGATGCCAGCAGGCTGTAGATGATGAAGGCCCCGACCAGCGTCATGATCGCATTGGGAATGCTGGAGAACAGGTTCTCCCGCACCCAGGCGACGGGACCGACCACGCTGGAGGGCGGCGGAGATGGCGGAATGTCGCCCGAAGCGACGAACGGCTTGCGGCTGTCGCTCATCTCACCTCTCCCTCAGCTTGACGCGTTCATTGTACCAGTTCATCACCACCGAGATGCTGAGCGAGGTCACCAGATAGAAGCCCATCAGCAGCATCAGACACTCCATTTCGCGCCCGGTCTGGTTCAGCGTGATGCCGCCCAGCGTGCCGGTGGCGTCCATGTAGCCGACGGCAATGGCGAGAGAGGAGTTCTTGGTCAGGTTCAGGTACTGACTGATCAGCGGCGGCACGATGACCCGCAGCGCCTGTGGCAGGATCACCAGGTTCATGGTCCGTCCGGGGCGCAGGCCCAGGGCGAACGCCGCTTCCGACTGGCCCTTGCTGACGGCCAGGATGCCCGAGCGGACAATCTCCGCCGTGAAGGCGCCGGTATAGAGCGACAGTGCCAGCCAGAGGCCGATCAGACTGTCGCGCATGAAGACGCCGCCCTTGAAGTTGAAGCCCTTCAGCTCCGGGTATTCGAGCGTTATCGGCATCCCGAGAATGAAGAAGATCAGTAGCGTCGGCAGGAACAGGATCGCCAGCGAGATCGGGAACATCGGCAGGATCTCACCCGTTGCTTCCTGGCGCTTCTTCGCCCAGCGCCGGAACCCGATCATCACACCGATGGAGAGCAGGAAGACAATGACTACGGCCATCGACATGTCGCCCATGACCGGAGCAGGGATGTAAAAGCCACGGTTGGTCAGGACCAGCATGCCGCCAAGCATGGCCGAGGCATCGGGATCGGCACCTCGGAACTGGTTCGGTGCCGGCAGGGTCTCGTTGATCACAGCGACGGTGATCAGGATCCAGATCAGCACCGGGATGTTGCGGAAACCCTCGACATAGATCGTCATCAGGCGGGCGATCAGCCAGTTGTTCGACAGGCGAAGCACGCCCGCGATCACGCCAACGACGGTGGCCGTGATGCAGCCCAGAATGGCAACGAGCAGCGTATTCAGGATGCCGACGACCGCAGCCCGCGCATGCGTGGAGGTCGACGAATAGTCGATCAGGCGCTGGTTGATGTCGTAGGAAGCGGTTTCGCCGAGAAAGCTGAACCCGAAGGTCTTGCCCAGGTCAGCCAGGTTCTGGATCACGTTGCTCAGCAGCCATGCGGCGGCCAGCATGAAAACGATCAAAGCAATAATCTGGATGGTGTAGGACCGGTAACGGGTGTCGTAGATCAACATCCCGAAACGGAAGTTCGTGTCTCCGGTACTGGAGATCGTGGCCATGGCACAGAGCCCCCTCGCACTACGGCGCCGGACAGAATAACAGTCCGGCCAGTCGCCTCCCCGTCAGAAAGAAGACGGGCGCGTCACCCTGGGATGACGCGCCCGATATTCAGATCAACGGAACGGCGGTGCGTAGAGGATGCCGCCCTTGCTCCACAGCTGGTTCAGGCCACGGGCCAGACCAATTGCGGTGCTTTCGCCCACATTGCGCTCGAAGATCTCGCCGTAGTTGCCACCGGCGGAAATCGCATGCACGGCCCAGTCGGCAGGCAGGCCCAGCATATCGCCGTAGCTGCCTTCCTTGCCCAGCAGGCGGTTGACTTCCGGATCAGCGGAACCATCCGCGGCGAGCTGCGCGACGTTGGCCTTGGTCACGCCCTTTTCCTCGGCGATGATCAGGGCATTCAGCACCCAGGCGCTGATGTCCGCCCACTGGTCGTCACCCTGGCGAACCAGCGGACCCAGCGGTTCCTTGGAGATGATTTCCGGCAGCAGCGTATGCTCGCCCGGCTTCTCGAAGGTTGCGCGCGTCGCGGCCAGACCGGAAGCGTCCGTGGTGTACACGTCACAGGCGTTGGACAGGTACTTCTGCTGCGCCTCGGAATTGGTCTCGATCGGAACCGGCTCGTAGCTCATGCCATTGGCACGGAAGAAGTCGGCCAGGTTGAGCTCGGTCGTGGTGCCGGTCTGGATGCAGACAGTGGCGCCGTCGAGTTCCTTGGCGGATTTCACGCCCAGGCTCTTGCGGACCATGAAGCCCTGACCGTCGTAGTAGTTCACACCGGTGAAGGTGAAACCCAGATCGACGTCGCGGCTCAGCGTCCAGGTGGTGTTGCGATACAGGATATCGACCTCACCCGAAGCCAGCGCCGTGAAGCGGGTCTTGCCCGTGGTCGGCGTGAACTTGATGGCACTCGGGTCACCGAAGATGGCTGCAGCGGTCGCGCGGCAGAAGGTGACGTCGAAGCCGTCCCAGACGCCATTGGCATCCGTGAAGGCAAAACCGGCAAGACCGGTCGACACACCACACTGGACGAAGCCCTTGGCTTTCACGTCGTCGAGCGTGGCCGCGTTCGCCGCCGTCGACACTGCCATCACAGCAGCGGCAGCAATGATTGCGCCTTTAACTTTCATATTGGAAAACTCCCTGTTTCATCCGATCCCCGGATATTTGCAGTGCCGTCCTGTGTGTGGCCAGCGGGGTCGATGCCCCACCGGTCCGGAAGCACCACTTGTGTCCGAGGTGCGTTTAACTCGCGCAGCCTATGCCCGGGTTTCCGACAACACAACAGGGTTTCTGCGTTGCAAGGTAGCGCGTACCGCAATGCAGCACTTGGCCTGACGGTCAAAGCTCTGTCAGTATCGCCACCGGTACTTGAACACTATCTGCGCGGCACCAGTCCGCGCCATGCATCTGCATGAACCATGGGGAAAGCCAGACAGACATGAAGCAGGACACCACCATCGTCACCGCCGGGCGTGACCCGGAAAGCAATCTCGGCGTGGTGAACCCGCCCGTCTATCACACCTCCACCATCCTCAATCCGTCCATGGCAACGATGAAGGCCAACGGGGCGCGGCGCGAGAAGGGCGAGACCGTCACCATGTACGGGCGCATCGGCCATCCCACATCGCTGGCGTTCGAGGAGGCGATGGCGGAGGTCGAGGGCGGTTACAATGCCTTCGCCTTCCCCTCCGGCCTCGCGGCCATCGCGGCGGCGATCACGTCCTATGTCTCGGCCGGCGACCACATCCTGGTCAGCGATTCCGCCTACCGCCCGACCCGCAGCTATTGCGACGGGGTGATGAAGCGCTTCGGGGTGGAGACAACCTATTACGACCCCCTGATCGGGGCCGGCATCGCCGACCTGATCCGTCCGAACACGAAGATCGTCTATGTGGAGGCCCCCGGCTCCCACACCTTCGAGATGCAGGACATTCCCGCCATCGCGGCGGAGGCGAAGAAGGCCGGGGCCATGGTGCTGATGGACAATACCTGGGCCAGCCCGCTGTTCTTCCGCCCCTTCGACCATGGCGTCGATGTCTCTATCCACGCCGCCACCAAGTACATCGTCGGCCATTCGGACGCCATGCTGGGTGTGGTCGTGACCAATGAAGCCGCCTGGCAGCCGTTGCGCCAGACCGCGCAGGCAATGGGCCAGTGCGTCGGACCGGACGATATCTATCTCGGCCTGCGGGGACTGCGCACCCTGGCCGTGCGGCTGCGCCAGCACATGGTCAACGCGCTGGACATCGCCGCCTGGCTGGAAACCCGGCCGGAGGTTGGTCGCGTGCTGCACCCCGGTCTGCCGAGCCACCCGGGCCACGCCATCTGGAAACGCGATTTCCTCGGGTCGTCGGGCCTGTTCTCCATCGTGCTGCGGGAGGGTTACAGCGACGACGACCTGGCACGCATGATCGACGGGCTGAAGCTGTTCGGCCTCGGTGCGTCATGGGGCGGCTACGAAAGCCTGGTCATCCATCAGAAGCCGGAACAGTTCCGCACCGCCACCGACTGGTCCGGTCCCGGCCTGCTGGTGCGGCTGCATATCGGCCTGGAAGACACGGATGACCTGAAGGCCGATCTGCAGGCGGGCCTGGAGCGTCTGGCGGGCTGAACCGGGACGCCGTGGTCTACCGGAACGCAGAAGGGGGCCACCGCGATGGTGACCCCCTTCAAATCGGGAACGCTACTTGACCCGAAGGCCTCTCCCGAGATTCGAATGCACGGGTGTCAGAACCAGCGTGCTTCGCGGGCCTGCTCGGAGGCCGCATTGACGCGCTGGGCGGCCAGTTCGACACCGCGTGTCAGGACGTCCTGACAGGTGGTGCTGACCACGCTGAAATGGGTCGACCAGGCCTCGAAGGCCGACTCGGCATACTCACGCTGCAGGTCGGCGATCTCGGTCAGGCCCTCGGCGCTGCCGATGCGATCAACGACCGCGGCACTGGCGGCCAGACGGCTCTGCATGAAGCTGGAAGTGGTCTCCTGCAGCTCCATGGCCGTCTCGACGGCGGTACGGTTGGTCTCGACAACCACCTCGATGCTGTCACGCAATGCGGCGAACATGTCCGGCTGGAAGGCGCTTGCCACGGATTCCGCGGTTGCAGCCACCTTCTTCGGCGCAGCCTTCGTGGTGCTGGCCTTCGGGGCGGCAGCGGGCTTGCTGGCGGGCGCCGGCTTGGCCTTGGTTGCTGCGGGTGCGGCCTTCTTCGCGGCGGGCTTCGCCGTCGTGGCCTTCCGGGCCGGTGCCTTCTTCGCCGGAGCGGCCTTGGGCGCGGCAGCCTTGGGGGCCGCTGCCTTGGGGGCCGCTGCCTTGGCCGGGGCCTTCTTCGCAGCTGCGACCTTGGGCGCGGCAGCCTTCACGGGCGCCGCCGCTTCCGCGACCGGTGCTGCCTTGGCTTCAGTCCCTGCAGGGGCCGCAGTCTCGGTCTTCGGGGCGGCTTCCGCCTTCGGTGCCGCTTCGGCGACCTTCGGCGTTTCGTCCGTCTTGTTGTCTGTCATCTGAATTCTCCGTATTCACGCGCGTCAGCAGACGCTCTGGAACCTGAAGCACAGATAACAATTCATGCTGCATTGCACAATAGCCTGTGTGCGGTGCGGCGAAATGTTGCTGGCGGCGGCTTGCGGGCCGCTCGCCTCATTCCGGAATGTCGGAACGCCCGCCGTGTTCACCTGACCAGGTCACCGGGTCATCCAGGAACTTCTCCACCTCGTCCAGGGTCGCGGACTCGAAGTATCCGCTCTCCCGCGCGGCAACCAGCACATCGCGCCAGGTGGCCAGGTAATGCAGCTCGATCGCAGCGCGGGCAAAGTTCGCCGGGGCATGGGGGAAGATGTCGTAATAGAAGACGACGAAGGCATGATCGACGTGTGCGCCCGCAGCCCGGATGGCATCGCAGAAGTTGATCTTCGAGCCACCATCGGAGGTCAGGTCCTCCACCAGCAGCACGCGCTCGCCTTCCTTCAGGTTGCCCTCGATCTGCGCCATGCGGCCAAAACCCTTCGGCTTCTTGCGCACGTACTGCATCGGCAGCATCAGCTTGTCGGCGATCCATGCGGCGTAGGGAATGCCCGCCGTCTCGCCGCCCGCGACACTGTCGAAGGCCTCGAACCCCACTTCGCGGCCCAGCATGTCCGCCGCCAGTTCCGTGATCTTCATGCGTACCCGCGGGAAGGCGATCAGCTTGCGGCAGTCGATATAGACCGGGCTGGCCCAGCCGGCGGTGAAGATGAACGGCGTTTCCGCATTGAAACGCACCGCCTCCGTCTCGATCAGCATCCGGCTGACAAGGCGCGCGGCCTCCTGTGATTCCGGATGGTTCCTGTTGACCGCCATGTGACCCAGCCCCTGATTTCCGTCGAACATGCGCGCCTTATATAGCAGTCCAGCGCCTGATGGAATCGCACCGGATCGCCCCCACACCCGTGAAATCCGCGCCATGCGGTCGCAAGCCGATGCAAACCGCGCCGGAATGGGCTATCAAAATCGCCTGAAACACCCTGGGGAGGATTTCCATGACCTACACACCCTTCGATCTGAGCGGCAAGGTTGCCCTCGTCACCGGCGGCAACGGCGGCATCGGCCTGGGCTTTGGCGAGGCCATCGCGATGGCAGGCGGCGATGTCTGCATCTGGGGCCGCAGCGCGGAGAAGAACGCCGACGCCCTGGCGCGGCTGAAGGAGGTCGGCGCCGGCGGCACCTACACCTCGTTCCTCTGCGATGTCAGCAACGAGGGGGAGGTCGACAAGCGCTTCGCCGAGACGCTGGAGGCGCATGGCCGCGTTGACGGCTGCTTCGCCAATGCCGGCATGTCGGCGCGCGGCACGTCCTTCACCGAGATGACACTGGATGACTGGCGCAAGGTCATGTCGGTCAATCTCGATGGTGCCTTCCTGACCTTCCGCGCCGCCGCCCGCCACATGGTGGAGCGCGCGAAGAACGGTGATCCCTTCGGTCGCCTGGTCGGCACCGCATCTCTGGCCGCGATCTCCGGCCCCGCCCGCAACGAACATTATGCCGCGTCCAAGGGCGGCCTGATCTCCATGACCAACGCCATGGCCATCGAGTTCGCGCGCTATGGCATCACCGCCAACTCCATCCTGCCCGGCTGGATCGAGACCGAGATGACCGAAGGCGCCTTCGCCGACCCACGCTTCCACGGCAATGTCATGCCGCGCATGCCGATGCGCCGCTGGGGCAAGCCGGAGGATTTCGGCGGTGTTGCCGTCTATCTGATGAGCGAAGCCTCCAGCTTCCACACCGCGCAGAGCTTCCTGATCGACGGCGGCTACTGGGTCTTCTAGGGCGGGAGACGTTTGCTGACCCCGGCCAGCCCTCTCGGGATTTGTCGGTGGTCCCCGGCCAGCCCTCTCCCCCGCCCGACCACCCACGGGATTATCCTGAATGGGTGGTCGGGCGGGGGAGAGGGCTGGCCGGGGTCAACGAATGATGCAGGCTCCGGAACCGACGGGTCTTCTGATCCGGGGCGGATCGTGGCAAAATGTTCCCATGTTCCGATTTCAGAGCCTGCTCACCTGCCTGATCATCACGTTCGGCCTCGCCCTGGGGCCAGGGGTGAAGGCCGATCAGCGCGATCCGGTGCTGGACAACCTGTTTGCCGATCTTCAGGCCGCACAGGGCAAGTCCGCGCTGCGGGTGCAGAACCGGATCTGGGAGGTCTGGTTCGATTCCGGCAGTCAGATGGTTGATCTCTTGCTGATGGATTCCCGTGAGGCCATGCAGATGGGTCTCTATGGCCAGGCGGAGGAACAGCTGGATGCCGCGGTCGAACTGGCGCCCGAGTTCGCGGAGGGCTGGAACCGTCGGGCCACCCTGCGTTTCATCCGCAGGAACTATGTCGGCTCCATCGAGGATATCCAGAAGGTGCTGGATCTGGAGCCGCGCCATTTTGGTGCCCTCTCCGGCCTGGGCATGATCTATGATCGGATCGAACAGCCGGAGGCGGCGCTGCAGGCCTTCCGGGAGGCCCTGCTGATCAACCCGCACATGGCGGAGATCCGGCAGCGGGCCGAGGAAATCGAGAAGACGCTGAAGGACAGGGAAATCTGAATCAATGAGTGACACCCTCGTGGTCCGGCGGGTTGCCGGAGCCATCGGCGCGGAAGTTTCCGGCGTCGATCTTTCGCACGACCTCGAAACGGACACCATCGCGGCATTGCGACAGGCCCTGCTGGATCATCTGGTGATCTTCCTGCGGGACCAGCCGATCGAACCGGCGCGCTTCCTGGCGTTTGCCAGGGCTTTCGGCAGCCCGGTCGAATATCCCTTCGTGAAGGGGCTGGACGCATTCCCGCAGATCATCGAGGTGGCGAAGCTGGAGGGGGAGACCACCAACTTCGGCGGCATCTGGCATTCCGACACGGTCTATCTGGACGAGCCGCCGATGGGCAGCATGCTGCTCGCCCGCGAGATTCCGCCCCAGGGCGGCGACACCCTGTTCGCCAACCAGTATCTGGCCTACGAGGCACTCAGCCCGACATTCAAGGGTCTGCTGGACGGGCTGACGGCCATCCACAGCTCCGCCAAGGCAGATGTTTCAAAGACGCGGGAGGACCGCATCAGGTCGGGCGGCACGGCAGAGGCGGGGAAGGACTATCTGTCCTACCATCCGGCGGTGCGCACCCATCCTGAAACAGGTCGCAAGGCACTGTTCGTCAATGTCGCCCACACGGTGCGTTTCGATGGCATGACGGAGGCCGAGAGCAAGCCGATCCTCGACTATCTGTTTCAGCATCAGATCCGGCCCGAGTTCACCTGCCGCTTCACCTGGTCTCCCGGAGCCATCGCCTTCTGGGACAACCGCTGCGCCCAGCACAATCCGGTCAACGACTATCACGGCTACCGCCGCATCATGCATCGCATCACCCTGGCCGGAGACCGTCCTGCCTGAAGGGAGTCGGCGGCGCTGGCCTGGCGTGACTGGCCTGGCGTGACTGGACCGGCATGACTGGCCCGGCGCAGCGCTGAAACACATTCGTCCTCGGGGGCCAGCCCTGCGTGGTTGCCCCTTCTGCCCTGCGTCGTTTCGGACTAATACATCTGTCTGAACTGCCTCCCCCCTTCAGGAATTCCAGCTTGAACCAGTCCAATACCCTTGCCGGCGCCGGTTTCATGGTGCTCTCGACACTGTGCTTCAGTGTCATGCACGCCATGATCCAGTACCTCGGCACCACCGGGCTGCACGGGTTCGAGATCGCGTTCTTCCGCAATGTCTTCGGCTTCTTCGCCCTGCTGCCGATCCTGATGCGGCACGGGCTGGCTCCGTTCCGGACCACGCGACTGCCGCTGCACGGGCTGCGCGCGGTGGTCAATTCCGTTGCCATGCTGCTGTTCTTCTACGGCATCACCACCGGCATCGCGCTCGGCCTGGTGCAGGCGTTGTCCTTCACGGCACCGCTGTTCGTTTCCGTGCTGGCCGTGCTGTTCCTGGGGGAACGGTTCCGCGCCCACCGCACCGCCGCGCTTGTTGTCGGCTTCATTGGCGCGCTGATCATCCTGCGTCCCGGCGTCGCCGTGATCCCCAGCGGCGCAATCTACATCCTCTGCTCGGCGATGATCTGGGGCGTGGCCATGATCATCATCAAGCGCCTGACAGCGACGGATTCCGCTGTCACCGTCGCGCTCTACATGGTGTTGATGATGGGGCCGATCTCCGGCATCGCCGCCGCCTTCGTCTGGACCTGGCCGACGCCGGAGCAATGGCCGTGGCTGGTGGCCATCGGCATTGTCGGCACCATCGCGCAGCTCAGCTTCACCCAGGCCTTCCGTCTGGCCGACGCCACCGCCGTGCTGCCGTTCGACTTCGGCAAGCTGATCTTCTCTGCCCTGCTGGGCTATTTCCTGTTCGCGCAGGTGCTGGACATATGGGTCTGGGTCGGCGGCGCCCTGATCTTCTTCGGCGGCTTCTACATTGCCTGGCGGGAACGCAAGCTGAAGGGTGCCGTCGTGACCGCGCAACCGGACCCGGCCCGTCCTGCCTGAGGGCAGGTGAAGGCGCAGACTGAAATGAAACAAGCCATGAATCGCACGCGGGGGGAAAAGCCATGAACACCGAACAGACGCCGGATTACGCCACACCGTTCCGGGGCCTGAAGGTCCTGGACCTGTCGCAGGGGGTCGCGGCCCCGCACTGCGGCATGCTGCTGGCGCTCTATGGCGCGGAGGTGGTGAAGGTGGAGCCCTTTGCCGGGGACTGGATCCGCCCCATCGGCGTGCACAAGGGGGAGCATTCGGCCCACAGCGTCTACTACAGCCGCGGCAAGCGCTCCATCGCGCTGGATCTGAAGCACGCGGACGGGCTGGCCATCGTGCAGAAGCTGGCGGCGGAGGCCGATGTGATGCTGGAGAGCTTTCGCCCCGGTGTCGCCGACCGGCTGGGCGTCGGCTATGCCGCGATGCGGGACCTGAACCCCGGCCTGCTCTATGCCTCGATCTCCGGTTTCGGCCAGACCGGCCCCTTTCGCGAACGGGCCTGCACCGACACCGTGGCGCAGGCCTTCTCCGGCCTGATGAGCCTGAACACCGCGCCGGACGGCACCCCGGTGAAGGTCGGCGCGGTCATCATCGACACGCTGACCGGCCTGTTCGCCTATCAGGCCGTGGCGACCGCGATCTATGCCCGCCGCAATGGCGGCGCGGGACGGCATCTGGACATCAGTCTGATGGGCGGGGCCGCCGCCCTGCTGGCACCGAAGGTGCTGGAGGCCGCGATCGCAGGCGAGACGCCGAAGGCCTTCAACCCGCCCGCCGGCAACTATCAGACGGCGGACGGCTGGATCGCCGTCACCCTGGTGCGCGATGCCGAGTTCCCGGTGATCTGCGACGCCATCGGCCTGCCGGAGATCGGCGCCGATCCGCGCCTGAAGACCTTCGCCGACCGGGGACAGCATCTGGACGTCATCCGTGACAGCTTCCTGCCCCGCTTCCGGGAGAAGACCTCCGCCGAATGGCTGGAGATCCTGAAGGCCCGCAACATCCTCTGCGATCCGGTGATGGACCTGCCCGGCTGGCTGGCCCACCCGCATGTTCAGGCCACCGATACCGCCCCGGTCGCCGACCAGCCCGGCTTCGGCCCCAGCCCCCTGGTCCGCGTCCCCGGCGCCCCGCAGTCCCCCGCAGACATCTCCGACGCCCCGGAGATCGGCGAACAGGGCGCGGAGGTCCTGGCAGGGCTGGGCTACGGCGAGGCAGAGATTGCGGCGCTGGCGGAAGCCGGGGCGGTGAAGCTGCCCTGACTCCGGTCCGCCATCCTGTTACCCCTCTTACGCGAACGCAGGCATCACTTCCTTCGCGAACAGGCGCAGGGACTGTTCCAGGGCGTCCGTCGGGATGCCGGGCAGTTGCATGCGGAGCACGATTTCGGTGGGGGCCAGGCGGTCAATGAGTTCCTGGATGTCGCGGCGCATGACCTCCGGGTCGCCGACCATGTAGCGGGAGGCGAAGTTCTGGAACTTCACGGCGGAGGCTTCGGTCACCAGATCGCCATTGTCGTTGCGCAGGCCGCGCTCCCCCTCCGCCGACTTGCGGGCATAGAGGCTGAACATCTGCTCCAGCGCCGGACCGGCCAGCCGTTCGGCCTCGGCGACCGAGGGGGCAACGAACGCCTCCCGGATCACCGGGCGTTCCTCCGGCACGTAGCCCACTTCCGCCGCCACCTGATCATAACGCGCGAAATGTTCCACCAGTTCCCCCAGCGCGTGACGCGGGGAGGCGGTGACCGGCACCCGGCGGCGGGCGGCGCGGGCCAGCAGTTTCGGGCCTGATACGCCGTACCAGATCGGCAGTTCCCGCTGTACCGGAGTCGGCATCAGCGCCACCGGCGGGACCTGGAACAGCTTGCCCTCGAAACCGACATCCGACGGGTTGGCCCACCCCTGCTGCAGGAAGTCGATGATCTCCTCATGCAGGCGGAACCGGTCCTCGTAGGTGACCCCATAGGCGGAGAATTCCTCCGACACATAGCCCGGCGAGGTGCCCAGCGTGACCCGCCCGCCGGAGAGATTGTCCAGCGTCAGCAGATCCTCCAGCAGGCGCAGCGGCTGGCAGAGCGTCACCACCATGATGTTGGTGGCCAGCCGCATCCGTGTCGTCAGACCGGCGGCCTTGGCCAGCACCAGCAGCGGGTTCGGCGCCCAGCCGTTGTTCTGGAAATGATGCTCGGTGGTATGGAAGGCGTGAAAGCCGAGCTGTTCCGCCAGCGGCAGCAGCCGGTCCATCTCCCGGAAGGTCTCCAGGTGACTCATCGGCCCGCCCGGCTCCACCACGAAGCTGTACATCAGCGAGAATTTCATGGCGGTCCCTCCGGCGTGGCGTCTGATCAGGCGATCATGGCAGAGGGATCGAAGGGAGGTAAGACGGCAGCTTGCGCGTCAGACGCCAAAAGCGGGTTCGCAGGCGCACGGCTGCTGGGCCTGTCTGTGGGCCGTGCCTCCCCTGTCGGGACTCGTATGCGGGCCGTGCCGCCCCTCTCCCCCTCCCGGCCACCCACGCAAGTATCCTGAAATGGATGGCCGGGAGGGGGAGAGGGGCGGCACGGCCCACGACAAACCGCGAGCGGTCAGCGAACGAGACGCCTCAACCCTCGAACTGCGGGTCCACGGGTACGCGCAGGCTGACGGCCAGGGCGTTGGTGCGCGACGCCATGGCGACGATGCGGCGCATCTCGTTCAGCATGTCCGGCGTCGCGCCCTTGGCCGCGGCGACGGCGGAATGGCTGGCGACGCAGTAGTCACAGCCGTTGGCGATGGAGACGGCGACGTAGATCAGCTCCTTCACCTCCGGGCTGAGCGCACCATCCGCCATCACATCGCGCAGCGTGTCCCAGACGGAGCGCAGCTCCACCGGGTCATGCGCCAGGTATTTCCAGAAGTTGTTGACGTCCTGGACGCCACGGGCGGCCATGATCTCGTCGAACACGGCACGGACTTCCGCGTTGGCGTCCGCATATTCGATGGGTTTGACCATGGTTGCCTCGCTTGTTTGTGGTCCCCTGCCAGCCCTCTCGGGATCTGTCTGTGGACCCCTGCCAGCCCTCTCCCCCTCCCGACCACCCACGGGATTATCCTTATGGGTGGTCGGGAGGGGGAGAGGGCTGGCAGGGGTCAGCACAAAATCCCGCCTCAGCCGACGATGTCGAGGGCCGAGAAGAAGTAGGCGATCTCGATGGCGGCATTCTCCGGGCTGTCGGAGCCATGCGCGGAATTGGCTTCGATGGACTCGGCGAATTCCTTGCGGATGGTGCCGGCGTCGGCATTCTCCGGGTTGGTTGCGCCCATGACTTCGCGGTACTTCGCGATGGCGTTCTCGCCTTCCAGCACCTGCACGACGACGGGGCCGGAGGTCATGAATTCGCACAGCGAACCAAAGAACGGACGCTCGGCGTGGACGGCGTAGAAGCCTTCCGCCTGGGCGCGGGTGAGCTGCATCCGGCGCTGGGCGACAATGCGCAGGTCAGCGCCCTCGATCAGGGCGTTGATCTTGCCGGTCAGGTTGCGGCGGGTCGCGTCGGGCTTGATGATCGAGAAGGTGCGTTCCAGAGCCATTGTGCTGGTCCTTGCGTCTGATGGGTGAAGGCGCAGGACGCGCCGTTCCGAAGATTCGCCGCTGCATAGCTTGGCCCCGGGGATACTGCAACCATCCTGCAGGGTCCCCCTGTGACACCCATTGTCGCGGAGCGCCTTGCACAGCGGGCCTGAGCCCTTATAACCCGAGGCAATATCGGTGGAGTCTGTCCGTGGACCCCGGCCTCCCCTCTCCCCCTCCCGACCACCCACGGGATTATCCTGAATGGGTGGTCGGGAGGGGGAGAGGGGAGGCCGGGGTCCACATAGGATTCCGACAGCACCGCCAGCAACCAACCAATCCCGAGAGCCCTTTCATGCTGATCCTGGACGACATCACCATCCGTATTGCCGGGCGCACCCTGCTGCAGAATGCCAGCGTGCGACTGCCCACCGGGCATCGGGTCGGGCTGGTCGGACCGAATGGCACCGGCAAGACCACTTTGCTGCGCGCCGTGCTGGGGGAGATCGGGCTGGAAGGTGGCTCAATCGAGGTGCCGCGCGGGTCCCGTATCGGGGCTGTGGCGCAGGAGGCACCGGGCGGCAACCTGCCGGCCATCGATGCCGTGCTGGCCGCCGATACCGAGCGTCATGCCCTGCTGCAGGAAGCGGAAACAGCGACCGACGGTCACCGGATCGCGGAGATCCAGACCCGGCTGGCCGACATCGGCGCCTATGCCGCCCCGGCCAAGGCAGCGACGATCCTGGCCGGTCTCGGCATCCTGGAGGATCGCCAGAACCTGCCGTGCGACTCCTTCTCCGGCGGCTGGCGGATGCGTGTCGCGCTGGCGGCGGCGCTGTTCTCCGAGCCGGAGATCCTGCTGCTCGACGAACCGACGAACCATCTGGATCTGGAGGCGGCGTTGTGGCTGGAGGGGTTCCTGGCGACCTATCCCCACACCATCGTCATCGTCAGCCATGACCGCGACCTGCTGAACCGTGCCGTCACCGATATCCTGCACCTGGACGACCAGAAACTGACCCTTTACCCCGGCGGCTATGACACCTTCGAGGAACGCCGCCGCATGGCGCAGCGGCACCAGGTGGCGCTGGCCAACCGCCAGTCGGCGGAGCGCGAGCGCATCCAGGCCTTCGTCGACCGCTTCCGCTACAAGGCCTCCAAGGCGCGGCAGGCACAGAGCCGCCTGAAGATGCTGGCCAAGATGCAGCCGGTGGCCGCCATGATGGAGAACCGTGCGCCGCGTTTCCCCTTTGCCGAGCCAACCAAACTGTCGCCGCCGGTGGTGCATATGGACGGGGCCGCTGTGGGCTACGAACCCGGCAAGCCCGTGCTGCGCCGTCTGGGTCTCAGGATCGACGAGGATGACCGGATCGGGCTGCTGGGGGCCAACGGCAACGGCAAGTCCACCCTGTCGAAACTGATCGCGGGGCGGCTGCAGGCGGAATCCGGGGAAGTCCGGCGATCGTCGAAACTGAAGATCGGTTTCTTCGCCCAGCACCAGATCGAGGATCTGTCGCCCGACCGCTCCGCCCTGGCGCACATGCGCGACGTCCGGCCCCACGATCCGGAGCAGCGGCTGCGCACCCGGCTGGATGGCTTCGGGCTGGACGCCAAGCGGGTGGATACCCCGGCAGGGGAACTGTCAGGCGGCGAGAAGTCCCGGCTGGCGCTCTGCCTGATGGCGCAGAGCGAGCCGCAGATGCTGATCCTCGACGAGCCGACCAACCATCTGGACATCGACAGCCGGGAGGCGCTGGTCCAGTCGCTGAACGACTTCCCCGGCGCGGTGATCCTGGTCAGCCATGACGCGCATCTGGTGGAGGCAGTGGCCGACCGGCTCTGGCTGGTTGATGGCGGCACCGTCACCGCATTCGACGGCGACATGAGCGACTATCGCCGCAAGGCACTGGGCGACGCGGCGGAGGAGCGGAGATCCCGCAAGGGCGCCGAGGTCGTCTCGACGGAATCCAAGTCGGACCGCAAGGAGGCACGCAAGGCCGCGGCAGACGCGCGCAAGCGGCTGGTGCCCTATCGCAAGGCGGTCAAGGCGGCGGAGCAGGAGATGGAGAAGATCTCCGCCATGCTCGCCCGCGTCGAGGTGCGGCTGCGCGATCCGGAAATCTATGCCGGACCGCAGGAAGAGGTCGCCCGCCTGACCCGCGCCAAGGCCGACGGCGAACGCGCCCTGGCCAATGCCGAAGCCACCTGGATGAAGGCGGAGGAAGCACTGGAGCAGGCGCAGCAGGAGGCTGACGCGGCCTGAGGAAGGGCAGTGTGAGAGAGAGGCAGATGGGCAGCATCAGCCTGGCCCGGCTTTCCGACATTGACGACGCAGTCATCATCGATCTGATGAACAACCCTGCGGTGCGGCGGCACATGCCCCTTCTGGATACCGGATTCACGGCATCGGACTGCCGGGCCTTCCGGTCGGCAAAGCAGGCCATGTGGGATCGTCACGAATTTGGCCCCCACGCCATCATGATCGACGGGCAGTTCGCGGGCTGGGGCGGGTTGCAGCCACAGGACGGGGATGCGGATTTCGCACTGGTGCTGCACCCGGCACACTGGGGCGCGGGCCTGCGGATTTTCCGGCTGTTCCGTGACCGGGCCTTCGGGCAGATGGCCCTCGGCAGCATCACTGCCCTGCTGCCCCCGAACCGGGCGAACCGGAGAGCCATTCTGCGGCTGGGCTTCGTCGAGGAGGGGCAGGTGTCAGTCGATGGCGCAGCCTTCATCCGCTTCCGCCTGCGCAGCTTGCGTACCTAGATGGTTCCACTGTTCGATTGCCGCACCGGGCCGCTGCCACAATACGATGAAACGATCTGAAGGCGCCGGTCAGGGTCGGTTCAGTTGGCGCGGGAGCTGAAGGGGACGTAGCGTCCGTCCTCGATGCTGTCGAAGAATTCGTTGACCTGCGGGTGTTCCACCGGATCGCCGGATTCATCCCAGAGCAGGTTCTGTTCCGAGACATAGGCGATGTAGGTGGTCTCGTCGTTCTCCGCCAGCAGGTGATAATACGGCTGGTCCTTGCGCGGACGCACGTCGGCCGGAATGGATTCCCACCATTCCTCCGTATTGTTGAACTGGGGATCAACGTCGTAGATCACGCCCCGGAACGGAAAGAGGCGGTGACGCACGATGTCGCCAATCCTGAACTTCGCCTCGGGCAACTGGATCAAGTGAACGCTCCGCCATTGATGCTGGTTGGTTACAGCCAGCATTGATGCGAATTTCAGGCCACAAGGTCAATGGCGGAGATGGGCCGCACACACGAAAACGCCGCCGGGGAGGGGCCGACGGCGTCCTGTTCGTCTCAGGCTGGAGGAGTGCGTCGTTCCTGTAATGCCTGTGTGTTTCATAGATGGGGTGCCTGCGCCCGAACCCAAGTGACACGGATCACAACCCGGTTCCGCGCGCTGACCGCGCCACCCCTCTCCCCCTCCCGACCACCCACGGGATTATCCTGAATGGGTGGTCGGGAGGGGGAGAGGGGTGGTGTGGCCCACAAACATCTCGGCACGGTCAGCGCCTGAGACCTCCGGACCGCAGGTCCTGCGCCATGGCGATGATGCGGCTGGTCTCCGGCCAGAGGTTCAGCGTCTCCACTTCGGTCAGCGGCATGAAGCAGGCCGCCATCGCATCGCTGGCGGCCACCGCCTCGCCCGCCTGCCATTCACCCCACATGTCGATCAGGGTGTAATGATAGATCAGTGACCCGTCATCATGGCGGCTGATCCCGTCCACCACGTCGATCAGTCCGGCAATGCGGCAGGTGACGCCGGTTTCCTCCAGCACCTCCCGCCGGGCGCCTTCGGCCACTGTCTCGCCGAGTTCCTGACGCCCGCCTGGAATCGCCCATTCCCCCTTGCGCGGGGCCTTGCCGCGCCGGATCATCAAGACCTCGTCGCCGCGAAAGATCACGGCGCCGATACCGATTTCGGGTTTTCGCATCATCCCCTGCCCGTTGCCTCCGTCCGGCGCATGGCCACGCCCCCTGCCGTACCTGTACTGGCACAATCGGTGGAATTTCGGTAGAGCTTGGTCTGGTTGGCGACCGGGGAGGGTCGCCGCGCCGGGGAGGACCATCATGAGCATCATCTTCGATCCCAACGCGCCGGAGTCCATTGTCGATCCCTATCCGGGGCTGGCCGGCCTGCGGGCGCAGGAACCGCTGCACTGGAGTCCGGTCAGCCGGGCCTGGTACATCACCCGCTACGGCGATGTGCGGGACGGGTTCCGCGACAAGCGCATGTCGGCGGACCGCATCCGCCCCTTCGTCGAGGCGCAGCGAACCGGCCCGGACGGGGAAGAGATCGGTTTTCTGGGCGATCACCTCGGCCATTGGGCCGTGTTCAACGATCCGCCCCGGCACGGGCATCTGCGGGGCCTGATGAACAAGGCCTTCACCAGCCGCCGGGTCGAGAGCCTGCGCGGGCAGGTGGCGGAAATGGTCGAGGGGCTGATCGCCGACTGGCAGGACGGGGAGGAGATCGATTTCCACCAGGCCTTCGCCTATCCCCTGCCCGCGACCGTGATCGCGCTGCTGCTGGGGGTGCCGCAACCGGACGTGGATCACCTGAAACGCTGGTCCGACGCGCTGGCGCAGTTCGTCCTGACCTCCA
>Ga0070728_10001718_pt1 | contig 30997 bp, 28 predicted proteins | sample tdDd471_FD_66723 | JGI IMG/M metagenome (GOLD analysis project Ga0070728, IMG submission 66723) | Marine sediment microbial communities from the Atlantic coast under amendment with organic carbon and nitrate - tdDd47.1 | ecosystem: Environmental > Aquatic > Marine > Coastal > Sediment | place...
TTGGCGGATTAAAGGAGAAATTGCTGGCAGCCCATGCCAACGGCATCAAAACCGTGGTGGTCTGCCGGGAGAATGAAAAAGATGTCAGGGAAGTTCCCAAAGCAATTCAGAAACAGATGGATATTGTTTTTGTTGACGATATGGCCCAGGTACTGACCCATGCGCTTGTATGAGAGAGAAAAGTAAATAAAACAAGAAAAGTTTATCTCTGCTTTTTTCGCTTTAATAAAAAATGCCTCCGGAATGATGACATCCAGAGGCATTTTTATATTTTGCAGGCTGTGAGGCCGCTTATAGATCTTCAATCATGCCGATGAATTCAGACATGGCTGTAACCTCGTCTTTGGTTGCAACACGGCGGCGCATATCTACGATCCGATCGTATTCTTCTTTGTCCATGAGCAGGTCTTCCTTGCGGGTGCCGGATTTGTTGATGTTGATGGCCGGCCATATCCTTTGTTCGGCGCATTCTCTGGACAGATATAGGTCCATGTTGCCGGTACCCTTAAATTCCTGGAAAATGACATCGTCCATCCTGCTTCCTGTCTCAACAAGAATGGTGGCCATGATGGTCAGAGAGCCGCCGTTTTCAAGCTTTCTGGCGGCACCGAATATCTTCCTGGGGAATTCCATGGCATTGGCGCCTAAACCGCCGCTCAGGGTCTTGCCGTAGGAATCCGTGTCATTGTTAAAGGCTCGGGTCATTCGGGTCAGAGAATCAATGAACACTACAGCATCCTGGCCGATTTCAGCACACCGGATAGCAGTGTGCATGGCAAGTCGGGTCATCCTCATGTGCTGGCCGATCTGCTGATCTGCAGAAGAGTACAATACATGTGCATCTGTCAGTCCGCGTTGAAAATCGGTAACCTCTTCAGGCCGTTCGTCTACCAATAAGACAAATACCTTAGCGTCAGGGTGGTTGCTTACCACTGAATTGGCCATGTGTCTTAATATGGTCGTTTTTCCAGATTTTGGCGGGGCGATGATCAGGCCCCGCTGTCCCATGCCGATGGGGGCGATGAGGTCCAGTGCCTTGCCTGTCAAATCATCTTGGGTCTGTTCAAGGGTGTAACGTTCAAACGGATTGATGCTGACCTGCTCCTGGAGCATGGGGGTTTCCAGAAATTCATCAAAGGGAAGGTGGTTGATCGTTTCAATGCGGATCAGAGCAAGGTTGAGATTAGACGGTCCTTTTTTTTCCCCGTATCCTTCTATATAGCTTCCCTCTCTGAGGTTTAGTTTGCGGATAAGGCTGTTGGGTACATAGGGATTTTCAGGTTTGGGGTGATAATTTTCCTCGATATTTCTTAAAAATCCGAACCCCTTGTCCATGATTTCCAGGTATCCCTGAACTGGTTCCATAGTTGACTCCTAAACCATACTGTGTTGCTGAATTGATAAAGCAAGGATTTCTGCTATTCCCTTTTGTGATATTTCCGGAAGAGAAAAAGAATTGTCTTGCGTTAAATGTTTACCGAATATTTAATATTGTTTCTCGTAAGTACAAATATACCACTAATATGTCTGTGTTGCAAGGATCTCCAATGGAATTAAAGGGTTTTTCCTAAAGTTTTTAAGGGGTGATAAAAAAAAACAATTTTTTGTAAAATATGCTTGACACTTCATAGGTGGCTTGATATAACCCCCCTGTCTTTCGGGCGATTAACTCAGTTGGGAGAGTGCAACCCTTACAAGGTTGAAGTCGCAGGTTCAAGCCCTGCATCGCCCACCAACAAAAGATACACGGGGGTGTAGTTCAGTTTGGTTAGAACGCTTGCCTGTCACGCAAGAGGCCGCGAGTTCGAGTCTCGTCACTCCCGCCACAATATTTAAGGCTTTCAGTGAAAACTGAAGGCCTTTTTTTTTGAGATTTGGTGTTTTAGAAATACAAAACGCTGCTTTATCAATTGGTGATAAAGCAGCGTTTTTATTTTTTCTGAGGGTAAGGCTAGGCCCTAGGCCGAGGTATTCAATTCATCAACAATTGCCTGTCCCATTTCGGCCGTATTTACGGATTTGTCTTTCCGATCTGTCAGATCTGCTGTAAAAATACCTTTGTCCAGAACATTGGAGATGGCTACTTCAATGGCATCGGCAGCCTCTCCATATCCCAGGGTGTATTTAAGCATCATGGCCCCGGACAGAATTTGTGCAATTGGGTTGGCAATACCTTTGCCGGCTATGTCAGGCGCAGATCCCCCTGCGGGCTCGTAGAGGCCGAAGTTCTGTTCGTTGAGGCTGGCCGATGCAAGAAGACCCATGGAGCCTGTAATCATAGCGCATTCGTCTGAGATGATGTCCCCGAACATATTGCCGCATAGCAAGACATCGAACTGGTGAGGATCTCTGACCAGCTGCATGGTGGCATTGTCCACATATATGTGGTTCAATGTGACATCCGGGTATTCTTTTGCAACCTCGGTAACAGTTTCGCGCCAGAGTACCATGGAAAAAAGCACATTGGCCTTATCCACAGAGGTGACAATATTCCGGCGTTTTCGGGCAGCTTCAAAGGCCATTCTTGCGATGCGCTCTATTTCAAACCTGGAATAGACCATTGTGTCAAAGGCTGTCTCGTCTTTACCTTCGCCGGTTCTTCCTTTGGGTTCCCCGAAATATATCCCGCCGGTGAGTTCTCGCATGCAGAGGATATCGAATCCGTTTTTTACAATTTCCGGTTTCAGAGGGGAGGCGGAGGCAAGGGTGGGAAAGACTTTAGCCGGCCTTAGATTGCAATAGAGCCCAAAATATTTACGCAGGGGCAAAAGGGCACCTCTTTCCGGTTGTTCTGCCGGAGGCAGGTTTTCCCACTTAGGGCCGCCCACAGACCCAAAAAGAATGGCATCGCTTTGCTCACACAGGGATAATGTTTTGTCAGGCAGGGCTTTTCCAGTGCTGTCAATGGCAGCCCCGCCGATATCAGCATATTCATACTCCAGGTTGAATCCATAGATTTCCCCTGTCTTGTCCAGCACCTTAATTGCCTGTTCCATTACTTCAGGGCCGATCCCGTCGCCGGGAAGCACAGCGATCTTATTCAATGCATCCATCTCCTTATAGGGTTTAATTTCAGTGGTTTATCATAGCGGAAAATGGGAAATATGCAATAGTTTTATTTATATATAATAATTTTAATTTATATATACTGGATTTTGAAGGAGGCAAAAAAAGGGGGCCGACATGGTCGGCCCCCTTTGGGAATTACTATGGACTAACGTATGCTAACGCTATTTTCTGTTTCCATAATCTGCATATCCCATGGCAACCAAACGGTAAACCAGATGGGCCATCTTTGAGAAGGGCAGGAAGGCGAACAGGTTAAAGATAGCAATCAGATGTACCCAGTAAAAGAAATAGCATGTCCATTCCATATGGGCCAGACGGGCCATTTCCGTCAGCATACCGGACAGGCCCAGGGTGAATACAACACCCAGGATGAACCAGTCTTTATAAGCGGTGAGCTGATCTTTGTTGGACAGTCTGTTCTTAATCATCATGGCGGAACCGATCACCAGGGCAACACCGGAGATATTGGCAAGCCACTTGATGGGGTTAAGCTGGGGGTAGGGGCCTGCATAGTTGCCCAGATAGAGCATGGTGCCGCAGACAGCTGTAGTAATGAAAAGGCCGATAAAAGCATAGAGCACCATCATATGTGGGGTGGCGCGGTCTTTATTGGCTTCGCATTCATTGAACTTTCTATGCTGAAGAACCGTGGGGATGACATTCAGAACCGACTGGGCCAGTGCTTTGTAATCCAAACTGGTTTTATCGGTTTTGCCTTCGCTTACGGCATTGGCATGGATGTCGGCGGTAAACCGTTTCAATGCCAGGAAGAAAATAATCGCCGAAAATGTAGCCGTGGGGATCATTGTCATATCCACAAACCAGGTGGAGAAAAAGTTGGAGTGGGAAATCACATGTTCTCCTCCATGTGTGGCATGGGACCAGTGAAGACGGCCGCCAAGGGCATCCCCGAAAAGGGTGTGAAAAATCTTGGTCATGGTATCACCGAAGTTCATGGTGATAAATGCCAGAAGGGCGAACCAAAGACCCGGGAGTCCGATGAGGAAGGGCAGTTTCTTGGGATCATTTACCGCTTTTGCCAGCACCTTGGGTGTGGCATATTCGGTAATGGCTGCGGAACGGACCGCGGCCAGAACATCTCCGGGAGCTGCACCCCTTGGGCAAAGATCCGTACAGTCACCGCACTGGTGGCAGAGCCAGATATCTGCATTACCAATGAGCTTGTCTTTCAGACCCCAGGACGCGGCAATCATCTCTTTTCTGGGAAAAGGGCTGTCTTCCGGGGCAATGGGGCAGGCCACAGAGCAAGTTGCGCACTGGTAACATTTTTTCAGGGTTTCTCCGCCAAGACCTCTTAGTTCTGCAATAAACCCGAGATCCGGTTGAGCAAGATATTTAGCACTCATACTATGATACCTCCATATATTTTTGGTATACTGCTGTTAGAAGCCTTTGAACGGGTTGGGGCCAAGGGCGTCAACCTCTTCAACAAAGTCGTTGATAATCTGTGGCAGTTTGTCATATTCATCAATGGCAACTTCTGCAAAGGCCACGCGTTCTTCTTCAAGGGCCAGACTGGCAAGGGCGTCTCCGATTTTTTTAACACGGATTTCAGCCAGCTCAGATCCTTTGACGAAATGGCATTGGTAATCGTCACCATGCTTACAGCCGATGAGGATAACACCGTCCATACCCTGGGCCAAGGCATCCTTGATCCAGATGGTGTTCACGGAACCAAGACAGCGGACCGGTATGAAGCGGACGTCGGGGGAATAATCCTGGCGGTTCATGCCCACCATATCCAGTGCGGGCAAGGCATCATTTTCACAGACCAGGGCCAGAAAGCGCAGGGGCGGCTCATCATAGTCGTCTTCAGACGGGACGCCGATGGCTTTAACCTGAGAGCCGATACTGTCAATGGTATAGTCTGCAAAGGAGATGATACGTTCCGGACAGGCGCCCATGCAGGTACCGCAGCGGCGGCATCTTGTGGGATTGGCCTTGGGAGTTCCTCTTTCATCGTCATCCAGAGCGCCGAAGGGGCACTCAACCGTACATCTCTTACACTGGGTGCATCTCTGGAAGAAGAACTCAGGATAAGTCATATCCCCGGACCTGGGATGGACGGCCATACCCCGGTTGGCGCTTTCAACACATTGGATGGCTTTGAGAGCTGCGCCGGTGGCATCTTCAATGGATTCTTCAATGGTCATGGCCCGGCGGATGGTGCCTGCAGCATAGATCCCGGTTCTCTGAGTCTCATAGGGAAAGCAGATGTAGTTGGAGTCCGCATACTGACCAAAGATGTCGTTGTCACGGAAGCCCGGTCCCTGTCTGTAGGCCAGGTTTATAATGGGGTCATCCTTGGTGGCGGGAACCATGCCGCCGGCTACAACAACCATGTCGGCCTGGAGGGCCAGGTTGTCGCCCAGCAGGGTGTTGGTGGCGGAAACGGTCAGGCCGTTGCCCGCAGCAGTAACTTCAGTGACCGCACCCTTGGTCATGAAAATACCGTCTTCCTGCTGCATGCTCTTGTAGAAATATTCCTGGAGGCCGGGGGTTCTCATATGCTGGTAGATGACATAGGCCTTGCCGTCTTCGTAATCTTCACGGACATAGCGGGCCTGCTTCAGGGCCACCTGGGAAGTGACGGAACCGGTGTATTCGAAATCGCTGTCATCTTCATCTTTGCCCGGAGACTGGATGAAAACTACGTTTTTGGCTTCTTTGCCGTCTGAGGGACGAACAATTTTGCCTTTGGCGGCAATCATCTCAAATTGATCGTTGGTGACGACATCGGGGTTGTCCAGGTTCAGATGCTCGAACGCTTCGCCTTCAAGTACGTCGGGGCGCCAGCCTGCTGCCAGGACAACGGCACCGTATAGTTCGCCGTTGGGGTCCAGCTGGAGGATGTCTTCTCTGCCTTCGTTGTATTCCAGGTATTTTGCGTGGGCAGCATCGGCGTCAAGTTCTTTGCCGTTTTCGTCCACCAGCATTTCCTCGGGAAGGGGAAAGGGAACGTCAAAAGGAATTTTTTCACCCGGGGTTTTCATTGTCACGGTGAACTCGCCGGGCTGGCCGGCAATACGGGCCACTTCGGTATTGGTTCTGACATCGATGTTGCCGTTTGCTTCAATTTCCTGGATCAGGGCATCCACAACCGGGGCCTGGAGGGTTTCAAAGGGTTCGGTAACCGGCATCTGGCTTCTCAGCTTGGCTGCGTATCCGCCAAGGGTGGCGGTTTTTTCAACAACGGTGACTTCGTAACCGGCCTTGGCCGCATCTATGGCCGCTGACATACCGGTGACGCCGCCGCCCAAGACCAGGATCTTCTTGGAGAAGGATTCAGTCTGATAGGGTTCGGGCAGTTTGACTTTTTCCAGGCGGATCATACCCATTTTGATGTAATCTTCCGCTTTCATCTGAATTTGGTCAAAATGTTCTTCGTCGTCTTTTTGATCTTCGGTGAGTGCCGGGTAGGTTTCCCTGGAGTGAGGCCATACTACGCCTTCTCTCAGGTTGACTCTCTCGATGATGGTATTGTCAAAGTTGAATACGTCAAAGTTGACCCGCCGTGAGCAGGCGCCGATGACCATGGCATTGGCTTTACCGTCGTCAACATCTTTCTGAATGAGTGCCACGCCTTCTTTGGAGCACAGGAAGGGATGGGTGGTGCAGTTCAGTCCCTCTTCTTCGGGGACGGCCACCAGATCTTCCATATCCAGAGCATCTCCGATGCCGCAGCCTGTGCAGATATATACGCCGTATTTTTTATCCATGGTTCGATTACCTCCTAAGGGTCTGAATGGCTTTAAGGGCCATGCCGGTTGCATTCTGGTTGGACGTCACAACATCGGCCGGTTTATTGGCACACCCTGCTGCGAACAGGCCGCCTTTGGCAAAGTCGTTTACAATGAATCCTTCTTCGTCGAAGTTCAGGTCTGCGGCAGGTTTGTCAACTGCGCAGGTGGGCTGCATACCGGTGGCAAGTACCAGCATGTCCACGGTCTGTCTGACTTTTTCGCCGGTGATGGTATCTTCGGCCACCAGTTTGATGTTTCCGGTGCCTGCTTCTTCGCTGACTTCAGCCACTTTACCTTTGACAAAGAAGATGTTTTCATCTGCCTTGAGTTTGGCATAGAAGTTTTCGTATTTTCTGCCCGGGGTCCGAAGATCAATGTAATAGATATAGATTTTGGCTTCGGGGTACTGCTCTCTGATATAGGTGGCGTGTTTAAGGGATGCCATGCAGCAGATATAGGAGCAATAGGGAAGATGGTTCTCATCCCTGGAACCGGCACACTGGGCAAATGCGATGGTTTCCGGTACTTTTCCATCGGAGGGCCGGAGAATCTTTCCGCCGGTGGGACCGTTGCCTGAGGCAAGTCTTTCCAGCATCATATTTGTCACGATGTTCTGGTAGCGGCCAAATCCTAAGTTGTCGATGCGGGTGGCGTCATAGGGCTGCCATCCGGTGTTGAAAACAACGGCGCCGACTTTCAGGTCAAAGGTCTTTTCTTCCATGTCAAAATCAACGGCATCATACTTACAGGCCTCTTTGACCTTGTCGCGGTCATCGGTGCTCATGGCAGGATCCATGACATAGCGCTGGGGATATGCCATGTTGTGGGGCAGGTAGGCGGCTTTGCGCCTGTCCATGCCGAAGTTGAATTCGTTGGATATTTCAGTCTCACAGGCTTTGGCGCAATCTCCGCAGGCCGTGCAGTTGTCATTTACATACCTGGGAGCGGTTTTTACGGTGACGGTATAGTCGCCTGGTGTGCCGTCCACATTCATTACCTCTGACATGGTGAACACCTTAATGTTCTTATTATCTTTGAGGCGTCTGTAATTGATTTCAAGTCCGCAAGTAGGCGGGCAGAGTTTGGGGAAGTAGTGTTTGAGCTGGGTGACTCTTCCGCCAAGGGATGCTTCCTTTTCCACCAGGAAGACCTCATACCCCACCTCGGCAGCTTCCAGGGCAGTTGTAAGGCCGCTGATACCACCACCAACCACCATAATGCTTCCACTAACCGGGGCTGAATTTTCTGTTGTCATGCTGTCCCTCCGTGCATTTGAGTTATATCATTTAGGGTTTTATGTTTATTGTTTGAATGCCGCATCTGATCCGTTTATAATGGACCGAATGTCTGCCGGCATCCTCTCTCCTTATTTATAAAGATGCAAATTACTCCATTATCTGTTCTGTTGCAACCTTACAAAAAAGGAGACAGGAAGAAGACCGGGGCCGACATAATCTGAAAAAACCCCCAGGCACCGGATTACCGGCACCTGGAGGTTAGTATCAAGCAACCCGAAGGTTAAAATCTATCCGCACTAGTCGGAGATGATTTTGTGGTAGGGTTCTTTTTTCATGGTCCATTCGTTGGTTTCTTTGTTGTAAGTAGAGTTAACAAAGCAGAACCATTCTGCATCATCCTGGCCCATGGCATCCCCTCTGTAGTAGAAACCAGGGTATCTGGTTTCTTCACGGAACTGGATGTGACGGGTATGGGCCTGAACAGTGTAGAGGCGATGGTTGATTTCCCAAGCTCTCATCAGTTCATGGAGATCACCGGCAGCAATTTTTTCAAGGTCTTCACGGAACATTTCGAACAGGTCCATGAGAACTTCGAGGGATTTGCCGTTTGTCATGTAGAAAGTACCGGTACCCGCACCATACTCATTGGTCATCTTCATCAGACGCATTGCCATACCTGCAGGTTTGCAGTATTTGGGGTTAACGTCCTGAGCTGTGGTGTATTCGCAGTTGTCAAGGTAGTTGTATACAGGAGCATATACGAAATCAACCAGTTCCTGGTCAGTTTCTTTGAAACCTACAACCTTGTCGCCTTCGGCTTTCAGGTACTGAAGCATTGATTTAGCAATGATACGACCTTCAGCATGGGAACCGGAGGAGAATTTATGACCGGAGCAGCCAACGCCGTCACCAGCAGTGAACAGACCTTTGGCAGTGGTCATTCTGTTGTATCCCCATTTGTAGCTGTCGGGTACCCAGTCTTCTTCGGGACCGGAGCACCAGATACCGCAGCAGCCTGAGTGGGAACCCAGCAGGTACGGTTCGGTGGGCATAATCTCGGAATCTTTTTTCTCGGGCTCAGTGTTGGTTGCACACCAGAGACCGGCCTGACCTACGGACATGTCAAGGAAATCTTCCCAAGCTTCAGACTCAAGATGCTTCAGCTCTTTTTTGCTCATGGTTTCGCCAAGTGCAGCAAGGGCCTTGGAAGTTTCCATGATGATGGGACCGCGGCCTTCTTTGTACTCTTTCATCATGAGATGGTTTCTCAGACAAGTGGGAGTAACAGCAGCAGTTCCGTAAGGAGCATATTTTTCAAGTTCTGCTTTTGCTTCGTCAGAAGCGGCATAGTTTTCACCAAGGCCGTTAACGGTTTTGGCTTTGAACAGCAGGAACCAAGCACCAACAGGGCCGTAACCATCTTTAAAACGGGCAGGGGTGAAACGGTTTTCCATCATGGAAAGTTCAGCACCGGCACGAAGGGCCATGGTGTAAGTGGAGCCAGCATTCCATACGGGATACCATGCACGACCTTTACCTTCTGCAACGGAACGGGGCTGGTAGATGTTAACCGCGCCACCGCAGGCACACATCATAACTTTGCAGTTGATGATGAAAACTTTGTTTTCACGAACGGAGAAACCAACGGCGCCGGCAACTCTTGTGGGATCTTCTTTGTCGTTGAGGATTTCAACGATGAATACCCTTTCAAGGATGTTTTCATCACCAAGGGCTTTTTTACCGGCTTCAGCAACGATTCTTTTGTAAGATTCGCCGTTGATCATGATCTGCCATTTACCTGTACGGACGGGAGTAGCTCCGCCTTTAAGAGTACCGGCTTTCATGCCTTTTTTACCGTCGAGGTTTTTGTTGTCCTCGGTTTTTTTCCAAATGGGAAGTCCCCATTCTTCGAACAGATGAACAGAGTCATCAACGTGACGGCCAAGGTCAAAGATCAAGTCTTCACGAACAATACCCATAAGGTCATTACGTACCATGCGGACGTAATCTTCGGGTTTGTTTTCGCCGATATAAGTGTTGATGGCGGACAGACCCTGAGCAACAGCGCCAGACCGTTCGAGGGCAGCTTTGTCAACCAGCAGGATTTTAGTGTCGTCATCAGCCCATTTTTTAATTTCAAAAGCTGTACCGCAGGCAGCCATACCGCCACCGATGATCAGTACATCAACGTCTCTTTTTTCAACCTCTGGCTCTCTTACAACTTTAAGCTCTCCAACAGGTTTGTTAGGTAATGCCATTATATACCTCCAAAGTATTTATAATAAGTATCAGAATAAATTAGGTGACAGTAAAATTATGCCAGCTCGGTGGGAGCTACCAATACATAACCGTCTGCTTCCTGGGTGCTGAGAAGACCGGAATTCAGGTCTTTGCCTTTGAGATCTTCATAGGCATTGGCTTCGCCTTCAGCAGTTGTTCTGATGGGGAACTTGAAGCGTTTTACAACGCCGTTTCTGAACTTACAGGTCCACATGATGTCCTCAGTACCCATCATGGGCTGTACAGATGCTCCCATGGGTACGAAGTCAGAGTAACCTCTTACTTCAATGGCCTGGGAAGGACAGATTTTAACGCAGGAATAACATTCCCAGCACTGATCGGGTTCCTGGTTGTATGCTTTCATTTCGTTGGCGTCCAGAACCATCAGGTCATTGGGGCAGATGTACATACATGCTGTTTTGTCTCCGCCTTTACAGCCGTCACACTTTTCTGTGATTACAAAAGATGGCATTTAAAATACCTCCATAAATTAAGTTAATCAAATTGCACAAATCACGTTGTGCTACTATTCATATCAACATTTTTGGTCAGGTTCGAAACGCTTCGACTGACCCGTTTAGCCAAATTTTCGGAGTTGATTTCTTACCTCTGGAATCTTTGGTTCGACCCATTGGAAATAGCTCATGCTCCGTATAAATGTTATGGGAATAGCACCCTCCCAATGTTATTGTCAAGAAAATTTAAAAAAAAGGATTTAACAATCTGTTCAATTTTATTGATGTTTTTTTGTTGCGACAATATATATTAAGTTAAGTTAAATCTGCTACCATATATTGTGACCTCACTTCAAGGAAAATCATCTGGAAAAATTGTCGGGTTCCTGATAATTAAGCAGACAATCCATTTAAAACGGATCTTATAAATATTAGTATATAATAAGGAATGAAGATGAGCGAAGATATGATACCTGTTGGGCTCAATGATCCAATGGGATTCAACTGCGGGGCCCAAAACCCCTGTTTTAACGAATGCTGCAGGGACCTTAACCAGGCTTTGACCCCCTATGATATCCTGAGGATGAAAAATGCTTTGGGTGTGACCTCCCAGGTGTTTCTAAGAAATTATACCTCAATGCACCTTGGCCCCGGAACAGGATTACCTGTGGTGGAATTCAAGCCCAATCCGGCCACGGGCCATGCCTGCCCTTTTGTTACGGATAGCGGCTGTTCCATTTATGAGGACCGCCCCGGTTCATGCAGACTTTACCCCCTGGCCCGGGCCATTGCCCGTGACCGTGCCACTGGCGCCGTGATGGAGTATTTTGCCCTGATTGAGGAGGATCATTGCCAGGGGTTCCGAAAAGAAGGGTCCAAGACCGTGGGCCAGTGGCTGGAGGGCCAGGATGTTGTCGAACATAACCGGCATAATGACAAGCTAATGGAGTTGATCAGTCTCAAGAATCAGATCATGCCGGGTATGCTTGAAGGGGCCCAGTCTGATATTTTTTATCTGGCTCTGTATGATCTGGATGAGTTCAAAGATAAAATTCAAAATCAGGATCTTCTTGAGGATATCCCCCTGCCTGAGGACTTCATGGAAAAGATCGGGGAGGATGATACCGTCCTGCTTGACTTCGGTATTGCCTGGGTGAAATACCAGCTTTTCGGCCGGGATCTGGATATTTAAATATGGAAATCAAAGGAAAGACCGCCCTGGTGCTGGGGGCGGTCAAGGGAATCGGAAAAGGGATCGGCATGGCCCTGGCGGCCCAGGACGCACGGTTGGTGCTCACCCGCCACGACTGGGAGGATTCCTTCAGTGAGATGGAAGCCGATTTCACAGCTTCAGGCGCTGAGTACAACATTATTCAGGCCGACCTTAGGTCTGTGGATGATATCCAGTCTCTGGCCCGGTTTATTCGGGATAAGTACGGTTGTCTGGATATCCTCATCAATAATATAGAGCGGGGCGGTTGGCCCACGGTCCACGGGGCCTATGTGGAAGACCAGTGGGATCTGGAGATTGAAACCACCCTCAAGGCCAAACGCTGGGTCTTTGACGCCGTGTTCCCCCTGCTCCTGGCCTCGGAAAATGCCTGTGTCATAAATATTTCCTCCATTGCGGGCATGGTGGGCAGAACCGGTCCGGCAGCCCTGGTCTTTAACGAGGGATATTCCGCTGCCAACCGAGCCATCCAAACCCTGACGGAAACCTGGGCAAGGATGGGGGCGCCCCATATCCGGGTCAATGAACTCATGCTGGGAATATTTGAAACCCGCCATGCCCAGGGGACAAGGGGGTGGCGGGAAGTGCTGACGGATCAAGAGAAGAAGGCGCTGACAGGCCATACCCTGGCCGGGCGGACCGGTACCATTGAGGATGCGGTCAAGGCTGTAAATTTCATCATTAAAGATGCCCCCTATATGACCGGGGCCGTTCTCCGTCTGGACGGCGGATTTGTCCTTGGCGGCGAGACGGTTCCGCCCCTGCCAAAGGGTATTGTTTAGCCCTTTCATGGTTTGGTGTGGGCAGTCTACTGGTTGAAAGGCCAAGTTGTGCATGGCTGTTATTCATAAAACTGAAAAAGATAATCAATTTTTTTGAACAATCTTCTTTGGCTCTCCTGCCGTCCATGATATGGTATCCGGCAGTTTTAAACCGTACAAGGAGATTTTTTAGTGACATTAAGGCAGCTCGAGCTTTTTCTCGCCCTGGTCAAGGCCCCCCATTTAAGTCAGGTGGCCAAAGATAACGGTCTGACCCAGTCCGCCGTATCCATGGCCATTAAGGCCCTTGAAGAGACCCTGGGAAAACAATTGTTTGACCGGATCCACAAACGGCTGGTGGTCAATGAGAACGGCCGCTACTTTTACCGGATGGTGGAACCCCTGGTCTTCGGTCTCAAAGAGAGTGAGGCCATGTTCCGGGACCAGGATCTGGTGGGAGATATCAGAGTTGGGGCCAGTTCTTCCATTGCCAATTATATCCTGCCTCAGATTATATATGAATTTGCAGAGCAGTTCGAAGGGGTCCGTCTGGAAAAAATTACCGGGAACACCATAGAAATTGGCCGGCTAATCGAAAATGGGGACGTGGATATCGGATTTGTGGAAGCTGAGTACAACAGCACGGAAATCGAGCGGGAAATGCTGGGTCTTGACGAGCTTTACGTGGTCACAGGTGATCCGGACCTGGTTCGGGAAGAAGAGTACAAGATGGATGAACTCCTGTCCAAGCGGTGGATTTTCAGGGAAGAGGGTTCCGGTACCCGGGAAGTCTTCCTATATTATATGGATAAATATAAAAAACGGTTTAAGCCCTTTCTGGAAGTGGGTCATACCGAGGCGGTAAAATCAGTGCTCCGGAACAAGGGCGCGGTTTCCTGTCTGTCCAGGATATCCGTCATGAACGAACTGAACGCGGGTCAGCTTTTTCGTCTGAAAATTCAGGATTTTAAATTTTCCAGATCCTTTTATACCATCTGGCATAAAAATAAATATTTCAGTTCTGTGCTCCAGGAGTTTATTTATTATACAAAAGAGCGGTATAAAGCCGTATACGAAAGCCAGGCCAATAAGCATTGATGACCAGGTAAGGATCGGCTCCAAAATCACTTGATCTATTGTTTTCAAAATACCCTGTCTTTTAAGGGGTTCTGGAAAAAATTTAGATCAAGTTTTTTTTGTAACGATTTTTAACCAAACCTAACCGGCTATTTTTTTTCGTGGATTCTGACAGGTTTTTTCTCAGGGGCATGAGCAGAAAATCAAGAACAGTTCTCTGTCCGGTGCGGATATCCACCGATTCTTCCAGGCAGATGTCTGCAATATTTGCGGGCCATATTATTTTAGGTGCCTTTGATCCGTGATCGTTACACAAATGTTATGGGTCGGGGTTTCCAGAGGTTTGAAACTTCCAGTTAAGCTTGGCCGACACCTGTGGCTGGTAAAATAAGCCCCCGGCCCTGGTCTCCTCAAAGGTGCGTTGTAAAACCAGGTATAGGCCAGTGCCAATCCGGTACGATTTTCATATCCTTTGCCGGTTCAAACTTTTTGGTGGTTTCCGCTCCATTGATAATAACATCAGCGCCCAAAGCGATTGTGGCAATGGTCAGGAAGGCAGTCATGGCAGTGGATCTGCCATGACTGCCTGGTGTTTAAATCTTTAGTGATAATTGCTCAGGAGGGTTTGGTTTTGGGATTGAGTAATTTGAATACCAAGGTCTTTTATTCATTCATGATTTTGAGTTGGGATTTTTCGTACAGTGTTTTTTCGCCGAAATTCCTGATGTCTTAGGTTTTTATTGATAACGGCCATGGGCTTATGTACCCCTATGGATGTATATTCAGTTATTTTGGGCCATTCTTATGGGAAAATACAATTTTCGTCAATCTGAAACTTTAAGAATATGGAGTGCCTTATGATCTGGAAAACCTATGGCAGGGCTGCTTTGTTGCTTGCGAGAATGTCTACACTGGCATGTGCGGCTGGATTCTGGCTTGCACTTGCTGCAGGCAGTCTGGGTGCATCAGAAGATGTGGATTGATCCGCGCCGGCAGATGTCGGGGGCGGTGCTGCCGGTGCAGACGGTTATGCCCTGGAACTGGCCTCTTCGGCAGCGGTTAATGTTGACAATGAAGGTACGCTTACCGGCGGTACCTCCCTTTCCGGCGGGGGCACCATCCGGGTACAGGGCGGCAGCACGGTGGGCGATATCATCATGGACGGCTATCGGCTATGATGAAAATGGCCAGGTTGCGCCTGACGGAACGGCCACAAGCATCACCGGCGGTGCCGGAGCTGACAGCGTTTGCATATCGGCCAACGGCACCGTTACCGGTGGCATTGCCCTTTGCCCTGGGCGCGGGGCAGAATAATCTTAACATTGTCAGCGGGGCCTCCGTGAACTTAAGTTCCCTGACGGCAACCGGCGGAACCATCGGTATTGGCATTGACGGGGCATTGATTCGGAATACTGATGACGATATTGAAGTTGCGGATTTGTCCGTTGGAACCGGGAGTCAGGCGAACTTGCCGGCACTGGCTCAGGCAGTCTCGTGGTGACGGGTATTGCTGAGATTGACGGCGAGTTTGTTGTCAGCCGCTCTGACCATCGCTTCCACCGGCACCCTCCAGGGTACAGGAACCATTTCCAGTGATGTTGTCTTTAACGGCAGCCATAAGCCGGGCAACTGCGTCGGCACCCAGAATATTACAGGCAACGTGACCTATGCCGACTGTGCCGTCATTGAAATTGAAGTGGACAATACCAATTGGACCCATGACCAGATCAATATCACAGGCAGCCTGACCATTGAAAGCGGATCAAAATTCAAAGGCATCAGTCTTGGGGGACCAATTGGCGACGACGATAATACCCAAATCATGGATATCATGACCTATACCGGTGCACTGATCATGAACGGCAGTGTGGTAACCGGCGAAGATTTTAAATTTGACGCCTCCTACCTGGATACGGCTGTGTTGAATTTCAGGGTCGCCCATGTGACTGCGGACAATACCATTTATATGGAAGTCGTCGCGGTCAGATTCAACCCCAAGTCTGCTTTAGCCCACACTGACAGGCTTACCCTGGCTCTGGACAACATCAATTCAGCAGGTGTCACCGGTGAAATGGCCACTTTGATCACCTAATTACAGGCCATTGCTTCAGTTTCGGGACTGCGCCAGGCATTTACCCAGCTGTCGCCCGTGCAGATGACGGCCACACCGGTAGCCGTGATTGCCGCCACCCAGTCCCTGGGCGGTGTGATCTCCGGGCATATGGGTAAGGTCAGCGCCGGGGTCAATGACCTGCGCACGGCTTCGGGCAAGGTCTCGTGGGGTGATTCACGCATTTTAATGAATGTTGATTCTTCCTTTTTCCTGGAACAAAGAAAATGGCCCCCTATGATCTGTTCTTCCGGTATTTTATCGGGAATGACAGGGCTCGCGGCCCATGGGAAAAAAGTTTTTTGGCCTGGAAGCAGCAGCTAAAAAGAATTTAGTTCATAAGGTCGGATGTATGGTATGTAAATTTTAACCTCAGCCGCAACTTTTGGAAAAAAGATTGTCCTGCCCATTTTTTTGACCGGGTTCAAAAAATCCATGGAAAAACTGGCGCCCTAAAGCTGTTAGACCGGCCATGTTTTATGGAGTGATCCAGATAATCCATCCTTGATTTCTTTGAGTGTGGAGAAGAACCAGAATATCTCCATGGCATCCCCCTGGATACGGGCCTGGTTGTTCTGGAAGGCCTTCATCATATCGCCGTCATACCCTGAGGTCATAACGGCAAGGGCTGTGCCTGGATCTGTCCAGATAAGTCCTGAAGTGCAGGCGGGTTCCCGAAATGCTGTGAGGTGGAATCTGCCGTTTCTTATGGTATATGTCTTTTCTGTTTTGCCGGCCTTAATTTTTATCGTTCGGTTTTTTCCCTTGAATCGTTCCCTGATGCCAGGATACCGGGACTGTGAAAATTTGAGAGCCACAGCAAGGGCCAGGAGCAGAAATTTGAGTTTGAGTCTCGTCATGGGGTATCCTTATTATAAGTAGGTTCTGTTGTTTTCTCTGGCAAGAGTTTTGTAAAGGCTGTCCTGGGAGGGAAATGGCCGGGTCCGGTCCATCCGTTTCAGGCTGAGGCTTTCAGTTGGGCAAAATTGGGTGCAGACCCCGCAGCCGAGACATTTTTCCGGGTCCAGGTTAAAGGTTTTCTCTTTTGGGCTCACGGTGATGGCCTGGACCCAGCAGCGCCTGGCGCATTTGCCGCAGTGGACGCAGGTGTCGGCCCTCCGGGGAATGAAATTTGCCGGGGCCATGGCCGTGGGATTGTCCCAGCGGGTACGGCCGCCCAGGTGTGAACAGCAGCATCCGCAGCAGAGGCAGATGATGACATTGTCCCGGGCCATGTTGTCCGTGGCTCCCACCAGTCCCTTTTTATGCATCTCATCAAAATAGTCTATGGCTTCTTTTTTAGTCACCCGCCGGCCCACGCCTGCGGATTCAAGCTGGAGGGCGGACAGCCCCAGGAAGATACAGGAGCCGATGGGATTTTTATCTTTGCACTGCCGGGCCCCCAGGGTCTCCTGCCGGGTCCGGCATGGGCAGGGGGCCAGGAGAAGATCTTCGTGATTCAGATTGTTGATCAGTTCATGGGCCTCTTCGCTGGACAATATTTTTTCTCCCGGGGCAATGGATTTTTGGATGGGAATGGTGCGTAGGGAGGGGGTACCGGCCTCGGAGGTCTGATAGTGTTTGTAGTATTTATCCGCCACAAAAAATTCCCTGTGGAGTTTCCCGGCCCTCTGGATGTCAAATTTTGCATTGGACAGGCCTGCGGCCAGGTTCAGCAGCAGGGGCATGGCAGGTATGCACCAGGCATTGCCCATTTGGGTGATAGCGTTTTTCTTGAGAGTCCCTGAAAGAACGAGTTTAACCTCTTGTTCATGCGCTTTGGCGGCCCCTGCAATTTGCCGGGTGGTCATGAAACCGGGATACCCTTTCATATACTGCAGGATTGCAGCTTCTTCCGGAGTGTAGATGATTTCAAGGTATTGAACAAAGGCCGGGGACGGATTGCCGTTCAGGACAGGGGCTTTTCTGAAGGCCTGGTTTAGATTCAGGGCAATGGTCTCGTGGGGGGACATGGCACCTCTCTGGTTTGAGTGATTTATGATGAAAGATCATATGTGAACGACAGAATATGCGCAAGTCATAATTGTGAACGATGTTTAGCCGTTGTGCAAACGGTCAATTGACTGGTTTTTGTCTACTTAATTATTTTCAGGGGTTTGGGCATATTGAGCCAATCCTGCTCAGCCGCCTGGATGGCTGTGATGGCAACCGTATTGATGATGTCGGCCACAAGGCATCCCCGGCTCAGGTCGTTCACCGGTTTGTTCAGCCCCTGAAGGGCCGGACCGATGGCCATGGCCCCCGAAGACCGCTGCACAGCTTTGTAAGTGTTGTTCCCGGTATTGAGATCCGGGAAGATAAAGACCGTGGCCTTGCCTGCCACCAGGGAGTTGGGCATTTTGGTTCTGGCCACATTGGGTTCCACTGCGGCATCATACCGAATGGGGCCTTCGATGAGCAAGTCCGGCCGTTTTTTCCTGACCAGTTCCGTGGCTTCCCTGACTTTGTCCACATCCTTTCCTTTGCCCGAGGTGCCGGTGGAATAGGAGAGCATCGCGATTCTGGGTTCGATGTCAAACATGAGGGCTGTTTCTGCCGAGGTAATGGCGATCTCAGCCAGTTCTGCAGCATTGGGGTCGGGGTTAATGGCACAGTCCCCATAGGCCAGTACCCTGTCGGACAGACACATGAAAAAGAGGCCGGACACCGGGGTGGTCCGGTTTTTGGCCTTGATGATTTCAAAGGAGGGAATGATGGTGGCGGCGGTACTGTGCACCGAGCCGGAGACCATGCCGTCCACATGGCCCATGTGAACCATCATGGTGCCGAAATAATTGAGATCGCAGATCCGGTCCCTGGCATTTTCAAGGGTCATGCCCTTGTGTTTCCTCAAATTGTAGTATTCTTCTGCATAGGTTTCCATATAGGGTGACCGCAGGGGATCGATGATTTCAAATTCCCCCATGCGCAGCCCCAGTTTGCTGATTTTTTGTCGGATTTTCTTTTCATCCCCCAGCAGGGTAATGTCCACGATTTCTCGTCTCAGCAATGTTTCAACAGCCCTGAGTATGCGGTCTTCCGTGCCTTCGGGGAGTACGATCCGCTTCTTAAAAGTTCTGGCCTTGCGGATCAAGTCATACTCGAACATTTTGGGGGTGACAATGGTGGAGTCTGTAGTGATGACCTTGTCCACCAGTCTGTCAATATTGACATGCTGCTCAAACAGGGCCAGGGCCCGGGTGATTTTCCGCTCATCATAGGGGGAGATGTCGGATCTGAGTTTTTCGACACGGACGGCGGTCTGGAAGGTGTCGTCCTCGACGCTGAGCAAGGGTACCATGCCTGAAAATCCCTGGATGAGGTCCCATACCGGTTTTTCGGGCCTCAGTCCGCCGGTGAGGATGATCCCTGAAATATTTTCGATGGAAGCCGAGGACAAGGTGGCCATGCAGGCCACGATGACGTCTGCCCGGTCACCTGGGGTGATGATCAGGGTGCCGTGGGAGATACGGGTGAGAAGGTTTCTCAGCTGCATGGCTGCAACAGTGAACTGGCGGGCATGGCGGTAGAGCTGTTTGTGGCCGCAGAGGACTTTTGCACCAAGGGCGTCAGCCACTTCACTGAGGGTTGGTTTGGACAGCACCTCTTCTTCGGGTACGGCATAGATCAATTGGTTTTTGAACAGCCCGGTTTCATTGAAATGCTGGATAATTTTGCCCTTGTCATCCTGGGAGGCACGGTTGATAATGGTGCCGATGACATCACAGCCTTTCTCCACCAGGGAATCCAGGGTCAGGCCCGTGAGTAGGGAGACCTCTTCCATGGATTTTTCATGGGCATCAGCAACCAGAAGCACAGGGCAGGAAAGGTTTTTGATGATAGTGGCATTGATATCAAATTCCACCCCCCCGGTTGAGGTGACAAAATCAGTTCCCTCGCAGAGGATAAATTCGCATTCCTGCTGAGCCTCATTATACTTTTCAATAATTCGTTCCAGGACCTCGTCTTTTTTCCCCAGGGTCAGAAGCCGGTCTGCCTCGGCCTGGGTGATGCCGTACATTTTTTCATAGGACCGATCCAGGTTGAACTGGCCGGACATGAGTTCAATGTCCAGATCCCAGGCGTCTTTGGGATCATGGCGGATGATGGGTCTGAAAAATCCGACGCAGTCCAGTTTTCTGAACAGCATTTCCATGACCCCCAGGGCGATGGCTGATTTGCCTGAACCGGCTTCGGTTGCGGTAATATATAAACCGTTTGACATGGGTTTTCTACTCCTATGGGGACGGGTGGCCTTAACGATCAAGGGTGTTTGCGTTTTTAAAAATTTTATAAGAACTCTGACGAAATGACAAATTTTTTATTATAAAAATAGCATTAGGAATCGGCTCCAAAATTTGGAGCCGATTCTTAGCCGGGATGCACAAGCATCTGGGCAACGGTCTCTTTGATTTTACCATTTTTTTGGGTGTTAGATCTGAATTTCATTTCAATGGCAGCCATATTCCGGTAAAAAGGGGTTCTGTCAAAGGGAATATAGTCATTGCGGTCAAACCGGCCGGCCTCGCACCCAGGGCCTTTGAAGGCCTGATATCCAGGTTTGTGGAGTTCATGGGGCAGGCCGTGCATCCTGCAGATCATGGGGCGGAATTGGTAAAGCCTGCACCGGCCATCCAGCAGGAGAGGGCAGGGTGCTTTCCTGGATGCCGGTTCACCCGAATCATCCGACTTAAAGGTGATTTTGCAATAGTCTTCTGCCTGGGTGATGATCTCGTCCTTCTCCTGTTGGGGCAGGCTGCTGAATCCGTGAAGCAGATAGGCTTTTTCTACATGGGTATGGTGGAAGAACAGAGAAAAGCAGCAATTGTCCTCACATCCCCTGCACTGAAATCCGTATCGGGCTGCTGTTTCATCCCAGGCATGGTCCATGGTCATATACAGGTCTGCCAATTGTTTAAAGCTGGTTTTCATATGGAGTGGTTTACCTTAAGTTATACCAGTGGGTTGGGGAAGAAAAGCCGGGTGTAGAGTTTCAGGGCATATCGGTCGGTCATGGAAGCAACAACATCGCACACCGATCGTTTTAATGTGTTTTTTCCTGAGTCCCAGGGGGCCATCTCCATTTTTTCCAATTCTTTTTGCATGTCATCGGGGTGTTCTATAAAATAATGGTAAAGCCCGATGATGACTTTTTTTGCTTTTACAAATTCGTTGTGGACCTCAGGGGAGCGGTATACCTTTTCATATAGGAACTTGCGCAGGATGGTCATGGCCTGGAATGTCTCCTCTCCCATGTCCAATACAAATTTTCCGTTTTTCGGGCCGCTGTTGTATACCAGTTGTTCCATCATGGTTGAGGCCCGAAGGGAATGGGTGCTGCCCAGTTTTTTGACACAGATCTCCGGCAGGTCGGACATGTGTATGACACGGCCCCTTAGGGCGTCGTCCAGGTCGTGGTTGAGATAGGCAATGATGTCCGCCACCCTGACAATCCGGCCTTCTATGGTCGCGGCCGTTTCTCCGGGGGTGGCCGGGATGATATTGCCGAATCCTTTGGAGTGCTTTAATATGCCGTCCCTGACTTCCCGGGTCAGATTGAGGCCTTTGCCTCTGTTTTCCAATACGTCCACAACCCTCAGGCTCTGGTCGGAATGGGAAAAATGGGAGGAGTGGGCCTGGATAAGTGCGGTTTCACCGCCGTGACCGAATGGGGTGTGCCCCAGATCGTGGCCCAGGGCAATGGCTTCGGCCAGGTCCTCGTTGAGCCGCATGGCCCTGGCAATATTTCTAGCGATTTCAGAGACTTCCAGGGTGTGGGTGAGTCGGGTTCGGTAATGGTCGCCCAAAGGGGAGAGAAAGACCTGGGTTTTATATTTGAGCCTTCTGAATGCATTGGAATATACGATCCTGTCCCGGTCAAGCTGAAACGGGGTTCGGATGCTGCAGGTGTCAACTTCGGGGTGACGCCGTCCGGCCTGGCTGCTGGGGGTGCCGTATTCCGAAAGGAAACTTTGTTCCCTCTGCTGGAAGATTTCCCTGATACAGGCAGGGCCGTTTTCTGGTTTTTCTAATGCTTTCATAAAATCATTCTTGATTATTTATCAAGATTCAATAAAATACAGGATTTAAAGAAAAAAGCAAGTGTCAGGGCAAAACCCTTTTCCTTTTGGGGGCACGGGCAGGATATTCTTGAAAGGTAATATTGTTGGAATACGAAATATATATGGAAAAAGCGCTGGTACACGCCGGGATTGCGTATGACGCAGGTCAGTTTCCTGTGGGGTGTGTGATTGTTCAAGATGACGAAGTGATTGCCTCGGGTGCCAGAGCCGGGACAGCCGGAGATCTGACGTTTTTCAGTGAGATTGATCATGCCGAGATCCGTGCCCTGAAATCGCTGGAAGCCTGGGAGGGGGAGTTCCGGCCTGAAAAAGCGACCTTGTTCTGTACCATGGAACCTTGCCTAATGTGTTTTTCGGCCATTGTTTTGTCCGGGATAAAAACCATTGTCTATGCCTATGAAGATGTCATGGGAGGCGGGACAGGGGTGGATCTTACATCTCTTCCCAAGCTTTACCAAGCGGCTGGGGTAAGGGTGATTCCCCATGTGCTCAGGGAGAAAAGTCTTGATCTTTTTTATAATTTTTTTAATAAAGAGGCTAACTTATACTGGAAGGACAGCTTATTGGAAGCATATACCCTGGCCCAGAAGCAATGAATAGAGCAATTTAATTATTTGCTTGCATTTGGTGTAGTATCTCGTTATAATTCTAAGGTTATGCTTGTTATATTTACATGATTAATTATAGGCCACGGCAGGAGGTGGAAAATATCTAAGCGAGGACGGCAGGATCAAACAAGAGTGAATAAGGGAATCAGAGCCAGCGAGGTGCGGGTGATCGGTTCTGACGGCGGACAGATAGGGATTGTGCCCATTGAAGAGGCATTGCGAATAGCCGGAAATGACGATCTGGATTTGGTCGAGGTGTCCCCGGAAGCCAATCCTCCTGTCTGTAAAATAATGGATCATGGAAAGTATAAGTACGAGCTGACCAAGAAAAAACAAGAGGCCCGGAAAAAGCAGAGAAGCTCTCAGATCAAGGAAATTAAGGTTCGGCCCAAAACCGACGACCATGATCTTGCGACCAAGGTCCGGCACGCTGAAAAGTTTATCAATAACAATGATAAGGTTAAGGTGACAATGGTTTTCCGCGGGCGTGAATTTATGCTCCGGGAACAGGCCCATAAGGTTCTTGATAAGGTGGTGGATTTGACCAAAGATTTTGCTCAGGTCGAACAGCCCGCCAAGTTCGAAGGTCGGGTCATTACCATGCTGCTTGGCCCCAAATAAGAGTTTATCTTTGGGGTGAAGACATTTTAAGCAGGCAGTGCCGGTTATTATTGTCTGTTCAGATACATGAGTTAATGTATGGTGGTATATTGCGTTTATACCACCTTTAGTTTTTAGTAATTGTAACATTTTAAGAGAGGGTATTATGCCTAAGATTAAAACAAGCCGGGCTGCGGCCAAGCGGTTTAAAAAAACGGGGTCCGGAAAATACAAATTCCGTAAATCCCATGCCAGTCATATTCTGACTAAAAAGACCACCAAGCGGAAAAGAGGGTTTCGTCAGGATCAGATGGTCGACGCATCCGATATGAAGGAAATCCGCCGCCTGCTGCCCAACGGCTAAGGATCGGCTCCAAAATTACTTGATTTTTTGTTTTTAAAATACCCGGTTTTTTTTAGAGGTTTTTGGAAACGATTTAGTTCAAGTTGTTTTGTAACCATTCCTAAAGTCTGGCTAAGGTGAAAATATTTTTATGCAGGCCGGCAGATCCGGCTTTGCAGTATTAACTTGAATCATTCCCGGTCACGGGCCAAGGCCTCGGAAGCCGGAAGTACAATTAAGGAGTGAGATAACATGAGAGTAAAAAGAGGGTTTAAGGCGAGAAGACGCCGGAATAAGGTGCTCGCACTTGCAAAAGGATTTAGAGGCGGTAGAAGTAAATTATACAGAACTGCGGCAGATGCTGTAGATAAGGCATTGATGTATGCTTACAGGGATCGGCGGGTCAGAAAAAGAGATTTCAGAAAACTCTGGATTGTCAGGATCAATGCCGGCGCCCGTATGAATGGGCTGTCCTATTCCCGTTTTATCAATGGTCTGAAACTTGCCGGATGTGAACTGGATCGTAAGGTTCTGGCCGATCTGGCGGTATCTGATCCTGCAGGGTTCTCCCAGTTGGCGTCCCTGGCTGCTGCCAAACTGAACTAAAATACTGGGGGTAAGTTGCAAAACAATATTGCAGATATTGAAAAAGAGGCCCTGGGCCGGATATCGGCAGCAGATTCCAAAGATGCCCTTGAGCAGATTTCCATCTGTTATCTTGGGCGAAAAGGGGTGCTCACAGGATTTTTGAGAAACATTTCATCCCTTCCCGAGGATGAGCGTCCCGGGGCTGGAAAAAATGCCAATCTGCTCAAGGTGAAACTTGAAAATGCCATCAAGGCCGCTGGGGCTGAGTTGGATGCCAAAGGAACCGGAGCCGGAGGCGGGATTGATGTGACCCTGCCCGGACGCTCCGCTGTGAGAGGTTCTCTTCATCCCATTACCCAGGTGATGGATGAGATCTGCGGCATTTTCATGCGGCTGGGGTTTGATATTGCTGAAGGGCCTGAAGTGGAAACGGATTATTATAATTTCGAGGCCTTGAATATTCCCAAGTACCATCCGGCCAGGGATATGCAGGATACATTTTATGTGTCTGACAATATTGTTTTGAGAACCCACACCTCGGGGGCCCAGCCCCGGGTAATGGAAAAAACTGATCCCCCGGTAAGAATTATTTCTCCGGGTAAGGTGTTTCGCTGTGATTCCGACCTCACACATACTCCCATGTTTCATCAGGTCGAAGGTCTGATGGTGGATAAGAATATCTCTTTTGGTGACCTCAAAGGGGTGTTGACGACCTTTGTCCACCAGTTTTTTGATAAAGAGACATCTCTGCGGTTCCGTCCCAGCTTCTTCCCTTTTACCGAGCCCAGTGCCGAAGTGGATATCCGCTGCGTCATGTGCAAGGGCGCTGGGTGCCGGGTCTGTTCAAAAACCGGATGGCTGGAAGTCCTGGGGTCAGGGATGGTGCATCCTGCGGTATTTGAAAATGTAGAATATGATACGGATGCATATACCGGATTTGCCTTTGGCGTCGGAATAGAACGGATGGCCATGCTCAAGTATGGTATTGATGACATCAGAAAATATTTTGAAAACGATGTTCGTTTTCTAGGGCAGTTTTAATATGAAAGTCAGTTTAAGCTGGTTACGCGATTATATTCCCGTTGACCTGGATCCCCAGGAAATGTCGGACAGGCTCACCATGGCCGGGCTTGAAGTGGATGCCATTGAAAATCTTTATGACTACCTGGATAATGTGGTTGTGGGGAAGGTAGTTGAAGCAAGGCAGCATCCCAATGCAGACAAGCTCACCTGCTGTGGTGTGGATGTAGGCGGGGCTGAATTGTCCCCCATTGTCTGTGGTGCGCCCAATGTCAGGGAAGGTATGTATGTGGCCTGTGCTCTGCCCGGCGCTGTGTTGCCCGGTGATTTTAAAATCAAAAAGAGCAAGCTGAGAGGGGAAAAATCCCACGGCATGCTTTGCTCGGCTGCAGAGCTCCGTTTGGATTCAGATGCCTCGGGTATCATGGATCTTGAAGGCAATCTTGCGCCGGGTACACCTCTGGAAAAAGCCCTTGCCCTCACCGATACCGTATTTGAAATTGATCTGACTCCCAATCGTCCGGATTGCCTCAGTCTTATCGGGGTGGCCAGAGAAATCGGTGCATTTACCGAACCTAAGAATAAAGTTTCACTGCCCGATTTCGGGCTTCCTGAAAAGAAAACCGGTTCAAAATCCATTCACGATTATGCCAAGGTCGAAATAAAAGACCCTGAACTCTGTCCGCGGTATACGGCAGGCATGCTTTTCGACGTTACGGTGGGGCCGTCTCCATTCTGGCTGAAACAGCGCCTGGAAGCCGTAGGGCTCACCCCCATTAATAATGTGGTTGATATCACCAATTACGTGATGATGGAAACGGGGCAGCCCCTCCATGCCTTTGACTTCGATAATCTCGCCCAGGGAAAGATTATTGTTAAAACCGCCGGTGCTCCTGCTGAATTTACCACTCTGGATTCTAAGGTCCACAAGATGGAACCGGAAATGCTCATGATCTGCGACGGTGAAAGGCCTGTGGCCATTGCCGGGGTAATGGGTGGTGAAAATTCTGAGATATCCGGTACTACCACCCGGGTATTGGTTGAAAGTGCTTATTTTAATCCGGTGTCCGTCCGCAGAACAGCTAAGCGGACCGGTATCGGTACGGATGCCTCCCATCGGTTTGAGCGGGGAGTGGATCCCGAAGGCACCCTGTCTGCCATGAAACGTGCTGTGGCCCTGATGGCGGAACTCTGTGATGCCGAGATTGCTTCCGGTGTTATTGATGAACATCCCCTTAAATCTGAAGCTGTGGTCATTGATCTCAAGGCTGAAGCTCTCAATGTCCGTCTGGGTACGGATTTTTCCGCAGATGAAATGGCAGGGCTACTTGAATCCGTTGAATTCGGGGTTGATGTTGCCGGTGATGGGATGTTGAAGGTGGCGGTGCCCAGTTTCAGGGTGGATGTGTCCCGGCCCGAAGACCTGTCCGAAGAGGTGGCCAGGCTCTGGGGGTATAATAATATACCTACCAGCTATCCGCCGGTGGCTGCTAAAGGCAAGGTGTTGAGCCCCGGCCTTCTGCTCCGTTCCCGGGTGCGGCAGATCATGACGGGATTCTCCTTTTGCGAGGCCATTAATTATAATTTTATCCAGGCCGACTCCCGGCAGCGGATGGGGCTCGGGGAATCTGATCCCAGGCAGGCTGCGGTGGAGATATTAAATCCCATTTCAGAACAGATGTCTGTGCTGAGGACCTCCCTTGTCCCAGGACTTCTGGAAACAATGAAGAGAAACCTGGCCCAGCAGACCGATACCCTGAAAGTGTTTGAAATAGGAAAGGTCTTTTTTGAAACGGTCAAAGGGGAGCAGCCCAGGGAAATAGAGATGGTGGGTGGTCTTATGACCGGAAATAGGACCGGCCAGACCTGGTACTCCAAAACAGAGCCAATGGATTTCTTTGACCTCAAAGGTGTGGTTCAGGGGCTGATGGATGATCTTTTTATTAAAGATGTTCAGTATGTAAAAACTCAGGATGCCTTATGTCCTTATTTTGAATCCGGATATGGCGCCACTGTTCTGCATAAGGGCAAGGAGCTCTGTTCTCTTGGCAGGATCAGTCCTGATGTGCTCAAAACATTTGGCCTGAAACAGGATGCCTATCTCTTTGATATGGATATGGCGGCACTTCTTGACGCCATGCCCGAAGCCATTCAGGCTGAACCGCTTCCCAGGTTCCCTTCCATCTCCCGAGACATGACTTTTATTGTGGACGGAGGTGTTGAGGTCGGCGCTATTCTTGAAAATATTGCAGAATTTTCAAAGAAGCAGGCGTTGATTGAAGATTATTTTCTCTTTGATGTGTTTGAGGGCGAGATCCTAGGGGAAAATAAAAAATCCCTTTCTTTCAGGGTGGTGTATCGGTCAGCCAATAAAACCCTGACTGAAAAAAATGTAAAAAAAGTCCACACCAACCTGTCTAAGCGGGTTATGGACGACTTTCACGCCAGTCTGCCCGGGTAAAATATCCGGGTTTTTGGAGGGTCCAGACCGGGCTTTTTCATAGAAAGAACTGTTGTGTTGACAAACAGGTGCGGCCTTGTTATATTGTGCCGCTAATGCGGGCATAACTCAGTTGGTAGAGTGCAAGCTTCCCAAGCTTGATGTCGCGAGTTCGAATCTCGTTGCCCGCTCCATCTTTTAGGTGTAAGGTGGCAGGTTTGTTCCATTTTATGGGGAAAATATGATCTGAACCAGGCAGTAGTGGTGAGGGTTGCTGAAAGTTTACAACAAGGAACGGGCATCTGCCCGTTTTTGTGTTTGTGGAATATATAAATATAAGGTTGCTTTAAGACATGGGATTTATCAGACAAAAAGAATTCGGCAGGATTGAGCAGAAGGTAACTAAGGTCGCAGAGCCTCTGTTTGCGGCTGAAAATTTCGAATTGGTCCATGTCGAGTGTGTTACCAGCAACCGGGATAAGATTGTTCGGCTTTACATGGATAAGCCCGGCGGGGTCACCCTGGATAATTGTGCGACCGTTAGTCGGCAACTTGGGGACCTCATTGACATACATATAGACGAGATCGGCAGCTACCGGCTGGAGGTCTCGTCTCCGGGTCCCAACCGCCCCTTAAGTAAAAAGGAAGATTTTATCCGGTTTGAAGGGGAGCGGGTCAAAATAGAAACCCATGAGCCGATCAACGGTCAGAAAAAGTTCACCGGAATTCTTGAGAAGACTAACAATGATTCTGTCGTTATTGCAGTTGATGGTAAGACACTCGAAATAGACGGGAATGTGATCACCAAAGCAATGCTTGCAGGTCAGTAATTTGGAGAACGTTTAACATGTTTATCACAGATATAAAAAGGGTAATTGACCAGGTAAGCCGTGAAAAAGGTATTGATGCTGAAGTCCTTATTAATACCTTGAAAGAGGCAATTGTCTCGGCTGCCAGGAAAAAAATCGGGCCCCGGGCGGATATTGAAGTCCATTATGATGAGAAAAGCGGTGATGTTGAAGTCTTCCATTTTAAAGAGGTGGTCGAAGAAGTAGAATACCCCGACAGTGAATTAACCATTGAAGAGGGCTCGGAGTACGACGCTGAATGTGAAATTGGAGATTCTCTGGGTATCCGCATTGATACCGAAGAATTCGGCCGCATAGCTGCACAGTCCGCCAAGCAGGTGATTATTCAGAAAATGCGGGAAGCGGAACGGAATGCCGTTTATGAGAATTTTATCCATAAAAAAGGAAAAATCATCAACGGGATTGTTCAACGGTTTGACCGCGGAAGCATTATTGTGAATCTTGGCCAGGCCGATGCTGTTCTTCGGCCCAGGGAGCAGATGCCCAAGGAAAGCTATAAGCGGGGAGACCGAATTCGGGCCTATGTTCTGGATGTCCTGGAAGAATCCAAAGGCGCTCAGATTATTCTTTCCAGAACCCATCCTGAATTTTTGGTCGAACTGTTCAAAACAGAAGTGCCTGAGGTGGCCGAAGGTATTGTTTCCATCCGGGGATGTGCCAGGGTGGCTGGGCTGAGAGCAAAAATAGCCGTGTCCTCCATTGACTCGGACGTTGATCCCGTAGGTGCCTGTGTGGGGATGAAGGGAAACCGTGTTCAGAATATTGTTCAGGAACTGCGGGGTGAAAAAATTGATATTGTTCAATGGAGTCCGGATGTTGCAAGGTTTGTCTGCAATGCCCTGTCTCCGGCTGAAATTGCCAGGGTGATCATTGATGAGGACAATCAGTCCATGGAAGTTATTGTCAATGATGAATATCTGTCCATTGCCATTGGTAAGGGGGGGCAGAATGTGTCCCTGGCCTGCGAGATTACAGGCTGGCATCTGGAAGTGACCTCTGAGGAGGATTACAGCCGGGAGGTTAAGGAAGGATACGACAGTCTTATGAAATTGCCAGGCGTAGGGCTTCCCATGGCAGAAGTGTTGTTTAAGGCCGGATATTCCTCGTACCTTGATGTGATGGAGACACCAGTGGAAGAGCTTTCCGGAATTATGGGTATTTCAGAGGAAGATGCAGCGCTTGTGATTGAACACGCACAGCAGATCCTTGAGGTCGAGCGGCGGGAACGGGAACTGGCTGATCAGGCGGCACGAATGGCCGTAGAAGAAGCCAGGGTTGAACCCAATGACCAGGAAGAGGCTGAATGCGAAGAGCCGGCTGAGACAGCTCCGGAACCTGATACCCTGGAAGATACGGATCAGGACGGGGTAAGTGATTAGGCGGCAACGGTAAAACGGCTGAACAACGGCTGAACAACGGCGGGAAAACGATTAGAATCAATAAAAGAGGATTACTGGGGGCAACGAATGGCGAAAGTCAGAGTATATGAGTTAGCTAAAGATCTGAACATGACAAATAAGCAGCTGCTCAACAAGATGAAGGAATTGAAAATTCAAGTAAAAAGCCACATGAGTTCTCTGGAAGACAGCGCTGTCATCGCGATCAAAGGAAGCTTGTTTGGAAAGAAGAAACAGCAGAACGATGTGAAGGTTAGGCCCTCTGTGATCCGCAGGCGTAAGTCAACAACTGAGGAATCAGATGATTCTATTGAAGAAGATTTGCCTGAAGAGGACATGTATGAGGAAAAGTCTGATCAGGCAGCAGACGTTTCAGCCCAATCCGTTCCGGTTGAAGAAAATGTTCCGGCAGTTGCAGAACCGGTTGAAAAGGCTGAAACGCCTGAGGCTGAAAACTCAGCCGGTTCCAAACGACCAGCCAGGAAAAAAGTGTCAAAGGCAGCTCAACCTGCAAAAATCATAAAGCCGGTCAAGGTTGAAGAAAAAACAGTTGTTGAGCCTGAGCCTGAGCCTGCCAAGGCTGTCGATCCCGAGCCGGATGCAATGGTGAGCCCTGAAAAAATTAAAAAAGCGGAGTCCGAACCTGTGGCTGATGTGGAAAAAGAGACCCCGAGCGAGGTTCCTGCAAAGGAAGAGACGCCTGAAGTGTCTCAGCTTGAATCCGATGAAAAAAGCGGTGAAGCAGAAGTCGTTTCTGAAAAGACAGAGGAAGATAAAGCAGCGGCTAAAAAGAAAAAGAAAAAATCTAAATCCACTCCTGCCAAAATTGTCCGGGTGGTTGATCCTGCTGTGCTGGAAAATCTCAGGCGGAGGAAGCCTGCCGATGATAAACGGCATAACGGTGGTCGGACCCGACAACAGGAGGCGCCAGCCCGCAGGCCTGCACCCGCCCCGAAAGTGGCTGCGCCGGATATGACCGTGCCGCCTGAACCTGGAGCGGAACCCCGGAAAAGGACCTATGGCAAAGATCTACCGCCTGCCGGTGCCCCCGGAGCCAATAAAAA
>Ga0070728_10001721_pt1 | contig 30978 bp, 26 predicted proteins | sample tdDd471_FD_66723 | JGI IMG/M metagenome (GOLD analysis project Ga0070728, IMG submission 66723) | Marine sediment microbial communities from the Atlantic coast under amendment with organic carbon and nitrate - tdDd47.1 | ecosystem: Environmental > Aquatic > Marine > Coastal > Sediment | place...
ATCCAACCAGCCTCTTTTGCCACTTATTTCGGACACAATTGAGTTGCAGCAACAGCAGTACGGGAAATCTGGACCTTTTTCTCATTTTGATGAGCATATCCGTTTCCAAGTTTTGGTTTATTCCTCCGCAGGCCATTTACACCTGTCTTTACAGGCACCTAAGATCAATTTTTCCCACTTGTTCACTTGTGGCAATCGACCACAAATTGGACGCAACGCATCTTCATCAAAAAAAAAATCATACATATCATGATACTACGACACAAATCAGAAAAACAATGCAATATCAACATAATGAGACATGACTTGCTGATAATTAATTCCGCACCCTTTTTGTACGGTTTTCCATGTAAATCACTTCGACAACAAATATCCGCCCCTTAACAGTATTTTCAGCCTTTATCCGTTGCACAAACTACACATTCAGAAAAAACAAACAGATACGCAATTGGCCCCAGACTTGCTGTCATATTAAGCATTGTGGGAATACTTTTACGTAGGGGAAACACTATGAAAAGACTCGTTTTGGTCTTTATCGCAATGGCAATGGTACTGGGAATGGCCGTCAATGCCTCGGCAATAGTCACCCATTGGAACTGGGTCTATGATGCAGGGTTCACCGATTGGGAGAACGAGAACGGAGGCGGAGACCAAACCGGGATTACGGCAACCGACTCAACGGCCCTGTCATGGACTGAGCCGAGCGTGGGGTCCGCCACCGGTTACCGCAAGCTGAGTTGGGGCGACGACCCTTATAGCAGCATTGAATTGGAGCCTGTCGCTGGTGCTCCCCAGATCGTGACTAACGGGGCAGGCGTGAAAGTTCTCAACATGTACCATGACAACCAAATCATCAGCGGAGACGCATTGACCTTGGGTTCAGGAGAGGTCACGACAACCTTGCAATTGATCGATGGCGCGACCGGATTGGCAGTTTGGGGTAATTCTTTTACATTCGATTTCATGGAAACACCCAACGCGGGTGGTTGGATGAGTGATGACATCTTTTTGTTCGACCAGAGCAGCGGTCCCCTGAGCGAGCGCTTCGATTACGGTGGACAAGAGTACATGTTTAGCTTCGCCGCCAACTTCCTACCTCTTGAGCAAAAGTATATTGATTACTATGGGCTTCCCCAGGACTCCATTGGCTGGGTTACCCAAGAAGACCAACGCAACTTGGAGCCGGGTTACGTGTCAGTCTCCGCTGTTCCCGAACCGTCCACCTTCATCCTTCTGGGTGCTGGCCTTATCGGGCTTGCTGGTGTTGCTTGGCGCAGACAGAGACAGACTTAAGCTACAAAGACGAGGGAGAGCGCCAATGCCTCCCCCTCCTGTTGAAGTAGCCATATAAAAAAACTCCGAAAACTGGCGCACCGATTCCATCGGACTGCGCAGCTTCTTCAGGGCACCGAGATTGTTACCACCAATCCCAACAGAAGAAGCACACCCTGATGCCGACCATGGCATCAGGGTGTTTTTTTTTAACGTCACAAAAATTGAAATGTAATCAAGATAAAAGCACCAGCGCAGCATCGATCCCCAGAAGGACTTCGTAGAGCAGACCGCAGGCGATCTGGAGGATGTCCAGATGTTTGTCGCACCCGGAGCCAATCCGTACACCTATGCCCCCCCCCTTTGTAAACCAGATCGGGCCCCCTTTCCAGTCGAAGCACCCAGACCGGCCCTCTCTCCAATACCATAGAAGAAACAGAACGCGCTTACACTGAATAGTGGCTAGCCATGACCTCAATTAATAGGTTGGAAGTACCGTTGACATAATTTCGACTACTTTGTGTACACAAATAGTGTAACCAAAATTAAGCAATTTGTAACAGCGAGTATTCACATGGATGGACGATTCATTTCATATCTTAGAGTCAGCACAGCTAAACAAGGCCGTAGCGGTTTAGGATTGGAGGCTCAGCGAAAAGCCGTCATCGACTTCCTCAACGGAGGAAACCATGAACTTCTCCACGAATACGTCGAAGTTGAGAACGGCAAGCGTGATGATCGCCCTGAAATCCGAAAAGACCTCAAGCACTGCAAAGTTACTGGCGCAACACTGGTCATTGCCAAGCTTGACCGCCTGAGTCGAAACGCCAGCTTCAGCATTCAGGTGCTTCGAGAAGGTGTTCATCTTGACCTATCAATTCGAAGGCTCACTCATGGCCTCGTATATGAAGCTCAACAATCTGAAGTACACCATCGATTCACGATTTGCCGCTCAAGACAATATGAGCCGAGCCAAATTCAAGGACCTGATTGAGTTCATCGAGGTGCGCTCGAAATGGATACGAGGGCTTGAGGAGTATAATCTATCCTCGTCGCATTTTAGGCGAATGGACGAATCCATGACCAAAGCAACCTGCGCAAGTATCAAAACAGTTTGTGAGAAACACAACGTTAAGGCGAATGATTTGATGTGGACTAGGTTCAAAGACTCTGCATCACGGTTAGTGAATACAAGGAATATCCTTCACAAGCCATATGGACGAGAGGCAAGCGAAGCCGACAAGGCGAAATGCTTCAATAGATATTCCGAAGTAAAATCAGGAATGGAGAACCTATCAAGCTCTTCATCCCGGCCCCTCGCATGAGGCAGCTTCTTGAGGATTGGCTGGACGGTAAAGACCTTACTTCCACAGAGGAGGTCAGTCGTACGGCGTAACTATAAACAAATGAACCGAACTACACCCGATAGCTCATCATCCATACACTCACCACTCCCCTATACCCCGAAGCTCTGACACTCCTTGTGGCTACCTGCTGTTAGCCGCCTTCTCACCTATAAAACATACTGCAAAACGCCTTTTTGGGGGCGCAAACGCGTAAGGGTATTGATGGATGAGCTGACTGCGATGTCCCCCGTACCCCCTTCGGCTATGGCTATTTGCTCTTTGGATTTTCTCAAAGAGGGCTTTTCATTCACCCGTAGAACATATACGACCTTCATCGGTTTCATGAGCTACACAACAAAAGGACAATACTATGAGAATATACACTGACGGCGCATGCCGAGGAAACCAGTACGGCAACGCTACTGGAGGATATGGAGCTGTCATTGAATCAAGCCAAGACCGCATAGAACTGGCTCAGGGATATGCTGACACCACAAACAACAGAATGGAACTGCGAGCAGTCACTGCTGCTTTAAAAACCCTTGAAACTCCCACAGTGCTCGAAATTTTCACAGACTCAAAATATGTATGCCAAGCATTCTTAGACAATTGGATTGCAGGTTGGATCAAAAGAGGATGGAAGACCGCTGCTAAGAAGCCTGTAAAGAATCAAGACTTATGGGAAGAGCTAATCGCCCTGGCTAACGAGCACGACATCACATGGACATGGGTAAAGGGCCATAGTGGACACCCCGGCAATGAGCGAGCCGACGAGCTAGCTTGCATGGCGGCAGACCATGGAGAGTTGTTCAATGACTCCAAACCAACAACAGTTACAATTGTGAACGCATAAACACTAAATCATCAAACATGATGCAAGGGCCGCTTCTCTACACAGGGAGGCGGCCTTTTCTATTGGAGCAACTATGGAAGAAATAAAAGGACTTGGAATAAAACATAGTACAGAAACGGTTTCAACGATCTTCGAGGTTGAGGAAAGCACAGTGTCGCGATCCCCTCACCGCTACGGAGGAGTGCGCATAAGCCGCCGCATTCTGTTCTTTGACAAACTCAGAAGTGAAGCAGTGAGGGGAACCTATGCCCTACAAAAAAACAAAGAACGGAAGGAATCTCTGGGTCGGTTCAGTGATGATCAGTGGAAGACGCAAGGAAAGGATATTCGACACCAAGAAGGACGCGAAGGCTTGGGAAATCGAGATGCACAATGCGGGAGAACTGACCGCCACACCATCCTTGCTTAAATGGGCTGAGCAATATTGGGATTACTCCAGACGTTTCTCACCCAAAGTATGCAGCGAAAAGTGCGGAGCATTCCGACACTTTTTTAAGTTAATCAAACCAACTGCGAAGGTATACAAAATGTCACCCCGCTTAGCTCTCGAGTTCCTGCAAATGGAATACGAAAAGCGAACGGACAATGCAGCCAACAGAGACAGAAAGAACCTTGTAGCGGCTTGGAACTGGGGAATACGGTATCTTGAAATTCCGAAACCCAACCCCTTCGAGTTGGTAGACAAGTTTGCGACCGAGGCAAAGGGCATTACGTGCCAACAGAAGACGACTTCTGGACGGTCCTCGACTCTACTGAGGGTCAAGACAAAGTAATGCTTCTAACCTTCATACACACAGCAGGTAGGCGTGGAGAGATATACAGACTTCAGTGGAAAGATGTGGATTTCGATACTCAATGCATACGCCTCAAAACCAGAAAGAGAAAAGGCGATTCATTAGAGTCCGACTGAATACCTATGAACCCAGAACTAACCAAGGCTCTTAGAAAGCACAAAACTCTTGCGGTCAATGAATGGGTATTTACCCAACCCAAAGGCCAGCACAAAGGAAAGCCATACACAAAGAACCGGGGATTCCCTCTAACTCGATGTGACAAAGCCAAGGTAAAAAGGTTTGGGTGTCATGGTATACGAGGACTCACAGCCTCAATACTCGCCAAGCATGACGTACCGATGGTCGCTATTGAGATACGCTCAGGCACAAGAACCTGAGAATCACCGAGCGATATGTTCGTGGATTAGATTCAGTGAGAAGACATCTCGCTGTACCCGAAAGGAAATCAGAATGAACCGGGATTGGGGTTTACGTCCCTTTTACGTCCCGGCCTTTTTTACAGTAGACCAAAGAAAAAGAATTCTAAGCGTATTTACTTAGAATCCTTAATCTTCTAGTGGCGGAGCCGACGAGACTCGAACTCGCGGCCTCCGGCGTGACAGGCAAGCGAATAGCTTTAAACCACCTGATATAATTGGATATTTTATCGCTTCGCGTAGTCTAAATGCGGCCCACCGCGATTAAAGGACCCACCTACGGGCCCACCAAAATCAATCTAAGATATGATTTTTCTCCAGCTCCACCACAAGAAAAATAAGGATTTCAAGTGCATACTTTAAGTCCTTTTTTCGTTTTTGCGGAGCTATTTTGAAAATCTGTCCGTTATGTGTTCCTTTTTTTCGAAACAATAGCTTTTGCCTTTCTTTAATGGGCGTGTGGTGATGGTGACTGTTGCCACAGCTTAGTCCCCCCATGAGTATTCGCCCTTGATTCTCCCTATTGGGTTTTCAATGAACGCAAGCACATCAGTATAACGGATGAGCTTGCGCGACCGCACCCCAATAGTGGGCAATTCATCACAGTCCAACATGCGGATACAGTTGATCTGTGTACCCGCAGCAAGTCAGCGGTTTTCAGGATATTGAGGAGGAGTTTTCCCTTATTCATAATTATTTCCGAGCAGTTGAATTCACTCTGCTGTGCAGAGCGTGCATAAAACCTAGCTAGGAGATGTGAATGATTTTCGGACAGTTCAATTTTTATTTTTGTCCAGCTTGGCGAAGTCCCCAGAATTTGAGATTGCGTCGAATTGACTTTTCAAATGAATGGGGAGCCATTTCAAGATCTAGGTTAGTGAGTCCTAATCCTCTTTCTTGGGCTGAGATTAGCAGTCGAAACCGAATAGCTCTTCAACCACGCATTGTCATGAGGGTGATAAGTGCTTTTAATTAAGGGCATTCTCTCGACTCTTTTTTCCTCATGGCGTATGCCCCATTAAGCGGTTCTGCTTTGAGATCGATTTTGAATTTATATGGAGAGGACTCTAAACAGTATGAATACTGCTCGCCCCATTGAAGAAACGGAAAGTTCTCGTAAGTTTGGTGAATTGATTTCTGAGCTCATTCCTGGGATCACCTCTCGGGCTAGCCGACTTCTGCGATCTCAGGACGATGCGCGTGATGTTGTACAGGAATCCTTGCTGATTGGTTTTTCACGATTGGATCAACTTCGAGACCCCGATTGTTTCCCCGCTTGGCTCAATGCGATCGTGGATTCTCAGTGCCAAAGGCATCTGCGCAGACGAAAGCGGGAAGTTTTTCTTGAGGACCTTGAACGCCTCGAACCGTTGGCGTCAAAGTCGCTTGACCCAGCAACGAGTTATGAACAGCGTAGCTTTCAAGCTGCTACTGCCAATGCTATTACGCAATTGTCGCTTCCTCTCCGGTCCGTTTGCCAATTGTATTTTGGCTCTGGCTACTCCATTGAAGAGACCGCTGATTTTCTTGCCATCAAAAAAGGAACAGTGCGCAAACGGCTTCATGCCGCGCAACCCTTGTTGGCTGAGACTCTTGCTGAACAGATGGGTGAGCCTTGCATTCGCATGGGGTATTTGCCTATTTCTGATCATTTATTGGGTATGGTTGCCCACAGGCTGGTAAAGGGACGTCGTTCAAGAATTCAAATGAAGCGATTCCTGTCATGGAGTGCGCTCTCCACTGCGCTGAAACGTGGCGTCATCGATGGTGCTTTCATCATGGCCCCCCTCGCCATGCAACTGAGCAATTCGGGCACACCTCTCAAATATATCATGGACGGTCATCATGATGGCAGCACCTTAACCTCTTCGGGTACCGGACTTCAGGGAAAGCTTGTTGGTGTTCCCGGTCCATACTCTACACACCGTGTCCTTCTGGGAAAAATGGCTCAAGATCATCCTGGACGTTGGGACAACATCAACGTTGCAGATACAAATCCGTCATATGCCATCAGTTCTTTGAAAAAACAGGTCATTGATGCATTCTTTTGCGCTGAGCCTTGGGGATCCAAATGTGTCTCTGAAGGTGATGCTGATGTTGCCATACAATCCAAGGAACTGGCGCCAGGCCATATCTGTTGTCTTGTAACGGTGCGCGAGGATTTTTACCGAGAGCATACTGATCTTGTGAGCGATTATGTACGCATTCTACTGATGGCAAGAGACAAATTGCATACCGATATTAAATATTGTTCCGAAACTCAGGCCATGTACACAGGTGTTCCGAGTGATTTAGCCTCGCAAGTTCTCAAGGAAAAAGTCATTACGTTTGATGACCTGAGCCCTGACAAATCCCAAATGGCTGATTTCCTAGAGTTAGCCTTGGCAAGTCGTGTGTTGACGCAGGCTTGTGATCTTGATGAATTCGTGTGTACCGATTTCATTTGATGAAAATTTCAGCCCTCCTGCGGCAACCGTAGTTCTCCTGAATGCCTTTCAGCAGAACGGACAATCTCCCATCCAACAAGTTTTCTTTCTCTCTTTTTTCTTTTTTTTATGAACAGCAGGTAACTTTTTGTTCTCCTTCTGGCTCTTACTTATGTAGGCGTCGAAAAACGCTCGAGCGCAGTGCACCGCGTTGAATGGTGGAAGTGAAGAGCAATAGTGCTGTTTGTTTGGAAAAAGGCAGAATGTGCGTGGTCTCAACCGGTAAGGACATGCAACACTGTAATGGAGAATTGGATGCCATTGAATTCTGAAGAACACCTTTTTGAGGTCGCTAACATGTGCGACAAAAAATGGGGAATGCTCAGGGAAAGGCCTCTAGCTTTCCTGCTCTCAGCATTCGCAGGAGGAGCCTTTGTCTGTTTTGGTGCCATGCTCGCTCTGTCTGTCTCAGCTGGAGTGCCGCAGAACTTGGCTCCAGGATTGGCCAATTTGCTCATGGGATTGGTGTTCATGTTTTCTCTAGTGATCATCATGTTCAGCGGCATGACACTTGTGACTGCAGACATGGCTTATGGACTTGTGGGTGTGTTTCAGGACCGTATTTCCTGGGGGCAGTTCGTCCTCGGTATTTTCGTTGGTTATGTGGGAAACTTCATCGGGTCCATGACGTTTATGTGGATCATGAGCAAAGGGGGAGGCTACCATGCATTGCCCTGGCTCATGAGAGCACATGACATAGGCGTGGCAAAGACAGGTGAGACCGCCATGGAAATATTTGTCATGGGTATCATTTGTACCTGGACTCTTCAGTCGGCTGCCATCTTATTCATGAAAACAAATGATGACATGAGCAAGATCATGCTGACCGCATACGGGCCCCTTGCGTTTGTGGCTGGTATGAATGAGCACTGTATCGCGAACATCGGCTTTTTGGCTGTGCCTTTGTTTCAGCAGGATTTATGGCTAGAGGCAATTTCCGGCATGAACAACGTAACTCCTGTGCTTATGCATTGGGGGTTCGGAAGGTTCGGTTGGGCGCACAATCAGCTCTTTACAGTCATGGGGAATGCCATAGGTGGAACTCTTTTCGTTGCGGTGGTGTTCCAGCTTGTGGCTGATCCGCTTAAGCTCAAGGATTTGTACCGCAAGCGTCGTGTGCAGGGGGTAACCGACGAAATTCATAAGGAGGTTGGATGAATTACGACTACAGCCCTTTTAATCCCATTATTTGGGGTGCTTTCATTGCCACATGGGCTGTTATCTGGATCATTGCAAACGCGTATCGAAAAAAATACCGTCTAAATGAGAAAGATCGGCAAGGCGATTAAGATTTGTTGCTTCAATAAAAAGAGGAGAACGATATGTATGAAGATGGGTGGATTCCAACCATTTGCTATCAGTGTAAGGCTGAATGCGCCATTTTGGCTCGTGTGGAAGATGGCGTTGTCAAGGAAGTGAAAGGCAATCCCCGTGGCCGCGGCAAAGTCTGCGTCAAGGGTATGGCCGGTATAACGTCCTTGTATTCTTCTGAGCGTCTCAAGCACCCTATGAAGCGCGTCGGAGAACGCGGAAGCGGCAAATTTGAGCGCATCACCTGGGACGAAGCAATGGAGATTATGGAATCCAAGCTTACCGAGCTTCGTGATCGTGGAGAGGCACATAAATTCACCTATTCCATGTTTCCCCATTCCGTTACCGACCCCAAATGGCGTTTTGTGAATGCTTGTGGCGGATTCATCTCAACGGGACTGCCGCATTGCGATTCGGCCAAAATCATGGCCCACATGCATACGTTCGGTTGTTTCCCTAATCATCATATCGCCCCCATGTACAACACCGTCCCCAAGGGTGGCTTGATGATTCTGTCAGGTCGTCACCCATTTGGTTGTCTGGACGATGCCTGTGTGCCGTCGCATATTCTTGATGCCAAGGAACGCGGGGCCAAACTTATCGTCATCGACCCGATTTACCGCACAGAAGCCTCCAAGGCTGATTGGTGGATTCCGATCAAACCAGGCGGAGATGCTTCCCTGTTCCTGGGTGTCTGTAACTATCTGTTGGAAAAAGACCTGTACAACAAAGCTTTCTGCGATAAATGGGTCCGCGAAGGAGACATGGATAGTCTGAAAGCATCGATTAAGGATAAGACTCCGGAAGCCATGAGCAAAATATGTGGCGTCCCGGCTGCGGATATTGTCAAGCTTGCAAAAATGGTCGCGGAAGCGCCCAGCACATGCATCGATGCCTTCAAGTCCATCATGTACGGCAACGGCATGGATTGGGGACACGCTTGGTCTATCTTCCTGGTCATCACCGGCAATCTGGATAATCCAGGTGGGCAGCCTCTGCCCGAGATTGCACCCATGGCTCCTGTTGAACCGGTCCCTGCAGGCCCGGACCTCAGTGAACTCGGGTATCATCGTACCGGAAAGAATCGTGACAAATTTGATAGTTATAAGTTCTTCTTAGAGCCAACTTGGTATGCCGCTCAGGCCATCAAGGACGATGGGCTGAAGGTTTTCTTTGCCTCTGAGTGCAATCCGGCTCTGTCTGAAATGGGTTCAACAGAGTGGCGCAAGGCCGTGACAATGAAAGATGACGATGGCAATTACAAGCTGGAGTTGCTTGTCGTCACCGAGATCATGCCTTCGGAAACCATGAAGTGGGCAGATCTGGTACTGCCTGATCAGACCAACTACGAGCGGTGGGAATTGTTGTACATGCCATGGTGGTACAACTTTGGGCATGGAACGGCATTGTGTCAGCCCGTGGTAAAACCCATTGGCGAGTCTCGGCATGCCAACAGGGTCTTTATTGAACTTGGTCAGCGCATGTTCCCGGAATACTTCGCATTCAAGGATGATGTTGAATACTATGATATCGAGTTGTCAGGAGTCGGGATGTCCGTGAAGAAGCTGCAGGAGAACGGAGGACTTTGGTCTCCCGGTACCGCAGGTTTCCGTAAATACGAGGACAAGGGCAAGTTCGATACTCCCTCCGGCAAGATCGAGCTGGAGTGGCAGATGTATAAGGATATCGGGCAGGAATGGCCCAGCCCTGAGTTGCCTCTGGAATATCGGCGCGGTGAGGACGAGTTCCCGTTTGTGCTGGTCAACTTCAGAACTATCTTCTTGAATAATACCGGCGCGTGGTCCCAGAACAATGCCCAGCTTAGAGATTCGGTCTCTGGTCTGGATGCAAACCCTTGTCTCCTGAATCCCATCGATGCAAAAAAAATGGGTATTGAAGAGGGTGACATGGTTACCATGGAGTCCAATTCCGGTTCGGTTAAAATTCCGGTTAGACTTACCGAAAAGATCATCCCTGGTTGTGCCGGAATCATTCATGGTTTTGGCCAAACCATGGGAAAGGTAGCTTCACGTGGCAGTTGGGTGAGCGACAATGAGCTTATTGCTGATGCCGGTTCCAATTTGGATGAACAGGATATGCGCGGTGGCGAGGCTCACGTCTCTACCCGGGTCAAGATATACAAGTAAAAGGGGTGTGAAATGAAACAGCTCAGCATAATGGTGGATCTTGATCGCTGCATCGGATGCAAGACCTGCATCGTAGCCTGTCGAAATCACCATGATATAATCGATCATGAAAACGATATGCCAGGGAATATACCTAGTTATATTAGAGTTGAAAGCAAACTGGAAGGTACTTATCCGACTCTCAGGGAAGACCACTGGGTGGCCATGTGCCAGCATTGCAAAAAAGCCCCCTGTGCCAAGGCGTGTGAGTCTGGTGCCATCACCAAGGACGAGCAGACTGGTATCGTTCTTATCGACCGGGAAAAATGTACTGGCTCCGGTAAGTGCATTGAAAAATGCCCGTATAACGTCATCCAGTTTAATGAGAAAGAAAATTACGCTCATAAGTGCAACCTGTGCTATGACCGCGTGACCCATGGCTTGGACCCGATATGTGTGGACGTCTGCCTGACCAACGCCTTGAGTTTTGGTGAGAAGGAAATCCTCCTCATGCAGGCTGATGCCAAGGGTAAGCAGGTGATCAAGAAAATGAGCACCCAATCCATTCTCTACGTAAAAAATCCTTAAGCAATTATGCCTGACCGGCTGACATTCTCGTTGGTCGGTCAGGCCTTGATTATCTAATTTAGTCGTATTTACGAGACCGCAATCACCATTCGTTTCATCGCTTGCAACATGTTCGAGAAATTGAAAAGGGTACTGAGAAAAGGTTAACGCCATCTCTCATTTAGCCGGATACGCCCTTTTCCTTAACCTCTCCCGCCAAAGGACATCATGACTACTGACTACTCCCATCTCCTCGTTCCGTCCGATACCATTGGCCCATATTCCATAGATCAGTTTATAAAAGCAGCTACAAAATTTCATGGATATGCAGCGCCTGGCCTTGTTCTTGGTGGATTCATGGTGGATGCTGCAATGAAGGCTCTGCCAGATGATATCCTTTTTGACGCTATCAGCGAAACATCCTGGTGTTTGCCTGATGCTGTACAAATGCTGTCGGCTTGTTCTGTGGGTAATGGCTGGCTGAAAATACTGAATCTAGGTTTGTATTCTGTCTGTCTCTACGACAAATTTACCGGCCATGGTGTTCGTCTCTGGCTTGATCTAGACAAAGTTGACTCTGATTCTGAGATCAGAACATGGCTCATGAAGCTGAAGCCGAAGCAGGAGCAGGATTCTCCATTGTTGCGGCGCCAGATCATAGAAGCTGGTGCGAGTATTTGCTCTATGCGAGATGTTCAGGTCAAGCCGGAACAACGGATCAAACGCAGTAAAGGCACGATCATTCCTTGCCCGATTTGCGGAGAGCCATTTCCTGCTCAATTCGGCGCCATATGTCGATCCTGTCAGGGAGAGTCTCCATACGTGGACAGTCTTGGCGTAGAGGTGGTGCCAGAACCACACTTGATAGCTACGCCAGTGGAAGATTCTGTTGGGGGGCGAGCTTTGCATGATATGACGCGCATTGAACCCGGCGTGAGTAAAGGGCCAGAGTTTAAGCATGGCCAAGTTCTCACTGGCGGTGATGTTTGTCGTTTGCAACGTATGGGACGCAGTCGCATATATCTTGATGATCAGGACCCGGGAACTAATTGGGTTCATGAGAACAAAGCTGCAATGGCGTTTGGTAAGCTGATGTCCGGCCCAGGGATTACGGTCCATGGCGAACCGCGAGAAGGAAAATCCAAGCTCGTTGCCGACCACGATGGTTTGCTGATGGTGGATTCAACACGATTGAAACAGTTTAACCATGTGCCCGGTGTCATGTGTGCATCTCGTCATTCGCATTCACTGGTGCAGAAAGGTTCCCAGGTGGCCGGAACTCGTGCCATTCCGCTGTATTTGCCAACCAAGGATTTTGAGGCTGCTTTGTCTGTGCTTGATGAGGAACCATTATTTTCGATTCGCCCGTTGCGTAAGGCCCGTGTTGGTGTTTTGGTTACGGGCACAGAAGTCTTTACTGGACTTGTGGAAGATAAATTCGAACCTGTTGTTTCGGCAAAAGTGGCAGGTCTTGGGAGTCGAGTAATCAAGACGATCAAGTCCCCTGACGATGCGGGCGCCATCAGTCTGGCCATGAAAGAATTGGTTGATGCAAAATGTGATCTGATAATCACTACGGCAGGGCTTTCTGTTGATCCGGACGATGTTACCCGGAAGGGACTTCGGGATGCTGGGGTCATGGGCATACAGTATGGTATGCCAGTCCTCCCCGGTGCCATGACTTTGCTTGGTCATTTGGGATTGATCCAGATCCTTGGTGTCCCAGCCTGTGCATTGTTCCACAAAACAACGAGTCTTGACCTTTTGTTACCTAGATTACTGGCAGATGTTCAAATTACCCGGTCAGATTTAGCAGAATTCGGAGAAGGTGGTCTCTGTCGTGAATGCAAGACGTGTACGTTCCCCAAGTGTTCATTTGGCAGATAAACATTGTTGCAGGTAATTGTTGCAGGTAATGGTGATATCCTTTTACTCAAACGGCCACCAATACTGTCTATTATTTAAGATTTTGGACGAAACCTCAAAAGATTTATGCAAAGCCATCTCATAGGTGGGAATTACTGAAGACCGTTTCAATATCTGAATATTAAGCAGTATAGATGGAGGAAGTTTTGGATATTTCGCTGGAAATATATTTCTAATTTTACCCGATTTATCTAACAAACTCGAAAAAGGATAAAATGTAACCAACTTAAATAATAATAAAATTTCGAACCAAAAACATCCAATTGGAATTTTAATTTCGGAATTAATGTTTTCGGATAATTATCCGGAAACTACCCCCCCCCCACTTTCAGATGAAGGTTTTTTCACTTTGCGAATATTTCTCCCCTGCTGGCTGCATTTTTTCGAAACTCCAACCAAGCTTTACAGAAAAGCGAGACTTGGAAATTTGGATGCATTGGATATAATACTCCGAATAGATAAACGGGTTATTGAAGACACCAAAATTGCCCGCCACTTTGCCCAGCACGGAACCGATCCAGCTAGTCCTAATTTCAAACAACTCATCAAAGCTCTTGAAGGCGCACCCCGAAAAATCAGTGTAACTAAAGTGAAAACCTTCCTCGCAGCATTTCTATATGGTTTATCCAAAAGTCTCGGTTCACCACAGAAGTGGGTCCACCTTGTTGGACCACTGAGCAGTGTTTTTAAGGTGGACAATTTTACAGATTGCGCCACTTGACGGGGCCAATTCAGAAGAAAATATTTTATACAATGTTACGACTTAAAACGCCTGTAATTATTTAGGCCATGCTCTGATTACACACAAAATAAACGGATGCTATCCTTTAATCAGTATTGACGTAGGCAACTCCACTCTTAAGGAGGCTAGGCATGAGATTTCTATAGGTAAAACATAACCATAGAAGGTCTACCATGCCTAAGTACCGCTGGTCTTACTATCTCACACGTCCGTGGAAACTGCTAAGCGAATGGTATCGTGTGCTCAAGTTCGGTATTTGCAATCTGTTCACTTGGCTCCCCGTTGTCTGGGGAGATCGCCACTATTCTTCGTGGTTTCTCTTCTACATTCTCCGTCATAAGTTTATTCACATGGAACGTGAATTGCGCCGCAATCCTTATTATGTTGGAGCGTTCAAGGACATTAGCACCATGCACACTTGCGTACTTCTCTTGAACCGTCTTATGATGAAGAGACGGGCGAGATTACCCCTGAGTACTGCCGCATCTTTAATGAATGGCTGAATGCCACAAATCCTGAATTGAACACACAGGCCGTGAAGGAGATGACCGAAAGCAATAATCACGGTCGCATACTCGCAGAACAGGACATTCACTACTTGCTCAAATTTTTGAAAAAGAACTACCGTCGTTGGTAAAAAATGGAAAAAGGCGATCAAATTGATCGCCTTTCTTGAGTGGGCAACTCTCTATCTGGACCATTCAGTTAGATACAGCCCCAAGACTTACAGTGAGAAGAAAAATGCTTTAAAGCGTCTTCTCAAGACTGTTAAGGCTGATGCTGATGTTCAGACATTCCGCAAAATGGACGCACTGAAACACCTTCAGAAGCTCTTCAAAAAGCAAAGTGGCTACTCTGTTAACAAAGAACGAAAAAACATGGCAGCAGCTTGGAACTTTGGAATCAAGTTCCTTGAAGGCTTCCCTGCTGTGAATCCATTCTTGGCAGTTCCTCGTTTTCCTGAGGTACGACAGAACCGATACGTTCCACCTGAGAAGGACTTCAGAAAGGTACTTGACCATTCTGAGGGCCAAAACAAAGTCATGCTCATGACCTTTCTGCATACGGCAGCGAGGCGTGGCGAGCTCTATAAACTTCAATGGAAGGATGTAGACTTTGGCGGGAAACGTCTTCGGCTTGGAACCAAGAAGAGACAAAATGGCTCTATGGAATATGAATGGCTCCCCATGACGGACGAGCTATTCAACGCCTTGCTTGCTCATAGGCAAGAGGCCATCAATGAATGGGTCTTCACACAGCCCTCAGGGCGCTGTGAAGGCAAACCCTTTGGTGAGAACAGAGGATTCCCCCAGAAGCTCTGTGAGAGCGCAGGAGTGAAACCCTTTGGTTGTCATGCTATCCGACACCTAACAGCATCCATACTTGCAAACAACAATGTGCCCATGATCGCTATCCAACAAATCCTGCGGCACAAGAAACTTGCGACTACCGAAAGGTATGTTCGCGGCATGGAACCGATCAGGCCTCATCTGAAAATATTGGAAGGGAACCTGATACAAGGGCCCACCAGTGGGCCCACCAAATATGAGGAGTCCTTTGTCACATAACGTACGCATCCTTATCATAGAGAAAACAATCCACCTACCAGTGTTTAAGCCTACCCTATTCACCCATGATCTTTCATCATCCACTCACCCAATAGGACAACCAATACCACACCCTTGATAGATATATGTTTGGTTGACTCCTGATGAAGTCCTAAACGTGTGTAGCCCCAATCACAATTATCATGGAAAAAAATATTTTCTTGTTATTAGATGAAAAGGTGTTCCATTATGGAAACAACTCATTTTTAAAACTAATCGGGAAAAGCATATGGCGGTTACAATTAAGGTGATGTTTGTCGATGACGAGCCTAACGTGCTTGCATCGCTCAGACGAATGCTGAAGTCCAAAAAAGCTTCCTGGGAAATGATCTTCGTCGAATCCGGCCAGGCGGCTCTCGATGTTTTACAAGATCAAGAAATGGATGTGATAGTATCAGACATCCGCATGCCTGGCATGGATGGAGCGGCGCTGTTCGCCCGGATAAAAGACGAATACCCCGGCACTATCCGCATTGCACTTTCTGGGCAGGTGGACCTCAACGAAGTAATCAGAAGCGTACGAGCTGTACATCAGTATATTTCCAAGCCATGTCGCGGCGAGACATTGATCGCAAAGATAGAAAGTGCTGTCCGCTCACAAGCGGTACTCACGGACCCCAATCTCATCAAACTGATAACCGAGATTGACGCTCTGCCTGTTGTCCCCAAGGTGCTGCAAGACATCCAGGTGGAACTCGCCAAAGAAGAACCTTCAATAGAAGTAATCGCAGAGTGCATCACGCATGACGTCGGCATGGTGGCCAAGATTCTTAACCTAGTAAACTCACCGTACTTTGGGCTACCTACCCATGTGGGTTCAATCCACAAGGCCATCACTATGCTGGGCTTGGACACCATCAAAGCCATGGTCCTCTGCAGTCATCTTTTCGAAACGTATGACACGAAGACACTTCCTAATTTTTCTTTGAACTTGCTTTGGGACCACTGCTTCCGAGTTGCAAACATAGCAAGGCTCATTGCAGAGTGCGAAGGAGAAAACCTAAACGTTATAACGGAATGCAGAATGGCAGGCCTGCTCCATGATGTTGGCAAGCTTGTCTTAGCCCACTACTTCCCCAACCGTTACCGGGAGATCCTTGAAATCGCCAACAGGGAAGGAGGGCCAATATATGACATTGAAGAAAGCACGTTCGGCACAAACCATGCCAAGGTCGGAGCCTATTTGATGGGCCTGTGGGGAGTGAGCGGAGATGTCGTTCATGGGATAGGATTCCATCACGATTACGACAAGCTAGACATGAGTGTCGCAATGTATCTGTCGATAGCCAATGCCATCGATCACAATTTCGTGGTTTTCAACCCCGAATATTCTAAGAGTAAAATACATGAATCATTGGCCTCATTGGTCCGTGACAACCGCCTGGTCGACAAATGGGTTCAATACCTTAACGATCACTGGTGTGATGCCGATGACCAATGTGCTTTCGACGAGCATTCAATACAGGAACTCTTCCGATAGGAGCCGGGCATGAAACCAAAGATACTTCTTGTTGATGATGAGCCCAATGTACTGTCTGCCTTGCGCCGCCAACTCCGAGACAAATATGAAGTCCAAATTGAATCAGATCCTGAAGCTGCCCTGTTGGAGGCCCAAACAAACGGACCTTATGCTGCAGTGCTCTCTGATTACCGCATGCCCAAAATGAACGGCATCGAATTCCTGAACAACGTAAAGAAATACAGCCCCGACACGACGCGTGTAATGCTAACCGGATATGCGGACTTGGACAATGCCATTCGAGCTGTGAATGATGGAAACGTTTTTCGCTTTCTCACTAAGCCTTGCGATAGGGATTTGCTACGCCAAAATATCGATGACGCGGTGCAGCAACATGAACTCGTTACAGCAAAAAAAGTGCTGCTTGAAAAAACCCTGAAAGGAAGTGTTGAATTATTAAGTGAAATCACTTCACTCGTTCAACCGGAAGCAGGGGAACGCATAAATCGTGCCCGCAGACACGTCAGGTATTTCGCTAAAAAGAAAGGCGTAAAAGACCTATGGAGATATGATATTGCAGCCATGCTTTCCCAGCTAGGGACGCTCATACTCCCCCCCGGAACGATGGACAATCTATGCCACGGGAAAGAACTCGATGGAGAGCAGCTTCAAATGTTTGAGATGCACCCCATGATTGCGCATAGCCTTCTTTCCAAACTCCCTCGCCTGGAATCAATCGCCGATATGATTAGCTATCAACTTAAAGGGTTCGATGGATCTGGCACTCCACGAGATGTTGTGAAGGAAGAGAAGATCCCTCTAGGTGGTCGCATATTACGAATTTCTCTGGATTACGACAATGCCCTGCAGAGGGAAGACACACCCCAAAAGGCATTCCTGAGTCTTGAAAAGAACGGGGAAAAATACGATCCGGAATTACTCTACTACCTTGAGGGGATGTTAGGGATCGAAGCTCGTTACCAGATCAAAACACTGCCAATTAGCCAGCTGTCTCCCAAGATGGTCCTACATGAAGACATCGTTTCAAAACAGGGAGCCATGCTTTTAAGAAAGAGCACGGAACTCGATAAAAACAAAATCGACCGCATTATTATGTTCGCTAAACAAGTCGGCATTAATGATGAGATTACTGTACTGGTACCAGAAAAGGTGGAATAAATGGATTCGGCTACCGCACCCCTGAAAGACAAAGTACTCATGGTTGATGATGACACCAACCTCCTCACCAGTTTCCGCAGGGCACTACGAGGTCATTATGATATTTATACAGCGAATGGAGGAGACGCAGCCCTTTCCACCCTTGAAGCCAAAGGGCCATTTGCCGTTGTCATCTCTGACATTAAAATGCCCTCTATGTCCGGAGTGGAATTACTCGCACGAGTTAAAAAAGCACATCCTGACACGGTCCGAATAGTTTTGACAGGATACGCTGACCTGCAAATTGCCATGAGTGCGGTTAACCGTGGAGATATCTTCAGATTCCTGACCAAACCATGTGAAACGGATGACCTCATACACGCCATAACCGCAGGCATTGAGCAGCATCAACTCAGTCATGCAGCCAAAGAGCTGGTTGCCATTCAACGCCTGAAAGCCGGTCTTGAAGGCACACTCCGAGCCTTCACTCGACTTGTTGAATTTCGTGATCCTTACACTGCAGGACATATGGACCGAACCGCTGAGATTTCGGCCATGATCGCAGAGCGGCTGGACATGGACGATGACACCACTCAGGGTCTCAGACTAGCCGCTTTGGTCCACGACATCGGAAAGGTCGCGGTTCCAGCAGGCATTCTGAACAAGCCTGGCACACTCAATGAGGCCGAGTTTGCCCTCATCAAAGCACACCCGATGGTAGGCGCAGAAGTCTTCCAGACCATGGAGACGGAATGGCCCATTGCACGGATCATACTTGAACACCACGAACGAATTAACGGCTCCGGTTATCCCAATGGCCTGTATGGTGATCAGATGCTGATGGAATCAAAAATATTACAAGTAGCAGACGTGATGGACGCAATCATGACCCACCGTCCATACCGACAAAACCTCGGCTTGAACGCGGCTTTGCAGATCCTCAAGGAAAACAGGGGAACCAGCTTAGACGAACGTGCCGTTGATGTAGGCATTGGGCTCCTACAAGAAAAACCGCCTATATGGGACGCCGCTCTCTAGGAATCCCCCTCAAATGGCAACTGAAGTATAAATGTGCTGCCTTCGCCTTCTTGAGTTTTCACATCAATTTTGCCGGAATGCATGTTGACGATCACGTTATGTGTGATTGCCAACCCTTGTCCGGTACCCTTACCTACTACCTTTGTCGTGAAGAATGGATCAAAAATTCGATCAATGATCTTTTGGGGGATACCTGTGCCCGTATCAGATATTTCAAGAATCGCCATTTCTCCATCCTGATACGTCTTCAAAGTAATAAGCCCGTACTCTTGTCCCGTATCCACTTTTGCTTCAATGGCGTGGGCACCGTTGACAATCAGATTGAGTACAACTTGACCAACCTCTCCCTTCAGGCATTTAACATGTGGTAAATTCTCCATTAGCTCGAATGAAATCTTGGCTACATATTTCCACTCGTTAGTGGACACGGTAGCAGCATCTCGCACAATTTCATTGAGATCATAGTAGCTTTTGGAAACCTCACCTGGATGGGCAAGCTGTTTGACGGATTGAACAATTTCAGCAATTCGTTTCAGTCCTGTCTCAGATTCACCTATTGCGTTGGGAATATCTTCTCCAAGATACTCCATTTCTTCAAAGTCCATAGAGCTCTCAATGAGTTGCGTCAGAGTTTCATCTTGATCCCTTTGAGGAAGTTCATTCAGATAATTAATGAGGGCTTTACACTGCTCAATGGTCTTGGAATATGTTGAAAAAGAATCATCCAAGAACTGCAGGTTCGTAGAAACGTATTGGGTTGGAGTATTAATTTCATGAGCGATACCAGCCGCCAACTCTCCTATAGATTCAAGTTTTTGTGACTGCCGCAATTGGGCTTCGACAACCAGTTGATCGGAAATATCTCTTGCGACAGCAAAATAGTTAACAACTGCTCCCGTTTCATCCCTAACAGGACCTATAGTGGCTTCCTGAGTATAGCGTTTACCATCCTTTCTCTTATTGATAAAATGCCCTTTCCAGGTATTCCCGCTTGTCAGAGTGTCCCAAAGATCCCGGTAAAAAACTTCATCTTGTTCTCCGCTATTGAGTATCCTGGGATTTCTACCGACAGCCTCCTCACGAGAATATCCCGTGACAGTCTCAAAGGCATTGTTGACATAGGTGATCGAACCTTTGAGATCAGTAATAATCACGATTTCGGCAGACTGCTCAATGGCGGTGGTCAACCGCCCCATTGCGAGCTCTGTTTCCTTCATAGGTGTTATGTCTGTAAAAGACAGCACATTGCCAACCACTTCACCTTGCGCACTTTCCAACTCAACAATCTGTCCGAGGACCCACAGGATCTTCCTCTCTTGCGTGATAATCCTGAACTCCATGGGTATTCTAAACAGCCTATTGTTTCCGAACCAATTTGCAGCCACATTCTCCCTGTGACTTGGATGAACTTTCTCCAACCACCCTTTACCGGTCATGGAGATGACATCAAATCCGGTTAGGCTATGCATCCGCTCATTGGCATAGAAAAGATTGCCCTCCATATCAGTTATGATGATCCCCACAGGCGAAACCTTGGCAATACTCCGGAAGCGTTCCTCAATCTCCCGTTGTGCTGCAGCCGCCAAATGAGCCTGGGTGACGTCATTGCCAACACATAACAACTCATCAGGTTGATCCTCGTCTCCTTCAACCAGGTTAATCGTCCATGTTATCCAGCCTTGTGTCCCATCCTTTAATTCGACTGAGACATCTTTCACCTGCTTCGCTTGATATGCTTTAACCATGTCTTCAAGCTCTGAAGGTCCTTCATCGCCCGAAACAAAGGGATAGAACATCATTCCGACCAAATTTTGCCCAGGTTTTTCAAGCATATCAGTTGCAAACGAATTGGCAAAAGTAATTACTCCAAGCTCATTAACTCGAAAAATATAATTACCTGCCCCTTCAATAAGGTCTCGATACTTTTTCTCACTCCTTTGAATATCCTGAACAATGGGTTCACTCACTTTATAGAAAAGAAAGATACATAAACTGGTCAAGCCCAAGCCAATGCTAAATATGACCATATTGGCCCTAAAAAAAGGATCCTTGATTGTCGACAGGTCCACCTTGGCAACAAGGGCGAGCATCATATCTTGAAGAAGGAGGGGTCTGTATGCGGCAAGTACCTCAATGTCCTTATAGTCTTTACCGATAAGTGTTCCAGTATGACCGGAAAGCGCTTCCTTCATCGGTTCCGCGATGGGGCTATCGATAGGCACTGAAAACAAAGGATCAGAAGGGGGCACCATTGTCCCGTTAACGATCAAAAAATTTATCGTGTCACCAACTTTACGAGCCACGGTAAATTCACCCGTCAGGCTGAAATTCTGAAAACTATGATGAGCTCGGCTCAGATGGTTCAAAATGGCTTCCCTTGAAGCCTCGGGACCGCCTTCAAGTTGAAATTCAAGCGCCATCCAACCTAATTCCATGACTAAGCTGGCTTGACTTTGCACCATCTCGTACAAACGAACCTTCTGTTCAGTGAGAGCGGTTTGGTACAAATAACGAGTACTGAATACCGACATTGCAGCAACAAGCAACACCATCAACAATGCGAGCAGTGTGAAGCGTCGATTTCTTCTAATCATACGAATCCCCCTACTTACACGTAGCACAGAAATATAATGCCTACGAGCCTGTTAGTTTAAGAATATCCTTATAGTCGCCACAGAGTGAATCGGACTCAGTGCGTCATTAATTGATGGTGTCTTGATTATTAAATGCTATTTGTTCTTTGGCTATCTTTTGACAAGCAGATTTACAGATAACCATCTCTACTATAGATCCATGCCATGTATGCACGCATTCAATGGACCAAAGATCTACCTCAGCCACAAGCCACCGTCCTTGTTGCTCTCGCTTCATCTTGGAAAGCTCATCTCCATATCTACACTCTCAGAGATAAAGGCCGTATCTATAACCCCTCTCTTGGCAAAACCTAATCTAGAGAAATGGCTCTCATATTACCGATCCCATAGACCTCTCACCGATGAATGCTTGGCATACAGAAGTAATGGGATGGTTTGCCATAAAGATCGAATAAAGAAAGATGATGTAAAAAAATGGCTGGGAGATTCTCCCTGTAGCAGATTTTCTCGCAGATTAATCCGATACGAGCCCAAAACCCACCCCAGGGCTGGAAATACGATTGGAAAATAAAAAACAAAAAAAGACCAAAGAAAAAGGACCTTAAGCTAATTGCTTAAGATCCTTGATCTTCTAGTGGCGGAGCCGACGAGACTCGAACTCGCGGCCTCCGGCGTGACAGGCAAGCGAATAGTTTTACCCCACCTGATTTTATTGGACTTTTTGTCGCTTCACGTAGTCTAAATGCGGCCCACTGCGTTTAAAGGGCCCACCAGTGGGCCCACCAACGTATCAAATCCATTTCCGTTTGAACTCATCTTTAGTCGCATCCCCCTGAGAGGAGATCAGCCATTCATTTGCCAGTTCCTTACGATGGTTAAACATTTCAAGTTCAGAATTTGCAAAAGGAAATACATCAATCACATCAATCACATGCTTGATGAATTCTTCATAAGAAGCTGTAGGTGCATAGTACCCACAAGAGCGCTGAGCATAATATTCTTTCGATGTCTGAAACGCTTTTCCCAACTTGATCCCAAACTCAGAAAGCTTTTCATATGACCACTTGTTGCTTGAATCAACAGGGTAAATATGACGTTTTGTCCATTGCTCGTCACGCCGTACTTTTCCGCCACAACATGCTAATGTATTACTAATCTTTTCTTCCAAATCAGTTTCAGGAAAAACAAGTAAAGGGTAAGCCGAAATGGAATGAATAGTCTCAGAATTCTTACTCAAAAAAGTAAAGGTTTCTGCCAAAGTGCTTGTTCGCTCTCCTGCGTAGAACAGTACATTTAGCTTTATAATAATGCCTACCTGCTTAGCTTCACGGAGCAATGAAGCGGCCTTAGACAAATAAGCCGATGGATTTTTGGTCTTACCCATCGCCACTAACATTTCATGAGAACCACTTTCAAAGCCCAAATCCAGTGCGCGACATCCAGCTTTATGCAATAATTCAAGCTGATGTATTTCCAATGTATCAACTCGAGTTTGAGAACGCCACGTGAACTGCAATCCACGTTCTTCCCTTTCTTTAGCAAGCGAGACTAGCTCTTCATCTGCCAACTTCATCAATGGAGTTTGAAAGTAAAAAGAAATACAAGAACTTTCATAGAATGAACAAACGTTTTCAACCTCATCGACAACATCTGTCATTGATTTCTTTAAGTAGGGACGAGTTCCATTGGAACAAAAATTACAGCGAAATGGGCACCCCCTACCTATTTCAACAGATGGAGGAAAGCGCTGACAGTCGGCATAAAGACTGAAATCCAATTTTTGCATTTCGTTGAAATGTCGGTTCATGCCTTTAGCGCTTTTGACAATCCCCTCTTCGCATCTAACTGTCAGGTCATATGACGAACACAAAGATTGAATTCCTTTCCTCGCATTTCTACAATCTAATAAAGCTAAGGTTGAATATTCACCTTCTCCACTAGTTACAACATCGATAGCCGGACATTCCTGCAGCACAATTTCAGGGATTTTCCCCACATGATCCTGCCCACCAGTGACAATCAAAACATCCGAGAATTGTTTTCGTATAGCTTCAGAAAACAATAGAAGGTTATCATAACTGAAGCCACTTATGCATGACAGACCAATAATCCTTGGCTTCCTTTGCATAAGCCAATTCAAAGTGTCAGCGAGTGCTTTTTCAGCATTCATACACTGTGGATCATAAACTTCAGAAGAATACCCATGTCGTTCCACGTATGTCGCAATTGACAGCAGCCCAAAATTCATTCGCTCTGCAAATGGCAGAACATTATCAGATTGTTTTTTAGAACTGCTCATAGGAAGGGAAATCAAAGCTAAATCAAGCATTCACACCTCCAACAACTATACGATGGTGCGAACGCCAGGGAACACATAGCCTTTATCAAGAAGCAATTCTTTTAAATTACCATAAAACTTTTCCGTATACTCTTTCGCTACGTATTCAGTTTCTTCTTGATACTCCACTCCAACCCATCCTGAATATGCCAACTCATCAACTTCACGTAAAATATCCTGAACGGTTAAAGTATCAACGATAAATAACAACTCATCACCCTGCCACTTGGTTTTCTTAATTAATAGCAATCGATTTGAATGAAGGGTGTAAATCTCAAACTGAGGGTCTGCCTCATCCTCCTCATCGGTATATGAATATCGATCTCGCTCGACGTTTGACTTGCACAACAATTCACCCGCAATATTTACTTCTTCTGTATTCGTTTTTGCATAATACTTTAACGGTTGGCTGGATATCCACTCTTTGAAAGCTGTTTTTAAAGGCACAGTAAGAAATTTTCTTGACTCAATACAAACTTCAACACTCTCTTTTAAAAACGGATTTCCTGCTAAGACTAAATCAGAAAGACTAATATCAGAATTAAAATGCTCTTTCTCGATCTTAGCCATTTCTTCAGTATTCAAAAGATCAACGAGCTTATATTTCTCATATCGCGCATCATCTGCAGCTTTTCGTGCCTTGGCTTGCTCTACAATTTCAGCAAGCATCTTTTCAGCTAGTCCCTTTAGATCATCAGTCTTAATGGGGTCGGATTCACCAATTCCTACCGGCTTAGCAAAACGAGGTAATAGATTTAGACCATTACGAATCTGTTCACCTAGTTTTTGAGCCGCCTTTTGCCTTAATGATTCTCCACCATCCGGCTTCTTCACACCAAATCTATGATAGAGTTCTTCGATGTCCTCTTCGCCCGTTTTCTCTGTTATGAATTTCTCTACTTCCTGCAGTTTTTTATTATATTCAACATCCTCTTCTTTCTGCTTTCGCTTAGCTTCTGAAAGCATTTCATCATGATCTATAATTGCTTTTTTAAGACGATCGCTAAACCCAACAAACACATCATGGGATGCTCCAAGTTCTTCTGCTTCAAGCAACATCCGAAAATGCGTTTCTTCAATCTGCTCAAAAGACTTATGACCTAGGCCCCACCCACTCCGTTCCTCGTGTGCATGCACATAATTCTCAATCATCCTTTTCTCCCACCCCTGAGGAAGGGAGAATTCAAAAGATTTAAAAACCTTAAGGTGATGGAACTTCTTGCCCGGAATTTTGTGCTCATACATAGCAATCATAATTTCATATTGCTCTTTACGCGGTAAATAGGAGTTTTTCTTTTTATCAACCGCCCCCTTCCAATTGCTTACGTCTGAAGGATATGCCTCACATTTTTCAGCAATATCTTTTGTCTTAAAACCTCGAGCTTCTAAAGCTGTAATCATACGGGCAACTTTCTCTGCATTGGGCTTCAATTCGCCAATAGTCATGTAGAATGAGTCTTTCATAATGATATTATTCCTTTTTTTGTGTTCTTCCCGCCTCGTTTTTCTCAGTTTTTTTACAGTCTTTCAACACTTATTTATCCAAAACTTATAAAACTTATTCCAATAATTTTAAACATTAATACTAAAAATAATCCAATTTTTTGACCCACAGCAAAACCTTGACGGTTTAATTTCAGCCCCCACCAAACATCATTTTTTAAAACAAGAGCGCTTAAACCCAAATCATCAAACACTGGCATTTTTGTTTATAAAACCAACAAGCAAGCCACAACACAACTACTCCAAAGTGCTTTTTTATTATTAATAAAAAACAATTAATTACAACTACTGCTATCCAAATTTTAGACTTGCACTGACGTTCTCCCCTGATCTTGGGCCAAAATGAATGTGAGTTTTCCGGCGAAATCGACTATCAAAAAGTAGGAGGATTTAGTCGTAAAGAAGTCAAAGTACACAGAAGAGCAGATCGCCTTTGCCTTACAGCAGGCAGAGCATGGAACTCCGGTCAAAGAATGGGGAGACCCTCAAAAAGCCCAAATTTTCTCACTCCCCGTGGTCCAGAGATGGGGGCAAGTTCAATTGGAGTGCAGACTAACATAAGCCCGGCACATAAACTGGGGGCAGGTCAATCAGACAATTTAGGATGCGTAATTTCTTGAGAACAGCCTATTACAAACGATAAGCTGACAGAGTGTTTTTCTGAGTGAAATTTTGCGCGTGTAACACTTGTCATATATGAAGGCTAGGGTCTGTTGGGTCCACTACCCCGGCTTGTTGGTCGTTCCGGCCTATGTGTATTAAAAAGTAGTATGGAAAAGAGAAAAGACGTGCCCCTGATCGGAATACGTCTTTTCTCTTTTTCGTTCTGTTGTGATCAATTCTGTGCGATCTCGTTTCATTCAACTCGATACTAATGGTAGAAATTAGCATATAGCTGCCAAGAGCTATACGGTTACCACAGTGGTTACCATTTGGCTTAAACAAAAGAAAAGGCCTAGAGGGTTTATCTCTAAGCCTTTGATTTCGTTGGAACCAAGAATCGGATTTGAACCGACGACCTACTGATTGCGAAACAGTTCTCAGAGAATACCTATAACAGCATTCTTATTGGAGAGGCGTACCACCTCGAATGGCAAGCGGCACATCAAAAAACGAATTAGCTATCTAACCCAACCCTCTCTTACTCTCAATTACGACAATCCAAGTGGGGACTAGTGTGGGGACCCATAAAAAATCACCAAAGAAAAAGCGATTACATTTATATGTAACCCCTTGACCTTCTAGTGGCGGAACCGAAGAGCCTCGAACTCGCGGCCTACGGCGTGACAGGATATTGTAGCGTGCGCACTCCCCGTCTTAACCCGCATTCCACGGTCATTTATCGTATTTCAATGAGCCTGTTTGCAGGTAAATTTACGTCCCTTCGCGGTTAACATTGTAACGTCATGGCATAACAATGACTTGCCGAATGTTCATGTCTTTACGTCTATCTACAATCATATTTCTATAGAATTGGCATTCCATCTAAATTGAAGTACGTCAGAAGAACTTTATAGCTTTAAAGATTTTCATGATTTCAAAGAGGACACACTTATGTCGATTCCCCTCCTGCAAAAATGGCAAAACACTGACGACACAGAAGGACTGCTCTTCTTCGCCCAAGCTCTGACAGAAATGTTGGAGGACAATAGCCTAGATTCATACAAAGCCCCTGCATTAAACCTTCATTTAGCTTTTTGGGAACTAGCTACTATGCTCAAACTGTTCGTAGAAGGGAGAGTCCGTAAAGGAGCTTTGAGTTTTTCATTAGAAGAATGCAACCATAGAATTTCTAAGGACATTATCTTTGCCGACCACAAAAAGCGCTTATTTTCAAAGTACTTATCCCAAATAACCGAAGCCATAGAGAATAAAAACGAAGATAATATAAATAAAAACATACTATTAAGCATCGCTTCTGCTGCAACCGCAGACTTGACTGATTCTTATTGGGAATCATTAAAAAACAAACTGCTATCTGCTTGTTCAGACGGGTACCAAAAGAAAACGATACTCCATCTTACACTTGAATTCGCCACAGAGTTGGGCAACCTCGGTTTCTCAAAACAATATATACTAGCTAAAACAAGAAAGTTCTTTTTCAGCACCAACGCTGCACCCGAAACCATTACAAACAACGATCAAATTTCTGACTTTATAGACATATTCGAAGTAGAATCGCAAAACTGGGAAGTCTGTTTTATAGGCAATGCCACTGGTAAAAGTGCATTAACTCACATGAAAAGGTTTGGGATTAAGAAGATAATAAAACGCCCAAAACGCTTTGCCAGAAATCCGAAATTTACGAAATTTCTTAAATCAAAAACCAAAGGTAGCATCGTATATTCAATTAATGACAGACCTGCCAAAGACCCACACAAAGCGCGTGCTAGAGCAGAAGCACAGCTAAACTTTTATACAGACGTGTGCCGATTTCACAAACATGATGCAGTGTTTGAATTCAAAGATACCGCCTTTGTTTATTCGTTGAAAACCAAAGAAGCATACAATATACCGCGCCCTCCAAAGCCTATGGAGTGTGGAGCCACCTTCCGAAATGCTGAAAACGAAGAAGCGATAGAAAACACTCTTGAAATACTCTCAGGAAGCCATTTCTCTATTAATTCCATCAGAGATTTCCACAAAGTACTCGATTTCCACCATGCAGCTATGACCAGTACTGACCATGAGAATCAACTACTTGATTTATGGGCTGCACTAGAAGGATTCCTTCCCGCTCCAGATCGAAACTCTGATAGAATCGAATGGTACTTGCATTACACACTCCCTCCGCTCAGTATGAGATACAATGAGAAGATGTTTCAATCTATTTCAGCAAACCTCTCGTGTGAACAAGAGAACATCGTCCAGCTAGTCGAAGAGGTGGGAGAAGCTGATGATTTCTTTTTGAAAACCATCCACCTAGTAACTTCGGCTGACCAGCAAGTCCGAAGGACGGAGTTGCTTGGACAATTAGGACACAACCCTCTTCTACGAAATAGAATTGACAGGTTATCAAAAGACTACCGCAAGACTGATAGAATCAGAAAGGCCATTAAATCTCACAAAGAGAAACTGGCATGGCATATACAAAGAATATACACACTTAGAAACCAAATAGCCCACAATGCTTCAAGCTTGCCTTACATTCGAAACTTAGTTGAGAACCTCCACGACTACTTAGACACAATCATCTTAGCTGTAAGCAGCATAGGCCGAGATTCAAAGGTAACAATTGATGTCCACACAGCCTTAGAAAAAATCGCAACAATCGAATCCGACTATATTGATAGCCTTACTGGCTCCACTCGCTTGGACTCTAGCAACTGTCTCAAGTTGGTTCTTGGAGAGAATAACATCTTAAGTAAATACCATAACACCCTCTAGGGGTGGCATTATTAGAGGATTTGCACGAATGCCAGAAATTCCTATTCCTGCAGTCATCAGGGACATACAAAAGCTGCAAAACCGTGTGGGACACACCCAGCTAAACAACTTTTCTGCCTTGGGTGAAACGATTGCTGCGACTCAAAGACTCAAAATAGGTGCAGTTGAAAGGATGATGGGAAATAAAGTTGGGGAGATCATCCAAGCCCAACGTAAATTCGAAGCGGCCTTTGGCAAATCATTCCAAGTTGGGGCTGCCGCTCAATTAGCTGCTGCAGGAAATATGGCCAACACCTTAGCATTTGCTGAGAAAACAGCCAAATTCGCTGAGATAGGAAAAGCGATTGCAGCCACGACGCCATCTCGTGAATGGTGCGAGGCAATGTCAAAGAGTGCTCAGTTTGGGGCAGGACTAGACTCTTCACTAGGACAAAACTTTCGACATAAAGGGGTATTCAAGGCTGTCGAACAATTAATAAAAGTAGGGGCATTCACTGCTACTGAACGCCTTGCAAAAGCCGCCCAAGTAGGAGCGGCATGGCATCACACTCAAGATATTCTGGATGAGGAACAAGAACCATCCAATAAGATTAGCAAAACCTTTGTGACAATTGCTGAGGAAGTCCGTGAAACGATAACCCCCCCTCCTTCTACTGATGACATCCAGGAGGCGGCCTCATTCATTGGGAGGACAATGGGGGACGCGCTGCCTCAAGGTGAAACACACGACCTCAAAGAGTCGATTGACGCTGCTGCCGAAAGTATTGCTCAAGCGATTGAAGCAACCCAAAAATCTAAGTTAAACGAGAACATCAAACAAATCCTATATGTAGTTCTTGGGGTAATTCTAAGCCAGTTATTGAGCATGGCTTTCCCGCTCTCTTGCGCTCATCAAGCCACCACTAACGCTGAGCATAACAATCACTTAAGAGCAGTTAAAAAACATGTACGCACATGTGGGATAGATCATAGCAAGATGCGCATCATCACAGTAAGGGATGCATTGAATGTACGGCAAAAGCCCAATAGGAAATCTCGCATACTCGGCAAACTGCCACCGTTTGCAATAGTTACATACCAAGACAAAAATAATAAATGGGTACTGGTAAGATACGACGACCCGGATAGCCAGTGCGCAATTTCTGGCTGGGTATTTAGTAAATATTTAAGCAAAATTGGAAGATAAAACGTAATCAGGCTGTCGCGATTGCACTTCTTTTCTAAATACGATTCCTCGATAAGCAATTAAATAGAGCTGCTATTAAGCACTACCTGATGCAAATCGCTAAGAATGTCTCTTGAGAGTAAAAGCAAGCCCGCAACAGCGAAGATTACACCAAGAAAAACCAATATTTTCTTTCGCCTTCCCCACTTTTTATGTGCTTCGGTTTCAATGGCTTCTGAATGGCCAATGGGACAGCTAATAAAGAATTGCATCCCTTTAAAAGGCCAAAAGAACTCGTTAACCATGAGAAATATCCCTAAAACACTGAATGCAAGTCCCAAGTAATCCAACATATTATGGCCTTTGTAAGCAAAGAGTCAAACACATATTGCAATCCCATCTACCTTAGTAATCTCAAGTATGAATATACGTCACCTTGAACCAACTCAACTGATAATAAAACCACGGTGACTTTGTACAGTCCCCGTATAATAGGTCCAGCGCAAAGCAGAGAGACAGCCATCCCATTTTGACCAACCTCATTTAAAACCAAACCTTCCCAAATCGCTTGATGCCAAGCAAACTTCTCCCAAGGACTAACGACAGTTCCTTCCCTGTACACACGAGCTCCTCTTCCCTTCAAACAATTTCTGCCCCCTCCCCCATTCCTCACCCCCTTCTCTTCGGCGGGCCCCTTTAGGGAAGCCTTAAGCGGGTGAGACGCATACGTCGAGGGGGGGCTCCCCCTCATTTTCGCGGCTGCGAAAAGAAGTCGACGATTGTCGACAGGACTTTCCTAACAGGAAGTCCCTATCCCGCCAGGGATAAAAAAAGGATTTTATTAAAAAATCCGTATCCTGCCGAAAGCATTTTCTGGATTTCAGGTGCAA
>Ga0070728_10001722_pt1 | contig 30956 bp, 25 predicted proteins | sample tdDd471_FD_66723 | JGI IMG/M metagenome (GOLD analysis project Ga0070728, IMG submission 66723) | Marine sediment microbial communities from the Atlantic coast under amendment with organic carbon and nitrate - tdDd47.1 | ecosystem: Environmental > Aquatic > Marine > Coastal > Sediment | place...
CAAAAAAGGCCCCCTAAAGGGAGCCTTCTTCGTTTATTGGCGCGCCCGACAGGAGTCGAACCTGTGACCTCTGCCTTCGGAGGGCAGCACTCTATCCAGCTGAGCTACGGGCGCTAAATCGTTGTGTGGCGCGCATTGTAACAGCAAATATGCGCGGGGATTCAGGCCGCTTTTACCGCATCATTTGCGCCGCCCTCTGCGGGGCCATGCTTCAGCCGCACCGCCAATGCCCACAGTGCAATCAACGCATTCAACACGCCCATGTACAAGAACGGTGATTGGTAGGAAATGCTGTCGAAGATCACGCCCGACACTTTGACGTTAACCAAAACGCCGATGGCCCCGAAAAATGCCACCACACCGATAATCGAGCCGCGGACTTTCTTCGGGCTTTCCTGGCCGACCAGCACCGGTCCGGTGACAATGACAGCAGCCTCGCCCATGCCGGTCAGAAGTCCGGCGACGTAAATCCATGGCGAGTTGATCGGGTCGGGGACGATGCCCAGTGCTGTGTAACCCACGGCTGCCAGTCCCATGGCCAGCACCAGTGCTGTAACCCGGTCAATACGGTCGGTAATGATGCCGACTATTGGCAGAAACAGTGGCACCGCCAGCTGGGTTATGCCGAACAGCATGCCCGCTTTGGCTTGCGCTTCTGCGGAAGTCATCCCGGCACCGGTACCGACGGCCACCAGCCACAATGCAAAGAATGCAGCCAGTACAGTCAGGTCGCCACGGGCAACGAAAGTGGCGCCGCAGGCCAGCGACAGGCGCGGCCGCTTTCTAATCTCTGCCATGCCCTCGCGAAACATCTGTGACAGCGGCGGCTTCTCATCTTCATGGTGCTTGCCGATGTCTTTCAGGCCGAGCAAAGCAACAATCGATGCCAGGACGCCGCAGGCCGCCGCAGTCCAGTAGGTGTAGCGGCCGGCAGTAATAGCATCGACTTCGTTGCCCATAAAGAAGTCGGGCAACCGGGCGAGGATTGCGGATGAAATGATAACGATACCGAGTGCCGAGAAGATGCCGGAGATAGCAATGAGTTTGCCGCGGGAGCTTTCCTGGGGGTAATCGGCGTTCAGCGATGCGGTCATGGTCACACAGCAGGCCACGCCGACGGCTACCAGCGCACGCCAGATCATCAGCTCTGCACCGGTTGTGGATAGTGGCATCACCATCAGGCCGGCTGTGATGATCAAAAAGCCGAACGAAAAAATCTTTTTGCGACCGATCCGGTCGGACAACACGCCCAGTGGAATGGTCAGTGCCAGCGTGATGACTTCAGTCAGCACATACAGGTTGCCGGTGAAATCGCCCTGCACCGCCATCGGCATTTGCAGGTGTTCCCGCAGCAGATACGGGTTCAGCAGGTTCAGGAACGTAATGAACACGATCGACCACATCGATGAGTGGAACAACGCCAGAAGATTCTTCCGGCCTATGCCCTCGGTCAGTCGTATCGGTCCGAGTCTGTTTGCCATGCTGCCCTGCTGGTGGTTGATGAGCTTTCAGTATGCTGCGCAAGGTCGCACAAACGGCATATGCTGCGTTACCTGACCACACAGTAGTGGCAATCAGACTTAAGGTGAATCAAAGATGTTGAGACCGGTTGTTGAAGTGCTCGAGCAGTATGGTTTGTTCGGGTTGAAGGTGTCCGAACTGGGTACGGGTTTGATCAACCAGACCTGGAAAGTCGAAACTGATTGCGGGCAAACGCTGGTGCTTCAGTGTGTGAACAATATATTTCCGGCTTCAGTTACCGACGACATCGCTGCTGTCACCAATCACCTGCGCGACAAAGGGGTGCTTGCGCCGGAAATCATTCCTGCCTATGACGGCGAATTGAGTGTTGAATACGCTGGCGACGACTGGCGCCTGATGAAGTTTGTTGACGGCGTCAGTTATGACGGTCTGTCTTCTGTTGAACAGGCCAAAGAAGCCGGTGCAGCGCTGGCGACGTTCCACTGCGGAGTGGCGGACCTGCAGATGCAATTCAGTCATCAGCGCCCGCATGTGCACGATACGTCCCGGCATCTGGCTGCTTTAGAGCAGGCGTTGAAAGACCACGCAGATCACCCGCGCTTTGTAGCTGTCGAACCGCTCGCTCAGCAGATACTTAAACTGGCCGGAGAGCTGCCGGTATTGCCGGATGCACCGCAACGTCTCGTGCATGGTGACCCGAAGATTTCTAATCTTCTGTTCGACGAAGCGGGTCAGGCTATGTGCTGGGTCGATCTCGATACTCTCGCTTACATGGCTTTGCCGTTGGAGATGGGCGATGCGTTCCGCTCCTGGTGCAACCCGACCAGCGAAGACTCGTCTGACCCTGAGTTCCGGGCTGACTACTTTGCTGCTGCTGCCCGGGGTTATGCAGAGGTGGCCGGTGATTTTGTCACGGCAGCCGAGTGGCAGAGCTTCATCGACGGTACTCAAACGATATTGGTGGAGCTGTCCGCACGCTTCTGTGCTGATGCGCTAAACGAAAGCTATTTCGGTTGGGATGCAAGCCGTTTTGCCAGCCGCAGCGAGCACAATGAAGTGCGGGCGCGTAATCAGCTGCAAGTACTGGAATCGATGCTGGCCCAGCGTGCTGATCTGAATGCCGCGCTGAATAAGGCTTTTGCCTAGTCTGGTCTTAACCGCCCCAGCTGTCTGCTTCGATGACACTCTGCCGGTAGTGCTTGAGGTTGTAGAGCAGCACTGCCAAAGCCAGTGCACCGGTTACACCTGACACGATAGCAATCGAGTAGCGCAGCGCGCTGTCATCTTTGAACACATAGTCCGTCACCATCGCTACCGCAGACGACCCCAGTGTCAGCCCGAAGATGTTGGTCACGAAGTAATACAAGGCTGTGGTCTGCGCGCGCATCTGGTTTGGCACGATCATCATTAGTGCTGCGGTTCCTGTTGCTGTCGGAATGGCTGCACTGATTGTCACCACCGTCAGCATCGCAAGTGTGAGTTCAGGCGTGGGCATGACGGGTGCCAGTGCCGCTGACGGGACCAGCATAAAGACGCCCAGCAAAGTCACGCGCATATGCGCAGCACGGCGACCGTTGTTGTACATCTTTTCGGCGAGCCAGCCGGCAAAGTTTACGCCGAGTGGTCCGAAGATCAGCACGATGATGCCGTAAGCCATGCTGACTTCCGAGATGCTCCAGCCCCAGGTGCGGATGAACATGGTCGGAATCCAGAACAGATAGCCGTAGCCGACGATCATCACAACAGACATGCCAAGGAACATGCTCAGATAGGTTGCTTTGCGTTCCCACAGGAAATTAATCACCGTTTTCAGCGGCAGTTCCTGTGTTTTGGCGCCGTCAATTTCAACGCGGCCGCGGCGGCGGGGTTCACGAACGGTAACCATCAGGGCTGCGATCAGTAGACCTGGCAGGCCGACCATGATGAATACCGTTTGCCAGGGTCTCAGTTCACCGATAAGAGCCACTTCAATGGCCGGTGATGAAAATACCCAGGCGATAATCTGCCCGCCGATAATCATGGCGATGCCCGCACCCAGAGATACACCCATGTTGTAGAAGCCGATGGGGCGGGCGCGTTTCTCGCGGGGAAAATAGTCGCTGATCAGTGACAGGGCGCTCGGGTTTAAGGTGGCTTCACCAACGCCCACACCGACGCGTGCCATAAACAGTTGCGTGAAGTTCTTGGCGAGACCGCAAGCAGCGGTCATCAGGCACCAGATCGTAATGCCGACAGCAATAATGCCGCGACGGCTTTTACGGTCAGCCAACCGGCCGATGGGGATGCCGAGCACGGTGTAGAAAATAGAAAACGCCAGACCGAGCAGTAGACTGATCTGTGTGTCGCTGATCTCCATGTCGGCACGGATCGGTTCGATGAGCAACGCCATAATCTGGCGGTCCAGAAACGAGAACACATAAGCAATCGTCAGAATGCAGACCACGTACCAGGAATACGCTGGATTCGGATAGTCGTCCGACGGTACTTTCTCAGGTTGTGTTTGTTCTTCCGGCTTGCTCATGTCGGTGTGTCAGGAATGTTCACAAGAATTGGTTCCATACTAACTCAATACCGGTGCGGACAATCAGCAGGTAAAGCGGTTTCCGGTGGTATTTAGTGGCACTGCGTGCAGGTATTCAGACGCACCCGCATATCTGCATTGGCAGAGATTTCAGCCATCGGCGTCACGTTGTGGCAGGTCTCGCAGGTCAGTTCACGTTCGTGAATCAGGTCATGCGCAGTCTTGTAGTGCCAATAGCCGTCCGGGGATTCCGCTGCCGCTTCAATCGCAGCTGTAGAAAGCTGCTCCGGAATTGCGGGCCGGGGTGCTTTCGCGGCTGCCCTACCGGCGATCCGGCCGAGCAGCACCGCAGGACCAAGAAACGTACCGGAACCGCCATAGCTGCCGTTGATGCCGGCAACACCCGTCAGTTCCCCTGCTGCATAAAGCCCGGGCACTTCCTGCCCTTCAGCTGTGACCACGCGGGCACTCTCATCAATCGCCGGCCCGCCCAGACTTTTTCTGGTGAGCGGGTACAGTTGTAACGCGTAGTAGGGCGCTTCGGTTTGTCCCGCAAGACTGCGTGCCAGCGCCAGCGCCGGAAGTTCGAGCTGCTCTGCCAGTTCGTCGGTCGTGTAGGCAACGGTCGTAATGTCAGGGTTACCCAGAACTTCTTCGCGAATGCTGTCGGGGTTCACCCAGGCGGCACCACGGACAATGGTTTTCCTGATGCCTTTGCTGTCGACTATCAGCCAGTGCCCGTCGGCAGCATTATTAAACACGGCCCGTTCTTTTTGTTTCGCCGGCAGTCGTTCGTCGACAAAACGCTCACCTTTGGCGTTCACCCACACAGCGCGGCGATTCTCGATTGTCAGTCCGCGACCCGGAGCGCGCGGGTCCGGTATGCCGTTAACGAACGTCACCTGTTCCTGCATACGTTGCAGACCGGCGCCGGACAGCGCAGCCAACTGGTAGCCGCTGCCGTCGGCGAACGCGCCGGAACCCGTCAGCGTTGTGTCGACCGGACTATGTGACCAGTTGTCGTTAACCATTTGCGGATTACTTTGATAGCCCCCGGTGGCAAGGATTACGGTGGGAGCGTACAGCTCGTACCGACCGCCATTGCGCAGGTTCGTTACCCCGACACCAGTGACGGCGCCGGTGGCTTCATTGGTGATGATGCTGCGTGCAGCAGTGCTCCAGAAGAACTGAATCGACTCGTCTTTCATAGCCTCACGCATCATCGGTATGACAACGTGCACGGCGGTACCCCGGGTGAAATGAAAACGGGGTACGCTCGTTTCCGGTGTCGGCAGAACCATTTTGAACTCGACGCCCATATCGGTCAGCCAGTCGTAAACTTCCGGTCCGGATTGTTCCGCATAGCGTTTCACCCAGGCCCGGTCCGCTGTTTCACCGAACGCCAGCATATCTGCGACGGCAAGTTCAGTGGAGTCTTCAATGCCTTTGTCGCGCTGCAAGCCTGTATCAACCAGTGCCAGTCCGCCTGCCTGCACAGCATGTCCGCCGCCCACCGAGTTGGCGTCGATAACAATTACCTTCGCGCCCTGATCACGGGCTTCGATGGCGGCTGCAAGGCCTGCAATACCTGCGCCTACAACTATGACGTCCGCCTGATACTCACGTGGTGAGCTACAGGCCGTGATCACGGTAAGAAGCAACGCGGTCAGGATTGGGGGAAAGAACTTCATGGGTGAATTCTAGCCGTAAAAAAAGAGCCGCGAGGCAATGCCTGCGGCTCTTTTTAAATACATTGAACTGTATCTTTAGTCGGTCAGTTCGATGGTGATGATACCGTCGTCGTTCCACTCGGATACTTTGATATCGACGCCCATGTCTTTGGCGTAACCCAGAATGCGCGGGGTGAACCACTGCTCATGGATTTCCTGTTCGGTGATGTCGAACATTTCCATCCGTTTGCAGGCATCCAGAACTGTTTTCCAGGGTGAGTGCCAGGTGCGTTTGCCTTCTTCAGCCTGGGTTTCGAGAACCAGCTGATAGTGACAAGCGGTACGTTCGGTCAGGCCAACCAGTGCGGCTTCTTTGTCGCCGGTGTTAGCAATGACCTGGCCGACGCGTGAGTTGATCGGGCGCATCGTTTTGATGTCGTGCTCGACGTACTCTTCCATCAGGCCTTTGTCTTTGGCGAACTGCATGGCCTGCAAGCGGGCCTTAACAAGCGCGTCATTCATTTCGTGCTTGTAGCCGGCGCTGTTAGCCAGAGTTTTCAGTGCGAGCTGAACGGCTTTGCCGACTTCATCTTCGCGACCTTCAAAACCGGTTTTGGCGGCTTTGAATGATGATTTGGGTTTCTTGACGACTTCATCCAGTAACTGAGAGTCATCGATATGCTGCGCGTGTGCCATTGGGGTTCCTCTAAAATAATGTGCACTAGTAACGTGCACAAACTATGCACGCTGTACTTATTGTGCGACCGAGAATACCCCCGATTGTTCCCCAAGGTTGTGCTTCACGTCGCAGTGTCCGTATCCTGAACGAGACCGGTGTTGCTCCCGACGGGCGCATCCGGCGTGCTGTGGGCTGCGAACTCTACTCTGGCTGCTATTATTGCTGTATGACGCTGTGCAACGATTGCCAGCCCGGAAGCTCAGCCACTGAAAGATAAGGCTTTTTTGAGACCAAATTATGTTTATTAACTTCTGGTATCCGGCTTGCCTCAGCACCGATCTTACCGACACGCCGCTGAAAACCCGCATTCTGGGGCAGGATCTGGTGGCTTTTCGTGATTCTAAGGGGCAGGCGCATGTGCTCAGCAATACCTGCACTCATCGCGGCGGCTCGCTGGGTGACGGCAAGGTGCTCGGAGATTGTGTGCAGTGCCCTTATCACGGCTGGGAGTTCACCGGCAGCGGCGAGTGCGTCAAGATTCCTTCTCTGGGCAAGGATGCGAAGGTGCCGGGACGCACCCGTATCGACGCGTATCCGGTTGAAGAGCGCTATGGCATTGTCTTTGCCTTTCTCGGTGATCTGCCTGAAGCAGAGCGTCCTCCCATCATGGATATTCCGACGTTTGATCAGGAAGGTTGGCGTGCCACGTGGATGACCTACGAAGTTGATGTGAACTACGAGCGTTCCATCGAGAACGGTCTGGACCCGGCACACAATGAATTTGTGCACCCCACGCATGGCTTCGGTGGTGAGAATGCCGAATACAAAGTGCACGAGTTGCGCATGGTCGACGAAGATTCCGACTGGGGTTTCGGGTTCTTTCACAAGTTCAATTCGCCACCGGCTAACAAAGAAAGCGTGATGGCGAAGTACAAGACCGCGAAAAGTGATCGTGAAGCGGGTTCGGGTCACTGCGGACCGAATCACCTTTGGACGATCATCCGTTTCTCAGAGGAAGCGGAGTTCGGTCAGTATGTGTATGAGGCGCCGGTTGATGAGGGTCGGGCCAAAATCTATCTGATCAACATGCGCAACATGGCACTCGGCCCGGAACAGGATGACGCGATTACCGAGAAGAACTGGTATGTCGCGAAGCAGGACATTGTGGTGCTGGAGGAGTTGCATCCGGTCGTGACGCCGGACAGCAATACGAAGGAGTTTATGGTGCCGGCGGACAAAGTCATTCTGATGTACCGCGACCTTCTGGACGAATGGACTGCCAAGGGCTGGCGCATCGATACCGAAGCGGTCAGGCGGGATGAGAAGCGCGTGGCCTATGCGATTCCGAGCCCGGCCCGCCGCGGGCAGAAGGGCTGGGTGCTCGACTCGATACCGTTGCTGGACGCCGGGGCTGATTCTTCAGCTGGTTCCTGAGCTGATTCCGGACAATAGGCCAAATATATTTGGCAGGCGCTGTTCTGCACCCTAGACTTGCCGTCAATTCAGTTTCTCCGTTTGGCAAACCGCTTTGGGAAGGACCTTCTTCATGTTCAGATTTCTAGCAGCTGCATTGCTGGCAGCCTTGCTCGCCGCCTGTGCAGGCACTCCGGAACGCACCTGGAACACAGCTGCGGGTCCGTATGACGTTAAACATGTAGATGAGCTGAAACTGTTCGATGAGAAACAGGATCGCGAGATCGTTCTGCAGGTTTCCTATCCGGATGCGGAAGGCAGCTTTCCGGTTGTCGTGTTCTCACACGGCGCGTTTTGTTATCCGCAGCAATTCCGCAGTGTCACCGATCGTTGGGTGTCCAATGGCTATGTCGTCATTGCGCTGAATCATCTCGACTCACCGAATCTGGGCAAGATCAATCCGCGGGTGCTGTTCACTTTGCTTGAGTCGCGCGCGCTGGATTTGAGTTTTGCTGTTGATGCCGCGCCACGCATTGAAGCGGCACTGCCGGACTTCAACGGTACATTGGACATAGAGAACGTTGCTGTGTCCGGGCATTCCTTCGGCGGCATGATGTCGCAAGTGATGATTGGCGCGCCGATTGTCAGCCGCAAGGGTGAGGTCGTGTCGTACGCCGACGAGCGTTTTGACGCGGCGGTCATTCTTAGCGGCGTTGGTCCTGCGAAACTGGTCGACAAATCTGAACTGACCAAAGAAGCCTTCGACTCGATCGACCGTCCGCTCATTGCTAACGGCGGCACGCTGGATACGGGCAATATTGGCACCCGCGAGGAATTCCCATGGGAGTGGCGGATGTCGCCATACACTCTGTCACCTCCGGGCGATAAGTACTCAGTAGTGCTGGAGAACTCCGATCACTACTTTGGTGGTTTGATCTGCCGCGAAGACCGCGGTGGTGAGGCCGATCCTCAGGGTGTGGAAATTGTCAGCACCCTGCAGATCGCATTCCTTGATGCCTATCTGAAGAATGACAAAGCGGCTCTGAAGTTCCTGCAGAGTGTGGATGTGTCTGCGCAGACCGGCGGCCGGGCCAAGTTCGAATACAAGTAGGGATGCTTCCGGAAGCTTTTCCCGAACGGAATAACTGATGCTGATTATTTTTCTGGTCGTGATGGCAAGCGGATTGGGCTTCGGTCTGATTCTGCCGCCGTTCATGTTCGCTGCTGAAAACCTCGGCGCCTCGCCGATGATTGCCGCGTTCATCATCTCGACCTATTCCCTTGGTCAGGTCGTTGCCAACCCGCTCTGGGGGCGTGCCAGCGACCGCTGGGGACGCAAGCCGGTGTTGCTGGTGACAACGGCTGGTGCAGCTGTGGCTTACGTAATCATGGCTTACGCACCCAATCTCTGGGTTCTGGGCGCGGCGCGCCTGATGACCGGATTGATGGCGGGCAATTTCGCAGCAGCTGTCGCCTACGTCACCGATATTACGCCACCGGAGAAGCGTGCCAAAGGCATGGGCATGGTCGGCGGTGCGGTGAGCCTTGGCTTTATGTTCGGACCTGCGTTGGGTGGTCTGCTCAGTGGTGGCGATGCCGATTCCGCTTCCATGTTGATGCCGAGTCTCGCTGCCGCGGCTATTTCTGCGGTCACTTTCTTTGCGATCGTGTTCTTTATGAAGGAAAGCGTTTCGGAAGAAACCCGCAAAGAAGCGCTGGAACATCAGAAAGAAATCGGCGGCCGTCTTGATTCGATTAAACACGTTTTGAGCCGGCCTTTCCTCGCGCAGATGGTGTTGATGGGTTTTCTCGTATTCTTTGTTATGGCGATGTTCGAAACCATCATGCCTTTGTGGTCTGAAGCCCGTTTTGGCTGGGGGCCTAAAGAAGTCGGCCTGGTGTTTATGTACCTTGGCGCAGTGGTGATGGTCGTTCAGTTGGGACTGGTAGGCAGAATTACGCCAATACTGGGCGAAGGGCGCTTGCTGATGATTGCGGTGGCCTCTTACGCAACCGGTCTTACGATCATGTCGCAGGCACCTAACTGGCATTGGATGATTGGCGGCATTACTTTTACGGCGGCTGCCGGCGCGCTGTTTAATACGGTAGCTGTAACCTGGGTGTCGCGTCATGCCGGTGAGAAAGAGCGTGGCATGGTGCTTGGTGTGTATCAATCCTTCGCCTATCTGGGGCGCGCTGTCGGTCCGACCTTTTCGGGTCTCATGTTCCAGACGATGGGCGTTAACAGCCCGCTGATTATCGGCGCCTGCGTCATGATCCCCTGCTTCTTTATCGTTGTTGCCGTGCGCCGCCGCAGTATGCACGCAGGCGTTTCAGGCTGACCCGTTGCCGCTCAATATCAGCCTGATATGACAGGCACTTCGTAATCCCTATATAGTTGTCGCTCTCATATTTTGTGGGGCGGAATCCGTAGCGCGGGTTTCGTCGAATTGATAGACAGACGCCGGTTTAGATGCTTATTCAGACCGGTAAGTTTGGTTTAGACAGCGACAGGAAACATCCATGTACATCAATTTCTGGTATCCGATGGCAACCGCCGAAGAGCTTACCGATGCACCGATGAAAGTTGGTGCGCTCGGTCAGGATTTCGTCTTGTTCCGTGACGGTGACGGCAAGGCAGCTTGCCTCAGTAACACCTGCACTCACCGCGGCGGCTCGCTCGGTGACGGCAAACTCAAAGACGGTAACGTTCAGTGTCCCTATCACGGCTGGGAATTCAACGGTGAGGGCGTATGCACCAAGATCCCGTCGCTGGGTAAGGACGCCAAAGTGCCGGGCCGCACCCGTATTGACGCCTATCCGGTGGAAGAAAAGTACGGGCTGATCTGGGCGTTTCTCGGCGATCTGCCTGAAGCAGAGCGTCCGCCGATCATCGACATCACCGAATGGGGCCAGGAAGGCTGGCGCGCCACCATTCAGCACTATGGTTTTGCGGCGAACTACGAGCGTTCAATCGAGAACGGTATCGACCCTGCGCACAACGAGTATGTGCATGACACGCACGGCTTCGGTGGCGAAGACGAAGAGTACAAAGTTAACGACATGCGCCTCGACAACCGTGGCAGCGACTGGGGTCAGGGTTTCTGGCACACGTTTAAAGCGCCGCCGCTGCCGGAAGGCCAGATGCGTGACCTGCGCGATCAGGCGGGTGACCTGGAAGCCGGTACCGGTTACCACGGCCCGAACCATGTCTGGACGTACATTCACGTATCGCCCGAGTTCTGGCTGCACCAGTATCTGGTAGAGCGTCCGGTCGATGAAAATAACTCGTACGTTTACCTGATCTGTATGCGTAACTGCGTGCTGGAAGAGAAGAACGACGACTATGTCATGCAGCGCAACCAGTATGTTGCCGAGCAGGACATCAAGATTATTGAGAACCTGCATCCGGTGGTTACACCCGACACCAATACCAAAGAGTTTATGACGCCTTCGGACAAGTGCATTCTGATTTACAGAGAGCACCTGAAAGAATGGGATGCCAAAGGCTGGCGCATCGACTCCCGCGCTGTTGAGGCAGCAGGCCCGCAAGTGGCGTTTGCCATTCCAAGCCCTGAGCGCCGCAATCAGAAAGGCTGGGTACTCGACAGCATTCCGTTGCAAGCTGCAGATGTTGCTGCAGACATTAAAGAAGCAAGCTAACGCTAAGTTGGAAACCGAAATGGCCGGCATTGCCGGCCATTTTCTTTAGATAGCGAGAACAATCATGTTTAGAAAAATGTTTACTTTATTCGCAGTGTTATTCATGAGCGTAACGGCTCAGGCCGGTGGCCACGGCGCCGAGAAGAATATGCTGCCGCCGCCGGAAACCGATTACGTTGCACCACCGCTGCCCGACGGTTATGTGATTACCGTGATGATTACCGGTGCCAACCGCGGTATCGGTCTGGAGTTCACCAAGCTCTACGTTGAGCGCGGTTATAACGTCATTGCGACGGCCCGTAAGCCTGCTAAAGCTGACGTGCTGAACGAACTGGCTGCCGCCAATGACAATCTGTCGATTGTGCAGCTGGATGTCACCGACTTTGAGCGTATTGATGAGCTTGCCGCCGAAATGGAAGGTCAGCCGATCGATATTCTGATTAACAATGCCGGCATCAGTGGCGATTCCAGTAAGCAGTTCCTCGGCAAGTTCGACTACGACGATTTCCGCTGGGTCATGGAAGTGAATGTTTACGGTCCGACAAAAATTGCTGAAGCGTTTTATCCGAACCTGCTCGCCAGTGAGCTGAAGAAGCTGGTGGTGGTCTCCAGTAGCGAGGGCTCTATCAAAGGTGTTACTTCACCGCGCAACGCTTTTTATCGCACCAGCAAGGCGTCTGTGAACATGATGTACAAAAACATCGCCGCACAGCTGAAGCGCAAGGGCGTTACCGTAGCTATGGTGAACCCCGGCCTGACCGACACAGACTTTGTTGCCGGTTTGCCGAAGAAGATGCTGCGTCCGGCTGATGTTGCCGCAGCGGATATGGCCCGCAATATCGATGCCAGCAACATTCAGAACACCGGCACCTTCTGGAACTACGACGGCAACGTGTTGCCCTGGTAGCGGCCTGTAGCGCACCGTTGAACAGGGCATAAAAAAGCCCCGCCGGTTTTTAATCGGCGGGGCTTTTTTGTGATGCTATTGAGTTACAAGCTAGCCGGCGTACTGAGCAATACCTGCCAGAGAGCGTTCTACCCCGACATTGACCTTGACGTCGATCTCGCCGGAGTCGAGGTTCAGAGTTGCCAGATCACCACTGAAGAAGTTGCTGATGAAAACCTCTCCATCCTTAGCTGAAGGTACCATCGTCGCCCAGCCGGGGCCCGGCAGTTCGTAGGTTCTGAGTACTTCAGCATCTGCGGACAGATGCTGAACCACGAATTCAGAGCGGGAAACCGCTTTGATCATCAGTACGCTTCCGTCAGCCTGATAAATACCGATCAGCACCATGCCTTCCCGCGGTTCAAAGGTGATGAAGTCCGGCAGTTGCTTGTCATTTTCAAGGTCGTACTGCATCAGGCGTGTGCCGGTTTCAGAACTGTACAGCATGGTTTTGCCGTCAGCCGCAAGGCTTGCAGTAGTGCAGCCCAGGAAACCTGTCATGCCACCGTGAACTTCGTTGTGGTATTCCTTGATCAACTCGCCATCCAGGGTGAAACGGAAGATATGACCGTAGCCGAATACGTCTTCGCCGGGGATTTTTGCGAGAGTAGTGCCCATCTCGGAGAAGTTACCCATCCATTCAGGGAAGGTGCTGCCGTCGCCAACAAGGTGCTCACCCATGATTACCGTGCCATCCGGCGCAAAGTTGCAGTGTGAGAATGATCTGTCGGCAAACTTGATCTCGGGTAGTTGTTTGCCTTCCGGACTGATGCGCAACACCTTATGTGCATTGCTGTCGAATGCCCAGAGGTTGCCGTCGGGACCGAAGGTCAAGCCGCCCACCAGATGTGTGGTGCCTTCTGTCCAGAGTACGCCTTTCTCATTGAAATCAGCGTCGTACTGAATGATGCGCCCCGGACCGGCGTGGTCATCATCAGGATTGTTCAGCAGGGTAGCGCCGACAAGAATGTCGCCGGGCGCAAACGGTTGAATAGTTGATTCGTTGGTCATTGTTTTTCTCCGCGAAAGCGTGAACTTCCGGTTTTCTGCGGTGGTTTAACGAGTGAGGCGGAACATACTACCCACCCCGGCAGGCGGGTGGAATAGCCCATGACGATATAGATGCTGTAAAGGCGCGCTATTTAGTGTCTTGTGTGCCTGTCGGTTGGGGCACTTTCTTCGCTGCCTTACGCCCCGGCTTTCTTTTGGGTCTTGGCTGGCGGTAAAGGATGGCCGTGAAATCGTCGTGTTTGCTGGGACGGCCGGGGGTGGGGTCGTGCATGCGCTTCAGGCTCAGCTGCGTCACACCGTCCATGGCCTTGTTCAGCGGGCCTTTGCGGATGGTCCGGACAATTTCATGCTGCATCAGGTTGTCGAGCATGCCGTCGCTGGCAATCAACAGGGTGTCGCGGCTCGACATTTTCAGTTCGGGACCCATCTCGATGCGCATTTCCATAGTGCCGACCACATTGGAGATCAGGTGCAGGTCATCATGATTTAATGCTTCGGTTTCTTTCAACAGACCTGCTTCCACCGCAAAGCCGACCGGTGAATGCGGCGTAGTCTGCATTTTGATCTTGCCGCGTTGGCCGACCAGCCAGATGGCTGAATCACCCACATGATAGCTGCGCACAATGCCGGGCCGGACCTCAGCCACGGCAATGGTGGTGGCGCTGCTGTTAGTGCTCGACACCAGTTTGGCATTGGCTTGTTCGATGCCGTCAAGAATTGCGGTGCGAAGGTTAGCCGCGTCTGCCTTTTTTACCGAGTCGCGAATAGTTTGAACGGTGATGTTCGATGCGTTGCGGCCGCCGGGGAGTCCGCCCACGCCGTCGGCAACAACGAGTACAACGGCATCGTCACCGACAGGAATCACTGCAGCTGAATCTTCGTTGGGACCGTCTTTGGCTGAGCTTGCGACCGATGAGACTTCAATCTCACCAAGAGCATTGTGGAGAGAGTCGCGGTCGGAGTCGGAATCGCCTGTGTAGAGACACGGTTTAGACAGAACGGTCGTTGTTTGTAACTTCAGCGTTTCAGTCATTGAAGAGTCTCTGGGCATCCCTTCAGGATTTCTCTTTAGAGGCGGCTCGTCGGACTTTAGCGTTTAGGCCTTGGAATCTTATAAAAGGCCTTTTCCATTGCTACCGCGTTACGGTAACGGTCTTGTGGCCTCATTTCCATGCCTTTGCGTAACCAGGCGCGCGCTTTGGGGCGTAACTTGCGGCGTACTTTTTCGATACCTTTCGGTGGCCATTCGTAAGGCCATTCGGCCAGATGACCGCTGAACAATTGATAAATGAGCAGGCTCAAAGAGAATACGTCCGACTGAAACATCGGCCGGCCCACCGCTTGTTCGGGTGCAACGTAACCTACAGTGCCCGAGCCCGACGCTTTCAATGTGCGTTGTGCGACTTTCGAAAAACCAAAGTCGGAAAGACGCAGGCGATTATTTGGAAACACGATGAAGTTTTCCGGTTTGATATCGCAGTGGATGATTTTTTGTTCATGCGCATGTGCGACGGCTGCCAGTGCCTGCTTGGTAAAGCTCAACGCAAGGTCGGTCGACATGCGGCGCATCATTCTGTCGGCTAATGACTCAACGCCCAGCGGCATAGCGATAACAAAATAGTCATCGATAAAGTCAGCATTTTGCACGGGCAGTACATTCGGGTGTTCCATCCGTGTCGACAGGCGGGCCTCCATGCGGAACTCCTGCAAGAAGTCTTCATCGTGTGTCAGGTCAGGGCTGGCGATCTTCAGCGCAACTTGCACACCGTGAATGGTGTCGTAGGCCTGATAGATGGTGGCGCGATCACCCGCAGACAACTTCCGTTCGATACGGTATTTGCCAAGGCGGCTACGGGCGCGGAGTGATGGTGAACTGGCCAATGAAATAACTCTGGAAGTAATCCTGAAGAAGAGCTGAAACGTACCGGACAAGCAGGCCCCGAAAGGGCGAAGCTGCGGAATTTTACGCGACCGCGACCGCTCGTGACAGCTTTTCAGGAGCTATTCAGCAGCTTTTTCGGGAGCTTTTCCGGCGGTTTATCCGGTTCCCCGCCATATGGGCAGGGGTACTGCATTTTGGGGCTTTGTAAGACAGTCTTCACATTTTATCCGGACTAAACTGGTATGCTACGCGCCCCGCAGCAAATGACCGGCCCGCTTTGGGCGGCAAAATTGCGGTGTAGAAAGAACAGATAAACCAACCAGATACAAAACAGACAGAAAGCAGAAGTAACGATGAGCAGCAAGATTCATAACGTCAACGTTGTCGCCAGAACCGTTTTGCCGACGCCCGAGGAAATCGCAGCGGAATTGCCGGTTGCCCCGGAGTTGGAAGCGGCTGTACTGGAGCATCGTCAGACCGTAGAAAATATCCTTGATGGCAAAGACCAGCGCCTGATCGCTGTGGTCGGCCCGTGTTCAATACATGATGTTGAGGCTGCTCATGAGTATGCGAAGAAGCTTGCGGTTCTGGCTGATGAAGTAAAAGACACCGTTCTCGTGCTGATGCGCGTGTATTTCGAGAAGCCGCGCACTACTGTCGGCTGGAAAGGTCTGGTTAATGATCCGGATATGGATGACTCATTCCATGTGGAGAAAGGCATCCGCATGGCGCGTCAGTTGCTGCTTGATCTGACCAAAATGGGTCTGCCGACCGCGACCGAAGCGCTTGACCCGATCATGCCGCAGTACCTCGGTGACCTGATTACCTGGACCGCAATCGGCGCACGTACCACCGAGTCGCAAACGCATCGTGAGATGTCGAGTGGCTTGTCGACCCCGGTTGGCTTCAAGAACGGTACCGACGGTTCACTGGATGTAGCGATCAACGCACTGAAGTCTGCCAGTCAGGGCCACCATTTCCTCGGCATTAATAAAGACGGTCGTTCTGCAGTGTTCGAGACCGCCGGCAATGCCTACGGTCATGTGGTGCTGCGCGGTGGTGGTGGTCGCCCGAACTACGATTCAGTCAGCATTGCTCTGACCGAAGAAGCGCTGAAGAAGGCCGGCCTGGCAGAGCGCATCATGGTGGATTGCAGTCATGCAAACTCCAATAAAGACCATAACCTGCAGCCGCTGGTGGCCCGCGACTGCGTCGAGCAGATCGTGAACGGCAACCGCTCGATCATCGGTCTGATGCTGGAAAGTAATCTGAATGCCGGTAATCAGTCGATCAAGAACGGCAAGGAAGGTCTGGAATACGGTGTATCGGTTACCGATGCCTGCATCGACTGGGAAACCACCGAAACCGTTTTGCGTGAAGCTAACAAGATGCTGGCGGGCGCCAGATAAATCAGCTTCCGGGCTTACTGCCTGAAGACAACAGTGCGGTTACCATCGAGGAAAACTCTGTGCTCGATGTGATACTTCACCGCACGGGCTAACGTAATCGCCTCAACATCTCTGCCGACAGCCGCAAGGTCGTCGGCAGTTTGCGTATGGCTGACCCGTTCTACGACCTGCTCAATAATCGGGCCTTCGTCGAGATCCGCTGTCACGTAGTGCGCAGTTGCACCAATCAGTTTTACACCGCGTTCGTGAGCCTGGTGATACGGGCGTGCGCCTTTGAAGCCGGGCAGGAACGAATGGTGAATGTTGATGATCTTGCCCGACATCTTCTCGCACAGTCCGTCTGACAGAACCTGCATGTAGCGTGCCAGCACGACCAGCTCAGATTCTGTTTCTTCAACAATCTGCAGCAGGCGGGCTTCTGCTTCCGGCTTGGTGTCCGCTGTTACCGGCACATGCATAAATGGTACGTTGTGCCAGTCGGCCAGATTCTGAAGATCCTGATGATTGGACACGATAGCGGTAATTTCGATGTCCAGTGCGCCCGTGCGGTAGCGATACAGCAGGTCATTGAGACAATGGTCGATCTTCGACACCATGATCAAAACGCGTGGCTTCTTCGATGTGTCGTGAACCTGCCATTGCATACCGAACTGATCGGCAATCGGCGTGAAGCCTGTGGCGAAGTCATCGCCACAGAACTCCTGCTCCGGACAAATGAACCGGGTACGCATAAAGAACTGTCCGGTGTCGGAATCACCGAAGTGCGAGGACTCTTCGATGAACAGATTCTTGTCGCGCAGATAGCCTGCGACCTCCGCGACGATACCGACGGTATCGGGGCAGGTAATCGTCAATATGTACGAAGTTTTGTCCATGACCTTCACGTGTTAGCTGATTGCAGCGTGTTGATGCTTCGCCGCATTCTACTCCGCGTCAGAGTCACCGGTAACCGCACAAGTCGCGTTTTTTGCGTCTTTGTCCACAAACGGGTGGCTATTGCCCCGAAAGTCACGCACTTCCCAGTTGCCGGGGGCGGTTTCGGTCAGCCAGTCGGCGCTGAGCGGCGACTTGCCATGTCCGCCGGGAATATCCAGCACATACTGCGGCTGGCACAGCCCGGACAACCGTCCGCGCAGCGCGGTGGTGAGTTCGAGACCCTCGCGGATCGTGGTGCGGAAGTGCGATGTGCCGCGGGCCTGGTCGGCGTGATGCAGGTAGTAGGGGCGGATGCGGTTCTCAACCAGCTTGCGCATAAGGCTCTCCAGTGTTTTTGCATCATTGTTCACACCCTTCAGCAGTACAGACTGACTGAGCAGGGGCAGACCGGCATCAGCAAGTGCCGCGCAGGCATCTTCGGCAGCCTCGCCAAATTCCTGCGCGTGATTGGTGTGGATAACGATGTAAACCGGATTGGCCGCCCGAAGTATTGTGACGAGCTCTGCAGTGATGGCCCCGGGTTTAACCACCGGCACCCGGGTGTGAATGCGGATGATTTTTACATGCCCTATCTCACGCAGTTTTTTGAGGATGTTCTGCAAGCGCCGCGGCGACAGAATGAGCGGATCACCGCCGGACAAAATGACTTCCCAGATGCCCTCATCGTTGCGGATGTAATCAAGCGCCGCCTCCAATTCTTCATCGGACAGCATCGGTTCACTACCGACATCTTCACGCCGGAAACAGAACCGGCAGTAAACCGGACACACATACACAGGGGTCAGCAAAACCCGGTCGGGATAACGGTGAATGATGCCTTTGACCGGGGCATGCTCGTGGTCACCAATCGGGTCGTGCAGCTCCTGCTCCAGAACCGTCAGCTCGCGGACATCCGGCACAAACTGCGCGGCGACGGGGCAGTCAGGGTCGGCCGGGTCTGCCTGTCCGGTCATGGCGGTAGTAATCGCAACACCGAACTGTTGCGCGACCGGCTGCAGCTCGGAGAGTTGTGATGCATCTATAAGTCTTTGTTTATAAAGCTTATAGAGCGAATTTTGAGAGTTTTTCGGGGTGTTGCCATCCATCTGCAGATCCTCAGCGAGACTCGCCGGAGCATCGTAGCAGTTTCCTGTATTCCGGTTGCACCGCTGCCCTCTGTCCCGGAGAGGGAAAAAGATGCCCCGGGATGCTAAAATCCCGCCGCTTGACCGCCCCCGCAGGTGTCCTGATGAGTTTCAGGTGCTCCTTCTTGCGACCTTAAGTCCGACCAACAATAAGTTTGTAGAGGACTATGAGCAGGCTTTGTTCACAGCACCCGGGGTGGTTCGCAGCGCACAGGTGTCCAGAATAATCCCGTGGAAGCATGCTTCCCGGCGGGCGTGCCTGAGAAACGCTGCACACCAATTGTATTAATGGAGAGACGGATCAGATGTCTGAGTATCGCGCTCCGGTCAGAGATATGTTGTTTGCAATCAACGAACTGGCCGGCATGGAAGAAGTGAGTCAGTTGCCCGGTTATGAAGAGGCGACTCCCGATATGGTTGAGGCAATGCTTGAAGGTGCGTCACAGCTCGCCGGCGAGGTTGTCGCGCCGACCAACGTGATCGGTGATACGCAGGGCGCCAAGCTGACAGACGGGCAGGTAGTTGTTCCCGCTGAATTTAAAGATGCTTATCAGCAGTATGTCGAAGGCGGCTGGGGTGGTCTGGCTCTCGATCCGGAATATGGCGGCATGGGTCAGCCGTATCTCGTGGGCACTGCAGTTGAGGAAATGTGGCAGTCAGCCAATCTGGCCTGGTCGTTGTGTCCGCTCCTGACTCAGGGCGCGATTCATGCCATCGAGTCTTATGCCACTGATGAACTGCGCCAGACTTATCTGCCGAACATGGTAAGCGGTGAATGGACCGGCACTATGAACCTGACCGAGCCGCAGGCCGGTTCAGATCTGTCAGTGATTCGTTCCTATGCAGAGCCCGACGGCGATGCGCACAAAGTTTACGGTCAGAAAATCTTTATCACCTGGGGTGATCACGACATGACCGACAACATCATCCATCTGGTGCTGGCCCGCGTGAAGGGTGCTCCGGAAGGTGTGAAAGGTTTGTCGCTGTTCCTCGTGCCGAAGTTCAAGCTGAACGACGATGGCACCTCCGGTGAAGACAACAAAGTTGAAACAGTCTCTATCGAGCACAAGCTCGGTATTCACTGCAGCCCCACCTGCGTGTTGGAGTTCCAGGGTTCTGAAGGTTATCTGGTCGGTGAAGAGAACAAGGGCCTGATGAGCATGTTCGCGATGATGAATCGTGCGCGCATGAGTGTCGGCCTGCAGGGCGTTGCCATCTCCGAGCGTTCCTACCAGCAGGCATTGTTCCAGGCGAACGATCGTGTGCAGGGCGGCGTGCCGATTATCCAGCACCCTGACGTACGTCGTATGTTGCTGGAGATGAAGTCGGTTACCGAAGCGATGCGTGCCGTGGCCTACTACGCACAGGCCCATCTGGATAAGGCTTCACACAGCGCTGATGAAGCTGTGCGCCAGCAGAGCCAGGCAATGGTCGAGCTGCTGACGCCGGTCGTGAAAGGCTGGTCTACCGAGCAGAGTCAGGTGCTGACTTCACTGGGTGTGCAGATTCACGGCGGTTCCGGTTACGTTGAAGAAACCGGCGCTGCGCAGCACATGCGCGATGCCCGCATTACGACAATCTATGAAGGCACCACCGGTATTCAGGCGGGTGACCTCGCCGGTCGCAAGATCCTGCGCGACGGTGGTGCGGCAATCACCGCCTTCATCGAAGAAATGAGCGGCGTGTTGCCAGCCCTTGAGGGTAATGACGAACTGGCGGTTATTCGCGAGCAGTTTGCTGTCGCGCTTGAGAATCTGAAAGATTCTGTGGCGTTCCTGTTGGCAAATCCGGATGCAGCCGGTTCGGTCTCATTCAACCTGCTGATGTTGGCGGGAACGGTGATCGGCGGCTGGCAGATGGCACGTGCAGCAGTTGTTGCAGCAGAGAAACTGGCAGCAGGTAACGGCGACAGCGAGTTCCTGCAGGCGAAGATTGTTACTGCGAAGTTCTATGCGGAACAGGTTCTGCCGCGGGCACAGTCATATGCTGCATCTGTAGCGATGGGCAATGGTTCAACGCTGGATCTGACTGAAGAGCAGTTCGCTACCGGTCAGCTTTAAGCGCGGCTGCTTAGCCGTTTTGGGTAGGACCGAAGAACGCGAGTAGCGTCAGGTCTTCGGTGATGTCGAAGAACGAGTGTTCGGCGGTTGCCTGTACGAACAGAATCGAGCCCGGACCGACTTCCTGGTTTTCATCGTTAACCTGCAAGCGGGCTTTGCCTTCGACGACGAAGTAAACCTCGTCTTCCAGATGCGGTGCCTGCATGTCTTTTGCGCCGGCAGGCAAGCGATAGACCGCTGAGCTCAGGCCGGGCTGTCGAAGGAACTCGTGAAAATGAGGTTCGTCACCCTGAACTTTTGCGGTGAGTTCTTTCAGGTCAAAAACTTGCCAGGCGTTTGCGGTCATAGCTTTGCTCGATCTGGTCGATGTCCGGCAGGCCGGTTTGGCTGGCGCCGGAGTAAATATGAGGTTGGATATCTTCCCTAATGGCGCTGGTTGGCGCAAGTAGGTATCCCCCACAACCGAAAACGGGCTGTCTGTGAATGGTGTTACTATTCCCGACCGCTCTATACAGAGAAAACATGCGGAGAAAACATGCGTTTTACTACCAGACAAATTCATGAAGGCGTGGAGCCGGATCCGGTTACAGGTTCAATCCTGACCCCGATCTACCAGACCACGACTTATGTGCAGGATTCTGTAGACGAGTATCTGGCCAAAGGTTACTCGTACTCACGCACCGCGAACCCCACCGTTGCCGCACTCGAAAAGAAAGTCGCTGCGCTTGAAGGTGGTGTCGACTGTGCCTGTTTTGGTACGGGTATGGCCGCTATCAATGCTGTGCTGATGGCGTTTTTGAATGCCGGCGATCACTGCATTATTTCCGACGTGGTCTACGGCGGTACTTATCGTCTGAGCACGATGGTCTATTCCCGTTTCGGCGTGGAATTCAGCTTTGTTGATACCTCTGATCCTGCTGCTGTTGAAGCGGCTGTTAGGGACAACACCCGTCTGATCATTACCGAAACGCCGGCCAACCCGACGCTGAAGTTGACCGATCTCGCTGCCGTATCTGAAATCGCGCGCAAGCACGGTATTCCGCACGCAGTGGATAACACGTTCCTGACGCCGTTCTATCAGCGCCCGCTGGAGCTGAATGCCGACATCGTCGTGCACAGCACCACAAAGTACTTCGACGGCCACAACTCGACCGTGGGTGGCGCTGTCATTTGCGCCACCGATGAACTGGCCGAAAAAGTCCGGTTCATCCAGAACTCGACCGGCACGATCATGTCGCCGCAGGTGGCTTTCCTGACCTTACAGGGCGTGAAGACGCTGTCTGTGCGTATTCAGCGTCAGTCTGAAAATGCGATGGCTGTGGCGAAGTTCCTCGAGACTCACGACAAGGTTGAGCAGGTTTGCTATCCGGGCCTTGAGTCATTCCCGCAGTACGAGCTGGCGTGCAAGCAGGCCAGTGGTTTCGGCGCGATGGTTTGGTTCGAAGTGAAAGGCGGCCTGACTGCCGGTAAGCAGCTGATGGACAACGTCGAGCTGTGGAGTCTGGCTGAGAACCTTGGTTCTGTAGAGTCGCTGATCACTCACCCTGTGACGATGACTCACGCGGCCATCGATGAAGAGGAGCGCAAGCGCGTCGGCATTATCGACGGCCTGGTGCGTTTGTCTGTGGGTCTGGAGGATGCGGAAGACCTGATCGAAGCACTGGATGCAGCGCTCGCCAAAGTCTGATTGCGCACTCTGCAAGAATAAAAAGTCGGCCGGTGAAAATCGACCGGCTTTTTTGTGTCTTTAAGAAAATAAAACAGTCTGCTCAAATGTCTTTGCGGGGCTAACTTCTTAACGTAATCAGTTCACAGGTTTGACTTAATCAGCAACAAAATTGCCCTTGACCTTTTCAAAAAGAGAACTGGTTCTAAGTTTCGACACTCCGAATCCCAAAAAATGAACCTGCGCGAAACAACCAACCATTGCACAAGCGGAGGTGCTAAGTGGTAAGGGATGGGAAAGGAAAGGCTCCGGTAAGTGGAGCACGGAAAGGGCAAACACACAGGCTTAAGGGCTTGTCGAAGGCTTCAATAGCATTGTTTTCATTGGCTTTTATGCCGATTGCGGGCTTTGCTTCTGAAGAGGCTGACGACCTGTTTCTGACAGCTGGCAGTGCATATGTGGCCGGTCAGCAGCAACTGACCGGTGCTCAAATGACCGGCACTTTGGATCTGGAGGCTGATGTAACTGAAGCCGACTTTGAAGAAGGTGTTATCAACTGGCTGGAGGTTCGAAGTGGCAAAGCTGCCACGATGGGCCGCCTGCTGCTGACCCGTACCAACAACGGTTTTAAACTGGATGTGGGTTCGGACCGGTTGGAGCTGGATTGGCGTATGCGTTTCTAGTTTGTTTGCAGACCTCAAGAAGTAGATTGAAGAAGTACATTGCTTGCTTAATTTCGATTGAAGACAGTCAAAGCTACAGTCAAAAAGCAGTAAAAGAAAAAGGGCTTTCGTGAAAACGAAAGCCCTTTTTTTGATTCCCGCTTGTTGCGTATTGCGGGAGCTGGTTCTGCAATTAGGTCAGAAGGTCAGCTGAACACCAACAAACGCCTGGCGCGGTTTGCCCGGACGCAGACCTGCCGGACGACGGGCAACGAGGTATTCGTTGTCGAGCAGGTTGTCGATGCGCGCTGTAGCCGCGATGTTCTTCGTGATGTGATATTTACCGGCAATGTCGACGATGTGATACGAGTCGGTCGATTCTTCAGCCGGGATCGTGCCGCTGCCTGCGACGGTGCGCATTTTGTCGGTGAAGGTGAGGTTCAGATAGGTTTCCCACTTGTTTCCGACAGCACCCGCTGAAGCCAGCCATTTGTGCTCGGGGATGTACGGCAGTTCATCACCGGCTTCGACTTCGCCCCAGGGGTCGTAGTCACTCTCGAACGAGTTTCTGAACTCTTTCAGCGGTGTCCAGGTGTAGGTGAACTGCAGCGGGAACGAGACGTTACCGGCATTGTTGGCGGTGTAACCGGTCGCAAACTCCAAGCCTGCCACTTTGGCCTTACCGCCATCGTACTGATCGCCGATGTTGCCGTCGCCGCCGGTAGATGCGGAGACTGTGCCGACGATGTTGCTGTAGTCGTTATAGAAAGCGACTGCGCTCATGCTGCCGGTGCCTTTGTTCCAGCGGGTACCGAACTCGTAGTTAATGCTCGATTCCTCATTGGAGCTGCTACCCGGTGCAGGCGGGTTGTAGCCTTTGAAGACGCCGCCCAGCAGAGACCAGTTGTCGTTGATGTAGTACATCGCGCCGAGACCCGGAATAAACACGTCGATGTTGGTTTTGCGAACGCGGGTGGGGCCGTCGCCGCGGTCGGGATCAGCGGTGTCGTAGTCGTTACGGGTCATGCGGATTTTTTCGTAACGAATGCCCGGCTCCAGTTTCCATTTGCCGAAGTCGATGTCGCCTGCCCAGAAGATCGATGCGGCTTCAGCATCACTAACGCGGTTGGTTGCCGAGCCCGGCTCACCGTCGTCAGTGAGAACCATAACGCCGTTGTCCATGCGGAACGCATCATCGTCCTGGAAGCGGTCTTCTTCGTCTTTGTGGAAGCGCACGCCAAGCAGCGAGCGCATGGATACTTTGCTCCACTCGAAGTTGTTGCCGAGCTGGGCCTGAACGCCTCGCGAGTAGTAGGTGCGGGCGTTGTTGCGGTTCACCAGAGCATCATCGGGGCTGTCTGTACCCTGCAGATAGCTCAGTTCAGTGGCATAGGTGGTCGGGTCTTCAAGAACATCGGTGATGTTGACGCCGTTCACTTTGGCCAGTTTGAACCAGTTACGGGCGAACTCATTGTTGTAAATGGTGGCACTGAAGTCCCATTCTTCACCCGCCGGGGCCAGCATGTAAGTCAGCTGGGTCTGCTCGTGCTGGGTTTTAATGTTGTCGAGCTGGGAAGCGGTGTAGCGGTAGTACGGGTTGGCCGCGAAGTCTTCTTCGGTCAGGCCAAGATAGGTTTCGTCGCCATCATGATCGGTGCGACCCAGCTTCAGTTCCACCGCCTGGAAGTAAGACCAGTCTGACGGGGATTCGAGGCGCAGCTTGAGCTGGTAGTCCTGAGTATTGAAGCCGGTGCTTTGCTTGGCGTCGTTGACGTACAGCTCTTTAAAGCCGTCAAAGTCCTGTTGCACGGTTTCGAACATGAAGCCGAACACGCCTTTCTTGCCGCCGAAGCGCGCCAGTACATCGTAGGCATCATCGGTGCCCGCTTGTGCGCTGATGAAAGCAGACAGGTCATCGGGTACTTCGGTTGAACGCATGTTGATGGCGCCGCCGGTGGTACGCGGGCCGACTTCAATGCTTGAAGGACCTTTCAGTACTTCGACGCTGCGCATGCGTTTGGCGGTCGGGAAGTAGTAAGCGGAAGGTGCAGCATAAGGAGCGGGTGCGATCAGCACGCCGTCTTCCAGCAGAGCGATGCGGCTGCTGCGGTCACTGCCTGAGCCGCGAATGCCGATGTTGGGGCGCTGACCGAAGCCGTCTTCTTCCTGCAGGTACAAACCGGGAACGTCCCGCAGGATGCGGTTGATATCCGGATACTCAAACTGCTGAATGCGCTCTTCATCAATTTTGTAAGCGGCACCGGCGATGTCTTCAACACCACGGGTGCTGCCAATGATGGTCAGTACCTCAACATCGCGGCGTTGGGTTTCGGTTTCGCCGGCGGTTTCAGCTGCTGCATCAGTGGCTGCAGTCGCGTCTTCAGTAGCAACGTCTTCTGCTGCGGCAGAAAAAGATGTGGCTGTCAGAATTAGGGCGAGCAGGGTTGCTGCGGTATTGATCTGACTGCTGTTACGGAGGGCATCCATGTTGATTGGCTTCCTTGTAAATGCGGGTTTTTGAGCCCGTACAGATTTAAGGATGCGCAATCTATTGCAAATGGGAATCGTTATCAATAGGTAATAGGAATAATTCTCAACAAATTAGTTGAGTGTTTTTAAATCAGTAGCTTAGAGTGTTATGGGCTTGCTATGACAAGCGTGCCCGGGCGGGAATTACCCCGGAGGGTGCTGCTTATGCGGCCTTGCCGAGGATGTCATCCAGAAAGTCGGCACAGATGCGTTGCCATTCCAGTTTCAGCCAGGGTGAGTAGCTGTCCGGATCTCCGGCAATCAGCTGAGTGAGCTCGTCCGGTGTGACCAGGCGGCTGTCAGCCACTTCGTTAGCATCAATGATGAGCTCGCCGGAAAAGTGCCCGGCAAAAACCCAGCAGAGTTCGTGTTCGGACTTGGTGTCATCCCAACGAGCCTGATATTCAAACTTGTAGAGATAATCCAGTTCGGTGCTCACACCCAGTTCTTCTTTGATGCGGCGTTGCGCGGCATCACTAGTGTCTTCACCGGCGCGCGGGTGACTGCAACAGCTGTTCGCCCAGATGAGCGGCCACAAAGGTTTGTGAGCACTGCGTTGCTGAATTAATACCCGGCCCTGTTCGTCAAAGAGGAATACAGAAAATGCGCGGTGCAATGTACCGTCGCCCTGATGCGATTCGGTTTTACCCAGCGTGCCGATTTCGTTGTCGTCGCTGTCGACAAGTATCAGCAGGTCGTTGCCTTTGTCGTCATAGGTGTTCATTGATGACGCCTCAGCCTCCGACCGTGAAGCTGAATGGGGTCAGGCCGCGGCTCTGTAACGCCTCGGCAACTTCCTCGCTGTGTGCAGGGCTTTTGCACAGGGCCACCATGGCACCGCCACCGCCGCCACCAGTGAGTTTGGCACCCAGAGCGCCGGCGTCGCGTGCGACCTGAATGCCGCGTTCCAGTTCGGGCGTTGAAACCTGCAGTGCGTTCAGAAGTCCCTGGCAAATGTTCATTAACTCGCCGAGTGTGGCTACATCGCTGTCCTGAATAGCCGATACGCCACGCAGTACGAGGTTGTCGATGTCGTCAAAGATCTTCTCGTAAATCTTCGGTTGCCGGGCGTGGGCTTCACGCACTGCGCCTACGGTTTTAGCAGTGAGTCCTTCGGACGGCGTCATGCCAACCACCAGATTGAGCGCCTTCGGAATGTTCAGAATTTCGACCAAGGGCGGATGGCCTTTGCGGAACACCAGCGGCTCGCCATAGGTAGCCATGGTGTTGTCGATACCACTGGGCTGACCGTGCGCAATCTTCTCCGACTCGTAAGCGAAGTTGTTGATCTGTTCATCGCTCAGGTTCAGCTTGTAGTGCTGATCGATGGCGCGAACTACTGCGACCGCCAATGCAGCTGAACCACCCATACCCATGCCGCGCGGCACGTCCGGGAATACTTCAATGCGCATGCCGCGGTCGCCCAATTGCAGCTGATCAAGAATTTCGCCGGCGGCACGTTCAAACGAGCGACGGTTTTCTTTGACCGGGTTCAGTTGGTATTCCACGCCCCATTTCGGGATGAGCAGGTGCACACCGTCGTCATCACAGTCTTCGACCCGAGCGCGCATATTCAGAGGGATGGGGCAGGCAATAGCGTGGCGGCCATAGACAGCAGCGTGTTCGCCCAACAGGATGATCTTGCCGTGACCTACGCCGTCGGCTTCTTCGGTAGAGGCTTTCTTTGCCGGAGCGCTTTCGCTGGTTTTTGCATCACCGCCCAGTTCGTCGAGAACTTCGCGGGCTTTCCATACTTTGATCTCACCACTCTTCAGAACCTCTTCAAGTACAGCGTCGAACAGTTCGGGCGGAGTGCCAGCCGCTTTAACAACGCTGCGGGCATGCAGTGTCATGTGACCCGCCTGAATGCCTTCGGTGGCCAGCGCTTTTAACGCAGCGAAGTTCTGTGCCAGTCCGACCGCAGCCATTACTTCGGCCAGTTCGGTGGCTGACTCAACATTCAGTAGTCGCAGGTTTACAGCAACGCTCGGGTTGGACTCGAGCGGACCGCCAACCGTACCGACTTTCAACGGCAGTTCAATACTGCCACGGAGATTGCCGAACTCATCTTTCCACCAGCGTGACAAAGCTGTGTAACGGCCATCGCGTGCGGCATAGGCGTGAGCACCTGCTTCAATGGCACGCCAGTCGTTGCCGGTGGCCAGCGCTACGGCATCGATACCGTTCATGATGCCTTTGTTGTGGGTGGCAGCGCGGTACGGGTCTACCTGCGCAAAATCGGAGGCAATAATAATGCCGTCGCGCACCTGTTCCCCGCTGTAGCCCTTGCCAGCCAACACATCCACGGGCAGGGTGACTTCCGCACGGGCTATCGAGCGGTCCGCCAGGTTGGAGAGAATCCGCAGGAAAACTTTGCCTTCGGTAATGGTTTCTATCAGTGAGGCAACGCCTTCACACATGCCGTTTACAAGATTGGCACCCATCGCATCGCGGGTGTCTACCAGCAAATGCACAATCAGCATTTCCGAGTTGCTGGATGTCGACGGGTAGCTGTTGATCTCGATGTCTTTGGCACCGCCACCACGTGCGACCATGCGCGGGTGGAAGCTGTTGGCGAGATCCAGAATTTCCTGCTTGCGGTTTAGTACTTCCTCTTTGGCGAGTTCGATGTTCGGGATTTCGACCACCTGAATCTGGCCGATCAGAATCGGGTCATCGGATTCGGTTTTGTAGCCGTCGGCAGAGCGGGCCATTTTTGCGGCGGCACTTAGTGCGGCGACGATAGACGGCTCTTCGACCACGAGCGGCACTACATAGTCGCGCTCGTTAATCAGGAAGTTCAGGCCCAGACCGATCGGCATGCCCATGACGCCGATGACGTTCTCGATCATCTTGTCGGCCGCACTCAGATTCAGCGTGTGATCACCGCTGCTGAGCATCTGGAAATCGCTGTCATCGACCAGACCGCGCTCACGCACAGCGCGCACACGCTCATCGACAGACATCTTGTAAAAGTGCGGGATTCTGGAACGATCCACCACAAACTCCGGCAAAATCAATGTACAAACGCTAATGATGGCGATACCTTCATCCGGTCGCAAGCACTACGCGGTTTTCAGCGGTCTGCGCGGGTGATTTCCCCGCACGCCGGTGCGACAATCAACGGCAACGCTGTCATAAGCCGGCTAGAACTAGCCCTAAAAATAACAAGCTGCTGCGGACCTCCGGTATGGAAAAAATCTGGCTGAATCAGTATCCCTCTGGCATCCCCAAGAGTATTGAGCTTGCCGCTCATGAAACGCTGGTCGATGTATTTGAGAAGTCGGTGCTGAAATACGCCAAGCGGCCCGCCTACAGCAACTTCGGACACACCATTAACTTTGCAGAACTGAATGTTCTCAGTGCGCGCTTTGCCGCTTATCTGCAGAACCGTCTCGGTCTGGACAAGGGTGATCGTGTCGCAATCATGATGCCGAACCTGCTGCAGTATCCTGTGGCGTTGTTCGGCATTTTGCGGGCCGGTCTGGTGGTGGTGAATGTAAACCCGTTGTACACGGCCCGTGAACTTGCCCATCAGCTGAAAGACTCCGGCGCGAAAACAATCGTCATCGTCGCCAACAGTGCCCATGTGCTTGAAGAAGCCATCGCTGAGGGCGCGAAGGTGCGCAGCGTGATTGTGACTGAAGTGGGTGACATGCTGCCGTTTCCGAAACGGCAGTTGCTTAACTTTGCGGTGCGCCACATCAAGAAGATGGTGCCGCCTTATAAGTTGCGCCATGCCAAGCACTTCGACGAAACGATCGGTACCAGTGATCTGGTGTACCGTCGTCCGCGCGAACTGGAGGGCGGTGACCTCGCCTTCCTGCAGTACACCGGCGGCACGACGGGTGTGTCGAAAGGTGCAATGCTGACGCACACCAATATGGTCGCAAACATGCGGCAGATTAATGCGTGGTTCTCGGGGGTGACCCGGCCCGGTTACGACGTGGTGCTGACGCCATTGCCGCTGTATCACGTGTACGCACTTACCTGTAACTGTCTTGCTTATCTCGAGACTGGTGGTCACAACGTATTGGTTACCGACCCGCGCGACACAGCGGGATTGATCAAAGAGATGAAGAAGTGGCCGTTCACGGCAATGACCGGCGTTAACACGCTGTATCAGAGTCTGGTGAAGCATCCGAAACTCGAGAGTGTGAACCTGACAAGCATGAAGATTGTGTCGGCGGGCGGCATGGCCGTGATGGAGCCAACAGCCCGCGCCTGGAAAGAAGCCACCGGCACCAACATTCTTGAAGGTTACGGTCTGTCAGAGGCCTCGCCTGTAGTGACGACCAATGCAGCCACTTCAACCCGCTACACCGGCAGTATTGGCCTGCCGTTACCTGATACCGACATCAAGTTGCTCGACGACGATGGTAATGAAGTGGAAGTGGGCGATCCTGGCGAGCTGTGTGTTAAAGGCCCGCAGGTGATGAAGGGATACTGGCAACGCGATGATGCTACTGCCGAAACGATGACCAAAGACGGTTATCTGCGCACCGGCGATGTTGCTACTGTCGATCCGCTGGGTTTCTTCCGCATCGTCGACCGCAAGAAAGACATGATTCTGGTTTCCGGCTTTAACGTGTTCCCCAGTGAGGTGGAAGAAGTGCTGGTGGCGCATCCGGATATTGATGAGGCTGCCTGCATCGGCGTGCCTGACGACACTCCGGAAGACGGCGACTCGGGCGAGCAGGTCGCTGCGTACATTGTGTTGGAAAAAGGCAGCAAGCTGACCGTCGATGCCATCAAGGCCTACTGCAAAGAAGAGCTGACCCCGTATAAGCGGCCGAAGATCATAGAGTTTCGTGATGAACTGCCGAAATCGAATGTCGGCAAGATTCTGCGTCGCGAGCTGCGCGAGGAAGTGCTGGGTAAGACAGCTTAGGTCCTATTTTCTGGGCTTGAGGGCCTTGGCCGCCGCTTCCCAGTGATCGTCATGAATCCAGGTTTTGACGAACTGTTCTTCTTCAACCGTATCCAGTTTTTCGTGCAGGCGCTTGCGGTGCGCCAAAGCGGTCGTTTTGTAACCCCTGATAACCTGTCGGTTATGTGACAGATAGGGCTGCATAAAGTCTTCGACCGATGCGGCAAAGTCTTCACCGGCAACGGCATTCACCACTCCCAGTTGCAGTGCTTCTTCGGCCTTCAGGCGCTGACCCGTAATCAGAATATGCAGGGCGCGCGAATCGCCGACTACATCCAGCAGATCAATGCCACCGCCCCAGGCGGTGGTGACGTTCAGGCGTGACTGGATTAGTCCCACCTCAGCATGAGCAGCTGCAATGCGCAGGTCGCAG
>Ga0070728_10001724_pt1 | contig 30913 bp, 25 predicted proteins | sample tdDd471_FD_66723 | JGI IMG/M metagenome (GOLD analysis project Ga0070728, IMG submission 66723) | Marine sediment microbial communities from the Atlantic coast under amendment with organic carbon and nitrate - tdDd47.1 | ecosystem: Environmental > Aquatic > Marine > Coastal > Sediment | place...
CAGACATTAATATTAAATTTAATATTAAATGTTTATATATTTTGGATTAATAAAAATGATGCATATAAAATTATATAAATATACATATTATAATATGGCAAAATCTACAAAATTATCTGATATTGTAATTGAAAATATCAAAAATAATAATAATAATACAAAAAAATATAAGGAGGATGATATGATTGATATTGTGGTATGTATATCAGAAGATATACATGAAAAGACAAAATATAAAATATGTTCGCAAAATATAATAAAATCAATAAGTAGGAATATACATTATTCTAAGGATAAGGATGTATATTATTTTGATGTAACAAATAAAAATTCAGATTTTAAAGACTTTTATAAAATATTGAAAGAAAATATAATTGATGCTGAAGTGGATGAACTAGAAGAATTAGAAAGTAAGTTATCAAAAGACATTTCTGGGTCAACATACAAATATCCTACAGAAAAAGAATATAATCTTATTAAACGATTAGACAAAGAATATGGCCCATACGGTACACAATGGATACATGATGTGCAAATAGATGATAAATATGATAGAATTATTAAAAGAAGAGAACAGCAATACTATATACTTAGAGATATTGAATTGCCAGAACAAAGAAGTCCCGAATGGTTTAAAATGCGGTCAACAAGAATAACTGCAAGTGATATAGGTACTGTTTTAGGAGATAATAAATATGAACCAGAATATAAATTTATATTAAAAAAAACAATAGGATCTACATTTACATCAAATAAATTTTGTTATCATGGGAAAAAGTTGGAAGAGATAGCAACTTTAATATATCAATATAGGATGAATGTTAAAGTTGAAGAATTTGGGCTTATGGAGCATCCAAAATATAATTTCTTAGGTGCTAGTCCAGATGGTATCTGTTCTCCATATAAGTTAGATGGTAAACATAAAACAGAATTTGTAGGGAGAATGTTAGAGATAAAATGTCCATTATCAAGAGATATAAATAAAATCGGGCCGATAAAAGGATATATATGCCCAATATATTATTGGGATCAGGTTCAGATACAACTTGAATGCTGCGATCTAGATGAGTGTGATTTTTTACAATGTAAATTAAGAGAATATACAGATAGGGACGAATTTATAAATGATACAGATGAATTAGAACCATTTAGATCTAAAAAATATAAATATGAAAAAGGTTGTCTTATCCAACTTTTGCCTAAAGACAAAATATCAGAACCGTACTGGCAAACAGTATGGGATTCTGCATCATTTATTTACCCAGATAAAATAGAAATGACACCATATGAATGTGATATATGGATCGCAAAACAGATGCAGGAGATAGCCACAAATTCTAAATATTATAAATATGTATTTGATAAAGTTATATATTGGAGATTAGAAGACCTATCAAATGTAACTATAAATAGAGATAGAGAATGGTTCAAAGATAGTTTCCCAAAACTAAAAAAAATGTGGGATAGAGTATTATTCTTTAGAAATAATCCAGATAAATTAGATATATTCACTAGATATATAAATACAAGGCCAAAGAAAATGAATAAGGATATAATGAAAGTAGCTGATACTATAATAAATACAAAAAGTAAAGTATATGATAAAAATATTAAAAATATATTAAATAAAATAAAAAAGGAAGAAGATAAATTACAAGAAAAAAAAGAAAAGTTATCTCAATCAGATAGATACATAAATAGTGGATATGATGATAGGGAGAAATATTCTGAATTTGAAGAATATGCATTTAGTGATGATGAAAACTAAAATAAAATTGATAATTTAATTTAATGATAATATATACTATTATATATATTATTATTATGTCTAAAACAGATATAACTACAAATGAGATCGATGAAAATCCAAACAAGAGACTTAGCGAAATAAGTGGTTATGATAAAAAAAATGATGTGGAAAAATATCAAGAGATAGTTCTTGACGAGATTATATATAATAATACAAATTATTATATCGATGAAAATGAATCTATATATGATGAAGATGGAAAATATGTAGGTTTTAGAGATCCCGTATGCCCTAAGAAAATAATTTTTTTTAATGATATAAAAAAAATGTTAAACAATTAATAATTTTTGTAAAGATTTCTTTATTTATTATATATTAATAGAATGAACAATAACTTTGATATACTTATAGGACCAAATGATAAAAAATGTGCATATGGAAGGACGTTCAATAATGGATCATGTATAGATGTGGAGTTGTTACATCTTATGGCAAAAGGTTTCAATGAATCTATAAGAAGGGATAATATGTCAAAAAATTACATAATAAACATAAATAATTCTAGATTACATAATGATCCTATTAATTATAAAATTTATCTATTAAAGGAGTTTTCAGTGAAAATGAAAAATTTATACAAATGTACTACACAAAAATGCTGGATAGAGCAGAACTTTGTAAATTTAATATTAGATTTTGCAGAAAATAAGGTGCATAATAAAACAGATAATACTAAACTTGAACAATTAACAAAATATACATTTGCTCCAGATGGCCCCAAATGCGATGAATGGTTATCTACTAAAAATATAGAAGATTATTTTGATCAGATAATGAAAATTGATAATAACTTTAAATTTTTAGGTGCAGTTCCAAGAGATTTTGATAATCTTCCTATACTTGGCTTATCTGATTTAAATTTTGATAAATATGCTAACAGAGGAATACATAAATTTGGAATAGTATTCAATCTGGATAAACATACAGAATCTGGATCACATTGGGTTATGATGTATTCTGATATTAAAAAAGGAACAGTATATTTTGCTGATTCGTATGGGATGAAACCAAACAAGGAATTTATTGATCTTATGAATAAATTTAAAAAATATATTATAAGCAAAAATATAACACCAGATATAAAAATATCTAATATAAAACATCAAAAAAGTAATTCAGAGTGTGGTATGTATTCTATGTATTTTATTAATTTTTTTAGGACAGGAGGATTATTTGAGAATATTTCAAATAATAAAGTTCCAGATAGTTTTGTATATAATTTAAGAGAAAAATATTTTTATGTTGATAATAAATCTTGCAAAATACCTAAAATACTAAGATCTTAAATCACATCTCTTCCCTCTTTCATTCCATGAGCACTTATAATTAGATTGAAAATAACATGTTCTTGGACTATTTAAATTAGGCGTTGGGCATGGATCAGATCTCAACCTTATTTTACTTAATCTTTTTTGTTCCATATCATATTCTCTTTCTAAACGGTTTATTTTATCTAATTCATGTTTATGTTTTCTTTCTTGAATTATATAAATTATTATTATAGCTAGAGTAACTAAAAGTATTCCGATAAAATATATATTCTTAAATATTGACATTATATATATTAATTGTACATATAATGTTTGATCATCATAATAATTTATTCTAACATATCTATTTGAATATCCATTAAATATGTATCACCGCCAAAATCATATAAATATTTATCACTTGATGTTTCATCTGTCCTTATTTTAATATCCAATTCTGATAATTCAATAGTTTTATCGAAATTTATTGTAGAAGGAAATTTTGGCGGATTATCAAAGTTATATATTAATATTGGTTTGGATTTTGATATATTTTCAAAATATATGTATAAATCAGAATAGTATTTTAAATTTATACAATTTTCAGATCTATACACATTCTTTCCAATATACGAATCATATTTAAATCCCAGTAATTTCAATATACTATTATCACATAGATTTATATCAAATAAAGTCTGACTACTGAATATAACACGTTGTTGATTATCTATTCTTGTGTATATACCATATAGTTTTAATTCATTATTTAATGTATCTATCAGTTTGTATATATCGTATACACCATCTGGTATAATTACTTTAATATCTTTATTATTATCAGTTAATAATAATAATCTATTATTATCTTCTGTTATATTATTCTTTCTATCTGGTATAGACAGATCAGTTATAGATATACTTTTAACGTGTTTATATGGATTTTCTGTAAAATCTAGGACACAGTCACTATAATATTCAGGGTCCATATTTTCTGATGGATCTATTTGTAAATTTATAGATACTATTTTATTTTCATTTTCAGTTTCATTATTTATATTATCAAATGTATTGTTTTGTAATATATTTGTACTATCATCATATTGATTATCATTATCAGAAATAAATATGTTAGATTGTAATTTATTAGCAGAATTTTTCATATCATTTATTATTGATTTCCATTGATTAGATGTACATGTCTGTACCATTACTGGATTAATTTGAGGAAAATTCTTATGACTTTCAAATATTGTTGTTTTTAATTGACTTATATATTCATCTAATTGATCATCACTTGCTGCTGCTAACAACTCATAACATATTTCATTCATTGCCCACCCACCCCCGTTAAAGTTTAAATGATTGTTATGAGAATACATATTTTGTAATTGTAATATTTTATTAATATCCATATTATTTTGTTGCTGATTTTGTTGCATTGTATATGGAGATATAGTCGGATCAAATTTACTTTTCCTATTTTGATTTTTACTCAATTCATTATCAAAATTTTCTCTTTCATTTATAATGTGATTTAGTCCGTTATTAACATTTGTATCTATATAATTATTATTATTTGATGTATTTTGCATACTCATTATATTCATCGGATTTACCATACTCATATCTCCATTAATTTGATTTTGCATTTGATTTGACATTTGATTAGGCATTTGATTTTGCATTTGATTTGACATTTGATTTTGCATTTGATTTTGCATTTGATTAGGATAAGACATTTGATTTGGCATTTGATTTTGCATTTGATTTGGCATTTGATTTGGATAAGATATTTGATTTGGCATTTGATTTGGATAAGACATTTGATTTGGATAAGACATTTGGTTTGGCATATCCATTTTCCTTTTTGGAGCATATCCTCTGGTATCAGTTCCATCAAGAGCAAAATTTATTTCTTGTGGTTTTTGTTGCCCATTATTCATATTAGTATTGTATGTATTAACCATGTTATTATTTTGGTTAATCGGTTGGTATGATTCATCTAATGAACTGAAAGTTATTTGATTTCCAAATGCACCATAATTGTCTATGGCATTCATACCATTCATACCATTCATACCATTCATACCATTCATACCATTCATACCATTCATATTACCCATCATATCGCCTTCCATACCAGCAGTATTTAAATTAGGTTTGGACTCATATCCCCTTTCATTTTCAAGTTCTTTCATACGTTGTACCAATACATCAGAATTATTATTATTATTATCAAAATTTCGTTGAGTATTATATATATGCATATTATTACCCATACTACCATCAGCTTGTATAAATCCCCCATTATTGTATTGTGGTATAGGAGCAAAGTTACTATCATGAGGCATATTATGTGATGGTACAGAGTGTGATGGTACAGAATGTGAATTACTTAATCCGCTATGACTACTATTACTGTATGAATCAACATCTACATTTTTATTAAAGCTTGGATAGTTTGGTCTTCTACCTACAACTATATTTCGTTTGCCGTATATTTCAGTGTCTCTATCCCTTTCAAATTGATTAACTTGTGATGTATTATATCTTTTTCTAGAATGTTTATTATTTTTGTGTAATTTTCGATCAGAATTTCGTTTATTTACAGTATTTTTACAATTTTTGATAATTCTTTTATTTAGAAGACTGACAAATATTTTTTTATCTGGATATCCAGACTGTTTATTCTTGTGTCTTTCAAAAACTTTATGCATTTCGGTAGTTAATAATTTTCGCACTTTTTTTTTAGATTCTGGATTTTGTATATTCAGCTCACGTTCTAGTAAGGCACACTGCCTACTTATGTTATTTTCACTGAACAATAGATTTGCCATCTATATTATATAACTGATCTCTAAATAATTGAAATAGTTTGAACACATTATCATAATATATTTGATATATATATAATAAATGAGCTACAATTCATTTCCAAATATTAATAATGGTATGAGAGGTATAAATGATAATAATTTTAATAGGAAAACTATTCCATCTAACCAATATCCACTAAATGGTGGATATGTTGGGCATCCAAATGGAAGATATAATCCTATAAGCACAAATAGTCTAAAAAATAATAATTTTTCAAATTTTGATATAGCATATAAAAATAATACTCCGATAATTGAGCAGATGGATTATACAAATTATAATAATATATTACACAATAATATTGGAGAAAATGTATTAGATGAACATATAGTAGAATATAAGATTAATATAGATTCCTTGGATAGAGATATTCAGACATATCCGAATCCATTTTCATTCAGAGTTCAATTTGATGCATTATCAAATGGTAATGTAAGAACAGAAAAGATTAAGAATGGTGAATTAGTAAGAGTGAATGATTATTTTGTTGGTGCACCTGGACCAAAAATTAACAAAAGGTTTAAAAATATAAAATACATAAAACTAGACAGTATTGTGTTACCGCAATATACAAAAACAATAACAAATGATTGTGGCGATATAGTTTTTGATCAAGATAGTTATCTAGTGGATGATCGTTTTGTAATGATATCAATAGATGAATTAGATGAGCATAGAAGAGTATATTCAACAGGTGATTCAGGTTTTAGGGTTGATCCTATAACTGGGCATTTAAGTACTATACCGAAATCATTTGGTATAATATATCCTGATACAAAATTAGGTAGAGTATATTATACTGGAACTCCATATAATTCAAATAAAATATACAATAGTAGTGATTTGGGTAATATAAATAAATTAACTATAAAATTTTATGATAGTTATGGCCAACTTCTTGAATATAATGATTTATGTTCATATAATGAACTTAAAGAAGCAGCAGATAATTGTGAGCCAATATCTATAAATTGTTTAAGACATCCGTTGAATAAAAAGATTCAAGTGCACTTATCATTTGTAATAGGTGTTGTTGAGAGTCAAATAAATAAAAATACAAAATTTGAGAAATAAATCTAAACATAATCTATAAATGAAAACATTATTAATAATTATATTAATGTTCTTAGTAGTACTATTTAGTGTGCTCTTTATTATTTATTATAATAAATTAGATACATTTCAGAAAGATAAAGAGGTATATTTGAATAATAAGGAAAAAGAATTAAAAAGTAGAGAGAAAAGAATAGAGGATATAGAAACATTAAATGATAGGTTAAATAAGTGTGAAGATACTATATCACAAATATCTGGGTTACTTCATACAGATAAAAATTAATGATTTATTAATTTATTAATTGATAAATTATTTTCTTTTAGTTGTTGCAAATGTTGTTGATACATTTTTTGTTGGGACAGATTTATTTGTTGTTGTATGAGTATGTGTATGTGTATGTGTAGTATATGCAGGCCGCACAACAGGATATGTCTTATTTGACATACTTGATCCAGCTACAAACCCATCAACGAAATTACTGCCATTATCTCTCATTACTACTCTAGTTGGACGTTTACAACTATAATCTATTATAGCGAATATTATTATGAATACTACCATAATTGATAAAACTACAAAAACTCTTACCAAAAAAACACCTAGTGGTACATTATCATAACTGGTAGCATATGTTGTATATGTATCTGTACTAGTTTCCCGATACACTGGATTATATTCCAATGTATATTCCAAATTGCAGCTACCTTTTAAGATATATGAATCTTCTGGATAGTCATAGCCTTCACATATAATATCTGATTTAGCTAATCGCAAATCACTATCTAACAATGATTTACATTCCCATTGAACATCATTGCCATCAAATCCTATATTGACACATTGTACTGATTCTACCTTATATGCATAAGTAGCTCCTGTTCCACCTACACATTGTAATTTTGAAACAGATGGATTTCTCCCAGCAACTGTCCATTCGCCTCTTCTAAATGTTATAGCAGATACATCTTGTAATCTTATACTATTATTATTTGAATACCTAGAATTACATCCTATTGATATGATAAAAAGTAATCCAGTAAATATTAATATTAATCTATTCATTCAGTTATTGATAATATTATAGTAAGAGTTAGGTCCCATACAGTTTGCATTTCAATTTTTTATTAATAAGTATTATTATAAGAATATATTGTAAAGTATGAGTGTAGTATTATTATTATAAATATATAGCTAACAATTTATTGTTATTTTTTTATTAATATCATAAAATTGATACTAATAAATATAAATTTATATTCTATTTTGCATTCTGTCCTCTAGAGTTTTCATAAGTAATGCTAAAAATACTTTTCCGAATCCATACCGTACCACTAATTCTTGATATTTAAAATTTGATATATTATCAGATATTTTCAAAATTTCTTTGGATTTATTATCCATTTTTTCAAATATATTTGATGCTACTTGATGAGCTTTTATTATAAATTTATCATTTTCGATTATTTTTTTCATAATAGGGGTAATATATTCTTCTCTATCTATTTTATATTTTCTTTTTTTGTATTTATCATCACAACATAATAACATATGCATAAAATCTTCGATTCTATATTCCCAATAATTATTTGCTCCATTGGCACCATCAGTGAGAGCTTTTCTAATGTCTTTTAATTCTTTAATAGTATTGGTGCAATTTTTTGCTGACATTTTAAGTTGACAATAAATATTATTATCATAATCATAAGGTCTTAATCCAAAAAGATTTTGCAACCAATCTTTTGCTCCGCCACCTAATTGGTTTAATCTACGTACATCACGGATATAATTTACATCTTCATTATATATCTGTTTGTAATAACTATTTTTATGTGATAATTTATTAAGAGTCATTACATATTGATTTAGTTCATAAGCTGAGCATTTGTTTATGAAGTTAATCCTTCTACTTTTGGAAATATCCATATATTATATACATACATAATTATTCATTAATCATAGGTATAGGAATAACATAACTCATAATATATGTATCTTTATCTAATTTATCAGGTATACCTTCATTGTTTTTTGATACTCTTCCAACAGGATAATGCATATCATAATCATATACGATACCTGATTTAGAATAATACCAATATATTTGAGATTTTGAATATTTAGGATTGCTATCTTCTGGATCTGATAATAATTTGACAGCTTTTATTTTAACAACCTTAATTTTCATAGTTATTGCATTAGAGGAGGATATACCATTATCATTTCTCATATCATCTTCTATGTCATCTTTATATGCTGGTCCTACATATTTTTCAAATAATGATGGTTCTTCAAATTTAAAACATTGATATTCTCCAGTTATCATATTATGTTTTTTAAATAATTCACAATCAACTGCAACTTCTTTTACTGCATCCAAGAATGATTGTATTAATGATTCTTTACTTCTTGCAATATCTTCTATTAATTGATCAGTTGTAGGGTAATCTCTATTTTTAATTATAGATCTGTAACGATAAACATCAACATGTCTATCTTTAATGTCTAAATATTTATGAGAGCATTGTCTGATAGCTCTACCTATCATTTGAACAATACGAACTTCATTCCAATATGGTTCCATTATATGTACTTGTCTGACACTCATAAGATTTAACCCTTCAGATCCAGCTGGACTAACTAACATTATTTTAATATATTTGCCATATTTATTTTCTTCTCTATTAAATTCTTTCATAGCACCATATCTATCTTCTATTTTTTTAATACCTCCATGAAATTGAGCATAACCTATTTTTCCAGATACATAACTTTTATCTTTTAGATGTTTCATAAAATCATAAAAATTAAAATATTTTAGGTATATTTTAAACATTTCCAAACCTTCCATAAGGACATAATTTGAATATACAAGAACAGGACCCGGTGACTTCATTATATTAAATATAATATTCACCATTTTTCCAGAAGATTCATATAATGCATTATACAATAATGACTTTTTATTTTCTTTTTCGTGAAAATCAGAAAAATTACCTTTATATTTTGTCTTAAATTTTTCAACATCGTCTAATATTGTATATTTGTTTTTAATGTCATCTGAATTATATTTATCATAATATTGCTCTGTGCTTGTCATAAAATTTGATAAAGCCTGTTTATATTTGGCAACATTCATAAAACTATCAGTATTTTTATCTGCCTTTAAATTAACTGTTTCTGCTATTTTTTCTGCTTCACGTTCAGTAATTTTGAATTTGTTGGGTCTTGGTCGAGTTTCTCCATTTATATTTTGATTAATATTTGGAAATACATAATTACTAGATTGGCGCGTATATGTCATATATACACTTGGTCCATCTGATGATTTTCCTTTAAATTTTGAACTGGCATTTATTTTTTTTTCAATATCTTCGTAATAGTTATATATCTGTTTTTGATATTGGCTCATAATTACATCAATATATTTTAATGATTGTGACGCAAATTTATCAGGTGTAGATCCTCTATAGTATGATACTAAACCTATTATCCTTCTTTGGAATAGATTTTTCCGATCCATATTAAGAATACTATATGATCCTGTTGATACAAATAGATGATCAAAATCAACTTCCGATTTTGGGAAGATATTAGGTCTTAATAGATTAAATAACAAAGCTAATTCAAATGGTCTATTAACTGCTGGAGTTGCTGATAATAAAATAACTCTTGTATCAGGATTATCTTGCTTTTCTTGTATTATATAATCATATATAACTTGTGCTCGTTTTCCTGTTGTTGAGCTTATATTTCCATATACATTTCTTATAAAATTATGACACTCTTCTATTATAAACATTGATTTTTTAGAAGAATCAACATTTTTAACAGCATCCAAAAATTGCTTATCTGCTATAGGAGAATCATAACTTATAAATATAATATTCTTAAATCTATGTTCATAAGAATCTTTCTGAAGCCATTCTTTTATACCATCAATCCAACCTCCTTTTAATGATGCTTTTAATAAAATAAATACATTCCAACCAGGAGTATAATTATATAATATATTATATATATTTATCGTACTTGCTGTTTTACCTGATCCTAAACCATGATATATGAGAATATCTCTATATGGACTTTTATAGTCCATATATTCACCTATAAATTTTTGATATTTTCTTAGTTCTAATTTAGCTTTTTTATTGGAAGAATTTGAGTTACATGGATCATTGTCTGGATTTATAATAATATCTGGTAATTTATACTCCCTAAAATTAGCTAGTATCCACGAAGGAAAAAATCTACCATTTATTTTTAAATTAACATAATTTGATTTATTACTATGTTTATTACTTTTTTTACTATTATATGAAGGATTTGTACCTCCATATATAGATGTGTCAGACACATTTTCTACACTTGTTGTTACTGTAGAAGTAAATTCTGATAAACTACTTATACTGTCCATATATAAATAATTTATAATAAATTAATTAATTTATTCATTACTAAAATCTTCATATTCACATTCACTATCACTCTCAGATAAATATTCTATAGTTTCAGTATCTGTATTATCTCCTATCATTATATCACCATAATATATTAATGCTTCTCTTGCTGCTTCTTGTTGACCTTTTTTTTTAGAAACACCTTTACCATATCCTCGAACTTCTCCAACATCAGTCGGTCTTTTTTTAATTCTAACAAAAGTTGTATATACTTTATTATGATCTGGTCCAGATTCATCTATTTCTCCATATTGAGGATCCTCCCATCTAGGATTTTGTTTATGGCAAAATTGTAATAACATATCCTTATAATTATCTTCTGTATGTAATAACGTAGCAAAATCAACCTCATCTTCTATTAATTTTACTATAAATTTTTTACATATATCATAACCACCATCTATATGTAATGCACCCAAAAAAGCCTCAAATACATCCTCTAATATTTTCTTATTATTTTCTCTACCATTATTCTTTTCTATGTATCTTGATAATAATATATACTTATTTAATCCTATTACCTTTGCAAAATGTGTAAGTGTAGTACCTTTTTCAATCTTTGTTCTTAATTTAGTCATAAATCCTTCACCTTGATCATATCTATCATATATATAATCTGCTAATATAAGATGTAATACTGCATCACCTAGATATTCTATTCTCTCATATGATTCAGTTTGTAATGGAATTGCCATGGATGGATCTTCTATCGGTTCTAATTCTTTGTTTGTATTTTTTGATCTGTGTAATTTCCAATATTCTTCGTCTCGTAATATATATGATGTATGTGTTGTTGCTAATTTAAAATTATATAAATTATTTATTTTATGAATTACACCATATTTTTTAAGAATATTTTCTATGTAATCTGATGTAATCTCAATATTATGCTCATTTAATATATATAAATTTGTATCCACTGATCCAGACATGTATATACTTATTTTTATATGTACATATACACATTAATACTATTTAAATCAATTTTTTCCAGTATTTTATTGCTTTATATTATTAAATGGATCGTGATTCTCACTACCCTCTATTCCTGTATATCTATCATTAAATGGCACATCCAAATTAGACATGGAACTTACCAATCTTGAATATTCTGTAAGATCTATATAACCATTTTTATAATACAGTAATTCATTTACTTTTATAAAATAAGTTGGATCACTTAATTCCCATCCTAAAGGGATATAGAAGAAAAAGTATGATCCTAGAGCACTCATAACTTTTGAATGAGAAATTGAACCATATTTAGGATATATTAATATTGATGGCATTACACCATTATCTAAATTATATTTAACGTCTCCACGACCTCTATAATGATTTATTAATACTTTTATATATCTTATATTTGCAAATAAATCATCATCTGATAACCAACATAATAATAACCTTTTTAATATCCATGCTTGATATATAGGATCTGGGTGTAATGCAATAACATATTCTTGTGATAATATCTTTTTAACTTCTTCTAATTGTTCCTTATCTTGTTGTAATCTGTTTTGAACATCATTTCTAAATATCATATATTTATATATATTATAATCAATCGGGCGATTGTATTGTATATTACCATAATATTTCAAATCTCCAACCATATCTTTTGTAATCTTATCCTCAATTGAACATCCCGCTAATTTTATTATTAAATAACCATTATTATAATAATATTCAAATGGTGGTGCATTCAAATAATTTAATAATTTACCACTTATATTCGAATTTATCCAATTAACCAATTCTGAACCTAAAATTCTCACCTCATTATCTGTTGTCATTAATTGATCATATGACCATTTTGAACTATATATCATACCTATATCATCCTTTTTTACCTTCTCGTTTTTTTTTAATTTTTCCCTTAAAATAGTCCTTTCTTTACTTTGCATTATATTACAATTATATGGTCTATCAGTAATTATTATCTTATCATCTGTAAATAGTTTTTCCATATCTGGAACACCATATCTATCCTGTAAATCTTTATCTAATACGCCTTGAATCGGTTTTATAGAATATCGCATAATAGTATCTGTCAATAATTTGCCATTACCACCATTCTGTATATGTATGTTATACTTTTTCTTAAAATTATTATATTTGGAAGTTACTATGTTATTTATATGCCCAGGGTACAAGTAGAGCTTTCTAATTTCATCATCATTTGTATAATCCCATGGATTTGATGGAGTCAATATAAAATACCCTTTTAAATCAAATCCATAATGATTTTTTATTAGTGGGTCTACATAATCCTCATTATAGTTTAATCTTATTACTGCTTGATATGGATCAATAAGTTTTACTACTTTTCCAGCTAATGCTGGAGTATATATTGATTTAGTAATTACTAAGCTTCCTAAATTAGGTGGCCAATTTTGATAAAATTTAGTAGGATAATATATTCCCGTAAGATCTCTCGATAATTTTATTCTGTCTCCACCTCCTAATTGTAATGTACTATTATCTGGATTAGAATCTGTATTAGAATCTGTATTAGAATCTGTATTAGAATCTGTATTAGAATCTGTATTAGAATCTGTATTAGAATCTGTATATCTTTTTACTGGTATTTTAAAATATTTAGAGTTTTTTATAGGATTTCCAGATTTATTCCTAAATCTATAATTTGAACTTGGTTCTTTTTTACCATCATTTTCTGGCCTATATGCCCATTTTACCATTTGCTTCTTTTGTGCTTTTTCTTTGAATTTTGCTAAGGATTTTATTTTAGGATGTTCTACTTTTCCTATACATTTTGTTATAAATTGTTCAAAAATTGTATTATCAAACATACTTTTTTTGTTATTTCTTAAAAAATAATTCCTAATTTCCATCAAATGTGATATCATTATATTTGTATCATATGCATTCTCTTTATCTTTATTTATCCTATATCTCTGATATATTTTTAAATTATGTAGCAAATTATAATCATATGATCCAAGCTGGATTGATCCTTTATATTTATCTATTTTATTATTAAATTTTAATGCTGGCATCTCTTTAATAGGTATACACATTTCATCATAATCAATAATATGTATTAAATCAATATTATTATGCCTAATTACACAACTACATCCTAATATATTCCATAATGGTGTATATTCAATTATCTGTATACTATCTTTTTTATTAACATTATTTACTAACATATCATATATTTGCATAGTTAAATTAACATAATCAGTAGTGACAATTTCATATTTTGATATATTAATATATCTGTATTTATTATTTTTATTATCTTTTTTATCTTTCAAAATTCCAGATTTATAAAGAAGATAATTATATGTATAATCACCACACACAATAATTTTTTCATTATCAATTAACATATCAAAAATCTTATCTGATAAGAGTTGTGTGTCTTTCTCTAATATAGGCCTTGTTTTGAGAGGTTTATCTATTTTTTTCCATGGATAGTGTTTAAGAAGTTTATAAATTCTAGGAAATGTCTTTTTCCATCTTTGTACACCACTTATTAAAGGGTCTGTTAGCATTTTAAACATATCTATTAATATAAATTTAGGACCTACAAAATTCATCCCATTAATTTCTACGAATGGAATACGATTATATACATTCAAAGGTACATAAGATAAATCAGCAACATTTGTAAACTCTGCAAATACAGAATAAGTTTCTTCATGTTGTGCTTCAGATGCTGTCACATTAGTAAATCCTGCATCCAATAACTCATTTACTAATTCCATTGAATCTATTATAGGGGATGGGGTGTAAAAGTCAACATCTGGTTGGGACTTTCTCATATCATAAAATCCATCTTCTTTCTTCTTATGGGCAACAAGGTTATGTTGAGCATATCCACCATACACTTTTCTCTTTTTTCTTTTTACAAAAGCAATAACGATATCAACGGCCTTATTCCTCAAATCAATATTTGGATATAATTCTCTATTCATATCATCTTCTAGTACAGATTCAAGCCTATCTATATTATTATTAAAATCACTAATATCGGCATCACTGTAAAACATTGCCATTATATATATATATATATATACCATAAAAATTGATAAAATAAATAAAAGTTACATAATATCATATATACACATATATTAGATGGAAAATATCATAAATGATTATAAAAAACTTAAAAATGAAATTGATAATATAAAAATCTTACCTAATGTTGATTACATTATAAATAGTGTAGGAATTGGGATTAAATTATCAAATATCGAAAATATATATAATGATGTACCAAAAGATATGAAATCTTATCTGAATAAAAATATAAACAGAGCAGACTCAATAGTAAAAATTCTATCTATTATAAAAGATAGTTCAAAATGTTTGTTATTAGAGGCTGGAATTTATGAATTTTCACTAGTATATTCAGTAATAAATAATATTGATAATTTATTAATACCTTCAATTTATAAAGATAAACTAAATTCTATTACTAAATATATTGATAAAAAATCACATTTATATGTAAATAAATTATATAATATGATAATGAATAAAGATATAAATTTACAGATGGTTGCATTTATGCAACCACATGAAATAGACGAAGATAAATGGATTGAAATACTTAAAACACATACATTAAGAGATTATTACAAAGAAAATATTGCATCAACTGATTTATATCAATGTAGAAATTGTGGGGAGAGTAAAACTCAAGCAGTGCAAGTTCAGACAAGAAGTTGTGATGAACCGATGACTATATTCATAACATGTCTTGTATGTAAAAATAGATGGAAAAAATGTTAGATTATTGCTGAAAAAAAATTGATTTATATATATAATAATAATTAGTATATATATTATTAATAACATATGGAATTTATAACATATGCATTTAATCAGTACAAAAATACTATCATAGACATTTATTTTGGTAATTTCAAAAAAGATATAGGAGGATCTTACTATATTGATAAACAAAAATATGATATGATAGAAAATATTATAAATCAAAAATTTAATTGTAATATGAAAGAGACGAATAAAAAAATATACAGGCTAAATAATATGATAATGTATGATAATATTAGGTCAGTATGTAGATTTAAACAATGTGCTTATTATCAGACGAGTAAATACATAGCTGTTTGCATTAAATATACAAAAATTAATGAAAAATATTTTCCTATTATTGATACTTATGATGATGTATGTAACCTTCACACAAGAGAATATAATATAAATAACTGTTCTATAAATTTTGTAGAGGAATTAGTTGAAAATAAAACTTATTACTATATTACGTTAAAAATTAAAAGTGATATTGATAATATTGATAATATTAATAATATTATTAATATTATTACAAATTATTTATAATAATATATGTTTGGTAATTGTATATATTACTGCTAATAACACTGCATATATAAATATTCCTATTATGGATACTTTTCCTTGTATAGGATTTACTTGTTTAATATATTTTCCGATATTATTTTGAACAAATGGTTGCGATAATAAAATATAAATAACAATTATCAATAAAGGTTCTCTAAGAATAGATGGAATGAATGATAAATATCCATTTTGTGTGTTTTGTGTAGATATAATCTCTTCATCTAAATGTTCTTCAATGCCATTAATAATGTCTTCTTCTGGTAAATTTGCAGATATATCATTTGCTAATTGGTCCATATTTATCTTACAATTTTGCATTTGTGGGTAATTATTATCCATAATATCATAATATGGAGCATGTTGGGCTTGTTGTATTACATGAGCAGCATTATGTCCTTGTTCGTATTGATGATTTTGCATAGCACCATATTGTATATTCTGTAAATCTTGAAGTGAAGTTCCGTTCATTTATATACATTTATAAAGATAAAAAATATTATTTTTTTAATGAAATATTTATCGGATTTTCACCATATAAACACTGGCTTTTGTGAGTATTCCAATCCTTCTTTTGGCATTCTATGTTATGATATTCAAATCTATAACACCCTTTACATATTTTAAATGTATCTGTGGGTTGTTCGCAGTAATTACATATTTTTTTATACTTATTAAATATCATATTTACTATTCGATATCTATTTGTAACAATAGGTAAACCATCAATACATTCTCCCTCTTTATCTATATCTTTTATATTTCTGGAATCAAGAGATCCACCACATATTTTGAGTAGTTTTTTAAATATATCTATATCTAAATCTATGTATTCATATTCAGTTGATTTAGACACTATAATTACATCTCCATAAATTACTTTATCTCCAACAATTCGAGTAGCATATCCATTTATTACATTATTAATCGGTTCAATTTGTATGTACATTAATAAGTTAAATTTAAATAAGGGGACTTCTAACCATTTATAATTATTAATCAATTCTTCCTCCATATCTTCCAATGGATAATTTTTAAATGTAAATTCAGTTATATCTTTATTATAACCTAATCTAATTCCTTTATGAATGAATTTAGAATTAAGAATATTATGTAATAAATCTATTGTCATATCAGATTCTTTGCATGTATTATTATCTGTTATCTCTGATCTTAAAACTATTACAGGTCCATATATTTGTTTGTCTCCTTTTATTAGATATGATGCTATATTATTCATGTCTTTCTTATCTCTTTCACCTGTATTCTTAATTTCATTAGTCGCTTCCCCCTTACAACATAATTGTGTTACATAATCTGATGATTCACTAATTATTACAGTATCTCCCATATCATTAGGTGTCATTTTTAATGTGTCAACTATTAAATATACTAGTTGATTCTCAAGTAATGATGTATTTTTTATTGATATATATTTGTTTATAATTTCCTTATTATATTTATAATCTAATTTTATATCATTCGGCTCAATCACAAGTACACTAAATCTTTTCATATATTGTTTTATTTATTATTTTTATTATTAAGTAAACTCAGATACAGGACATATTTTAATATCTGTAATGTATCTATATATTTTTCCATTTTTATCTGTAAATACTTTTTTTTTAATAGTATTTGAATTAGGTCCTACATATACTGTATGTTTAAAAATCATTATACCGATAATTAACCCTAGTATAATACCTAATAAAAATATTAGCATATATAATCTATAATAATAAATAATATACTATCATAAATAAATCTAATATATAATTATATTAATGATTATTATAGCTATTATATTAATACTTTTGTTGATAATAATATATCTATTAATTAATAACAATAACATCCTCACTGTATCAGAAAAAAATCCTGTTAAAAAAATAACTATAAAAAAATATAATAGAAGACCAGTAGATGCTGTAAGAGAATATGATTATAAAAAGATAGGTGATCCACTAGAAGAACCTACAAGACGCGTTCCTAGACATTGGATACCCCCAACTTATTTCAAATATAATACAGATATTCCAACAAGAGGATATCCTGATAATTTTTCTCAATTTGGAATATTAGTAAAAAAAGAGAGGAAGAAGGCTAAGACATACAAAAATAATGAAGATACAGATAATAATGTATTGAGATTATATGGGAGACAAGAATATCCTGGATCAGATAAATATGAATATTACACCGCAATTAATAGCGGATATGATCAGATAAAAGTTCCTCTTGATATTAAAAATAGAGAATTATATAATGATGATATTGTATATATTAGAGAATTAGGAAATGAATATAAGGTTAAATTACACCGATATGATGCACCTAAATATTATCCAGACATATTATAATAATATTAATATATTATTATAAAAATAAGGAAGACAGTGAATAATTTTAGTTATTGAAAGATATTATGAATTTTATCAGTATCAGTATCATTATCATTATCAATATCATTATCATTATCAATATCAGTATCATTATCAGTATCAATATCAATATCAGTATCAATATCAGTAAGATAAAAATAGTAATAATAATAATAAATATCTTCTGTATTAATTTTAGTATACTTAGAATCTGTAAAATCTTCAGATATGCCTATATCAAATATTAAAGGTATTTTGGATATGTATGATGCTATTGCAATGGGAAAATCAGACTGTATTTTATCATTAATAACATATCTTGAAGTTAAGAGTATATTTTTAAGTAATACATTAGTACTATCAAGAGCATAATGAACTATTTTTTTGTTAATATAGTTTAGATTTTTGGGAAGACTAGGAATGCTCCATCCCCAAAACCATACCTTAGAGTAATTATTATAATATCCTACAACTTCATATTTGGATTTTAATATTTTATTATTATTTTTATCAAATAATATTATTGTGTAGTTTTCTGTATCATTAGTAGCTTGTTCAATTGACATATATTTTGCTTTTCGTTTTATGTTATAATATTTTTCCTTATTTCGATCATAATATTCAAGAGCATTAAGTAATATTGAGTTATTCATTATATTATATTTTTCCTTATTTCGATCATAATATTCAAGAGCATTAAGTAATATTGAGTTATTCATTATATTATATAAATATATAATATAATGGATAGTAGTCCTAATGATATTAATTTTAATTTTGTAAGATTTATAAAATTTTTACAAGATAATAATGTAGTATCTGTTATAATTGCTGCTATTTTAAGTGATAGAATAAATGAAATGACAAATACATTTTTTGATGATATCATACTACCAATTATTAATAGAGATTCAGATGGAGATAATATTAGCGATATTAAAAAATTCGAAGATTATAGTGTATCTGTTTTAGGGGCAAAATTAAATGTAGGAAAGGTTATTTTAGCTATTTTTAAATTTTTAATTGTTGCATATATACTTTTTATAAGTTATAATATAACAAATAAGTATAATAGATTTATATATGGATAAATTTTTCTGTATCTTTCTTTTTAGCCAAAATATCTGTTATAGATACAAGGTGATTATTTTTTTTTTTTGTATCATTTGTAAGTATATTATCTATATATGATATATTATCTATATATGATATATTATCTATAGATGATGTTTTTTTTGATGATGTTTTTTTTGATGATGTTTTTTTTGATGATTTTTTTGATGATTTATTATAGTTATATGTAGAATTATTTGCGCCATAATCACTAATTGATAATACAGTATCTGTATTGAGAGGTTTATTAAGCATTAAATAGTCTATATATGTCATATTATTCATATTATTATACTACTAAAATAGAAGATAATAATTTTTATAATTTATATTAGTTAAAATTTATTGTGAATTTATTTAATGAGTTTAATTGATTATCTTTTTTAATTTTATTCTTTTTTTTATTATTTTTCATGTTGTATTTATATTTTTGCATATGAGTTATATTACAACATATTCCCTTATTATTACAACTAAATCGTATATATTCGGTACTAGTTATATTATCTACAAAATTTCGATAAAGTAACCTATGAAGTGCTACTTTTTTTTTCATAAAATAAAAATTTATATATTTTCCTTTATTTATATTATTGTTTGTAATATAACCATTCCATATTGAGCAAATATCATCATTAAAAATACTTGTATTTATATATTTGCATATACGTTTCAAATCAGAGTAACTAAGTTTCAAATCAGTTGGTATATCATTTAGTTGCTTATTTACTAATTGATTTAACAAAATATTTTTTGATATTGGTGAGTTTATATTAGTCATATTTACTAATAGTTGATAAATAATTTTGATTATATTATTAGATTATACATATATTACTCTTACTTTATCAGGAATATCGTCGGAATCTTCGTATATATACAATATATTTACAGTATTTTTCATATTTTGTTTATTATTATATTTTTCAATTATATTTATTGGGATATTTTTCTTTTGATTATCATATATGATATTATCTACAAATATAAATTTAATAATATCAATATCACTATATATAATAACTGGAATATTGTAAGTATTACTTAATATATAATATTCAATGATACCAGAAGTTATAAGAGATGTCCTAAATAACTCATCAATAAATAATGGAATATTCGTATCTATATAATTTGCAAGAGTATTCTTTATTGTATTATTATTTTTTGGATTATTTAACCAATCAATTATAATACTTCTAAAATAATTAGCCATATCTGTCTGCATATCACTATGATATCCTAAATTCCGTACCTGTATATCATAATACTGGTGTTTACTCCATGTATATGCATTAACAAATGCTCTTAATATAGTCATATTATTATGTATAATTGTTTGCAAATAGTAGTCGCCCATATTTTCTATATAATAATCATCAACATCTGTAGATTGAGATTTTTGTTTTATAATTTTTCTTTTACCTACTATAGGTAAATTATTTCTCCCAAATAATTCTTTTAATAATTTATTTATATTTGTATTTGTTGATTTAACTATATGTTGTCCTTTTTTATATGTAAACTTATTATAATCTACAATATCAGATACATAATGGTAATCTTCTTTTAATATTTCAGCAGCTTTATAACTATCTTCAATAAGTTCTCCACTTATCTTATTAACAAATTTAATAATCATACTTTTTGTAGCAGCGAAATAACAATTATTATGACTCCATTTACAGTGTAAATTAGAATCACATGTATCTTTGTTCATATTATTACATATATCTCTTGTATTGTTAACAGCATATCTATTTGTATCTGGAATATTATTAATGATATGGACAAGTTTGTCATATTTTCCTCCTTTCTGATATTTTTCAAATAATTTTATTAATGAACTATCAGTGAGTCTATATAAGATACGTTTTAGTTTGAACTTTCTCTCTTTTTTATCAGATTTTTTATCTCTTATAATTTTTATAATTTTATTTTTAATATTTACATTATCATTATTAATATATTCACTAAATTCTAATCTGAAAAGTTCATAACTTTCATTCATATATTTTGACCTATTAACATTAACTATTCTATTATCAAGAATAATATTATTATTGCCAGATTCCAAGTATTTATCAATTTTATCATATAATGTTGCTTCTCTAAACAATAATTTATTATTATTAAGCCATGATATACCTATAGATTCTTCTTTTATTGGTATTATATCAAAATTTTTATTATATACAGCGATAGCTGTTATATTATTATTATTACGAGATATATAATAAACACCAACAATAGATAAATCATAAATATTATTAAGTATAGTATTAACTTCATTTAAATTTTTAATAGTGTCTTTTAGCGATAATAATTTTACCTCAAAATTTTTAATAATTTGCAAATTGTATATAGATCCAGATGGAGTCACAGGTAATATTGTAGAATTATTTGTCATTATATATCTACATTTATTACGTATATCAATAATTTGATATTTAGGATTATATTTATCTCCATATTTTTTATTATTATTTAATATTTTGTATAGTTGTTTTGCAGTAATATTATTATCCTTAACATGTTTCAGAAGATCTTGTTTACAATTTTGGATATAATAATCTGATACATATTTAACTATATTATTAGGATTTTCTTCATATTTAAATATATATTGAATATTTATTTGTTTGCTATATTTATCTTTTTTTTCTACAGATACTATTGGATATATATGATTTCCTTCTTTTAATAAAAATACTGTATCATAGTCAGGATTATACACATTGTCTAATTCTTCATTATTTTGACATATAATCGTGAAATCATCACGTACATGTTCTTTTTCCAATGCCATTCTAACGACAATAGATTGTCTATTAAACATTATTATATTTATTCCATTTTTGCTAATAACACCTGGTATAGAAACAAAATGATTAAATAATTCAAAATTCAATATATTACTAAACTTGATATAATCAATAAATTTTTGTCTATCTTTAAACCTATTCCTTATATCTCCATTATTGATAGATGTAAATAATAAATTACTTTTATCATTTTCTAACTTATTAATAAGTGTATTAATAACACCTTTTGCAGTTAACCCATATAATACTCCTATAGCTCCTAGAAAATTATAATTATCTTGATTACTACCATATTTAAAAAAATAATTAGGTGTTGTTGTGATAAGATAATGCTGTTTAATAATATGTTTTTTATCTCTTACTGTATTAAAATAATAATTAAGATATTTAGGTAATCTTCCAAGTCTTCCTTCTTGTATCTTATTTGTATCTTGAAGTATGTATAATTGGTCACCAAATACTTTATTTGTATCTACTTTATCCTTTTTATTAATTTCTTCTTTGCCTATACATTTCATAAAAAAATTTTTTTTATTAGCATTTGATGATGTATAGAAATCTTTTTTATAACAACAAGGCATACATAATCCATGTGGATTTTTACTTCTTGTAAGAAATCCGATGTGCATATATTCTCCGTTTATCTTTGGAGAGCAGGTATAGTATATAATAGAATTTTTATTATCTTTCTTATTTGTTGCCTCTAATCCTACAGCACGTACAGTTATAGTAGATATTTTTCCAGATTTATCTTTTATTTTAACTTGTTTTTCATATAATCCATTTTTACTGTTTAGTTTAAATTTTTGTTCTACTAATTGATCAACAGTGGATACCATTTGTGGTTGACGTATCTTGTCTCCTGTATTTTGACAAGCACGAGACCATTGATTTTGTCCTTTTTCTGGTTTAAAACCTAATCTATCAGAATCAGCTGTAGTCATCTGTTTTATATTTGTAATATCTTTATCATATTGTATAGTAGTATTTACTTTATTTCGTCTTTTTGCAATATCTGTTAACTTTTTAAGTTTATCTTGTAATTTTTGATATTTTTTATTTTTTAAAAGATATACTTCTGAATATAAATATAATAATACATTTAAAAAGTCTACAATACGATCCATTTGATCATGATTTCTTGCTCCAGATATTCTTATTTTATAATTTTCTCTTTTTTTCCCTTGAATATCAATACCTATTCCAGGTGGTTTATATTTTGGAATATTTTCTATTTTTTTTAAAATATTTCGTGATTTTTTAATATTTGGATATTTTCCCTTAACATAAGATATTTCTTCTAAAGCTTTTTCTAAAGTTATATTAAATTGTTTAGATATTTCATCAGCCAATGATTTTTCTGTATAATCATAATTTCTAATAAAATACAATATACGACATTCTATACGGCCCTTATTATAATATTTAGAAATTCTCTTATATCTAAGATATGTACCATATTTACTATATTTTGAGTATGTAACATTTTTAGCGGCTCTTTTTCTAGGAGATATCTGTAAAGCGATATAAGGGAAAAAATATCTGGAAAAATCTGATAAATCATTATGATTTATTGTATAATCTTCAGGTAATTCAAATTTTTGAATGGAATTTATAAATGCAAATTTGAATTCATGATCTTCTGGTATATTAAAGACTGTTTTATTATCATCTGAATTTATCCGTTTTATTAACTTTCTTGCATATATGTATGTATTCATTACATCATTAATATTAGCCATCCTTTCTTCTTTCCAAGAAGTCTTATATTCTAATCTTCCAAGTTCAGATAGTTTAATTTGTGTAATATCTTCTGTATCTTTCAATTTTATCTTAAAACTTAAACCGTATGGAGCCGATTCAAACCACTTAAACATAACATCTGTATTTTTTTTATTTTGACCGAATTTTAAAATTTCTTCTTTGTTATATTTAAATATAATTTCACCATTTGGTGAATGATACTGTATAAATGGATACTCTTCTGTTACATCAAATTCATTAAATATTCTAAACATATCTAATTTGGCAGATTTTTTAGAATATGTATTTTGTAAATTTGTATGAACAACTGATTGTATAATAAATCTTTTCGTAAAAATTTTTTTATAATCTTCTTCTCGCTTTACATTTTCAACAGTATTCATAATTTCATTTTCTAATAGTAGATCATTTTTTATAGTATTATAAATAGTAGTTATTCTACTTTTTTCTACATTTTTATTATTATTTAGATAATTTATGATATATTTTACATTATCACTATTAATTCTTCTAAAATATACTCTAATATACACATCAGTAAGATTATTTACTTCTTCTTCAGATGCAGAATATCCTAAACCTAGCTCATGATAAATATCTAACATATAAATTTCATTGTTCATATAATATCCATCATAATCAAATAATACATAATTATCATTATCTTCCCATTTAATTTTACTACCATATCTCTTAATATTATCTTTTAACATTCTTAAATTACCATGTAATCCCTCATAATATCTAATTTTCCTATTTGGTAATATGTCAATTTTTAATAATTCCGTTTTTTTAATCCATTTTTGTCCTAACATAACTGTATCTAATTTATTTTCGAACATATATTCACTATATAAATATTGTCTTGATGGTGCTATATAGGCCACATCATCAAACTTTGCATTGTTTTTTATTGAACAACATATTTTATTTTTTATTACTTTAATTGTATCATCTTTGTAAATATATTGCGATGTTATATATTTTTTCTCATATACATCCTTTAATAATTCATCTTGCATATTATCATCTTTTGATTGATCAAAATCTAACATATCTTTATCAACCTTTTTTAATATTTTATTATCATCTAGAGCTTTCTGTATTAAATCACTTGTTTTTTTAATATTATCGTCTTTTTCAACATCTTCAAATATCTTTTCAATATTATCTAAATCTATTTCTTCATCTTGTAATAGGATATCACTTTCTAATCCTTCTTCAAATGATACAACACCATCTTTATCAATATCACCTGGTAATAAATCTCCTCCTAATTGATCTCCTCCTAATTGATCTCCTCCTAATTGATCTCCTCCTAATTGATCTCCTCCTAATTGATCTCCTCCTAATTGATTTTTTATTACAGGAGCTCTTCTTAAAGTTCTATAATCATCTGTATCAAATATTTCTAATTGTTGTTCACTTTTACTATATTCTCTGTCAATAATCTCTTCCTTAACAATAGATTCGTAATTATAAAATATTTTTTTATCCATGATAACAAATGATTTAATATGTTTATCATACCATTTTTTACCATATTTTCTAATTATATTATCCTTTACAGAAGGTGTCTTTTCAATTATACTAAAAGTAGAATTTATATGATAACTATTAAAAAAATATCTATACCAACTTTCACCGTAAAATGATGTTAATTTATTTATATCATTTTTATTATTATCTGTAAGTGTATCTACTAAATTTTTATTTTTGAAATTAACTAAAATTTTTTTAATATCTCTTGGAATATTACCTATATAAATATATGTGTGATATTGATACTTTTTATTATTATTTTTATATTTAAAAATAATTTTAATAGGATCATTCATGTTTAAATATATTATATAAGAATATAAAAACATTCAAATTAAATTATTGATTCTGTTATAATAAGTCCACAGTATTCTTTTGGATCTTTATCAAAATCTATCTTATTATACATATTATGACTAATAGCTACATCTGTTATAAATGCAAATATTTTTTTAAAAAGATTAGTATGTCCATATTCAGGACATGCTATGTGTGATATTTCATGTAAAACAACATACATTAATATATTCATATTATGCATATTATTATCATGTTTTGATCTTAAACAAAACACTAACTCTTCTCCTTTATTTACACTATAACTAGTGTAGGAACTATTTCCAGCAGTTTCACTAATAACAACATTATTTGCCCTTTCTGATAATTGATTTATATACTTTTCAAATTCTTTATAATCTGAATTTTTCTTATTATTAAGAATATCAACTATCTTAATTATATTTTTATGTATAGTAGCAAGCATATTAGCAGCTCTTTGTTTATCATTCAGATCTCTAACTAAATAATATTTATTATCTACATCACTCTTAATAAGAATTCGTTTTCCCATAGAAAACTTAAAAAGAATTATTAATGATATAATAAACACTATTACAAGTAATATCTTAAACTTTGCCATAATAATATAATTGCATATAATAATTATTAGGAGTGGATGAATTGCAATGTAGGATATATAGAATTTATTTTCTATAGAGATTATATAATAACTGTATGGGTGGAATTTTATCTATACCAGAAAAACAAAATAACTTAACATCTAATCAGATATTAGATAATATCGAAGGTTTGTTAAATAATAAAATTTCTAATTTTTCTCCAAATACTATCAATACTGCAGATTTTGATAATGTTCAAATTGATATGGATGGAGGATATTCCAGACGTAGGAGATATCTTGATCTCGAAAGTGAAATTAATAAAATAGCACAATATGGTGGCAATCAAGAAGAATTTAAACCTATTAATATGGATGGATTTGATCAACTTAGAGATTATCTAAGAACTCAAGTAAATCAAAATACAAATAGATCCATTTCATCTATTAATACAAATTTAACAGATGGTACTTTCAATAATATAAATATGGATACACCAGTTACTGATCAAGTTGATATAAATGCATTATTACAAAATATAAAAATAAATAATACCCAATTGGGAGGTGTAAAGAATTATTATTCAGATGATAGTTCTGAAAAATCAGATAATTATGATAATTCAGACTATAATAATATGAATGATGATATGAATGATGGTATCAATGATGATATCAATGATGATATCAATGACGATTTTAATGATAATATGAATGATGATTATAGTGAAACTTCATACAAAAAATCAGATATTCAAATATTACCATTTTATAGCGAATCATCATCACAAGACTACTCTTTCCAACAACCATATGTATCAAATAGATTTGATTAAAAGTTTTATTATAAATTAACTGTTAATATATCATCTTTATTATCATCATCTATATTATTATCTGGCCTGTTAAACCAGTATTTAATCGGTCTTATACCTTTTCTCTTATTAGTTTCAGCAATTATGAATCTATTAAATATTTTATACGGGTCTTCAACTAATTTTTCTAAAAATTGTATTGACGGCTTCATTATCTGTTTTTCGATGTAATACAGATAGTCTAATTTTATATTATTCTCTATAACATAATTTGGATGTTCAACTTTATCAGCTTGTAACTTTATTTTTTTCTGTTTTGTCATAATAAATACATAAGGTATTCTATCATTTGATTGTGGTTTATTTCCAGGATCCCTTTGCCCCATCCTATCGGCTAATACAGCATGTACTATACTAGATCTATTTTTATAATTAGATTTTAAAGTTTTTGTTATTATAAAATTTTCTATAGGATAATTTCCTTTTAATATATCTTTTAATACTGTTTTTGTGTACTGTATCGCTTTTTTTGTATTTCTTTCATTTAAAATAGTATCGACTATACCACCAACAACAACTTTAACTATAGGAGCATTATCCCTTCTCTTCAATACTATACCCATAGATTTCTGATAATATTTATTTGGATCAGTCTCATATAAATTTCCAACATATCGCTTTTTAGACAACAATATAAATGGGTAAAATGTCTTTTCATATTCTAAATTATGTGGATGTGGCATTATACAATTAACTAAATCACCACATAATATACCCATTTTAATACCTATAGATAGAATATTTTCATGGTCCAACTTTTTACCAGTTTTTTTATCTTTAAAATTAAAATCAGTAAATACACTATCAGTATCTCCATAAACACATACCGGATCAAATATCATCCCTTCCATAAGCTTTTGAATCTCTTCATAAAATATTTTTATAAAATTATCTCTTGACTCATATATTCTTGTAATACCTTCCATATTAGTATATTTTCCATACTTAAAAACATCCGTATTTAACGGATCCTCCGGAAACATATCAACACCATTACATGAATTTGTATCAAATAATTCGTTAATCCTCTTAAGATATAATTCATAATCAGAATCAACTATCGGATTAACTATAAGAGGAAATACATCCTCTGTAAACTTTTTAGCCGCAAATAACATCTCTCTTCCAGTAGCTGTAGTTGATGCCGCCAAATTTTTATTATAAATTTTTGAAGTTTTAGCACCTGTTTGTCCATATAATGAATTTGCTGTTATCTTATATGCTAATTGTAAACCTTCTAATACATTCCATTTAAATGCATCTTTTGTACTTTTTTGTAATTTTCTAGTATCGGCACGAGCATCCAATAAATCTTCTAAAATTTCAGGTAATATAGCTTTATTTGATTCATGCTTTGCAAATGTGCATACTTTGTCTAAGCCATTATCCAATTGATATATAACATCAATATATCTATATCCTTCAATATTCAAATATTTTTTATCAACAACTTCTGTTTCATGTGAAATACCTCTTTGAATCATTGATCTTGGATATAAACTTGCATAATCCTTAACTACTATAGGAGCAAAATGAACACCTGTTGTTGGAGGTAATACAACAGCACCTTCATATCCATCTCCATCTTTTAATATAGATAGCAAAGGATTCTCTTCACACATATGCTCTGAGATATTTACACTTAAATTTCTAACTTTCAAATAAGAATCTAATCCTCTTATACTAAATCTGATAATTTTAACCTTATCACCTTCATATTCTATAGGTATTTTTGATGTTTGTAATAAATTTGCAAGTTTACATATATCATTAAATTTGTAAATTGCTAATAATACGATACTTTTAAACCGCCTGAGTATATGGTATGCATCTACTATATTTTTATGTATATGTTTAATTCTCTGCAATATCTTGATATCTCTGATTTCATATAACTCTTTCAAATCACTTTTCATATACTTTTTGATAGGGCGTAAATCTAGACTACATATAATACTTTTTAATTGCAAATATTCATTGACCTTTAAACTGTCATAATCTTTACGTATAACAAGTCTGCTTTTTAATGGTACTGTAACTGGATCTGTTATATTAACACATTCCAAAAGACTTTTAATTATCACATCAATGTTTTTTTTCATTAATTGCTTAACTGAAACATATTGTATCAGATCCAAATCCGTTTCTTTATTATATATCCATCTATTATTAATTATATCATCTTCTTCTGGAAGATTCTCTTTTAATAACAAAAAATTTTTAAATTCATTCTCATCCCATTCACAATCAGTGTCTTCTATATTACTTATTTCTTTTCTAATAGCAGTCGGATCTTCCTCTGATGATTGTTGTGCTTGTCTTAATTTTTTTCTTAAATTTAATATATACTTTCTTTTTGATAACTCCTTAATAAGACTATATTGCTCTATAAGAGGTTCTTTGTGTTTCTTTGTCCATTTATATTTTTCACACTTTAATGCAAACCGTTTATATTTTTGTACATCTGGATTTTTGTTTAACCAAGGATATTTTTCCAATATTTCATCAGATGGTATAGATTTTCTATATAATGCTGGTATAAGGTGTTTTCTTTCAGCACATTTTTTGGCAACAAGACTAAATATTTTAATTCCTTGACCACGCAAAAATATATATGACAATGGAACGCTACATACATTTGACATACCTATATTATTTGTAAGTATCTGTAGTTTTTCCATAAGTTTATTACATAATACA
>Ga0070728_10001737_pt1 | contig 30762 bp, 32 predicted proteins | sample tdDd471_FD_66723 | JGI IMG/M metagenome (GOLD analysis project Ga0070728, IMG submission 66723) | Marine sediment microbial communities from the Atlantic coast under amendment with organic carbon and nitrate - tdDd47.1 | ecosystem: Environmental > Aquatic > Marine > Coastal > Sediment | place...
TCTTCCTGGCCTCGGCACGCATGCCTGTTCTGCTGATGCGATAGTGCCTTCCGCTGCCTGATTGCTGCGTCTCTCCGTTTCTCCCCGGGTCCCTGAAAGGACGCCACCATGGCCCTTCATCGCCGCGTCGGACTGAGTCTGCTGATCCTCTACGGCGTCGGCGTCATGGTCGGCGCCGGAATCTATGTGCTCGTGGGCAAGGTTGCGGGTGTCGCGGGCGCGCTGACACCCCTTTCGTTCGTTGTCGCGGGCGTGGCGGCGGCGCTCTCGGCGCTTTCGTTTGCCGAGCTGTCGGCCCGGATTCCGGAAAGCGCGGGAGAGGCCGCCTATGTCCGGACCGCTTTCGGTATCGGGTGGCTCGGCGATTGTGTGGGTGTGGCGGTTGCCTGTGTCGGCGTGATCTCGGCGGCAGCGATCCTGAAGGGTGGCGTTGGCTATCTCGCCGCGCTTGTCGACATGCCGAGGTTCTGGCTCGAGATCCTTGTCGGCCTTCTGCTCGGGTTCATCGCCCTTGTCGGTGTGCTGGAGTCCCTGGTGTTCGCCGCGATCCTCACCATCGTCGAGATTGTCGGCCTGCTGCTGATCGTCGGGGCCGGTTTCAATGCCGAGCCGGTGACGACCTTCGCGGAGATGGCGGACTTCGGCTCCCTGCTGCACGGTGGAGGCCCGATGCTGCTCGCCGCGGCGCTGCTGGCCTTCTTCGCCTTCATCGGGTTCGAGGACATGGTCAACCTGGCGGAGGAAACCATCGATCCCGTCTGGACGATGCCGCGCGGCATCGTCGGTGCCATTATGATCACGACCCTGCTCTACGTGCTTGTCGCGGTCGCTGCGATCCGGGCCGTCGACATACAGCAGCTGGTGCAGAGCGAGCGCCCGCTGGCCCTGGTGTTCGAGACGGGAACAGGCTGGTCACCGGACACGATCATCGTGATCGCGATCTTCGCCACACTGAACGGCGTTCTTGCCCAGATCGTCATGGCCGCCCGCGTGCTCTACGGCCTTGGTCGCCGGAACCGTCTGTTCGCCTGGGCTCATATCGCCCACGACCGGCTGGGGACACCTGTCGCGGCGACGGTCGCTGTGACCCTGATCATCGTCACCCTGGCATTGAGCGCCCCCATCGAGAAACTGGCTCAGGTAACGACCTACATCCTGCTGTGCATCTTCGTTTTCGTGAACCTGGCCCTGCTGGCGCTGAAGCGGCGGGTGCCGACCCCCGCGGGCGCGCCTGATGTCCACTGGACCGTGCCGGTGATCGCCATCGGGTTCTCTCTGGTCCTGCTGTTCGCGTGATCACCTGCCACGTGATCCTGACGGAAAGTGGTGTTCTGCAGGATGGTTTCGTTCGATAAGGTATCCGAACCGGCAGCAACGCATCTTTGGCAAGGGGTCACGATGGCGGCCAGCGAACCGACCGACGAACCGGCAGTTTCATCAAGGTCTTCGGCGCAGTCGCCGCAGTTCCGGATCGGGTTTCTGGTGCATGACGTCTCCCGCATGCGGCGGACGCTGTTCGATCAGGAAATGAAGCCGCTCGGCATCACCCGTTCCCAGTGGTGGGTGCTGGCCCAGCTGTCGCGCAGCCTCGGCACCGAGGGGGCGGAGGCCGGGATGCCCCAGACGAAGCTGGCGCGCATCCTGGACATGGGCAAGGCACCGATGACCGGACTGATCGACCGGCTGGAGGCCAGCGGCTTTGTCGAACGCCGCCCCGACAGCCGTGACCGCCGGTCAAAGCGGATCGTCATCACGGCACGGGGCCAGGGCGTGCTGGACCAGATGGCGACGGTCGGTCACCGGCTGAACCACACGGTCCTGGATGGATTGTCCGCTGAGGACATCGCCACCGCCGAGCGGGTGCTGGGCCGGATGAAGGACAATATCCGGGGCATTCTCGACGGCGGCGACTGACGATCCTGTCGCGCAACCCGATCAGGGGTCCAGTTCGATACCGATATCGATGCCGGCATTGGGCCGGGACTTCGCGATCGCGTCCCGCATGCTGTCATTGATGGTGGTCGGGTCCAGCGATGCAGGCGCGGTCGCACCATGCTGCCAGCTTTCCGCCACCGTGAAGCCGTAGCCCCAGGCTTCGAACACCCGCCCGCTGACGCCTGCCGATTGCGTGCTGGCCAGCCAGGTGACAAGCGACGAAACCCATTCCGGGCGCCGATTCTCAAGCTGCTCCTCGGTCCATTCGCGCAGTCCTTCCGTCATGCGCGTGGTGGCACGCGGAGCGATGGCATTGACGGTGACGCCATAGCGCTGCAGCTCCCGCGCGGCGACGATGGAGAAGGTCGCGATACCCGCCTTGGCAGCGGCGTAGTTGGTCTGGCCGATGTTGCAGTAGAGCCCGGAGTGGGAGGTGGTGTTGATGATTCGCGCCTCCGGGCTGCCACCCTGCTTGCTGATCATGCGCCAGTGGTTGGCGGCGTGATGGCTGACGGCGAAGGTCGACTTCATGTGGACGCGCACGACCGAGTCCCACTCGTCCTCCGTCATGTTCACCATCATGCGGTCCCGCAGGATGCCGGCATTGTTGATGATGACATTGACGTCGCCGAAGGTATCGATGGCCTTGCGCACCACGCCCTCGGCACCGTCCCAGGTGGCAACATCGCTGTGGTCGGCCACGGCCTCGCCACCCGCCGCGCGGATGTCCGCCACCACCTCATCCGCCGGTGAGGCATCCTCGCCGATGCCGCTCGCGGCGGAGCCGAGGTCGTTGACGACCACCTTTGCGCCATGTTCAGCCAGCATCAGCGCATGGCTGCGCCCCAGCCCCCGGCCCGCGCCCGTGACAATCGCCACGCGTCCTTCACATAGCTTCATGGATCTCTCTCCCCTTTTGGTGTGCCGACTCGCCGTGACACTACATGATCTAGATTATAGTATGCCAGGAGACCATATTCACGTGTCGGCTGCGCAGGGTGCAAGGCTCCGACCGTCTGGGGGAGGGAAACCATGAGTGAACTGAAGGATCTGATTGCTTTCCTGGAGCAACAGCCGCCAGCCCATACTGTCTCGCTGGCAAAGCGCCGGGCGCTCTACGACCGCGCCGAGAAGGCCTTTGCGCTGCCCGATGGTGTCGCCGTCAGTGACTGGTCCTGCGGGGAACTGGCGGGCGAGTTGCTTCAGGTGTCGGGTGCGGCTGCGGACCGGATGATCGTCTATCTGCACGGTGGTGGTTACGGCATCGGCTCCCCACGCTCCCACCGCCACCTTGCTGCCGCGATCGGTGTTGCCGCCCGTTCGGACGTGCTGGTGCCGGACTATCGCCTGGCCCCTGAGCATCCCTACCCGGCGGCGCTGCAGGATGCATGTGCTGCTGTCGAACAGGTGAGGCTCGAACGGCCTGACGCGCAGATATGTGTCATGGGGGACTCCGCGGGCGGTGGCCTGACGGTCGCGGCGCTGACGGCCCTGCGCGACCGGGGCGGTATGCCACCTGTCGCCGGTGTCTGTCTGTCGCCCTGGGTGGATCTGGACGTCGCGGCAGACTCCGATGTCGCGAGGGCCGCCGCCAATGATCCGCTGGTCGATTTCAAGGATATTGCCGGTTACGCCGACGCCTACCTGGGCGGTGCGGCGCTGGACGATCCGGGCGCGTCACCCATTCATGCGGACCTTTCCGGTTTGCCGCCGCTGCTGGTTCAGGCCAGCAATGCGGAGGCCTTGCGTTTCGATTCCCTGCGGCTGGCGGAGCGGGCGCGGGCAGGGGGTGCTGATGTCACCCTGCAGATGACGGACGGCGTGCCGCATGTCTGGCACTGGTTCTGGCCGCGGCTGGAGATCGCGCGACAGTCGATCGGGCAGATCGGGACATGGCTGGAACCACATTGGCAGGGCGCAGGCAGATGACAACGACCCGACACATTCTCGGCGACCCGGCATGGTCGAAGGGTGCCGCGCTGGTCGTGGGCGGCAGTGGTGGCATCGGGCGCGCGATATGCGCCCTGCTGGCGGAGGCCGGTTCGGATGTCGCGCTGACCTATCGCGGCAATGCGGCGGCAGCCGAAGCGGCGGCGGAAGATGTCCGCGCCGCCGGACAGCAGGCTGAAGTGGCACAGCTGGATCTGCAGGATCCGGACGCAGTGAAACAGGTCGTCGGGCAGATGGCGGAGCGGTTCGGCGGGCTTCACTCCGTTGTCTATGCCTCCGGCCCCGTTGTCCACATGACCCCGATCCACCGGCTGACCCCGGAACAGTGGGGCAATGTGATCGACACGGACGTGAAGGGGTTCTTCAACCTGGTCTGGGCGACCCTGCCCCTGTTCCGCGAACAGCGCCGCGGTGCCTATGCCGCCGTGATCACGACAGCGGTGGAACGGGTGCCGCCGCTGGACATCATGTCCGCTTCACCCAAGGCCTCCATCGAGATGCTGGTGAAGGGTATCGCGATCGAGGAGGGCAAGAACGGCATTCGCGCCAATTGCATCGGACCCGGCTGGATCGACGCTGGTCTGGGCAGGGAGGTGCTGCGCAATGAACTGCGCCCCGAGCAGGTGGAACGGGTGACGGAGATGATCCCGCTGCGCCGGGTGGGGGAGGCGCGCGAAGTCGCCGATGCCGTACTGTTCCTGCTCTCGGCCCGCGCCCGCTACGTCACGGGCCAGACACTCTCCGTCGACGGCGGCGGGCAGCTTTGATCGGATGCCAGGCCTCTATGCGACCCGATATCTTGCCAGCACTTCCGGGTCGGGTTCGAAGCCGATGCCGGGGCGGTCAGGCACGGTGATGCTGCCATCGACCGGCTTCGGGATGGTCGGGTCGATGAAGGCTTCGGGCTGGATCCAGAAGAATTCGAACAGTTCCGCGTTCGGTTTCGCCGCCATGACCTGCACGGTGGCCCAGTAGCCCGGCCCGAAATAGGGCGAATGCGGCATCACGCGCTTGCCTGCTGCTGCGGCTGCATCGCAGATCGCCGCGGCCTCCGAAACACCACCGACCTTGGTGACCGACGGCTGCACGAAGTCGATCTTCGGGATGGTGCGGCGGAACTCGGTCAGGGTGCAGGCGTTTTCCCCACTGGCGATGGAGACGCCGTACTGATCCTGCAATGCGCCCAGGGTCTCCGCGTCGTCAGGCGGGAACACCGGCTCCTCGACCCAGTAGAGGCCGAGGCGCTGCATTTCCGGCATCAGCCGGTGCGCTTCCTCCAGCGACCAGTTGCAGTTCACGTCGGTGGTGACACGAACCCCTTCACCTGCCGCCGCGACACCGGCCTCGATGCAGTCCAGCGCGATCTCGTGCAGTTTCACCGTCCGGTATCCCCGCGCGACCACATCCGCCGTGAATTCGGCGACCTGTTCGGGATTGCCGTAGCGCACCAGGCTGGCATAGGCCGGGATCGACGGGCGCGGGCTGTCCGAAAGCAGGCGGGCCAGCGACACTCCCTGCTGCTTCGCTGCAATGTCCCACAGCGCGGTATCGACGGCGGAGATGGCGAAGATGGTGATGCCATAGCGGCCATGCAGGTGCAGCCGCTTCTGCAGCAGGTGATTGAAGGCCGGAATGTCATCGATCTCCGCGCCCACGACATGCGGCAGCACCATGTCCTGCAGCGCGGCGATGGTGGCCCCGACACAATGGTAGGCGAAACCGTCGCCCCAGCCGACGACGCCATCCTCCGTCGTCAGTTTCAGCAGGGCGACATCCAGATGCGTCCACTGCTGCGGCATCAGGCCGACCCCGGAACTGCCATCAGTGAAGGGGATCGACAGGCGGATGATCTCGGCGGAACGGATCTTCATGGTGGGCCTCCTGTGTTTCAGTCCGTCGGAAGCGGGAAGCGGTCGAGGTACTGCTGGTACTCCGGCTCCACGTCGATCTCCAGACTGGCGAGCATGCGGACCACGCCATTGTAGAACGCGATGGCCAGGAACAGCTCGATGATCATGTCCTCGGCGAAGTGCTGTTTCAACGCGTCGAAGGTCCGGGCACTGGCACCGCTGTCCAGCGTCATCTCCCGCGCCGCGCGCAGGATCAGCCGGGCCAGGGGGTCCAGCGCGGTTTCCTCGCCATTGGTTTCCGCGATCATGGCGGCAATGTCCGCGTCACTGACGCCGAAGTCAGCACCGATCTTGATGTGGTGGGAGAATTCGTAGGGCGAGCGGGCGAGGTATCCGACCTGCAGGATCGCCAGTTCCCGCAGCCGCCCGTCCAGATCACTGCCGAAGCGAATGTGGCGGCCCAGATGGCTGAAGGCCCGCGCCGCCTTCGGATTGTGGGCCAGCGCCCTGAACAGGTTGATATCGCGATCCAGCAGCGGCTTGTCCGCCTCCGCCAGGTCGTCCTTCGTCAGGTATTTCACGCGCGCCATGTCCGACTTCCTCCCCCTTGAATGTCCTGTTGTTCAGCCTGCGGAATCGCGCTCCGGTCCCTTCAGGGTGACTCCGCCATCCACCACCAGCGTCTGGCCGGTGACGTAGCGTGCCTGCGACGAGATCAGGAAACGGATCGCCATCCCAACGTCCCAGCCGGTGCCTTCCATGCCCAGCAGGGAGGCCTTGCGGCGCTGCTCCCGCGCCGCATCGCTCATGCCCCGCGCATAGACCATCGGCGTGTAGACCGGACCCGGAGCGACGCAATTGACCCGGATGCCCTCCGGCCCGTGGTCCACCGCCATCGCACGGGTTAGCGCGATCACTGCCCCCTTGGATGTGGTGTAGGCGGTCAGGCCGCGCGGGCGCAGGGCGGAAATGGAGGAGACATTGACGATCGCACCCCCGTCACCGCTCTCGAGCATGGCCGGAATGGCGAAGCGGGAGGTCAGATACATGGTCTCCACATTGATCTGCATCACCCGCTGCCACTCTGTCTGGCTCATGGCGACGACACTGCCGCGACTGCCGATGCCGACATTGTTGACCAGCCCGTCCAGACGTCCGAAAGCTGCCAGCGTCTGCGCCACCATGTCCCGGCAGTCGTCCTCGCCTGTCGCATCGCCTTCGATGGCTGCTGCCGAGCCGCCCGCGTCGCGGATCATCCGTGCCGTTGCCTCAGCCAGCTCCGCCTGGCGGTCGACCACCATCACGTCCGCCCCGGCGCGGGCGAGCAGCATTGCCGCCGCGCGCCCGTTGCCAATGCCGTCACCGGCGGCACCACCGCCGACAACCAGCACGGCCTTGCCGTCCAGGCCGAAGGATTCCGTGGCTGATTCCGTAGCGGACATCAGTCATTCCCCCCGTCGAAGCCGTCTGTGAAACGAATGTCGCCCCGCTCCAGACCCCGGGCGACAATATCAAAGCCGCCGGAACGGATCATCCATTCCAGGCGGTGGTCACGATAGTGGCGACGGAACCCGCCGCCTTCCACCGCGCGGTAGGCCTTGCCGATACTGGCGATGGAGGCTTCGGCCTCCGCTGCCGTGGTTGCGACCGCCGGAACCGCATTGACCCGCTCCAGCCATGTCGCCAGTACACCGCCTGCCTCCGGTGCAAGACCGAACCCGCGGGAGGCATTGAGGAAGGGCACCACAGCCAGGTCGGCGCGTCCGAACCGCGCGCCGGTCATCCATTCCGCATCGCCGAGCTGCGACTCCAGCCAGGCGAAGAAGCCGCCCAACTGTGCCTCGGCCCGGTCCCGCAGCGCATCGGCCTGCGCCCCCTCCGCACGCCGGAAATACCTGACCTCCCCCAGACCCCAGTTCACGGCTTCCAGATGCGTATCCATCACATCCTCGATCATGCGGACGCGCGCCCGCTCCGCCGGGGCTTCCGGCATCAGGGACGGGTCCGGCCACTTCTCGTCGAGGTACTCCAGCATGATCGTGGAATCGAAAATGCGGCAGTCCCCGTCCACCAGCAGCGGCACTTCCCGCCGTGGATTGCCTTGCGCGAAATCCGCTGCTGCCGCGCCGGACCCCAGCCCCTCCGGCCGAACCAGGTCGAACGGAATGTCCTTGTGGCGCAGGGCGATCTTCACCTTCTGCGCATAGGGCGAAAGGGGGTGTTCGTAGAGCTGGATCATCCCGTTCTCCTGTCCACGGGTTTCGGGGACATGGTCAGTAACAGGTTGGCCAGGTCGCCAGCGGCTTGAACGACCCGCGCGGGGGAATGTCGATATGCATGCGGCTGACATGGTGCGCCAGCCAGGCGCGGGTGTCGGCGGGGTTGATGATCTCGTCCACCTGCATGGCACCGGCGGCGGCGTTCGGACCCGTGTCGCGGGCGACTTCGGCCATCAGGCGCGCATGTTCCGCACCCCGGGCCTCCGGGGCCAGCTTCGCCAGCTTGTCGGCATAGACCACGTTCACGCCGACAGCCGGGTCCATGAAACTGATCTCCGCAGACGGCCAGGCGGCGACGGCGCGTCCGCCCATGCTGCTGCCCGACAGGGAGAAATAGGCCAGTCCAAAGGCCTTGCGCATCACCACGGTCAGACGCGGCACCTCCACCAGCGCCAGTGCCTCCGCGAAGCGGATCGCCTTGGCCAGCAGGTTGTCATGCTCCACCTGCCGCCCGACCATGAAGCCGGGCGTGTCCTGCATGAAGATCAGCGGGATGTTGTTGGCGTCGCAGAGGCTGAGGAAGGCCGTGGCCTTGTCACAGGCATCGGGTGACAGTGCCCCGGCATAGATCACCGGCTGGGACGCGACGAAGCCCACCGACCGGCCCGCCACACGCCCGAAGGCGGTGATCAGGCTACGACCGAAATTGGGTTTCATCTCGAAGATGCTGCCGTCGTCGGTCATGCGGCGCAGCACCCGGCGCATGTCATAGGCCCGCGTGCGCTTCATCGGCACCAGATCGCTGATCTTCTCGTCGGGACCGATGTTGGTGTCATAGGCGGTGCGCGGCGGTTCCTCCCAGCAGTTCTGCGGCAGATAGCCGAGCAGGGTCCGCACCTGTTCAATCGCATCATCCTCGTCCTTCGCCACGCGGTCGATCTGGCCGGTGATGCGGTCATGCACCGAGGTGCCGCCCAGTTCCTCGAAGCCGATCTTCTCCCCCGTCGCGATCTCGATGACGCGGGGGCTGGTGACGGCCAGGCAGGTGCCTTCCACCTGGATGACCACGTCGGAGAAGGCCGACTGGAAGGACGAGCCGCCGAAGCTCTCGCCGCAGATGACGGAGATCATGGGGGAGCGTCTGCGGCGGCGCGCATTGGCGATGTCGGGCGGGACCTTCACGAATCCCTCCGACCCCAGCGTGTCCGGAATGCGGGCGCCGCCGGTCTCGCCGAAGTAGACACAGGGCGTGCCGTCGGCCCAGGCGGTCTCGAAGATCCGGTGCAGCTTGCGGCTGCCGATGACGGAACTGGAGCCGCGCTTCACCGTGATGTCGTCGCCGGCCACGGCCATGGCGCGCCCGGCGACCGTGCCGAAACCGCCGATCTTGCCGTCGCCCGGCGTATTGCCCCGGTCCTCGACCCGGTCCGAGACGGCAAAGGTGCCGACCTCGTTGAAGCTGTTCGGATCCACCAGCTTCGCGATTCGCTCCCGGATCGTGTAGCGCCCCTTTTCGTGGATGCGGTCGATCTTGTCCTGTCCACCCATCTCGGTGTGGATGGTCTCGCGACGCGCGTCGAGCGCGGCACCGAGTTCATTCAGGGTCTCTGCTTGCTGTTCCATTGTCCCTCCCCGGACGCTGGTTGCGACATTGCCAATGGTGGCAGCCGGCCGGACTGGCAGGTTGCCTGTATTGTCAGAATAGGCTGGCCTGCCTTTACGACACGATACGGCAGGACAGGTCTTGCGCTGGTTCAGGCCTTGCGCAGGGTCAGAACCCAGCCTTCGACGCCCGTGCCCGGAATATGCTCCCCCTTCTCCCGGGACCTGATGGACAGGCGGCCCTCCGCCGCCAGCGTGTCCAGCTTCCGTGTCAGGCTGCCTTCGTCATAGTACTTCTCGTTCAGGCCGATGATCAGCGGTGATCCCGGGCGCAGCACGCGCAGGATATCGTCCATCGCATCGGCCTTCACGTGCCCGAAGGAAAAGACGCCAACCGCTGTTGCGGCACCGAAGCTTTCGTCGGGGACGGGCATCGGCGGCGCATTCAGATCGGTCTCGAACAGGCGCGAATAGACCCCTGTCGCCATCGCCCGCAGCATCATGCCCGGCGACAGGTCACAGCCCGCCAGCACACAGAAACCGGCGTCCCGCAGCGCCAGCCCCGACAGGCCGGTGCCACAGCCGATGTCCAGGACCGGCACGTCGCGATTGCTCTCGACCGCCGCCAGCGCCCCGGCGCAGCGGCGGGGCTGGGCGTAGGCGTTCTCCTCCAGCAACTCGGTGTCATAGACCTCCGACCAGGCGTCGTAGAGTGCCCGGGTCTCCTCCGTGCTGGTCTCGGCATAGGCGTCGCCGAGAAAGCGCCTGTCACTCATAGGCCGCCTCCTGCACCTGCGGGTTTCTGCGCAATGACCTCAATAGGTGACGACGGTGCGGATCGATTCACCTGCATGCATCAGGTCGAAGCCCTTGTTGATCTGCTCGAACGGCAGCACGTGGGTGATCAGGTCGTCGATGTTGATCCTGCCGTCCATGTACCAGTCGACGATACGCGGCACATCGGTGCGGCCCTTGGCGCCGCCGAAGGCCGTGCCGCGCCAGACCCGGCCGGTGACAAGCTGGAACGGACGGGTGGCGATCTCCTGACCGGCACCGGCGACACCGATGATGATGCTCTCGCCCCAGCCCTTGTGGCAGCACTCCAGTGCCTGCCGCATGACATTGACGTTGCCGATGCATTCGAAGGAATAGTCGACGCCGCCGTCGGTCAGATCGACAATGGCCTCCACCACCTTGTCGTTGCCGACCTCGTTGGGGTTGATGAAGTCGGTCATGCCGAACTTCTTCGCCAGTTCGATGCGGTCATTGTTCAGATCGACGCCGATGATCCGGTCACAGCCGACCATGCGCAGGCCCTGCAGCACGTTCAGTCCGATCCCGCCGAGACCGAAGACGGCGGCGGTGGACCCGACCTCCACCTTGGCGGTGTTCATGACCGCGCCCAGGCCGGTGGTGACGCCACAACCGATGTAGCAGACCTTCTCGAACGGTGCGTCCTGACGGATCTTCGCCACCGCGATTTCCGGCAGCACCGTGTAGTTGGCGAAGGTGGATGTGCCCATGTAGTGGAACACCGGCGATCCGTTGCGGCTGAAGCGGCTGGTGCCATCGGGCATCAGGCCCTGGCCCTGGGTGGCGCGCACGGCCTGGCAGAGGTTGGTCTTGCCGGAGAGGCAGAACTTGCACTGGCGGCATTCGGGTGTGTAGAGCGGGATGACGTGGTCGCCGGGCTTCACCGAGGTGACGCCGGGGCCGACCTCCACCACCACGCCCGCGCCCTCATGCCCCAGGATGGCGGGGAAGATGCCTTCCGGGTCCGCGCCCGACAGGGTGAACTCGTCGGTGTGGCAGATGCCGGTCGCCTTGACCTCCACCATCACCTCACCGGCCTTCGGTCCTTCAAGCTGAACCGTGGTGACTTCCAGCGGCTTGCCTGCTTCCACGGCCAGTGCTGCCCGAACATCCATCTCGTCGTCCCCCAGATCGCAAAGCGTCAGTTGTCATCTGGCGGGATGCTAGAACAGATTGGGTGGTGATGGAAATGCCCGCGGGCGACGCGGATCAGTTCAGCAGAGGCGCGAAGCCCTGGCGCGGACTGCCCACCACGCGCAGCCCGTCCCGCGCGACTTCCAGCACCGGCAGCAGCCGTTCGCTCTGGCCATCCGCACGCAGGCGGAACGTGCCGTAATAGGCGGCGAAGCCCTGGTCATCCAGCAGGGCCGAGTCGCTGAAGACCGGCTGTCCCGCAGGCTGGTCCCGGACCAGGGTGGCGGCCAGGGCAATGGCGTCATAGCCCAGCATGGCAATCCGGTCCGGCTCAGTGCCGAAACTGGCCTGAAACCGCTGCGCGAAACTGTCGTAGAAGGTCGGATCGGGTCCGGGGAACCAGCCGCCGATCAGGGTCGGTTCCGACTGCAGGTCACTGGCAAACCAGCCGCCGAGACCGAGGTATCTGACCACCACAGGGTCCACGTCATAGAACGCCAGCAGGGGTGCGATCGTGGGCAGGCGGCTGGCGGGCTCGGCCAGCAGGACCGCATCGAACGGTGGATCGCCGAGGGTATCCAGTACCTCCAGACGCTCCAGCGCCGCCTTCGAGATGTCATCGCCGTTGCGTTCCAGCCGGGCACGCTCCTCCTCCAGCGCCAGCTTGCGCAGGTCATAGTCAGCGAACTCCCGTGCGTACTGCAGCAGCAATTCATCATCCGCCTCCGCGCCGGCCGGGTAATAGGTCACGCGAACCAGTTCGCCGAGCGACTGTTCCATGGTTTCGGCCAGGGCCTGATGCACCCGCCGACCATAGACCGAATCCGGCAGAAAGGCCGCGATTCTGCTGTGGCCACGGGCCAGCGCGAAACCGATGATGGAGCGGACCTCGTTTGTCGGCGTCACGCCCAGGATATGGGCACCACGGCCCGCGACGGAGCTGTCGTTGGAGAAGGCCAGCACCGGCACACCCGCCGGTTCGGCCACGGCATTGACTACCTGCACGTGATTGCCGAACAGGGGGCCGACAATGACTTCCGCGCCTTCCGCCAGGGCCAGGCGGGCGGCCTGTTCGGCCCCTTCGGGCGTGCCCTGCGTATCCTTCGGGATCAGGTTGAGGCGCGGTTGCTGCTGGTCGAACATGGCCAGCATCGCCGCGTCGAGCAGGCGCTGCCCCACCACAGCCGCGCGCCCTGTCAGCGGCACCAGGATGGCAACCCTGACAGGCCTCTGGCCGTCCAGTTCGGGACGGTTGAGCAATATCTGCTGCATCCTGAAACCATCGGCGGAGCGGGTCTCGATGGAGCCGAAGGTTCCGGCCAGGCCACCGGGTATCACCGGCTCGGCGGGTTCCGGTGGTGCGGCGGGTGCGGTTCTGGCCGGCGCGGCCTTCGCGACCGGTGGGGGTGCGGCGACCGGTTTCTCCGCTGCCGGGTTGCTGCAAGCTGCCAGCCCGATCAGCAGCAGCCCTGAAACACCTGCAAGGAAACGGCTTCTGCGGCGGTCGGACATATCTGCAATCCTTGCGGAATCGGCGTAATCTGCGGCCATGGTCAGATCCTCTTCACATGCCCGGCCGGGACCGCGCGCCCTGGCGCCGGGACTTTACGTCGTGGCCACCCCGATCGGCAATCTCGACGATCTGAGCCCGCGGGCACGTCACGTCCTGTCGTCTGCGGACCGGGTCCTGGCGGAGGACACGCGGGTCGCGCGACGCCTGCTGCAGAGCTTCGGGGCCACCGCAACGCTGGATATCTACAACGATCACAATGGGGCGAAAGTGAGGCCCGCCCTGCTGGAAGCGCTGTCCGGCGGGGCCGCCATTGCCCTGACCAGCGACGCGGGGACGCCGCTGATCTCCGACCCCGGCTACAAGCTGGTGGATGAGGCCCGCGCGGCCGGAATCGCGGTACATGCCGTGCCGGGGCCGTCGGCGGTGATCACCGCCCTGTCGGTGGCGGGGCTGCCCAGCGACCGGTTCCTGTTCGGCGGTTTCCTGCCGCCGAAATCGGCGGCGCGCCGGAAGGTGCTGCAGGAACTGGGCGCCGTGCAGGCAACGCTTGTCTTCTACGAGACCGCGAACCGGCTGCAGGCGGTGCTGGGGGACATGGCCGGGGTGCTGGGGGCCAGGCAGGTCGCCGTCGCCCGCGAACTGACCAAGATGTTCGAGGAGGTACGGCGCGGCAGCATCCCCGAGTTGATCGCGCACTACGAGGTCGCCGGTCAGCCGAAGGGGGAGATTGTCCTGATCGTCGGCCCGCCCGACGATGGTGCGGATGTGGCGGCGGTGGATATCGATGCCCTGCTGCGCGACCACCTGTCCCGCCTGCGGACCCGAGATGCCGTCGATGCCGTCGTCGCCGAGACCGGTCTGCCGCGCCGGGAGGTCTATCGCCGCGCCGTCGAACTGACTCCGAAGAAGGGTGACTGAGGTGGCGCGCCAGGCAGGCAGTCGCCGGAAGCGACAGCGTGCCTTTCTGGCCGGGCGCGGGGCGGAGACGCTGGCTGTCTGGATGCTGCGACTGAAGGGCTATCGCATTGTCGGGCGCAACCTGCGGACGCCTGTGGGAGAGGTCGATATCGTCGCCCGCCGTGGCAAGGTTGTGGCATTTGTCGAGGTGAAACACCGCCCGGACATGAATGCCGCGCGCCGGGCCGTCAGCCGGACCCAGCAGCAGAGAATCCTGCGCGCGGCCGAGTATCTGCGGGCTTCCGGCCAACTGGGTGCGGATGTGCAGGGGTATCGTTTCGACCTGATTGCGGTCCTGCCACGCCGGTTGCCGGTGCATCTGCCGGATATGTGGCGGCCTTGAAATCGCCCGCTTTCGCTACCCAGATGCCGTATCATCGGTTGCATGATTCGCTGATCGGGCCATGGCAGCCCGCTCGCATGGACAGGAGACGGCCCAATGTCAGTTCTTTCAACAGGATCCCGGGGATCGCGTGTTCTTGCGGTGGTGGCGCTTTGCAGCGCTGCGGGCCTGCTCGGTGGCTGCGCGGGGGCAATCTTCGGCGCGGGTGCCACGGCTGGTGTCAGCCTGGCGCAGGAGCGCTCCATCGGAGATGCCATCGACGATGCCACGATTTCCACGGCCCTCAGCACCAGCCTGCTGGAGGACAGTTTCCAACTGTTCCGCGATGTCGATCACGAGGTGGTGGAAGGCCGTGTCCTGCTGACCGGCAAGGTGGAGAAGAACGAGAGCCGTCTGCGGGCCGAGGCGCTGGCCTGGAAGATCAAGGGTGTGAAGGAAGTCGCCAATGCCATCCAGGTGACGACGGAGGGTGGGTTCCAGAACTTTGCCCGTGACGTGCGGATCTCGACCGAATTGCGCGGCAAGATCATCGGTGACCCGGACGTCAACGGCATCAACTACTCGCTGGAGACCGTCAACGGCACGATCTACCTGATCGGCATCGCGCAGGATGAAGCCGAACTGAACCGCGTGATCCGGCATGCCCGCAACATCGAGGGGGTCCGGAAGGTGGAGAGCTATGTTCGCCTGAAGAGCGATCCTTCACGCGGCAGCTGATCCGGCATGGCGGAGAGTGACTGGCAGTCAGTACTGCTTCGGGCCGGTGGCCTGGCGGACAATGACCTGGATGTGGCGGCGGTGGCCCTGGCGCTTTCCATGGCGGACCATCCCGAACGTGACCCCGCACCCTATCGTCGGCATCTGGCCGAACTGGCCTCTGCCCCGCCCGCCGCTGCACCAGCCGCGACCTGGCTTGCGGAGCGATTGGTCGGCCAGTTCGACTATCGCGGCGACGGCCAGACCTACGATGACATGCGCAACGCCGACATGATGGCGGTGATCAACCGTCGTCGCGGTCTGCCCGTGGCGCTGGGGATCCTCTACATCCATGTTGCCCGTGCGCAGGGCTGGTCGCTGTCGGGACTCAATTTCCCCGGTCATTTCCTGCTGCGCCTGGCATTGCCGGAGGGGCTGGTGATCATCGACCCCTTCAACAGCGGACGTACCCGCAACATGGATGACCTGCAGGTCCTGCTGAACCGGATTGCGGGGCGGGAGGTGGCGCTGCAGCCGGAGCACATGGCACCGGTGCCGCTGCGCCATGTCCTGATGCGACTGCAGAACAACATCCGCATCCGCGCGGAACAGGCCGGCGACCTGCAACGCGCTGCGGAGATCCTGCATCGCATCTCCCTGTTCGCACCGCGAGAGCCGGCTGTCTGGCTCGACCGGGCCGATCTGGCGGCGAAATCAGGAAACCTGATGGCGGCGCAGGAGATTCTGGATGATGGCCTGGCCCATCTTGAGGGCATGGCTGCTGTGCAACTGCTGGAAAAGGCACGGGAAAAGCTGACACGACGGCTGAACTGAGCCACAATGATTTCTTTCCTGGGGAGGAACCAAGCATGAGCTGGAATAACGTCGAGATCGAGCGTCGCGGGACGGTGGCCATTGTCACCATGGACCGCCACGAGAAGCTGAATGCCTTCAACCCGACCCTGATGCGGGAAATGACCGAAGTGGGGCTGTCGTTTCACGACGACCGCGAGATCCACGCCGTGGTGCTGCGGGGCAACGACAATTACTTCTCCTCCGGTGCGGACCTGACCGATGCCGACATGTGGCGGACCGAAGGTCTGAGCGAACTGGACATCCGTGACCGCTTTCGCATGGGCGGACGCCTGTGCGAGGCCTGGGAGAAGATGCCCCAGATCACCGTCGCGGCGATGGAGAAGATGGCAGTCGGTGCGGGCTTCGCGCTGCCGCTGGCGCTGGACTGGCGGGTGCTCGGTCGCTCCGCCTATCTGTATGTGCCGGAGATCAAGATCGGCCTGAACCTGCAGTGGGGTGCGCAACCGCGCCTGACACGGCTGGTCGGACCGGCGCGGGCCAAGCGCATCATCATCCTCTGCGAGAAGATGGGGGCGGCGCAGGCGCTGGACTGGGGCCTGGTCGACGAAGTCGCCGACGACGGCAAGACCGCCGAACGGGCGCTGGAACTGGCCGAGACCGCAGCCTCCATGCCGCCGACCGCCGTCCGGATGGTGAAGGAGGCGGTGAATGCCACCGCGAACGCCCTGAATCAGGTCTCCAGCTACGCCGACTTCGACCAGAGCTGGCTCGGCGCGAACCTTTCGGCAGCCCAGCAGGCCCGGGAATCGTTCAGCAAGAAATAGAGGTGGCCGGAGCGACCAGGCACCAGCGGCGAACCGGGCTCGCGGATCAGGTCCGCGAGCGACGTGTCTGGGGGTGGGTGGCTCAGTTGAACTGGCTGCCGCCTCACTCACCACGCTGTGCCCGGGCTTGACCCGGGTACCCAGGTGCCGCACCGGCTTTGGCCGTCGTGTGAGCCGTTCCGATTGCGCGATCAGGTCCGCGAGCGTCGTGCAGGCAATCAGTGAACGGTCTCGGCCGCGCCGGAGGCCTTGCCGATCCAGCGCTGGATGACCTGTTCCAGCCAGTCCCATTCCTGGTAGCCCATGGCGAGCAGGCGGTAACGGTCCTCGTCATAGCCAAGCAGGGACGGGAAGCCATGGATGCCGAGCTGGCGGCTGAAGGCGAAGTCGCGCTGGGTCATCTCGCGGGTGTTCTCGCTGGCGAATGTCTCCAGGAACGTTTCACGGTCCAGCCCGAACTCGGCGGCGATGTCGGCCAGGGTGCCGGTGTCCGTGACGTCGCGGTTGTCGCGGTAGAACGCGCCCTGCAGTGTCGCGAGGAATTCAAGCGGCCTGTCCGTGCCCATCTTCTTCGCCGCAACCAGCGCCCGGCTGGCGGGTTCGGTGTCGTAGACGAAGGATTCGCGATCAAAGAAGCCATAGTCGAACGGCTGGCCGGAAGCCTCGTTCACATGCTCCCAGTGCTTGCGCACTTCCTCCTTCGCGTGGGGTTTCATCGGCTTGGTGACGCCCGGATAGAGTCCACCCATCACCAGGCGCACCGGAATCTCGGGGAAGCGGTCACGGATGCGGTCGACCGTCGGCGCAAAGCCCCAGCACCATGAACACATCGGATCCGCGAGAAAGATGAAGCGCAGGGTCATTTTGGAAGCTCGTACTGTTGGACTGTTGACCGACGATACAATAGCGCGACAGGTCGTCCGGGCAAACCGTGGGGATCTGATGCCGGAGAACGATCGCGACAGCGACAGCAGCGTCGTGAAGTGCATGAATTACTGATTTTGCACGCATTTGATGCATTTTTTGCCAAAATCATCTCCAGCGACTGCAATGTTGGAGATCGTGTCTGTCAGATGAGCCAAAGATCCGGAAGGTCTTCCTGGTTCTTGAAGGTGGCGGTGCAAGAGGGCTTGCCCACGTAGGTGCCCTGAGAGCTATCGAGGAAGAACCGCGGCTGAAGATCGCTGGCCTTGGCGGTACGTCGGCAGGTGCCATTGTTGGGGCTCTCGCCAGCGCGGGTCACACTTCGACGGACATGATCGACAGTAATGGCACGAGTCCCCTGCTGCGCCGCGCAGGATTCAATGATGCGACCGGCCTGCTGGGCGTCGAATGGAAAAAGGTAAAATATATCAGTTGGTTGGCGTCGAGCTGGAAGATTCCGTTGGGCCTGCTTCTGGCATTGTGCCTCGTGATGCCTCCGCTCATCGGGACTTGGGCCGGGTTTCCGATCGGTTTCTTTGCGGCGGTCTTGTTGATCGGTCTGGTGGCATTGGCCGGCTATTGGCTCGCTTCCGGCATCGCTTCGATCAAACCCCTGGAGGAGGCGCTCGGCAATGTACTGGCCGACAATCCGAAAGCAGGTCCCCCGGTATCCTTCGGTCACGGGGATCTCTTGCCGCTCAGGATCGTCGCAACCGACCTCAGTGACCGGACAGGCAAACTGTTCTCGGAGCAGGCAACGCCGGAACAGTCGGTCGCTCGGGCCGTCAGTGCCTCCGTCGCGATACCATTCCTCTTCAAGCCAGTGGAGATTGACGCACGCCACTATTGCGATGGCGGCATCATCAGCAATCTGCCGATCTGGGCATTTGACGAGGACCGAATTCTTGATCCTGATGCCCTGACCATTGCGATCGAGATCCCGGAGAACGAAAATCCAGCCGACATGGCGGCGACAGTATTCGGTCGTATGAAGGCGCTGCTTCGGGCAATGGTGTTCGGGTCGGCATTCCTCAACAAGCGTATGGTGGACGGACTTGAGGTTTTCCGGATGCCTTTGCCGGAGGAACTGGGTGTCCTCAGCTTCGACATTGACGCCGGAGCGGCTGCGACGATTGTGGAGGACGCACGCCGCTATACGAAGCTGCAGATCGTTCAACGCCTCATCGAGGTGCCCGACAAGCTCGAACAGGCCTGTGCTGCGGTGCACGAATTCGTCCTGGCTCTGCATGAGGCGGGGGTGCCCCGGACGATGAAGGGGTGTTGCGGGTTGGCATTGCTGAACGGTCAGCAGAAATGCCACGGATCGTCAGGATTTTCGCGACCTACAATTATGATGATCAGGTTGATGACCGTCTCGGCCTGCCGGTGGAGGGATCAATCCTGAGTCAGGCGGTCACCAGCGGTGAGCCAAGTCTGACCAATGTTGCGGAAGCTGAGATCGATCCGCAGGTTGCAATGGACGGGATCGAACACAGGTATCGAAGAGGATTGGCCTGGGGCGAGATCAAGTGGATCTTCGCCTTGCCTATCAAGTTGGATGATCGAGAGTTCGTTGTGTCGGTCGACAGCAACATCGCAATGGAGCAGTTCGACCTGAAAGGGATGACTATGGTAGAATTGTCAGAAGTTGCCCGGCAGATCCGGGATCTCTGTGAGCCGGCCCTGGTCCTGAAGACGGAAGTGGAAGCGTCGAGATGAAACAGCACGAGGTGCGCACGCGTGGATTTGTGTCGGCGCCATCGTCACCCAAGGCCCGAACCCGTCTGGCACAGGCACTGGCGAAGGCCCGTGCGAAGGCCGCAGAACTTCGTGCTCAGGTCGATGCCGATATGGAAGAACGCAAACGTACAATTGAGGGTATCAGGGACAAGAATGTGAAGGCCGCAGCCTGCGGTGGCGACAGCCACCGGGAATCCGTGGATTCCGGTTCCTGAATACGGCCCCCTTGGAGGTCAGCTTGCCTCGCTGAAGTTCGGGGCGCGTTTCTCCATGCCGGCGCGGACGGCTTCAAGCTGGTTGGGGCTGCCGATCAGCCGTTCCTGTTCCAGGCTTTCAGCCATCAGCAGATCAGCTTCGTTGCTGTCTCCACGCTTGTTCAGCAGGCGCTTTGCGGCACGGATCGCGTCGGGGCTCTTGCCCGCGATCTCCCGCGCCAACGCCATCGCATCGGCATGCGGATCGGTGGAGACGCGGGTTGCGAAGCCCAGCGCCATGGCCTCCTCGCCGGAGAACTGGCGACCGGTGAAGGTCAGTTCCCGCACCACGTCATCCCGCGCCAGTTCGCGCATCAGCGGCAGTCCGGCGAGGTCGGGAACCAGTCCCCACTTGATCTCCAGCACCGACAGCCGCGCGTCTGGCGTCACGATGCGGATATCCGCGCCGAGACAGATCTGCAGGCCACCACCCAGGGCCACGCCATGCACGGCGGCGATGACGGGTACCGGCAGGTTGCGCCAGCCCCAAGCGGTCTGCTGCGCCCGGTTGGCAATGCCATGGGTGCGGGTCGTCAGGCGGCCGGGTTCGCGCGCATTGCCGCTGCCCATCTTGCGGAAGCTCTCGAAATCCAGCCCGGCGCAGAACGCGCGGCCTTCCCCCGACAGCACGACTACCCGGACCGCACTGTTGGCCGACAGCGCGGCAATCGCATCGATGATGCCTTCGAACATGTCGGGGTCGAGGGCGTTCATCTTGTCGGCGCGGTTCAGCCGGACATCGGCAATGCCATCTTCGATGGAGATGCTGACGCGATCATTCATGGCGCGTTCCCTTCAGGGCAGGGCAGGGCAGGGCAGGGCAGGGCAAGGGGCTGAGGCCGGGACACCACCGCGCAATGCGCCAGTGTCCCGGATCGGCGAAGGCTCAGAGAGCCTCGACGATGGTGACGTTGGCGAGGCCACCGCCCTCGCACATGGTCTGCAGGCCATAGCGCTTGCCACGGGCATGCAGGGCATTGATCAGCGTCGTCATCAGCTTGGCACCGGAGGCGCCCAGCGGATGGCCGAGCGAGATCGCGCCGCCATTGACGTTCAGCCGCGCATGATCCGCGCCGATCTCCTTCAGCCAGGCCAGCGGCACCGGGGCAAAGGCCTCGTTCACTTCATAGAGGTCGATGTCTTCGATCTTCATGCCTGCGCGCTGCAGCGCCTTGCGCGTGGCACCGATCGGCTCCTCCAGCATGATCACCGGATCACCACCGGTCACCGTCAGATTGTGGATGCGGGCCAGCGGCTTCAGGTTGTGCTCCTTCAGCGCGCGTTCGTTGACCACCAGGACACCGGCGGCACCGTCACAGATCTGGCTGGCGTTGGCAGCCGTGATCGCACCGCCTTCCATCAGCAGCTTGACGGAACCGATGGTCTCCGGCGAGGCATCGAAGCGGATGCCTTCGTCCACCGTGTGCATCTCGCGGCCCTCGTCGCCCTCGACCTCCAGCGCCAGGATCTCGTTCCTGAAGGCACCTGCTTCCGTCGCACGGATCGCGCGCTTGTGGCTCTCCAGCGCGAAGGCGTCCAGCTGGTCGCGGTTGAAGCCGTGCTTCTTCACCATCATCTCGGCGCCGGTGAACTGGCTGAACTGCACGCCGGGATAGTGCTCTTCCATCTTCGGGCTCATCGGTACGCCGAGACCAGCCTCCGCGGCGAGCCGGGTCGGGCTGCCCATGGGCACGCGGGTCATGCTCTCGACACCGGCGGCAATGACAATGTCCATGGTGCCGGACATGACGGCCTGTGCCGCGAACTGGATCGACTGCTGGGAGGAGCCGCACTGGCGGTCGATGGAAACGGCCGGCACGCTCTCCGGCAGTTTCGACGCCAGGACGCAGTTGCGGCCGATATGGAACGACTGCTCGCCCGCCTGACCGACGCAACCCATGACCACATCCTCGATGGCCGCGGGGTCGATGCCGCTGCGGTCCACCAGTGCATCCAGCACGGCACCGCCCAGATCAGCCGGATGCCATTCCTTGAGACGGCCATTGCGGCGGCCACCGGCGGTGCGTACCGCCTCGACGATATATGCTTCAGCCATCGAACTCTTCTCCCGATCATCATGATTGTGCTGACCCAGATATGCCTCGGCCTCCAGGCAAGGGCAAGCCTGCCGCACCGCATGGCACAGCCGCCGCATGCGCATTGTCGTGATCTGTAATTGACAATCATTCTCAATCGCACCATTCTTTCCCCGGACAAAGAGACCGGAGCACATGAAACAGCCATGTATGTCTGTATCTGCAATGCCCTGACAGACGGTCAGATCAACGAGGTCATTGACGGCGGAGAGCGCGATGCACTCGCCGTGCACCCCTGCCTCGGTTGCACCACGCGCTGCGGCAAGTGTCTGCCCACGATCGCGGACATGATGGAGGCGCGGCAGCAGCGGGCGTCGGGCGACATGTCGATGGCGGCGGAGTAGTCCGGGTGTTTGCCACAAATGCGATGCGACACTGGCTCAGCAGCCCACGCATCACGCGGGGTTCTGACGCGTGGACACGGTCCCCCTCCAAGCCGCATGATGGTATGCGTTCACCTGATGGCTCCGTCAGGACGGAACGCCACACGGATCACGCTGCAGCAAGGAAAGTCGCGCCGCATGAAGGGAAATCCTGACGTCATCGCCTGTCTCAACAGGGTCCTCTACAACGAACTGGTCGCGATCAATCAGTACTTCCTGCATGCACGGATGCTGAAGGACTGGGGCCTGACGCGGCTCGGCAAGCACGAGCACGACGAGTCGATCGACGAGATGAAGCACGCCGATCAGCTGATCGAGCGTATCCTCTTCCTCGAGGGGCTGCCCAACCTGCAGGATCTCGGCAAGCTGCGCATCGGCACCGACACGAAAGAGATCCTGCAGTGCGATCTGGCGCTGGAGATGGATGCCATTCCCGACCTGCGCGCAGGCATTTCCCTGGCCGAGAGCGCGGGCGATTTCGTCAGCCGGGAGCTGATGGAAAGCATTCTGGAATCGGAAGAGGAACATGTGGACTGGCTGGAAACCCAGCTGGGCCTGATCGAACGTGTCGGCCTGCAGAACTACAACCAGTCACAGATGGGCGACGGCGGCTCCTGACGGTTGCTTCAGGCGGATGGCGGCAGGTATCTGCCCGCCCCGTGATCCATGTCCCTGAGTGCTCTCAGGATGGCGACAAGACCGTCGTCGCGCAATTGCTCCAGTTCGCGGATCGATGTGTCTCCGGCCTGATCGTCGGACTGGTCGACAATGCGGTTCAGCAGTTCGTCGGTCAGTTCCGGGGCTTCCAGCTTCGTCCATGGCAGCTTCAGTGCCGGGCCGAACTGGCTCATGAAGTGCCGCATTCCGGCCTCGCCGCCCGCGACGCGGTAGATCAGGAAGGTCCCCATCAGGGACCAGCGCAGGCCGGGGCCCATGTGAATGGCGCGGTCGATCTCCTCCACTGTCGCCACGCCGTCGTTGATCATGTGCAGCGCTTCCCGCCAGACCGCTTCCAGCAGCCGGTCGGCGATGAAACCGTCGATCTCGTGGCGGACATGCAGCGGATGCATCCCGATGGACTCGTAGATCGCGCTGGCCTGTTCGATGGTTTCAGCCGCTGTCCTCTCGCCACCGCAAAGCTCCACCAGCGGCAGCAGATAGACCGGGTTGAACGGATGCCCGACCGTCAGCCGCTCCGGATGTTTCATCGCCGACTGCAGACGCGTCGGCAGCAGGCCGGAGGTGGAGGAGCCGATGATAACCTCCGGCGCCAGCAGGGCGTCAGCGTCGGCCAGAACCCGGATCTTGAGGTCTTCCTGCTCCGGCAGGCTCTCCTGCACGAAACCGGCGCCGTCCAGCGCATCCTCCAACCGTTTCACGACTCGCAACTGCCCCTCCGCCGGTCGGCTGTCGGGGTGCAGCCCCACCAGCGCGCGCCGCGCGTTGGCAAAGACTTCGGCCAGCTTGCGTTCCGCCTCCGGGTCCGGATCGAAGACCGTCACGTCGGACCCGGCGAGGCAGAAGCGCGCGGCCCAGCCGCCGCCGATGACACCGCCGCCGATCAGGCCGACGCGGGCGGGACGCACGCCGCTCATCGTTTCACCAGCTTCAGCCGGTTGCGGACTTCTGCCGGGCCGAGCACCCGGACATTCATCGATTGCAGAATCGTCACCGCGCGTTCGACGAGACTGCCGTTGGTGGCCTGCACGCCCTTCTCCAGCCAGAGATTATCCTCCAACCCGACGCGGACATTGCCGCCCGCCAGCACAGCCATCGCCACGAAGGGGATCTGCATCCGACCGATGGAGAAGGCCGACCAGGTCGCCCCGGCGGGCAGGCGGTTGACCATCGCCATCAGGGTCTGCGGATCATCCGGCGCGCCGTAGGGGATGCCCATGCAGAGCTGGATCATCGTTGGGTCGTCCAGATAGCCGTCGCGGGCCAGTTCGTTGACGAAGACCAGGTGGCCGGTGTCGAAGACTTCCAGCTCCGGCCGGACGCCCAGTTCCTTCACCCGCATGGCCATGGCGCGCAGGGCACCGGGGGTGTTGGTCATGACGTAGTCGGATTCGGCGAAATTCATCGTGCCGCAGTCCAGGGTGCAGATCTCCGGCAGCAGTTCCTCGACATGTTTCAGCCGTTCCAGCGGCCCGACCATGTCGGTGCCTGCCGGGTCCAGCGGCAGTGGCCGCTCGCCGGGGCCGAAGACCATGTCTCCGCCCATCCCCGCCGTCAGGTTGATGACGACGTCGACATCCGATGCGCGCACCCGCTCCACGACTTCGCGATACAGCGCCGTGTCCCGGCTGCCCTTGCCGGTTTCCGGGTCGCGGACATGGATATGCGCGATCGCCGCCCCGGCCCGCGCCGCTTCGATGGCGCTGTCGGCAATCTGCGCAGGCGTGACGGGCACGTGCGGTGACTTGTCGGTGGTGGCACCGGAACCCGTCACGGCGCAGGTAACGAAAGCCTCGAAGTTCATGACCGATCTCCCCATCCTTGCAGGTCGGGCCCAGCTTTATGCGCCCGGAGAGCCTCTGGAAAGTCCGTTCCCGACAGGAACTGCCGCAAGCGGGATACCCGGTTGCTTCGATACGGCTGTATGCAGGCAAAAAACGGTGGGGAGGTACCGCCATGACGTTCCGGATCACGATCGGACCACGCATCCGCAAGTCCCCGTATTTCGATGCCACGGTTGCCGCCGGTGTCACGGACATGACGGTATACAATCACATGTACATGCCGACGGGCTTCGGAGATTTCGAGGCCGAGTACCGGCGACTTGTCGAGACGGTGGCCCTGTGGGACGTCGCGGCGGAACGTCAGGTCCAGATCGCGGGACCGGACGCGGCCAGGCTGGTGCAGATGCTGGCGCCGCGCGACATCTCGAAGATGCGGGTCGGTCAGGGCCGCTACGCGCTGCTGAGCGATGTGACGGGCAAGCTGATCAACGATCCCGTGCTGCTGAAACTGGCCGATGACCGTTTCTGGTTCTCCATTGCCGATTCGGACATGGAATACTGGGTTGGCGGGGTTGCAACGGCGCTCGGCCTGGACGTGGAGGTAACGGAGCCGGATGTTTCACCGCTCGCGATCCAGGGGCCGAATGCGCCTCTGGTCGTGGCCGATCTGTTCGGGGAATGGGTCCGCGACCTGAAGTACTTTGCCTTCCGTGAAACCGAACTCGACGGCATTCCCCTGATCCTCGCCCGTTCCGGCTGGAGCAAGCAGGCGGGGTTCGAGATCTATCTGATGGAGGGGACGCGCGGTACCGATCTGTGGGACCGGGTGATGTCTGCCGGATTGCCCCATGGCATCGGTCCGGGTGCCCCGAACGTCGTGGAACGGACGGAGGGGGACCTGCTGTCCTGGGGCGCGGACACTCGCCCGGATGCGAATGCGCTGGAGCTGGGTCTGGGGGATTTCATCAATCTGGACATGGCGCCGGACTTCATCGGCAAGGCGGCACTGACGAAGATCCGGGCGGAGGGACCGAAGCGTCGCCGGGTTGGCCTGTTCATCGAGCCGCCGGCCCTGGAACCCAGCGACCACAACTGGCTGGTGCGCGACCGGGGCGGAAACGCGGCTGGCCTGGTCTCGGTGGCCGTGCCGTCCATCCGGCTGCAACGCAACATCGCCATCGCGCTGATCAACACTCCGCTGGCTGATGCCGGAACTCGGCTGGTCGTCGAGACCCCAAGCGGTCCACGGCAGGCAGAGGTCACCACGCTGCCGTTCATCCAGCCGGGTTGAGCCGGACCTTCTGCGGTTTCAGTCTGACAGGCAGGCGGCGATCAACTGGCGGAAGGCGTCGGCGCGGTGGCTCATGCCGTGTTTGGCGTCCGGGTCCATTTCCCCAAAGCTGATGCTGTGACCGAGCGGCTGAAACACCGGATCATAGCCGAAGCCCTGATCTCCGCGCGGCGGCAAGGTGATCTCCCCCTCCACCTTGCCCTCGAAGGCCGCTTCCTCGCCATCGGGCCAGACCAGCGCCAGCGCGCAGATGAAACGCGCTGTCCGCTCCGGCCTGCCGCTGGCGGTCATGTCGCGCTCCAGGCGCGCCATGGCAAAGTCGAAATCCCGGTCAGGACCGGCATAGCGGGCCGAATGGATGCCCGGCGCGCCGTCCAGCGCATCGACCGCCAGGCCGGAATCATCCGAAAGCGCGGGCAGGCCGGACGCGCTGGCGGCGGCGCGGGCCTTCAGCAGCGCGTTGCCGATGAAGGTGTCCTCGGTCTCCTCCGGCTCCGGCAGGTTCAGGTCAGCGGCGGAAACCGCCTCCAGGCCGAAGGGGCGCAGCAGGTCATTGATCTCCCGCACCTTGCCGGCGTTGTGGCTGGCGACGACGATCCGCTTCTCTGTCAGGCGTCTTGCCATGGCGCTCAGTCGCTGACTGCCGCGCGCTGCAGTTCGGCCAGTTCTCCGGCACCCTTCCGCGCCAGCCGCAGCAGCTCCATGAATTCCGCGTCGGTGAAGGGTGTGCCCTCCGCCGTGGCCTGGATCTCGACCAGCGTGCCGCCATCGGTGATGACGAAGTTGCTGTCGGTCTCGGCCTTCGAGTCCTCGTCGTAGTCCAGGTCCAGCACGGGCTGACCCTGATAGATGCCGCAGGAGATGGCGGCGACCTGACCGATCAGCGGGATCGACTTGATCGCACCCTTGTCCACCAGCCCCTTCAGGGCGATGTGCAGGGCGACCCAGCTGCCGGTGATCGCGGCTGTGCGGGTGCCGCCGTCGGCCTGCAGCACGTCGCAGTCGACACGGATCTGGCGCTCGCCGAAGCCTTCCATGTTGGTCACCGCGCGCAGCGAGCGCCCGATGAGACGCTGGATCTCCTGCGTGCGGCCGGACTGCTTGCCACGGGCGGCTTCGCGGTCGGTGCGGGTATGTGTCGAACGCGGCAGCATGCCGTATTCCGCCGTGACCCAGCCGCGACCGGAATTGCGCAGCCAGCCGGGCACACGCTCCTCCACCGTTGCTGCACAAAGCACGTGGGTATCACCGAAGCGGACCAGGCAGGAGCCTTCGGCATGGCGGGAGAAGCCGGGTTCCAGGCTGACGGCGCGCATTTGGTCGGCGGCGCGACCGGAGGGACGGGACATGAAAGCTCCTGCTGCTGTTCGTTCGCGGGAAAGCTGGCCGCACCGGGCGACATTTCGGAGGCTTTTCCGTTTGAAGTGGTGGCGCGTTCTATCCCCCGCACCGAATATCTTCAACCCGCGCACATCGGCATCTTCCCTGCGGACACCGGACTCCCTAGATTTGCAGCATGAGCGAAAACAACACGATCCAGTCCCTGAACCAGCGCAGTCGTGAGATCTTTCGCCATATCGTGGAGGATTTCCTGCAGACCGGCGCGCCTGTCGGCTCGCGTACCATCTCGCGCAAGCTGATCTCTCCGCTGTCGCCGGCATCGATCCGCAACGTCATGTCGGATCTGGAGGAAGCCGGGCTGCTCTACGCGCCGCATACCTCTGCCGGGCGTCTGCCGACCGATCTTGGTCTCAGGCTGTTCATCGACGGGCTGCTGGAGATCGGGGACCTGACGGATGACGAGCGCGCGTCGATCGAAGGACGCTGTGTCACGCAGGGCCGCAACTATACCGACGTGCTGACCGAAGCCTCCGAACTGCTCTCCAGCCTGTCCGGCTATGCCGGGCTGGTGACAGTGCCGAAGAACGACCAGCCGCTGAAGCATCTGGAGATCGTCAGCCTGTCGCCCGATCAGGCCCTGGTGGTCATGGTCACTGTCGGTGGCGTGGTGGAGAACCGGCTGATCAGCGTGACACCGGGCCTGACTCCTTCGGCGCTGGTGGAGGCCGGGAACTATCTGAATGACCGCCTGCGTGGCCGCACGATTCGCGAAGCGCGCGACGAGATCCTGAAGGAAGTCGAGCAGCAGCAGGCGAAGCTGGACCGTCTGGCGGCCAACGTCGTGGAGGCCGGACTGGCCGACTGGGCGGGCAGCGACAATACGCCAAGCCGCCTGATCATCCGGGGGCGATCCCGCCTGCTGGACGACATCACGGCCATCGAGGATCTGGAGCGGCTGCGCCTGCTGTTCAATGATCTGGAGGCGAAGGGCGATCTGCTGAACATCCTCGACCTGGCCCAGGATGGTGAAGGGGTGCGGATTTTCGTAGGCTCGGAGAGCAATCTGTTCAGTCTCACCGGTTCATCTGTGATCGTTGCACCCTTCACGGACAGCAAGCAGCAGATCATCGGATCCATCGGCGTGATCGGTCCGACGCGCTTGAATTACGCCAGGATCATTCCCATGGTTGACTATACGGCAAAGGTGGTTGGACGTCTGATGGGTTGACGTGGGCCACTGAAACCGCCACCTGCCAGCAACAGCACACATCCATGCAGATGAATTCCTTGCGATCAGGGCGAACTGATGACTGACGAAAACAAGAAAGAAGCGGCGGCGGAAGCAGCCGATGATGATGCCAATCCGGAACAGGCCAATGCTGGCGAAGCGCCGGTCGAGGGCCTGGACCCAGAGCAGTCCGATGTCGGTATCGAGGTCGGATTGCCGGAGGATGACCAGATCGCGGAACTGACCGCCGAGGTCACCGCGCTGAAGGACCGGCTGGTCCGCACCTACGCAGATCTGGAGAACACCCGCAAGCGTGCCGAACGCGACCGGCAGGATGCGCTGAAGTTCGGCGCGACCAAGTTTGCCCGCGACATGTGTGAGGTTGCCGACAACCTGCGCCGCGCCCTGTCTTCGGTGCCGGAGGACGCGGGGGACGCCAATCTGGTGGCGCTGACCGAAGGGGTGAAGGTGACCCAGGCGGCGCTGTCGCAGATCTTCGAACGGCATGGTGTGAAGCAGATCGAGGCGCGCGAGCAGAAGTTCGATCCGAACCTGCACGAGGCAATGACGGAGATCGAGATTCCGGGTGCCCCGCCGGGCACCTGTGTCGATGTGATCGAGGAAGGCTATACCCTGAATGGTCGTCTGCTGCGCCCGGCACGCGTCATCGTGGCGAAGGGGAATCCGGCTGCGGGGCCGACGGTCGATACATCTGTCTGATTCTCTTCCCCGCCGATGGATTTGCCGTCCGACGGCGCGCGAATCCGCGCAGATGCACTTTTTTTGGCGGGATTCGCGGTTGAGACGCTAAAGCGACTGGCCATGTTGACGACACTTTTGCTACAGGCAGGAAACTCAAGCGGTGCATGGTGCCCGCGTCATGCCGCGAAGGGCATTTCTCAGGCTTTGAAGTAAGACTAGGCACGACAGCGCTTCACGTGCCTGTGGGGAGAGAGCATCTTGGACAACCTCGGACCGACGATCAGCAGCCACGGGCTGGAGAAACAGGGCTTTGGTGGCGTCAGTACGGCGCACTGGAACTACGGCACTGCGGCGCTCTACACTGCGGCGCTTGGTCGGCACGAGGCGCGGATCGGCCGCGGCGGTGCGCTGGTGGTCGAAACCGGCGTGCATACCGGTCGCTCCGCACAGGACAAGTTCATCACGCGGGAGAGCAGCTCCGCCGACAACATCTGGTGGGGTGCGGTCAACAAGGACATTACCGAGGAAACCTTCGACGGCGTGCTGAGCCGGATGCAGGGCTATCTGACCGGACGCGAGGTCTTCGTGCAGGACTGCTGGGCCGGTGCATCGCATGACCACCGCCTGGGCGTCCGGGTCATCACGGAGCGTGCCTGGCACAACCTGTTCGCCCGCAACATGTTCATCCAGCCGACGGCGGACGAACTGTCGGACTTCGCACCGCAGTTCACCATCGTCCAGGCCCCGAACTTCCGCGCGGACCCGGAGCGCGACGGTACCCGCTCCGACTGTTTCATCCTGGTCAACTTTGCCCGCCGGATGGTGCTGATCGGTGGCACCCACTATGCGGGCGAGATCAAGAAGTCGGTCTTCTCGATCCTCAACTACCTGCTGCCGGAACGCTCGATCATGCCGATGCACTGTTCGATCAATGTCGGCGAGAAGGGCGATGCGGCAATCTTCTTCGGCCTGTCCGGCACCGGCAAGACCACCCTGTCCGCGGACCCGAAGCGCATGCTGATCGGTGATGACGAGCATGGCTGGGCCGATGACGGCGTCTTCAACTTCGAAGGTGGCTGCTACGCCAAGGTGATCAACCTGTCGGCGGAGGCGGAGCCGGAAATCTACAAGACCACCGGCATGTACGGCACGGTGCTGGAGAACGTGGTGATGGACCCGATGACCGGGGAACTGGACCTGTTCGACAACAGCCTGACCGAGAACACGCGCGCGTCCTATCCGATCGAGTTCATCCCGAACGCCAGCCTGACAGGCGTCGCCGGGCATCCCGACAACGTCGTGATGCTGACGGCAGATGCCTTCGGTGTACTGCCTCCGATTGCCCGGCTGACGCCGGAGCAGGCGATGTACCACTTCCTTTCCGGTTACACCGCCAAGGTTGCGGGCACCGAGAAGGGTCTGGGCAAGGAGCCGCAGGCGACCTTCTCCACCTGCTTCGGGGCGCCGTTCATGCCGCGTCATCCCTCCGTCTACGCCAACCTGCTGGGCGCGAAGATCGCGAAGCACGGGGCCGACTGCTGGCTGGTCAACACCGGCTGGACCGGTGGCGTCTATGGTGTCGGCCAGCGCATGCCGATCCGCCACACCCGCGCGCTGCTGAACGCCGCGCTCGACGGCTCGCTGGCCGGTGTGCCGACGCGGACCGACCCCAACTTCGGCTTCCAGGTG
>Ga0070728_10001738_pt1 | contig 30722 bp, 25 predicted proteins | sample tdDd471_FD_66723 | JGI IMG/M metagenome (GOLD analysis project Ga0070728, IMG submission 66723) | Marine sediment microbial communities from the Atlantic coast under amendment with organic carbon and nitrate - tdDd47.1 | ecosystem: Environmental > Aquatic > Marine > Coastal > Sediment | place...
TCCTGGTGCAAAGGTAACATCTCCATTAATAAATACCGGTGCCGGCGGGGTGGCTATGGCGGCATGAGGTGCACGTTCGTAGCAAGTACCTTGCAAGCTTAATTGTTTGTTTACGGTAAATCCACTGTACGAACCACTTTCGATATGAATAATATCGCCTGCAGCAGCGGCATCAATGGCTGGTTGTACTTCTGAAAAATTAGCATCTGAATTAAGGCTGCTGTTTACCCGCCAAACGGTGGCATTTATGTTTATTACTATGCTAAATGTTAATACCAAAAGAGTAATTAAATTTTTCATTTTTTAATATTTTTATTGTTAATAATATTTTTAATAGTGTGCTTAGCAATACTATTTGTGAGCTTGCTTTAGTTTTTTATAATTGTTTTTACAACTATATCATTCATTGTTTTAATAGAAACTATATAGGTTCCTGTAGGAATATTTTGTAAATCTATCTGATGGTTACCCGAATTATCTTGTAATACCAGTGTACCTCTAATATTATATACTTTTACCTGTATTACATTACACTCGCTTTTAATATTTAGAAAGTTCGTAGCCGGATTTGGGTATGTTTTAACCGGAATGTTAACATTTTCACCATCAACACCCGTTTCTGTTCTTTCAAAGGTTTCGGACCATATAGTACTGTTAATTCCGTTTTCGTTTTCTACCCAAAATTTAATTTCATGTTCTCCGGATTCTAAATCCTGGATGTCATGATTTAATGTGAAATCCAGTACATTAACTCCAGGTTGAATACTTATTGTAATTGTAGAATTATTATCGATTTGATAATGTAGTTTAATAATTTGCGGAGATAAATCTTTATAAAATGGATGAATTGATGTTGTTCCCCAGTTACCACTGTTATCTTTTAAACGATAATAGAGGGAATGAAATCCATCTGATAAATTTGAGGCAGATATTTTTTCTGTAAAATTAATTTCCTGTTCAGGTGTAAAAGAAAATGAAGTTGCTTTTCCATATCCAGGATCACTATCAATAAAATATTCGCCACTTTTAATTTGCTTTTCAATACCACCACTTTTATAAAATGACTTGTTTGAAGTGGTTCCCCATTTGTTTTCATCATTTTTAAAACGATAGTAAATAGTGTGATAACCATTACTTAAATGTGTTATAGGTAAGTTTTGAGTAAGGTTAATATTAGAACCAGGGGCAAACGTAAATTCAGTAGCGTTTCCATAGCCAGGGTCGGTATCAAAAAAATACTCTCCAAAACTAATTTGTTGGGCGCTGCACCATGATGTTGCAGCTATGCCAATAAGTATAAGTATATATCGCATAGTAAATTACTCTTGAGCTTTAGCTTGAATTTGAATAGAAAGCTCGTTTGTTACTGTTGTAGGCATTACAACATTAGTAACAACTGGGATAGGTGGAAATCCGGAAAGAACATAAGGTGTACTGCTTCCAAAAGCACCACAGTCTACTCCATTTTCTCCTATGCCTTTTGCAACAGAATTACTACTTAGTTGGTAAGCACCATCTAAACTTAAATTTTCGCCTGTAATAAAAACTCCGGTGCTGAAATCTTCATGATAAACATTACCTACTCCATTTTCTGGCAAATCATAGCCAAATAAATTATAATCAATATTGCAATATTCGTTGTAATAAAAAAGGTATCCAATGGTATTGTTTTTGATTGTGGAATTTGAGACTTTCTCCAGACGATTAATGCAGTTATTAGTAATTATAGCAGTACTATGACTGTTTAATCGTAACTCGTAATCGATAATATTATTAGTAATAATAATATTTGTTGATGCAGAAATATCGTAATTTGTTGAGGTTGCCAACAAGTAATCAATAAAATTTTTAGCTATAACGACATTTTGTATTGTGTTTTCTTTTCCTAAATATATATTATTTGCATAATTTCGTTCAATAATTATATTACTGCCACTAACATAACAAGAACCATTAATATGCATCCCCATTACAACCGAATTGCTTGCCAAAGTGTCAATGTACAAATTATCCAGTTTAGCAGGTAAAATATTGTCGTTTTCCGAATAATTATCATTTATAAAATAACCCGGACCAATTATGGTTAGTGGTTTGCGCAGGGTGTCTTTTTCATTACCGTAGTAAGTGTTTGAACCTTCAAACATTAAGGTGTCACCAACTTTAGCTCCATTTTGAGCTTGGTTAAACGTGGTAAAATCGGCATTTACTCCTGGTGTATTATTTACTCGCCAAACTTTAGCATTGACACTTACCATTGAAATTATTGCAATGACACAAAAAAGTGTTTTTTTCATTAGTATTGTTTTTATCGTTTAATTTTAATATTGTTTCAGTTTTGTATTAGGCTTCTTTATGTGATTTTTTGATTTTAGAAATAATAATTGATACTTATAGTGAATATTAAAATTCGTTAGGTAACGAATTATTTCAGATTGTATGCTTAATGTTATATTATCAAACTTACTTATTAAATTAATGCTAATCAAAAGAAATATGGGTCATTTTATAAAATGAGACTAGTATTTTTACCATTTTAATACTTGTTGTATCAGTCTTAATAAAAGTGATATGCGTTTTGCTAATTAAATAAAATGTATAATTTTGTTATAGAAATTAAGTTTATATTATACACAGGTTAAAAATTGATGAAACGATATAAATCTCCTCTAAAAATAATATCGAACTATATATACATATATGCTTTTATATTAAGTATTCTTTTGAGCTTTTCAATATCTGCTAATACGCCAAATTTTTCTTTTATGAAGTTGTGCGACACTTTAAATTATGCAAATAATAATGCTCAATTTATTACCGATGATTATTGTATTAATGAATTGTGGAGAGGGACTGTTTATGAAGAGAATGGTGAATACACAAAGGCTTTTTATGTTTTTAATGAAATAATAGAATGTAAAAAGGGATCACCTCTTGTTAATGGTATTGCTTACTGTAAAATGGCTAAAATTTGTATGGATAGTGTAAATATTGGGAATCATATCCATTACTACTTACTAGCAGACTCTATTTTTATTAATATTTTGGATTCAGATGAAAAGTTATACTACTATAAATTATTGATCAATGATGTTGATACCCAAAAGAATTGTTTTTTACCAATGAAAATTGCAGATGACGCTATACAGTTTTGCAAGTTAAATAAAGAATGGAAAACTTACATTAAATATAAATATGGTTTGATTTTCTATTATCGGAACAATGGTAAATATGATAAGGCTTTACAAATGTATAATAAGCTACTGTCATTTTTAAGAAAGCAAGGTAGAACTAAGGTAGAAGCACATTTATTGAATTTTTCATATGAGTTATATCAACCTATAAATGATTCTTTACGAATACTGCGTGATTTAACCAGAGCACTTGAACTTAGTAACGAATTAAATGATGACAGGATTAAAGCAAATGTTTTTAATAATTTTGGAAGGTATTATTCTTCTCAAAAAAAATATGAAATTTCTAATGAAAGCTATAAAGCTGCTGCAGCCTTAAATTTGATATTAAATGATAAGAATGGTTTGGCGATTAATTTCCTCAATATTGGGAGCGGTTATTCGCAGCTGCAAAAAATTGATTCGGCAATAGTTTATTTTAATAAATCAATTGTTCTGAATACCGAAATAGGGTTTGAAATAGGAAATGGCTTTTGCTATTCTGGTTTATTGAGAATTGCAAACAGGGAAAATGATGAAGTGAATTCAATACGATATGCCAAATTAGCAAAAGAAGCTGCTGAAAAATGCGACTATCATAGAGTAAAATCAGGTTTGTATCCTATTCTTATTGATTTTTATAGGCGTATGGGAGAAAAGGATAGTGTAATTTATTATATGTCCAAAAATCAAAAACTTACTGATAGCATCTCGAGTGTAGAGATTCATAATAATATGCAAAAGTATGAATCAAGTATGAAAGAGCGTGAAATTGCACTTTTAAAATTGGAGCATGATATACAATTGGTTAATAATAAAAAAAACAATGTGATTTTAATGTTGCTTATTTTATTAGTTGCGATAGCGATTATCTCTTTGGTGGTAATTTCATTGTTTTATTCTCGTAAAAAAAAGGCATACTCCAAGTTAGTGGAAAAGAATATGCAGTTAATTAAAATTAAGGAATCACATAAAACATTACAGAATAATAAGCAACAACATACTGCAACTGAAGATGTAGAACTTTATGAAAAATTTATTAAGCTTCTAAGAGTAGATAAGTTGTATAGAAATCATGATGTCACGATCGAATACTTTGCTGAGTTATTAAATACAAATCGATCTTATTTGTCAAAAGCGATTAATAATACCACAAATAAGAATTTTAAATATTTGGTAAATGAATTTAGAATTCAGGAATCATGCAAAATGTTAGTAGATTCAGAATATAATAATTTGTCAATTGAAGGTATAGCTAGTACAGTTGGATTTAGTTCAAAAGCGAGTTTTAACCGTGTTTTTAAGACGCAGACTAACTTAACTCCCTCTGATTTTAGGAACAATAAAAATTTAGTTGATTCAAATTATTAACTCCTTGAGCAGAATTTTAAAATTAATTTTCGGGAAACCAAAATTGTTTTTTTATAATTGTTAACCGTAGCAGATTTTATGCGTTTTTCAATTCCTTTCGATAAGGTGGAGTAACATTTTATTATACTAGCTCGAATGTTATTTTTTTTGTTGTCTAACACTAAAGAATTTTTAATTTAGTAAATCAAAAATTGTAGGATTAGTCGTTATATGTAGCATCGTTGAAAATAAATATTTAAAAATGAATAGAAAAAATATAGGATCGTTTTATGGCCTTTTTATAATAGGCTTGTTAATTAGCAACAGTGTTTCAGCACAAAAGTACTTCGATATTAAAGACCCAGGTGATAAGTACCAAAAGAAATGTAAAGAGTGTATCGAACTTTTGAGGAATAAGCCCCAGGAAATTCAATTTGGCATTCAGCGAAATATAGATAATGAACTGTTCTTTATTGTAACACACAAGGAGTGGTTTGATACTTTCTTTAAAAAGAGTGGTGATGGTATAGCCATTGATATTGTTCAAAAAGACCGGTATTGTTGCGATAAAAAGCGGGTGTCTCAAAAATCAGCTATTCGTGGAAAGCTTATGAAACCTGTTTATCGTAAAGAACTTGAGGCGAATATGCTACCTTCGGTGAACGGTGAGGTAATTATTAAAATCGGTAAAGTGCCTAAACGATTTATAGATAAAGAGATAGAGTTTAATATTCTGTTTCTTAAAAATAAATACTTGTGTTATTATAATAATTTCTTCGATTTAAAAACTTATCGTTGGGATTTACTGGATATGGGAATGTACTTGGATACGTTAACCTATAATAATAGTTTTAATCTTTCTGTTTCTGAACAAGAGAAATATATATTAAAGCATAAAACGTTAAGGTTTGAGATTCCTTTCGAAAAAAATAAATCGGAATATTCAATTGAAGATATAAAGCCTTTATACGACTCTTTAAAACTTACAGACTTTAATATTAAGAAAATCAGTATTCGGGCATTTTCTTCTATTGAGGGAGATTTGGACCGGAATATTGAACTTCAGCAGCTACGTGCAAATAGCATTGTAAACGCGCTTCAACAGTTTCAGAAACCCTCGATTGTAAACGAAATTCAGGCCTCTGAAAATTGGGTGGAATTTTTAAATGATATTGCTTTATCAAAGTATTCTGGTTTAGCAGATTTGTCGAAAAAGGAGATCAAGAAAAAGCTTACTGATAAAACATATGCAAAAGGAGTGGAGCCAATCCTTAAATATCATCGAAAGGCAATTGTTGTTCTTGAGCTTCAGAAAAAAGATAAATATCGGGAATTAACAGCTGATGATTTAATTGGTTTATTTAAAAAGTCGATTTCAGATAAAAATCTTGAACAAGCAATTGAAATTCAAAACTCCTTATTTGAAAAAATAAAGAATCAGGAAGTAGCAGCCAGTTATATTAACAAATTGGAAATTCCTAAACAAAACGAGTTCGGCCTTTTATTAAACAAGAGTACAGTATTTAAATACCTTGTGAATGAAACGGCGGTTTATGATGCTTTTCTGGATTTAAAAGAACTGGAAGACCTTTTGCCTGATGACGGACATATAAAATATAATATATGTGCGCTCAAATTTAAAGTGTGGTTGTTGGGCGAACAGGCTGTGGATCCTGCAAATTTTAAGAAAGAAATCTTAAGCCTTAAAAAATATGGAATTGAAAACAGTTTGGTAAAGAGAATGCTGGTAAATTATAATATTGTTATGTGTGAGCATTATATGATGACTGGTGATTTTAAAAACAAAAACAAGGCTTTAAAATACATCTATACTAATTATCGGGCATTTTCGTTAAGTGATTCCGATTACTTAAGTCTTGCTCAATACTTTTCTTCTTACGCAAAGTACGACTGGGCGAAAAAGTTATTGAATAAAAAAGTAAAGAGTATCGATGTAAATGAAGATCTGTTATTTTACTATTTAAACCTGACGCTTATAGATGATAAGCTGATTAAGCGGTCGGATTACAGAACAATAATGTTAAATGCGATAAATGTTAACCGTAGCAGATTTTGTGCGCTTTTCGATCCCTTTGGAGAAGGAGGGGTGACATTTCAGCTTTTAGAAAACAAATACTTACGAAAGACTTATTGCGAGAGTTGTAATCAATAAGGAGATTTTTTAACAGGCTTTTGCCGAAAATGCAGAATAGTTTTCTTTGAAAATATTAAGAGAGAGCTTATCGAAACCGATTAGCTCTTTTTTGTTTATATGTTTCCTATACGATTCAAAATTCTATACGCTAAATTAGAAGTGAACGTACATGCAAACATAATCAGACCTATAGGAACAATAGTATCATCCTGTAGCGTATGAAGAAGTAAGCCCATAAAGGCAGCTATAGCGAATTCAGAAACACCTATAACGGCTGTGGTAGTGCCACTGCTGTTAGGATACATTTGCAGCACAAGGGCATTGGCATTACCAAAAATAATACCTAATACACCCACAAAGAGAACGATTAAAATAAACACCAGAATAAAAGGCGCATTTTCGTTTAGCATAATAAAGTAAAGTACGGCGCCGGAAATAAACTGAAGGATTAATCCAACATTCAGTATTTTCTTTGGATGAAAGTATTTAAGCAGCCTGGCATTCATTCCACTCATAAGAATCATTAGCAATACATTACTTCCAAACAGAAGCGGGAAAAATTCAATGGGAATTTGAAAATGCTCGATATAAATTTTTGAGGAGCCGGTTATAAAGGTAAACATTCCCGAAAATCCCAGGGCTGCAGCCAGTATAAACGACATAGCTTTGGCATTGGTAAACACAGACTGATAGTCTGAAATTGTTTTTAGGATAATTAGTTTTCGACTCTTATTAAGCCTGGTTTCCGGAATAAACAGTATCATTAATATTATTACAAAGAACGAATAGATGCTTAGGAAGCCGAAAATAGCCCGCCAACCGAACATTTTAAGAAGGAGAGTTCCTGCCGCCGGGGCAAGGAGAGGAGCAGCCATCATAAACATGGAGATATAGGATATTCTTTTCGCCAGATCTTTGCCCGAAAACAGATCGCGAACAATGGCCATAGCCACAACAACAGAAAAGCCTCCTCCCAATGCCTGTACAAATCTTAAAACATAGAGTTGCAACAATGAGTCGCATACAGAAAGAGCATAGCTTGATATAATAAATACCAAAAGACCAATATATACAATCGGTTTACGACCAAAACTATCGGATAAAGGACCTCCGAAGAACTGACCTATTGCATAACCCAGAATATAAATCGTCATTGATAATTCGATATCAGAAAGCAATGAACTAAATGATTCTGCCATAACAGGCATTGCCGGAACATAGGTGTCTATTGCAAATGGCGATAATGAAGTTAATGCGGCTAATGACAGGGTGAGTATACCAATGGTTTTTCTATTCAAATTAATGGTCATATCCATAATAAATGTGTTTTGTAATCAGGCGACAAAACTACCTTAAATTGAAATTTTAAAATTGTGTTTTAATTAGGGATGATTGTACTATTTGGAGTTTTTACGAAATTCCTCAGGAGTCATATTCATAAATTTTTTAAAGAATCGGTTAAAGTAAGCAGGATCTTTAAAATCCAATTCATAAGCAATCTCTTTTATTGTTTTACCGGTATAGGCAATTTCACGTTTGGCTTCCAGAATGATTCGCTCATGAATTAATTGAGTAACTGTTTTGCCAAGTGTTTCGTTGGTTATATCGTTAAGGTGTTTTAAAGAGATACTCAGTTTATTTGCATAGTAACTGCCCGAACGTTCTGTAATAAACGATTTATTTATCTCCAGACTCAACTTCATAATTCGGTCTTTAAGTTTATCCTTTTCTATATATGGACTGTACTCCAACGCACTTATCAGAAGAGCTGATAAATAATTCCGAATCAGATTTTTATTCTCAATTGTTCTTGAAGTCTCATTTTCCAATAGTAAAATGAGTGTATGAAAGGCCGATTCATTTCCTGAAGAGATGTCTATGGAGTACCGGTTTTCGGGATGGTGAAACAGCTGGCTAAACGACAGGTTTTCGATTGTTTGTATATGGTATAATATCTCTTTTGAAAATGCAATTACATAACCTTTACGTCCCTGCGATTTCATTTCGTGTATTTGTCCGGGCGACAGGAAGTAAATTCGATTTGGTGCTATCGGGTAATCTGTAAAATCAATCCGGTGCGTACCATTTCCTTCTGTAAAAAAGACCAATTCGTAAAAATCATGACGATGGGCTGGATAAAACATTCTTTCGTTCGATAGGCAAATCTTATTAAATGAAATAATATGGTTTTTTTCATTAAATGTATGTATCGGGATATGATTAGCCATTGTGCAAATATAGATATTATAAAGACATTGGCTTAATTTATTCTCTTACTTCCATTTCGGATAATAGTTGATTAAACTTTTTATACTTTTTTAGTTCTTTAAACTCTGATGTTTCTTCCAGCAATTGTTTATTATTTAGTCCGGTTTTATACCCTTTTTTTAAGGTTTTAATGGCTAATCTTGATTTTCCGGTGGCTGCATAGGCCCTTGCCAAATGGTAATATGGATATTGGTCCTTGGGCCGAACCATTATCCATATGCGGTTGGTGAAAATCATTTTCGGGTATTCTTTGTCTTTTATATATTGCAATGCCGGCTCGTAGCTCCAAATCCATATTTTTGATAATACTCTGCCAGCCATTTTGCTTTTCTGACTATTTTTACTTTTTTGCATTGATTGTAATGCTTGAATTTCACGCTTCCAATATTTGTATAGCGAGTCATGCGGATTGTACAAATGCCGGTAGAGTTCTTTAATATATCTGTCGCTTAATTCGAGCTCCTTTTGCTCATAAAATTCGACCTTCTTTTTTTGTTTTATATAGCCTTTGGATTGCTTTATGGCGGAAATCTTTGCTAAGAGTTCATCCGTATTAATAAAGGGAGTAAATATTCTGAATATATCAATGTAAGCATCGAAATATTTAAGCGGATTTTCTTTTGCTGATATTTCTTCAGTACTCTTAATCCATTTCAAATACATTTTATTAATAATATAAGTATCCACAGGCTTAAGATTTTTGCGAAAAGCTTCCAGTTCCAGCCAATCCATGGCAATCAAAATATTTTCTTCAGAAGGCCAGTAGTGTCTGCCTTCGTAAATTACCAGGTGGTTTGCGCGGTTTTTACTGTTTAACTGTTTTTGCAATACTTGCATTTCCTGGAAATTAAAGTCCCGATCGCCGATAATACCGACATACGAAAAGTTGTGCGATTTATTTGGTAAATACTGGTTCCCATTTTGAATTGAAGCGCCACAGCCAATAACGCCGGCAATATTTTTTGTGTCTACAGCTAATCCGTATGCCAATCGCGATCCTCCGGAAAAACCCGCCAGGTATATGCGCGATGAATCAATGGCCAGTGTATTGGTAACATGTGTGAAAAGACGATTGCTTATTTGAATATTGACTTCGTAAGGGGCATTTTTTGAATTGTTAGAACACACCAGTATATACCCGTATTTTTCGGCTGCTTTAATAAATGGCTGAATACCAATGCTACCTCGTGCAGCAGGATCGAAAATATAGATTATAGGCCAAAGGGTATCCGAAGTATAGTTTGCTGGTAAATAGAGTTGGTAGTTTTCACTAGTATAATTATTTATTTGAACAGAGTCAATAATAACACCCGTTTTGTAATTAGTGTTTTGTGCATTTACAGGTATCGCATAAAAAACAATAAAAGTAATGGTATATAGAATATATGTTGCTATTGTTTTTGTCAAATACATATTGTAGTTTCTTTTAAGACTGCTGTACATAAAACTTCCCTATGGAAATGTGAATTGATACTAATAAGAAAAAACAGTTAAAAGTTCCGAACTTTTATTATTTCAGAAAAGGTTCAAATTTGGCTTTATAATTCATTAAGCTTTCATTATTGAAGAGCTGAAACGGAGTACTTACACAAGTGCAGGGCGTTACGAAAACTGTTGGGTGGTAGTTCACACATGTGCGAGGTCCTCCGGCGAAATATTGGTGACTACTTTCAGAAGTGTTTGGTGTCACAGAAAAACTTTTTGCTTACTCGCATACTTGCGAGGCGGTAAAAAAGTTTTCTCCAAACCTTCTCGCAGAAGCGTGAGTAGCCACGAAACTTTTTTTTATGTACTCGCATTTGTGCGAGACGATGCGAAGAATTCGGTAAACCTTCTCACAAACCTGCGACCTGCCAAACAAACAAGCAGATACCTTCGCCCACATTTGTAAACTATTGGCAAAGGCCCGGGCTTGTGGGTGACTAACCTGGTTTCTACTAATTAAAGTGTAAAAGCAAGGCTGGCTAAAGCGTATTGCTATTGCCGCAATTATTGCCGATGGTATTACTTATCTGTTTAGGAATCTTTTTATTATTTAGGCTATCGTTTAAGGCTTGTTCATATATTTTACCATAAACTTTGTTTGTATAACAACGAATATTTTATAATTTGGCTGTGCAATATGCAGGCCCGAAACAGTGTGGGGCGATAAAGGGAAGAAGAAAGATTGATTTTGAGTCTGAATTTTATTATTATATATAATATGCGATGCAAATTGCAAATTAATGTATTGATAAGTGTTGATTGTAAGGAGTTATAGTAAATTTAGGGAGTGCGAGTAAGTTAGTGACAAACACAAGATTTAGACTTTTTTCATACTATGATAATACTATTTTCAACCTACTAAACTTTCAATTTGGAAACGTTTAATTATAGTTTTACAATCATTATTGTTGAACATATTAAATTTGAAATTATGAAAAAGAGATTCACTTATTTATTCATTTACATTTTATTATTCTCATGCACAGTTTTCGGACAAATTAAGTCTAACAAGACACCTATATCAAAGGATTCTATAAAAACACCTTTCAAAGAAAGAATAGTCGAATTTAATAATGATACTAAGTCAGAAGAAATAATTATTAATATTAAAGAGCAAACACCAATATTTGAGTTAATGATAAACAGCACTATAAATGCTGGTAAATTAAAGGTTGAAGTAGTTGATCCAGCAGGAATAACACAAGGGAATTTTACAGTAAGTGCAAATTCAACTTTTGATAAAGGTGAAACAACGAATGGTAACATAAGCAAGTGTCTAAAAAATCCTCAGCAAGGCGATTGGAAAGTAAAATTCTTTTCAATTAAAGCTAATGGCAAAATAATAATTAAGACCAATTTTGAAAATGATTATTTTATAATTGTGCCTAAGGAATTTACACCAAATGGAGATGGTAATAACGATATTCTTAGATTAGAAACTTACAATATTTCTGAAATTATTGCTTTTAAAATATTCAATAGATGGGGCAATTTGGTTTTTTCATCAAACAAAATAAACAAAGGTTGGGACGGAAAACTTAATGGTGAACTTCAAAAATCTGAAAGCTATTACTATATAGTTAAAGCGAAAACAGCATCCGGATTAGAAGTAACGAAAAATGGAATTTTACTTTTATCAAAGTAGATTTAAAAAAGATAGTTAGTTTTTTTTAGAAAATGTGTAATTATAATTTATGAACTTTCAATATTTAAAGGCTTTACTATTACTACTATTTGCATTTATGCTAAATCAAAGTGTTGTTTGTGGACAGAATAAAAAAGAAGCTACTATTTCCGGAAACCTGTATTTTGATGATAGTTGGGATTCAATAATTTATCTTTCCTATATCCCAACATATGGTGACATGTATTTTATGTCAAATGACATGATTATAGCAGAGACTGTTATCGACAGCCTTGGTTAATTTGAATTCGATATTAATTTTCTGACATTAGAAAAAAAACTATATCGTCTACATATAATAAAAAAGGGCGATTCACCTGCTACTCTTATTATTGGAGGTAAAGATGAAAATCATTTGTTTTTAATTGCAAATCGATTTTCAGAAATAAAGATATCAACCACTTTTTCTTTTCCTCCTTTTAAGAATGTAATATTCAATAATTCAAAAGCCAATATATCATTTCAATATATTAATAACCTGACTTATAAAGCGGATAGTACTTTGACTGAAAGTAGTGCAGCAAAAAGGCTGCTAATAAAGAAAAAACTTGAGAAAGACCTGTTATCGATAGCGGATACATCGGATGTTATGCTTGTCTCACTTTACGCAATTTATAAAAGCAATTTTAAAACAAATTATAGTTCGAATGTTGCATTTTATAATGCCTACTTTAAAAAATGGAAACATGAGGATAATGCTTATCTCGAATCACTAAAAAAACAAATTCCAGCCAGGACAATGAATAACATTGTTTTATTACTTATTATTCTATTGGTTTTGATGATATCTTCAATAGTATATATTTTATGGAAACATGGTTTTTATAAAAAGAAAAAACTAAAGAAACTAAGTATACAAGAAAGAAGAATATTTGAATTGCTCCGTCAGGGAGCAACAAATCAAGAAATATCTAACCAATACTGTATAGGTATAAGCACAGTAAAATCACATGTTAGTAGTATTTATTCAAAACTAAACATAAAATCAAGAAAAGAGATTATGAATTTGAAGTTGTAAACAAGAGTCAAACATACCCTATGAGGGTTCTGAACCTTTGTAGGGATATTCTAGAACCATTGTAAAATGAATTATTGTTATGTGCTTTAAATATAGTATATTAGTGTGGTAAGTTTCAGACTCGAACAGAAGGGCTGGGGATATTGGGAAGTAGAAGGAAAAGTTTTGATTCGGACTTTTTATTATACACAAAACATGCAGTTCAAATTACAGTTTATTGTATGGGGCTTTTAGTTATAATAGCGGCACATGTGAGAAATATCAATAAGAACCCAATAATATCAGATATGAAAAAATTAATTATCACTAAAAAGAGAAGTATGAAAAAAGGAATTGTCATAATACTATCAGTAATCATATTCCATTGTGCAGGTTTTGCACAGGTAAACGATATTGAAGGTGTTTGGCAGATGTATCAAATGGAATTTGCCGGGGAACCGCATGAAGTAAATATGGCAATTACTTTTGCAGAAGAGGGGAAAATAATAATGGGAAGTAAGGAAAAGGGAACCTGGCAATTTGATCAGGCTAAAAAAATATTAACTATTAGTTCCGATTTCTTAATGTCGTTAGACGGAGAATGTAGCTTTTCACTTAATGATAAAGAAATGACCTTAGTGCATTCAGAAGAAGGTACAAGTAAATTAAGGCGTTTAAGCTTACCAAATAATCAAGAGTATACGAATTTAGTATTAGGCAAGTGGAAGCTTACAAAGATGAATGGTAATAATTATGAGGGATCAAGAGAGATTATACTTGACTATAATAAAAACGGAATTTTCTATCAAGGTGGCGTTGTGATGGGTTTTTGGGAGTACAATAAAAAAGCGAATAAGATTATTCAAAAGGCTTTAAGAAAAGACTCTAAAGAGATGAATGGCCAAGCAAAAATTGTTACCCTGGACAAAGAAAAAATGGTCTACGAATTAAATGGTATGAAAACTACCTTTCAAAAAGTAATAGAAGATTAAAGTAAATCATAAATAGTACTTTTTGCTAGTTGAGCGAAGCTATAAACTTCACTTATTTATTAGATATACCATACGAGGGTTTTGAGCCGCGCAGTGATATTTACGAGCTATTGTTATGTGCTTTAAATATTGTATATTAGTGAAATAAGTTTCAGTCTAGAACTGAAGGGTAGGGGTTGTAGCTAAGCTGACGAAAAGGTTTTAAGCAGGAATTTCAGTCATACACAAAACATGTAGTTCAAATTATGGTTAACCGTATGGAGGCAGTTGTAATTGCGAAATAAGAGAGTAATATCAATAAAACCCTAAATAATATCAGATATGAAAAAAGTACTTATTTTGACCATTGTACTGGTAATTTCATTTGTGATTTATTCGCAAAATAAAGTACCAAAAGGTATGACTTTCTGTCCTTCAGGGACATTTATAAAGTTTGATAGCGACTCAGTAGAACGAACTGTATCTCCGTTTTTAATTAGCAACGAAATTACTAATAAGGAGTATCGTGATTTTTATACTTATATTAAAAAAACACCTGCTGATACGATATATTGGATTGACTATAAAGAAGCAACAAAATACACAAAGTCTTTTAAAGATGGAAACGTTAAATCCTTTGTAAAAAAGGTTACCCATAAAGATATTCTTTCAATTTTAATAGATGAATCAGTTTGGACTAAAGATCCTTCAAGGAAGGATTACTTTTTTGACACACGCTATAATAACTATCCTGTTATCGGAGTGACTTTTGAAGGTGCGAGATTTTACTGTATTTGGCGTACCAACAAAGAAAATAAGAAGAGAAAAGCTAGAGGAAAGCCATATAATCATGATTATAGAATACCCCTTGAAGCAGAATGGGAATATGCAGCCAGTTTTAACGAAAAATACACAAGTAAGAAAAAGTCAGAATTACAGAAGGTTTCAGATGGTACCAAGAATAAAATTGGGATTTACAATTTATTCGGTAATGTTTCTGAGTGGATTGTTTTAAAGAATGATAAACAAGAAGATGGGTTTAATGTATACAGGGGCGGCTCATATAAATCAGGTTACAGCTCTTCTGAAAAAGGAAAAATAGTAGCAAATAAATCCACAGATTATATAGGATTCAGAGTTGTACAAACATTTATCGATAAAAAATAGTAGTACCCAATGGTAAATGCAGACCCTTTAGGCCGTATAGGAGTATCTTTTAATACTGGTGCTGCCAATACTGTTGTGTGTAGAGTTTAGTTGCTTAAGTCTTGAAATGTCATGCGTGATTATACGATTGAAAGAGCAATACTGGTCACCCTTACAGGGTTTCGTATAATTACAACTCAAATACACATGGCTGCGTATAATTAGCCATGTGCTTTTACCGTCAAGGGCTATGCCCTTATTGTCATTTTATATTCATTATCTTAATGAAATTAAAGTCCCACTGCGAGGTACTGTAAATACTTGTCAATTGTCTGCTAATTTGAAATAATATACGAAAAACTAAAAAAAGAAAGCCCAATGGAACTAAATCCATTGGGCTTTTTATATCTAAATCTTGCTTATTTAAATTCCAACTTTGGTCTCTTCCACAAAGAAACCGTCTTTACGTACCAATAGTAAACCTTCGTATTTTTCTCTTAAGAACAATACTTTTGGCAAATACAGTAAACGCACAATGCGCTCAGCAGCCTTTTCCGGTTCGATTAATGCGGCTTGCTTAATTTGGTTCATGGCTCCGATTTTCTGTTTCATATCCAGCAAATCGGTCATGCCGGTATCAACCAAACCAGGCATATAATATATACTGCGAATATTGTTTTTAAATGCTTCGCCGGCAAAACTGGCCGCAAAACCATGCAGTCCGCGCTTGGCCGAAACATATGCCGATGAACCTGCAAATTGGGCCTCTTCGGCCACCGAACCAAACCAAATTACCGTTCCGTTCAGAACATTCATTAATCCCTTGGTAATTTCGATTGGCGCCAGCTGATTAATCTGTGTCATCCGTACCAACTCATCATGACTTACATCACTCGCACGTTGCAAGCTACCCGGATGTCCGGCTGCATGCACAATATAATCGATATGTTTATAGTTTGCTTTTACTGCATTTACCAATTCGGTAACACTTGCCGGATTCGAAAAGTCCGATTTAAGCAATTCAACTTTAATATCTTTTTGTTCCAGTTCCGCTTTTAGCGTCTCTGCCTTTTCGGTATTACTATTATACTGAAGTAGAATATTACAACCTTTTTCAGCCAGCTGACGGGCAATATATACGCCCATACCACCTGTACCACCAGTTAATAATACTGTTTTGTTTTCCAGATCGCGATAGTGGTAAGGTTGTTTAATTTCAATATTAACTTCTGTAGGTGTCTCATAGGTAAAAGAACCATACTCACCACCCACACCGGCAGTAGCACTTAATATCTTAATTCCCGGGCGCATCATTCCTTGTTCTTTAAGTAGCGAAAGCCCCATAGGAACCGTTAATCCGCTTACATTACCAAACTGAAGCTGTACTTCCTGGTATAATTTTTCGTGCGGAATACCCAATGCTTTTGATACTGGTTTTAGAATGGCATCACCGGTCTGATGAGGTACCAGCATATCTACATCATCCTTGGTCCAGTTCGATTCATCCATAACCTCTTTGGAGGCGTTCATTAGATTAATTGTAGCGCGGTCTTTTACCACGGAATTGTCGATGTACAGATTCCACTCTTTGCTTACGCCCACAAAATCGATCATTTTCGGATCCTGGTAGTTTACCACTGATAGTAAACCCTCTTTCTTTTCTGTTTTCGAACGACTAAGAATTACAGCCGTAGCAGCATCGCCAAAGGTTACAAAAGGGACGAATGGAGTAATGTCGGTTAAAAAGCTCGACATGGTTTCGGTATGCGAAACAACAACATGATCTACCTCAGGGTTACACTCCATAAACTCCAGAGCTCGCTGCAGGTTTACGTTGAAACCCGAACATCCAGACGAAAGCGTAATTGTCGTTGTGTCATTGTCGTAACCTACAAAATACGACTTTATGGTCGCTGCAATTCCTGGGGCCTGTTCGTGTGGCGAAACGGTACTTACAATCCATGCACCAATCTCTTCCGGATGAATATTGGCATCGCGCAAGGCTTTGTCGATGGCTTTAACACCAAGCTCCAGCGAAGTTTCGGTATCCCATTTACGTTTTTTACGCGGAGGAAAAGGCACTACATAATTGCGGGTACGAAAACCCATTTTATGCTCCACAAAGTATTCGAAAGGTGAAATATTCGGATGCTTCAGTCGAAATTGCTGGTAGTTTCTGCTGGCCATAATACGCTCTTCGCTGAAACCATCCAGGTACCCATCTTTGGCAGCCTGTTCAATCTCTTTATTGGAAATTTTATATTTGGCAATTGAATGTCCTAATCCTGAAAATATATAACTGTCAACCATAATGCAATATTTTAATAGTCTGCTTTTGAAAAATAAGAAACCAGTGGTTTAATCTCCTGGCTGATCTCCCATTTGCTGGCTTCGGAAATATGGAAGAATGATTTTCCATAACCTCCCCAAAGTCCAACATATCCAAAATCGGTACTTATTAATTCGTTAAATGTATTATTCATCAGAACAATTCCGTGAGTGGAATTAAGATCTGTTACAATATTTTTAATTCTGTCTGCTTTGCCATAAACGCTGGCAGTAAAACCATAGTCGGTATTACTGGCATACTCGGCCAGTTTATGTTCATTTACATATTCCACCGAAATTACCGGGGCCAGATTATCCTCTTTTACCAGATTCATATCGTGGTTGGTATTAAAGAACAGTGAAGGTTGCATAAGCCAACCGTTTGAAGCACATGTAGCTTTATAGTTATAAGGTACGGCTCCTTGCGAAATGGCATCAATAATACGTTCTTCAACTGGGTAAAAAATCCTTGAACAGCGAATTGGACCCACCAAAACATCACTAAACGGATCGGCTCCAAAGCTAATGCTGTCGCAGGTTTTCTTTAAAATGTCGTTGAAAAGATCAGCGTCAATACGATCGTCAACCAACAGGCGGTTAAAGCATATCGAAGCTTGTCCCGATAAAGCATAGGCCATATTCAGAATATCTTTGGCGGCTTTTTCCAGATCGGCAGTGTGGTGTACGATGGCCGGATTGTTTCCGCGACCTTCATATAATAAAGATGTACCAGTCTCAATGGCTTTTGCAGTGTATTGTTGTGCCTGCATTCCATTGTATATCTGAATTACCTTAATGTTATTGTCTTCCATGTTTTGTTCAATAAAGACGTTGGTATCACCTGTGTCGACTTCAACAAACGAAAAATCAGAAGAGGAGTCAAACAGTTCTTTAATAACTTTACCATACTCCAATAACATCGAAGGGACGTGTATTTTTAGAGGGAAATCAGCACCATTAACCAGCAGTGCCGCTGCCATACTCATTCCAAATAAAGCAAAGCCAGGTGCATTAACGGGTGCAACAATGGCAATACCTCCCAAAGGCGTTTTGTCCATAATGCTTTGACCGTTCACATGGTAGTGCTTAAGGTTTGCTACCGAACGCAAAAGTTCTTTGCGGTTTGTATTGTATGGAATAAGAGAATCACGTGTTTTTGCTTCCAGTAATGGTTTTTCAAACTGAAGCAGTAGATCGCGTAACTTATGTAAATAATTTATGTTATCCTGATAGTTCATTCTTATAACTTTATTCCCATTTATAAGTATCACGCCGAACCAGTAAAGCACCCTCGTAGGTATCGGTAACCTGCACTACCTTTAATTTATAAAGCGAGTTTACCATTCGTTCGGCGATCTCTTCGGTACTTACTCTTTTGCTTTGGTTCGAAGCAAACAGCGCGGCATTAATTTGCTCTTCGCTCAGCTGACCTGCCATACCGCCGTCAACAGTTCCTGGCATATAGTAAACGCTTCGAAGTCCCATACTTTTTGCTTCACCGGCAAAACTGCCTGCAAAACCGTGCAAGCCTTTTTTAGCCTGTACATAGGATGAAGATCCCGAGAACTGTCCGTCTTCAGCAACTGAACCGGTATACAGAATGGTATCTTTTACAATATCTTTTAGCCCTTTGGTTAATGCCACGGCACTGAACTGATTTACCTGAAGTACTTTTTGCATGGTATCCATGTTTACTTCGCTGGCACGTGACAAGCCTCCGGTAACAGCTGCGGTATGCATTAAATAGTCAATGCTTTTATAATTGGCTTTTACAAATTCAATTAGTTTTTCAACCTCTTCATGCTTTGAGAAGTCGGCTTTAACCAATTCTGTTTTTATATTAAATGCTGAAAGCTCTTTTTTAAGTGCTTCAGCCTTTTGATCGTTTGAATTATACTGAAGAATCAGGTTCGATCCGCGTTTGGCAAGTGACTTGGCAATTTCAAGACCAAAACCTCCTGTCGATCCGGTTAAAAGTGTAGTTTTACCTTTTAAATCGTTCGAAACATTAATTCCTTTTCCATTGGTCTTTTCCGGAACAATATAACTAAAGGCTCCGTATTCACCTCCTAATCCGGCAACCGGACTTACCAGTTTGCTTCCCGGCAATAAGCGACCTGCTTCTTTTAATAAAGCATAAGCCGAAGGAACCGAAGCTCCGGAAATATTTCCGAATCTATGCTGAACCTCCTGGTAAACTTTTTCTAAAGGAATATTTAATGCTTCAGCCGATGGGTGCACAATGGCATTTCCTGTTTGATGAGGTACAAGGATATCAACATCATCGGTTTTCCAGCCCGATTTATCACAAACCTCCTTGGCCGTTTTTACAATGTTTTTAGTTGCACGAATACGCACAACCTGTGGTGTCATATACAGGTTCCATTCACTATCCGAACCAAGGTGGTCGACCATCCATAGGTCTTCGTAATTTACAATGGAAACAATACCCTCTTTTTTGTCACTTTCGGACCGGCTTAAAACTACTGCTGCAGCACCATCGGCAAAGGTCACAAAGTTGACAAAGTTTGTACGACGTGTTAACAGGTGCGATAAAGTTTCGGCATGAAATACAACAATATGTTTGGCTTTTGGGTGTGTTTTTAAATATTCGATGGCACGTTGTAAGTTAATGTTGAAACCTACACAAGCCGATGTTAAGGTTGCTGTTGGCGCCTGGTTATTACTGTTAGTAAAAAAACATTTTACAGTAGAAGCAATCCCCGGAGCCTGTTCGTGTGGTGTACCGGTACTTCCCAGCCAAAAATCAATCTCTTCAGGATTAATGCCAGCATCATCCAAAGCCTTTTCTATTGCCTGAACAGCAAGGTGTGTTCCGTTTTCAGATTTTTTAATTTTATCATCAGTAACCGGAAAAGGCGTAACATGATTACGTGTATTAAAGCCCATTTTAGCCCATGCCATATATTCAAATGGTGTAGCTTCAGGGTTTTGTGCTTTATATGCCTGGTAGTTTTCGCTGGCCATAATACGGGCCTCGTTAAAACCATCAAGGTAGCCTTTTTTAACAGCTTCTTCCAGCTCTTTATTGGTAATTTGATGTTTTCCGGTGGCATAGCCATAGCCGGTGAATATATAATTTTCGAACTTCATGAGTTTTGATTTTTAACAAATAAAATTGTGTAAAAATAATAATTCCCAGCCTTGATTTGGTATAAAATCGGTTTAAGAATTGTTAAAAGGGATCTTCAGCTACTCTTTTTTCTTTTTCCAGTTTGGAGCACGTTTTTCCAGAAAAGCCTGCATGCCTTCCTGTCCGCTTGTTGTGATAAGCTTTGCAAAGCTTTTTGCCTCTTGTTCACAGGCAAAATTGAAATCGGTATTCTCCGATATTTGTATCAGGTGTTTTATTGTTTTTGAAGCTTCTGAAGAATTTCTTAAAATTCCCTTGATCAGCTTTTCTGTTCCGGTATTAAGTTCTTCTTGAGGAAACACTTTAGAGACGATTCCCATGCGAGCAGCTTCATCAGCTGAAAAAGTTTCTCCGCTTAGCAGGTAGAACATTGCATTTTCGGTTCCTGCAATTTTAGCCAGTCGTTGTGTTCCTGCACCACCAGGGCAGATTCCGATTTTAGTTTCGGGCATGGCAAAAAGTGCACTATCCGAAGCAATCCGAATATCGCAAGCCATTGCCAACTCCAGGCCTCCTCCCATGCAAAACCCATTAATAACCGAAATTACAGGTATTTCCAGGTGGGCCAGTTTATTAAATGAATTCTGTACATGTAGGCTGTTTAAATAGGCCTCTTCTTCCTTCATATTTATTACTTCGCTTAAATCAGCTCCAGCAGCGAAAGAATCCCCTTCACCCGAAATTATAAGGATTTCGATTTCAGCATTATTCGAAATTTGCTGAATGATTTCCTGGAATTCAGTAAAAAAGGCCATACAAAGTGCATTCTTTACATGCGGACGGTTGATGTTTAGGCGGGCAATATTATGATTAATTGTAAACTTTATGGTTTGAAAGTTCATAGTGCAGAATTTAATTTTAATTCAAATTTAAAAGAATAAGCTAAACAATACACAAAATCATATGGAAATAAATATGCATTGCTTCATAAAAAATCCTATTTTTGAATTTTAATACCAATGAAGATGCTAAGAACTAAGATAGAAAAGTGTCCGGTATGCCATAGTCCGGAATTACATGATTATTTAAAAACAGAGGATTTTTCTGTTACTAACGAAGAATATCAGTTGCAGGAATGTAAAATATGTGGTCTTGTATTAACCCAAAACCATCCGGTTCAGGATGAAATTGGGAAATATTACGAGTTTGAAGAGTATATTTCGCATACCGATACGCAGGAAGGTTTAATGAATAGACTTTATCACCTGGCCCGCAATTTTATGCTTGTTAAAAAACGCAGAATAATAGAGAAGAAGGTTAAAGGGGGTAACTTACTTGATATTGGTTGTGGAACTGGTTATTTTCTGAATCATATGCATGAAAATTTCTGGGTAGTAACCGGTATTGAACAAGATAAAGATGCACGAAAATTCGGCGAAGAGAAATTTGGATTGGAGGTATATGGTACTGAAAAGTTGGCAGAATTGCAGGATGATACATACGATGTAATTACCATGTGGCATGTATTGGAGCATGTACATAATTTAGACGATTACTTAAATAATATTAAGCGTCTGTTAAAAGATGATGGTTTGTTGGTATTAGCACTTCCAAATAAAGATTCGTATGATGCAATGCATTATAAAGAATATTGGGCTGCTTTCGATGTACCGCGACATCTGTGGCATTTTAACATAAAATCACTTTCAACGCTTATTGAACGTTTTGGTTTTAATGTAGAAAAAATTAAAGCTATGCCACTCGATGGAGCTTATATTTCAATGTTAAGTGAAAAACATAAGGGTGGGGGAATAATGAAAGGAATATTCCGGGGCAAGATGGCCTGGATAAAGGCAAAATTTAAAAAGAAATCAGCAAGTTCACTGATATATTTAATAAGAAAGGCCGGTTAAACCGGCCTTTTTTTTTATTGTAGTTCAATTATTTCGGCATTCAGAATATTTAAGTTATTATCATCTGAATTAATATTTTTTGCATTATAAACCACACCTAATACCTTTATATCTTCATATTTCATGTCCAGATCTTTTGATAGCTGGAACATTTTATGACAAGTACCATTCGTAATAGAGTCGCCAGGTACTTCCGATCCCCAGGTATTGTTTAATGAAGTTCTGAAGACATGATCGTGTTTGTAATCTTCAATCCACTCACCATGTTTCATTTGAGGAGTAATAATATTATCTTCCAGAATAAATAGCTGAAATTTAACATCATCATCAAATGCTTTTTGAAAAGTCATTTTTGCATAGATTACATATTTATCCTCAAATAGCTGAGTCTTAAGTTGAACAGCAGTTTTGTTGTCATTGTTCTCCTCGATATAACTAGCCGCATTTAAATAAAAATCCTTACTGTAAGTCTGAGCTCCCGCACTTATTAAGTCGTTGTTAGCATTATAATTTGTACGGTTTAAAAGTACTGATGGAGCACCTTGAATCTCATACCTGTCAGCTATTTCATTTCCTTCATCTGCTCTAAGGTCTTTAAAAGAAACCTGGAAATACTCAGGATTAGAAAAGAAGGTTGCGTAATACGATAAAGGAATTAAATTGCTATTCTCAGCAACTGCCTCTTTTATTCCGATACTTGCATCCGGGCAATTAGTACAGCCCTGTCCGGTGAATTTCTCGATTAAGAATTTTTGTGTAATTGTCGTTATTTCCGGAAAACCGGTTCCGTTATCCTGGTAATAGGAGTATTCATCAACAGGATTGGTATATACCTCCATGGTTTCGCAACTACTTAGAATAAATGCAAAACCGGTTAATATGATTAGTAATTTTTTCATTTCTCCTCCTATCATTAAAATGTGCTGGTAATTGATAAAGTTAAACCGGTTGCGGCAGGTTTGTATACACATATCCCCCCTGTACAATTTATACCGGCTTTTTGACGGCCATAGCTTAGTTCAAAACGATTGGCGTTTTTCTTGTATCCGATGCTTACTTTTGGATAATGTACTTGTTTTTTCTCGTCAGAATTACCATAGTTATACATATCCATTAAGGCAAAATACCAATGTGGGTTATAGTTGTATTCAATGGTTGCCATTAACCAGTCGCCGTAATCAGCTTTTCTTTGTTCTGTGATAGCTACATTGTTATTATCAAGAACAATATTTCCAGCTTCATCTTTTACTACTACCTCTTTCATATTTGTAAACATTCCCTGTACTTCAAAGCGAAGGGTGTGTTTACGCGCAAGTTTGTATGTGAAATCGGCAACAAATGTATTCGCAGTTATAGTATCGTGCGAAGCAGAAGGTGAGCCTTGTAATACATAGTCATTATAGAATATGTTCTGGTATTGAACTTGCCCTTTCAGCTTTTTCGAAATCTTTTTCGATAATAAAACATTAATATCGTGGTAGTATTTCATATCAGTGCCAAAAAAGTTGGTTTCGTATCCTGCAACATCTTCCAATGCAATTTCATTTTTTTCGATTCCGTCAGCTCTAAAGTAATTTACAGCCATTAATGTTCCGTATTTACCACCCAATAAACTTCCGCGCTTGAATTTATAGGTAACTTCACCACTATATGTAAATTCGCCTAAAGGTTGAGTTACATATGGGTAAAAAGCCGTAAGAGAATAGGTGTGGTTTTTTGAAATATCAGGAATATAGTTTAGGATTAAATCATTTCCGGTTGCATTTCGCTCAGAACGAAACATAAAGTTATCAATTCTTTTTGCTGATAAAAGTACACCCAAGCCTTTAGTTGAATAGCTTAGGTTTACAAGAAGAGCTTCACCATTATGATAATAATTAACACCACTGTTGTTGACATAATCCGGCATGAAATCCATCATTTTGTATGCGTATTCTCCCGAAAGGTTGAAATTACCATAGGCCATGTTTAAACGACCTGCCATATTTGCCAGGTTTTTATTCAGTTTATAAGTGTTTTCTACTTCATTCTGAAAGTTGCTAACAAAACTACCACCTGTTGTAATTATAAAATTGCTTTCATTCATTGGAGTAATTAGATTATTCAAGTTGATTTCCCCATCAACCCCGCGAATAATGCTTGAACCTGTTTGAAAGTAATTCATTTGTTTACCCACCATTCCTTTTAAAATAATGGCATTTGAGATATTGTATTTCAAATGGATTCCGTCCATTGCATTATCCCAACCAATGGTTTTTTCTTCGTATGCCCTGAAAGTAAGTCCGCTACCAAACTGATCGTAAAAATTTCCAAGGGTGACTTCTAAACCATCCACATTATATTTTGCATATCGATTTGAAATTCCAGAACCATCGCTCATACCATTTGTGTTCGGATATCCTTGCAGTGTATTAAGTCTTGCTTCATATCGAACACCTACTTCAAAATTACCCCGGTTATATTTAATGTTTCCGTAGCTGTTTGTACCCATTATTTCATTGGGTTTAATCGCTCCGGTAATTGAATCTGTTTGGTATATCCAGGTTTCTGACTGAAAATTTCCGGTAATTCGCCCCTTGTCCGTGTCCTGCGGGTAAGCTATTACAGAAATCAATAGTGCACTAAATAATACAGTTAAACTCCTTTTCATTTGTAAATATTTAGATTGATTAAAAACCATAAAACGAGCGAATAAAATTCACCCATTTTATGATTATTCAATAAATATGTTTCTTATTTAATTAGTTTTTGAATTTCGTGATATAGTTCCTCTTCATCACCAGCAGAATATGACGTATGTTGCCAAACCACTTTACCATTTCCGTCCAACAGGAAGGTATGCGGTACATTTACAACATTCATAGCACGTTTAAAATCCTGGTTCGAATCCAAAACAACATCGAATTCCCATCCGCGACCGTTAATAAACGGAGCTACACGACTAGAGCTTCTGGTATCGTCGATAGAAACAGCAATTACTTTAACCCCGGTTTCGTCGTTCCAGTCGATAAAGTTTTCGTTAATGGCATTTAATTCTTTTACGCAAGGTTTACACCAGGTAGCCCAAAAGCTAATAACCACTGGTTTGCCGTCGTTTTTAATTAACTCTGAAGTGTTAATTGTTTTACCTTTTAAATTTTTTAAATCAACTTTTGCAACCTGGGAGAATGCACTTAAACATAATAGAATGCTAAGAGCAGAAATTAATAATTTTTTGTTCATATTATTTGTATTAAAGGTTAAAACATTATTGAAGTATCTATAATTCTAGATATATATACGTGCCGAAAGTAAAAAAAAATAAGGATTGAAGAAATAAAAAATGTCAAAAAACGTGAATATTAAAAAACATGAATTTGGAAATAATAAATATGTTTTAATATCGTTAAGTTTTTTTTGAAAAAAATATACATTGTTATCAAACTTTTTTCACGTCATAAACGTATTAGTATTGTAAAATTATTAGAATGGGCATAAATTATAAAATATAAGTAAACTCAATAAAAAGATTTATTTATATTTGTATGTATAAACTGAGTTGATTAAAAAACGTTTAAATGGAACATTATTCTTGGGATGGAAAAGTAATATTAATTGCAGAAGATAATGAGATTAATTATTTTCTCTTGCATGAAATTCTATCTGAAACCAAAGCTTCTTTACTGTGGGCAAAAAACGGGCAAGAAACGATTGATATTTTTGAAAAAAATCATGTTGATTTAATTTTAATGGATATTAAAATGCCTATTATGAATGGTTATGAGGCAACTAAGGTTTTGAAACAGAAATATGAGGTTCCAATTATTGCACAAACCGCACATGCAATGGCAAACGATGAACAAAAATCACTTGAAGCCGGATGCGATGCATATATAACAAAACCCATCGAACAGGAACTCCTACTACACACGATAAATAAATATCTAGGATAAAATCACCAAAATTTGGTGATTTTTTTTTATTCTTAACATTTTTTCAAGCACTAAATGAGTTAAAAAGTTATTTTTGCTTTTTAGAATATTTATTTTAGTAAAACATCTCTTAAATTGAGATGTATTATTAATCTAATGTAGCTCTGTATTTTTAAATCAATTGTACGCTAGAGAAAACTGTTATTGTATGAAATTTATTGCTAAATCATTTTTTGTTTTTTTATTTTTTTGTTTGTTGAGTTCAGCACATGCTCAGTTAAATAAGAACTACTTTATTAATGTAGGGCGTTACGAACTATCGCAAGAGAAGTATTATGCAGCTATTAATAAATTTAATATCATTATTAAATTTAATCCGAAATATTACGAACCTTATTTCTTTCGTGGAATAGCTAAATATAATTTAGGAGATTTTTACGGGGCTCTTAAGGATTTTGACCAAACGATTGATCTTAATCCTGTTTATACAATGGCATATCATTATCGGGGAATTACTAAAGATAGATTAATGGATTATGCAGGGGCATTAAGAGATTATAATACAGCCGTTGATATTAGACCTTCAAATCCGTATATTTATTTGAGCCGTGGGGTATCGCATATTTATCGAAAAAATTATAATGATGCAATTGAGGATTTTAATTATGCTTTAAGTATTGAACATGAAATGCCCGAGGCCTACCTTAACCGGGGGAGAGCTAATTTGTTAAAGGGTGATAGTATTGAGGCGGTTAATGATTTTAATCATGCATTAAAACTTGATCAGTTTTATATTGAAGCGTTTATTCAGCGAGGGCGAATTAATCTTTTAATGAAAGACTATGAGCAGTCGATCACCGATTTTAATCAGGCTATTGCTCTGGATTCGTTAAACTCTTTTTCCTATTTTAATCGTGCCATTGCTTTTAATGAACTGCATAAAATTACAGAAACTATATCTGATTTTGACAAGGTTTTGGAACTTGATCCAGAAAATGCATTGACCTATTATAACAGAGCCTTAATTAAAGCGCAAATAGGTGATTTTAATAATGCTATTTTAGATTACGATAAAGTACTGGAGTTAAATCCAAATAATATTCTGACTTTTTTCAACCGGGGGAATTTAAAAATGGAAACCGGTGATTATGTAGGAGCAATAGATGATTATTCCAAAGCACTTGAAAATTATCCGGATTTTGCAAAAGCTTATATGAACCGTGCTGTTGCCAAATACAATTTAAATGATATGAAAGGTTCGGAAAAAGATTATGCTATTGCGCAAGAAAAAATAAAAGAGTATGAAGCCAGTAAGGATACCTCCGAAATGGTTGCTTTTGCCGATACGTCTAAAAACTATAATGAGCTAATAGCTCTTGATGCCGATTTTAAAAGAGGTAGTAAGATTGCAGAAACAACAAACAATCAGAATGTAATAATTGATCTTAAACCATTGTTTAATGTTAATTTGACCAAAAATGAAGTTCTTTATACCTCCAATTCATTAATATATTTTCATAATGAAATAAGAAGAATAAATGAAGAAGAGAATATAATTACCTTTTTGAATCTTGATAATATTGAAATGAATCTGGCAACAGATACATTATTAGCCTACCTTGATAAAATCGATATTGAGATTAGTAAAAGTCCGTATGATTTTCTGAATTACTTTTATAAAGGTATTATTAATGGTTATATACAGAATTATAATAGTTCTGTAAGTTCGTACGACAGGGCGATAAATTTTAATCCTCGATTTATGTTTGCTTATTTTAACCGGGCAAATACAAAAATTAACATGATCGATTTTATAAATTCATTAGATCAGTATTCTGAAGTTGTTAAATTGGGAAATCAGGCAAATCAGTCTTTACGGAAAAAGGAATCGAAACAAGAGGTATACGATTATTCTGAAATAATAGAAGATTATAATAAAGCAATAATGCTGGAACCTCAGTTTCCATTCACCTATTTTAATCGTGGAAATATAAAATGTAGAACCGAAGAGTTTGATAGTGCAATTGAAGATTTTACGAAAGCTATTGAAAACTATGAATATTTTGGGGAAGCATATTATAATAGGGGGCTTACGTATTTATATCTAAAAGAAAAGAAGAAGGGGTGTGCTGATATAAGTAAAGCTGGTGAGTATGGCGTTCCTGATGCTTATAAAGTAATAAAGCGTTATTGTAATTAATATGGTAGATATTCTGTTATTAATATTGGGAATTATATTGATAATCCTTGGGATACTTGGTTGTATATTGCCTATTATTCCAGGCCCTCCATTAAGTTTCCTAGGACTTTTAACCTTGCATTATACTAAATTTGAAGAGTTTTCCTCCGATTTTCTTGTGTTGTGGATGGTAATTTCAATCCTAGTAACAGTGTTGGATTATATTGTACCTGTTTGGGGTACAAAAAAGTTTGGCGGAACCAAGAGAGGAATTTGGGGGGCAACTTTAGGATTGTTTGTGGGATTATTCTTTTTCCCTCCCCTGGGTATTGTTTTAGGCCCGTTTTTAGGAGCCTTGGTTTTCGAAATGACTAAACACAGGGACTTTACACTTGCTTTTAAAGCCAGTTTAGGTTCATTGTTTGGCTTTTTAGTTGGAACCGGAATTAAACTTATTAGTTCCGGAGTTATGACTTACCACTTTGTGAAAGCTTGTTTCGTATAGAGAAAGTAAATAAAGTCGTTTTAAGAACTGTTTATACAGATTATTATTCAATTATTTGCTTCTGCAGGTTAATCTTTTTGTCTAAATTATTGAGTACATAAACTAATTATAAAGAGCAAAAAAAAAGGGCTTTCGCCCTTTTTAATATTATAGTGTTTCACAATAATCAATCAGTTCAACAAGGCTGGTTTCAGATTCAAAATCAAATTTTGTATTAGCTAAATGCTCTTTGATTTGACTCTTCTTCTTTTTATAAATTTTTAAAATGTTCTTTTTATTAGCAGGATATATTCTTCCTTTTTCATTCATTAAGAAATAAGCCTTACCAATACTTCTTGCTTCTTTGTCAGTTTCAAGGTCTACAACAGCTGATGTTCCGCTATTATTATAATAAGTGCTGATTTCATTAACTGCAGAAGTACTCAAGTCGGTTCCATAGGCACCTTTTTTATTACTGCTGTCTTTAAATTTTACAGAATACTTGATAAGTAATGTGGTATTTTGTTCAAATATACGGTGATAAAAAGCGTTGTTTTTATAAATAAACATGTTTTTATCAATGATAACCATTTTAAGATTACTCTGATCTTCTAATTGGTTAAGTTTATCACCCTCTAAGAAATATAATTTATTAGTAGATAAGTTAATGTTTACCTGACCTGTTGATTGACTAAAATCAGTAAAGTAGATTTTACTCTTTACAAATTTATCAAAAAGGAAAGGGAATTTTGGAGAAACTTTTGTTTGAATTTTTCCAGTTTCATTTTGTTGTGCAAAAGATGCCATTCCCAAAAACAGGATGAAAGTAGCTAAAACGATTTTTTTCATAATTTGAATATTTAGGTATAATAATTTGATTAATGTCTAATTAAATATTTCTTTATAATTTGATCAGTAAAATAAGGATAAATTCTCGCCTTTACCTATTTCAATATATAAGACAGTTTATTTAAGTTTTACCCTACACTGAATGAGAATATATTTTATTTACTATGCTTATTGCGATTAAAAAAATATATTTGTCTCAACATATTATATAGTACTCATCTGAGCACTAAAACACAAATATTATAAAAAATTATTTAATGAAAAAGGATTTTTGGATAATTGCCTTGGTTTTACTGGCTTTTTTAGCGCTTATTTTCTTTCAGCGTCAAAACAAATCACTTAATATTAATTTTGATCACGATTTAACTTCCAAACTTGAAATTTTGAATGATAAATTCTTAGATAAGAAAGAGGGAGTTATATTGTTGGGTGATAATAGCCGGATATACTCACCTCATATGGAACTTGAAGAATTGTCAAAATCTTTCATAGTGGAATTAAAAGATCAAAAAGGATTTAATTTTTTAATTCAGAAGCAAAATAGCGTAGACAAGAATATTGTTTTTGAGATTGATACTATTCGAAATAAAAACCGACTTGTAATTAGTATTGATAAAATTGTTTATGTAGAAGCTAGTAATAAAGAAAATATTAAAAGGGGAATGGAGATACTGCTACAGGTTTCCGATACACTTGAAAATAAACTTGCTTTTCCACGATTTTATTATGCAGATTAAG
>Ga0070728_10001745_pt1 | contig 30502 bp, 29 predicted proteins | sample tdDd471_FD_66723 | JGI IMG/M metagenome (GOLD analysis project Ga0070728, IMG submission 66723) | Marine sediment microbial communities from the Atlantic coast under amendment with organic carbon and nitrate - tdDd47.1 | ecosystem: Environmental > Aquatic > Marine > Coastal > Sediment | place...
CTCGGCGCCAGCCCGGATTGGGCGCGCGAGCGCTTCACCATGGACGACGGGCTGTCGGCGGCGGTCCGCAAGGTGTTCGTCCAGCTCTACCGGGAAGGCCTGATCTTCCGCGACAAGCGGCTGGTGAACTGGGACCCGAAGTTCCAGTCGGCGATCTCCGACCTCGAGGTCGAGTCGAAGGAGGTCGACGGCAACCTCTGGCACTTCCGCTACCCGATCGAAGGTGAGGCGGGTCGTTTCATCGTGGTCGCGACCACCCGGCCGGAGACCATGCTCGGCGACACCGGAGTCGCGGTGCACCCGGACGACGAGCGCTACAAGGATCTGGTCGGCAAGCACGCGGTGCTGCCGCTGGTCGGCCGCCGCATCCCGATCGTGGCCGACGGCTACGCCGACCCGGAGCAGGGCTCGGGCGCGGTCAAGATGACGCCGGCCCATGATTTCAACGACTTCGAGGTCGGCAAGCGGCACGACCTCGAGATGATCAACATCTTCGATTCGCATGCCCGGGTGAACGAGAACGCGCCGGAGGCGTATCGCGGCCTCGACCGGTTCGAGGCTCGCAAGCGCGTGGTCGCCGACCTCGAGGCGCTCGAGCTCGTCGAGAAGATCGAGCCGCATCGCCACGCGGTCCCGCATGGCGACCGCTCCGGCGTGCCGCTGGAGCCCTGGCTGACCGACCAGTGGTACGCCGACGCCGCCACCCTGGCGAAGCCGGCGATCGAGGCGGTCGAGACCGGCAAGACGGTGTTCGTCCCGAAGAACTGGGAGAAGACCTACTTCGAGTGGATGCGCAACATCCAGCCCTGGTGCATCTCGCGCCAGCTCTGGTGGGGCCACCAGATCCCGGCGTGGTACGGCCCGGACGGGACCGTGTTCGTCGAGGAGAGCGAGGAGGCGGCTGCCGCCGCTGCCGCCGCCCACTACGGCAAGCCGGTCGAGCTGACCCGCGACGAGGACGTGCTCGACACCTGGTTCTCGTCGGCGCTGTGGCCGTTCTCGACCCTGGGCTGGCCCGAGCAGACCCCCGAGCTCGCCCGCTACTATCCCGGCGACGTGCTGGTGACCGGCTTCGACATCATCTTCTTCTGGGTCGCCCGGATGATGATGATGGGCCTGCACTTCATGAAGGACGTGCCGTTCCGCACGGTCTACATCCACGCCCTGGTCCGCGACGCCAAGGGCCAGAAGATGTCGAAGTCGAAGAACAACGTCATCGACCCGCTCGACCTGATCGGGCGCTACGGCACCGACGCCCTGCGCTTCACCCTGGCGGCGATGGCGGCCCAGGGCCGCGACATCAAGCTGGCCGAGGGCAGGGTCGAGGGCTACCGCAACTTCGCCACCAAGATCTGGAACGCCGCGCGGTTCTGCCAGATGAACGGCTGCGCCGCCGACCCGTCGTTCGACCCGACGGCCTGCAAGGAGACGGTCAATCGCTGGATCGTCGGCCAGGTGCAGAAGACCAGCGTCGCCGTGGCCGAGGCGATCGAGGCCTACAAGTTCAACGAGGCCGCCGGCGCGCTGTACCAGTTCTTCTGGGGCACCTTCTGCGACTGGTACCTGGAGTTCACCAAGCCGATCCTGCAGACCCCCGAGGGCGCGCAGGAGCACCCGGGCGCGGCCGAGACCCGGGCGGCCACCGCCTGGGCGCTGAACCGGGCGCTGCACCTGCTGCACCCGATCATGCCGTACATCACCGAGGAGCTGTGGGAGAGCTTCGGCGAGGACGCCGGCACCCTGCTGATCCGTCGGCCGTGGCCGGACCTGCCGGAGACCCTGGTCGATCCGGCGGTCGAGGCCGAGATGGACTGGCTGATCCGGCTGATCTCCGAGGTCCGCTCGATCCGCAGCGAGATGAACGTGCCGCCGTCGGCCCAGATCCCGCTGATCCTGACCGGCGCGGCGGGCGCCACCGCGGCCCGCCTGGAGGGCTACCGCGACCTGATCCTGCGGCTGGCCCGGCTGTCCGAGGCCCGAACGGGTACCGACGCGCCGGCCGGCTCGGTGCAGGGCGTGCTGGACGAGGCGACCCTGCAGCTGCCGATCGCCGACGTCATCGACGTGGCGCAGGAGCGGGCTCGCCTGGGCAAGGAGGTCGCCAAGGCCGAGGGCGAGATCGCCAAGATCGACAAGAAGCTGTCGAACGAGGCGTTCATCGCCAAGGCGCCCGAGGACGTCATCGAGGAGAACCGCGAGCGTCGGGCCGACGAGCAGCAGAAACGCGACCGGTTGGCGGCGGCGCTGGCCCGCCTCAACGCGGCGGGGTGACGGCGGTTCGCCGCTCCCGGATCCGGGCGGCGACCACCAGCAGGGTGCCGCCGACCACGCCGAGCGCGAGCAGGGCGGTCTCCGGCCGGAACCGCGAGACGTCGATCAGCCCGCCGGCATAGGCGGCCTGCTCCAGCATCATGCCGAGCACCGGCAGCAGCGATGCCGCAGCCATGTAGTTCTGGGCCCCGACCAGCCGGGTCGACCAGAACGACAGGACCATCGAGGGCGCGCGCAGGGTCACCCCGACGACCGTCCCCCAGATCAACAGCGGCCAGCTCCAGGCGGCGTCCGCGCCGCCGCCCTCGACGCCACCCTGGGCGAGCCTGACGGCCAGGAACAGGGCGGCGGTGACCAGCAACACCGCGCCGGTGAAACGCAGCCGGGCGCCCGGCTCGGTCGACAGGTTGTCGGGATGCCGCTCCGCCATCAGCGAGCCGGCGACCAGGCAGACTTCGTTGAGCAGCATCAGCCCGACGGCCGGGTGCCGGATGCCGCCATCCAGGCCGGCGACCAGCGGCAGGATGGCGACGCCGATCGCCAGATGGCCCAGCCACTCGCCCCGGGCGGGGCGCCGGCCGAACGCCAACCACACGGCCGCCGCCACCATCGGCACGTTGACGGCGGCGAGAACGCCGGCTTCCAGCACGCTGACCCAGGCCAGGACGGCGGTGTAGGAAGCCGCCGACAGTACCCGGAAGACGCCGAGGATCCAGGTGGACGGCCGGTGGAAGCTGGTCAGGTCGAGCCGCTTCCGGCCGCCGGCCGCCAACAGCACGGTCCCGCCGGCCACCAGCTGTACGAAGCTGAACGCCCAGGGATCCAGTCCGAGACGCAACAGCAGGACCCGGCTCGCCGCTACCAGGGCGGTCCAGGACAGGATCGCGGCGAGGGTGATCGCGACAGGGGTGCGCATGGCTGTGGCTCCGCTGGATGAAGGTCGCCTCAGCGCTACACGCCAATCGAACCGATTACGTTCCACGATTTCCGGTCATGCGTTAAGAATACGTTTCATGAACTGGGACGATCTCCGTGCCTTCCTGGCCGTGGCCCAACTCGGCAGCCTGCGTCGCGCCGCCGAGATGCTCGGCGTGACCCAGCCGACCATCGCGCGGCGCCTGCGGGCGCTGGAGGCCGATCTGGGGCTGGCGCTGTTCGATCGCGCCCGTGACGGCCATCAGCTGACCGCGGCCGGGGCCGAACTGCTGTCCGAGGCGCGGGCGGTCGAGACCGCGGCCTTGCGGGTCGAGCGCCGTTCCCATGGCCTGGTCGAGGGGTTGGCGGAGGCGGTTCGGGTCGGCGCCGGGGAGTGGGCGGCCATGCTGTTGGCGCGCGGCCTCGCCGAGCTGGCGGACGGGCCGCGCATCGAGCTGGCGGTCACCGGCGCGGCGGCGCCCGCGGCCGGACGCACGCCCGAGATCCTGGTCCGGCACGGCCTGCCGTCAGCCGGCGACGGCGTGACCCGGCGGGTCGGGTCGCTGGGCTGCGCGATCTACGGCGCGCCGGGTTTCGCGGACGGCCGTGCCCTGCCGCTGGCCGGCGGCGATGTCGCGACGCTGCCGTGGCTCGGCTTCGTCGAGGAGCAGGAGCACTACGTGACGATGCGCTGGCTGCAGGAGCAGATGCGGGGCCGCCCGCCGGTGGCCCGGCTGATGCGTACCGACCTGATGATCGCCGCGGCGACCGGCGGAATCGGCGTCGCCGTGCTGCCGTGCTTTCTCGGTGACGCGGAACCGGGGCTGGTGCAGCTCTCGGCGCCGATCGAGGCGCTGCGCGCCGACTATTGGGCGATCGCCCATCCGGATCTGTCGCGGAATCTGTCGGTGCGCACCGTGGCGACGTGGATTTCCGACTGCTTCCGCAAGGCGGAAAGGGCGCCCGGGGCCGCCGCCGGCCCGTAGGGAACCGGATAGCCGCCGTCGTAGCCCCTGGCGAGAAAGAGCTGCAGGGGGAGCGCGCAGTGTCCCGCGCGGGCGAGGCAGACGTCCTCGAGCGGTTCGATCTCGGAGAAGTACGGCCGATACAGCCGCGCCCAGTCGCCGTCGGGTCGCGGTCGGCCGACGATCAGGGCGTTCCAGCCCTCGAACCGCCGCAGGTCGTGCTGGAATGCGAAGTTCCGGGGATCGTCGGTCAGCACGACGACCGGCAGCCGGCCGTGGAGGGCGGCATCGATCTTGCCGCCGTCGATCCACCGGGTCGCGACCACGAACAGCCCGCCACGGCCGAGGTAGCCGCGGGCCGCCAGCTCCGTGCGAAGGTCGGTCCAGTCCAATGCCTCGAGCGCCGGGTCGCCCTTGGCGAACAGTTGCGGTAGCCGGCGGGCCGCCCATCCCGTGCCGGCGTGGCTCACCGCCACGACCGCCGCCAGGGCGAGAAGCGCACCGGCACTGCCGAGCCACCATCGGGCCGGACGGGGGCGCTCGATCCACCAGCGCGCGGTCTCGCGGCCCAGGATCGGCAGCCAGAACAGGTAGCCGGGCGCCTGCCAGTGCGGCAGGCCGCGCCCCGCCCACAACGGGACCACCGTGAAGACGACGACTGGTAGCAGGCCGGCGCAGAACAGGAACCAGGTGCCGGCGGCGCGGCCGTCGCGGCGCAACGCTAGAAACACCGCCGCGAGCAGTGGCGGCCAGATCCACGGGCCGATGTAGAGAGCCTGCCCGAGTACCGCCAGCAGCACGTGATCGGGGCGCAGGCGGGACTGCGCGGCGCCGCGTCCGGCCTGGAAAGCGAAGCTGACCCAATCGTGCTGGGCGTTCCAGACCAGGACCGGCGAGAACACGGCGATCGCCAGGACGCCGGCGGCCCAGGTCTCGGGCCGGACCAGCCAGCGGCGGTGCGTCGGGCTGCTCGCCAGGAACAGCAGGATGCCGGCGCCGAACAGGAACCCGTGGTACTTGGCGAGGCACGCGACGCCGAGGAAGAGGCCGGCCCCCAGGGCCAGCGCCCATCGCCGCCGGCGGTTCGCCGGGGTCGGCGCGGGGGGCGTTTTCAGCAGACCCTCGAGGCAGAGCGCGCTGGCGAGCAGCGCCGCCAGGAGCGGGCCGTCCGGCAGGATCCAGCCGCCGAAGGCGACGCCGAAGATCGGGCTCAGGTTCAGGAGCACCACGGTCCAGGCGCCGGCCCAGGCGGAGTACAGCCGCTTGGCCAGCAGGTAGAGCAGCCCGTTGCTGACCGCGAACAGCCCGATGAACGGCAGCCGGACGACCGCGTCCGCCTCGCTGCCGGTGAACCAGACCGTCAGATGCACCAGCCAGAACGACAGGGGCGGGTGGTCGAAGTAGCTCAGCTGCAGGGAGCGTGCGTTGGCGAGGGTGTAGGCCTCGTCGACCCCGAGACCCAGGTATAGCGCGATGGCGAGCCGGGCGGCGGTGCCCAGCACGATGGCGGCCAGCGCCAGCCGGCCGGGCGTGAGGGCGACCCGGCCCGGGGATTCTCGGTGACCTTTCCCATGGTCGTAACCGGCGGTCATCGGGCCTCCCGGACGGCTCGAGCCCGCAACGGCAGGCGCCCGGCAGCTGCCGGGCCCGCCACCCAGGACGCGAAGCCTGCCAGCCCTCCCTGGAACAGGCAGGCGAGGCCGATGCCGACCGACACGGACACGGCATCGGTCGGCGACAGGCCGGCCAGGCCCAGAGCGACGACCAGCGCGGTCTCGCGGACGCCCCAGCCGGCGACCGACACGGGCAGCTGCGCGACCAGCAGGGCGGGGGGAATCAGCAGGAACGCCGCTCCCGGCGACAACGGAATTCCCATGCCGGCGGCGACGCAGAGCCCGATCAGGACGGTCGCCGCGTGGCCCGCGATCCCGACCAGCAGGACCGCGAGCAGGCGGCGGGGCTTCGGCAGGTGGGGGGGCAGGCCGGCAACGAGGGAGGCCAGGCGCGGGAACCGCCCGATGCTCCGTACGAGCCCGCCCGCCGACAGGAGGGCGACGACCACGGCCATCGATCCGACGGCGGCCCCGGCGTCGAGCCAGAGCAGCGTCGTCCGGGCGCCGGACCCCGCGCCGGCCGGCAGGGTGGCGATCAGCGGGAAGCTCGCAGCCATCGTCAGCAGCATGGTGAGCAGCGCGGCCGCCCGGTCGACAAAGACGCCCGTCGCGGCGGTCTTCAGCGGTACGGACACACGACGCAGCAGCGCCACCCGGGCGACGTCGCCCCCGAAGGTGAACGGAAGAAGCTGGCCGAACAGCAGGCCCAGCAGCACCGTTCGCGCGATCGGCCAGCCGAAGGGCCGCCGCGTCTCGATGCCCGAAAGGATCAGCCGGAACCGCAGGCAGAGCAGCCCCGCCTGAGCGGCGAGCAGCCAGGCCAAGGGGACGAGCCAGGGCGTGTCGAACCGTGCGAGGACGCTGAGGACGGCTTCGGTATCGGCCCGCTGCAGCGCGTACCAGCCGAGGGCCAGCGTCAGAGACGATTGCACAACGGTCGGGCCGACTGTCCGGACCGCGCGCCACAGAACCTTCCCGACGACCCGAGGGTGGCTGGTCGGCTCCCGGCATACCCCGACCGTCATGTCGCGACCCGTTTCGCGGACGGGGCCATGGCGATCCGCAGGACGCTCAGCACATGGTCGACCGAGATCTCCTTCAGGCAGCGATTGTCGGTGCAGCTGGTCCGCTTCTGGTTATAGGCGGAAACGCAGGGGCTGCAGGCCAGGTCGAGCCAGACAGCGTGCTGGTTGTCGCCGATCGGGCCGAAGATCCGCGGCGTCTCCGGGCCGAACAGCACGACTGTGGGGATCCCGGTCGCGGACGCCAGGTGGGCCGGGCCCGAATCGTTGGTCACCAGCGCGTCGGCCAGGCAGAACAGGTGCAACAGCGAGTGCAGGCTGGTCTTGCCCGCGAGGTTGACGACCCGGTCGCTGCCGATCTGTTCGGCCAGCCGTTCCGACTGCGCGCGCTCGTCCGGCGAGCCGGTCAGGATCAGCGTCACCGCCGGGTCCCGCAGCAGGGTCCGAGCCAGGATCGTGTAGCGCTCCAGCGGCCAGCGGCGCTGCGCCACCAGGTCGCTGGCATTGGCGTTCAGGACGATCAGCCGCCGGCCCGGGCGCCGCGGCGCGCCGGAGGCGGCGAGCAGCTCGCGCATCCGGGCGAGTTCGGCATCCAGCGGGTCGAACCGGAACCGCCGGGCGCCGATGTCGGGCAGCGGCGTCCTGGCTACCGGCTCATCGCTGCCGGGGCCGGAGAGGGCGACGACCAGGCTGAGGTAGGCCGAAGCGGCGTGGCGATGCGGCGAGTAGACGACGCGGTGCGTCACCAGGTCGCCGAGATAGTGTCCTTCCTCGCGAAACCGGTGGAAGCCGGCGCGCCAGCGGGCGCCGCTCAGGAAGGCGAGGATGGTGCTGAACCGGCTGTAGACCTCGAAGTTCACAGCCGCGTCGACGCCCAGCCGGCGCAGCTTCCACAGCACGCGCACGGTGTCGGCGACGAACCCGCGCCAGCCGGCGCTTCGGATCGTGTGGATACGCTCGCCGGGAAAGCCCATGAGCTCCAGGACCTGCCGGCCGTTCGAGAAGGTCAGGAAGTGCAGCTCGGCGCCGGGAAAGCGCTGCCTGGCCTCTTCCAGGGCCGGATGGGCCAGGACGAGCGCGCCGAGCTCGGCGAGCAGAACGAACAGGATCCGCCGTGGCGCAGGGGGCTCGACGTCTCTTCGTCGTGCGCCGATCGACAGCAGGAAGCACAGCGGGCGACCGACCCATCGGTCGATCCGGCGCATGGTATCTGGGGACAAAGCGCTACCTCTCGGCGCAGCGACCATTTCACGCGCGACCGCTGCTTCGCCGCACATGGCGGCGCCGTGGTCGCGCGCGTGTCATCTAGCGCCGCGAAGCTGTCGAGATGCTTACAACGCCGGAATCCGGCATCGCGGGATTCAGCGGGACTTGCCCCACAGGCCGCGCTTGGCGGCCCGCGCCTCGTGCTCGAGGCCGACATAGGCCTCGGAACCCGTGTCGGCGACCGCCCAGCCGTCGTGCAGCATGGCGGCGCTGAGATCGTGCTCGCCGGCACGGCACTCGGCGATACCGGGGCGCAGCAGCCGGCACCGAACGGTCTGTCCGTCGACCAGGGTGCGCAGATGCTCGCGGGCGGCCGCGCCGCACAGCCAGGGCAGGCTGCCGTCCCGGCACTTCTGGCGGGGGCCGGGGGCGACGATGCCGTTGAGCCGCACGGTCTTGCCGTCGACCACCAGGGTCCCGCCGTCCACCACCTGGGCCGGCCCCTCGATGACCGTCGGCTCGTCGGCCATGGCGGAGGCGGCGAACCCCAGCAGGGCGAGCAACGGGATCAGCACGCGTGGCATGGGCACCGCCTACGAGCGCGCCGCGATCGCCGCGGCGGCCCCGCCCATGGCCACTGCGCCGATCCGGTTCGCGGCCTTGCGCCGGACCGGGTCGACCACGAACCTGCGCAGCCGGTCGGCGAGACCGAGGTAGACGCAGTCTACCGCGATCACCACCAACACCGCGGTGACGACCAGCTCGGCCCAGGCGGTCACCCCGACCCGCGCGAGGTCGACGATCGACGGCAGCAGCGCCAGGTAGAACATCATGATCTTCGGGTTGCCGAGGGTCACGGCGAGGCCGGCCATGAACATCCGCCACGGCCGGTCGCCGGCCGCCGGCAGTTCGTCCTGGCCGGTCGGCGCGTGCCACATCTTCCAGGCCAGATAGGCCAGGTACAGGACGCCGGCGTATTTCACGGCGACGAACAGGCCGTGCAGGGTCTCGGCGATCAGCACCAGCCCGAACACCGCGAACGACAGCCACATCGCCTCGCCGATCCACATCGCCAGCAGGAACGGCAGCACCGACCGGGCGCCGCGGGTCAGGACCTGGGCCACCAGGGCGGCGATGCTCGGCCCGGGCATGCCCGCAGCCAGCACGAGGGCACCGGCGAACACCAGCAGAACCGAGATTTCCATCGCACCACCACGCTCGGCCATCCGGCCGCTCATCCGGTCACACCATGACGGCTCGCGGGCGGTATCGGAACCGGAATCCGTCACTGCAGCCGCGTTGCGCCGGCCGGTGGCGCCCGTTTACACTCGCCGGTGCGTCAGCGCGCGAGAACCGGACCCCAACGCCATGCGGATATCCGAGCGCCGAGCCGCACACCCCCGGAGACCGGTTCCGGCTCGATCGAGAGCGGGTTCCGGACCCCTCGACCCCAAGGCGACGCTCGTCGCCCTGGCTCTGTTCATCCTGCTCGGCCTGGCGGCGTTCCCGTTGCTGTCGGACGGCCGGGTCCTCGACAACCTCGGCGCCGGCCTGCGCTACTGGGCGGGCGTCAACCGATAGGTCGACACCTCATGGCCCGCATCGCGATCGGCGGCTTCCAGCACGAGACCAACACCTTCGCCCCGACCAAGGCGGACTACGAGGCGTTCACCCGCGGCGGCGGCTGGCCGGCGCTGGTCAGCGGCCCGGCCCTGTTCGAGGCGGTCAAGGGCATCAACATCTCGGTCGCGGGCTTCATCGAGGGCGCGCAGGTCGCCGGCCACGACCTGGTGCCGACCACCTGGGCCGCCGCCGCGCCTTCGGCCGAGGTCACCGACGACGCCTTCGAGCGGATCTCCGGGCTGATCGTCGACGGCATCCGGGCGGCGCTGGCGGCCGGGCCGCTGGATGCGGTCTACCTGTGCCTGCACGGCGCCATGGTGACCGAGAGCTTCGAGGACGGGGAGGGCGAGTTGCTGCGCCGGGTGCGCGCGGTGATCGGCCCGGAGCTGCCGCTGGTCGCCTCGCTCGACCTGCACGGCAACATCACCCGGGACTGCTTCGAGCTCGCCACCGCGATGGTCGGCTACAAGACCTATCCGCATGTCGACATGGCCGACACCGGCCGCAGGACCGCGGCACTACTCGATAAGATCCTGGTTGAAGGTAAGCCGTACAAAGCTTTCCGACAGCTCGATTTTCTGATTCCGCTTTCATGGCAGTGCACGATGGCCGAGCCGTCCGGCCCGATCTACGATCGGATGACCGTCCTGGAGGCGGACGGGGTCTGGAGCGCGTCGTACCTGCCCGGCTTCCCGGCCGCCGACATCGTCGATTGCGGGCCGACCGTGCTGGCCTATGGCGCCAGCCAGGCGGATGCCGATCGGGCGGCCAACGCGGTCGCTGCCGACGTCGCCGACCACGAGGCCGAGTTCGCCGGCAAGATCTACGAGCCGGACGAGGCGGTGGCCGAGGCGCTGCGGCGTTCGGCCGGGGCGTCCAGGCCGGTCGTCATCGCCGACACCCAGGACAACCCCGGGGCCGGCGGCAACAGCGACACGACGGGCATGCTGCGGGCGCTGGTGGCGGCCGACGCCGAGCGCGCCGCGATCGGCCTGATCGTCGATCCGGCGGCGGCCAAGGCGGCGCACGCGGCCGGCGTCGGCGCGACGATCCACGTGAAGCTCGGCGGCCACTCGGGCGTTCCGGGCGACGCGCCGTTCGAGGGCGACTTCGTCGTCGAGGCGCTGCACGACGGCAACGTCACCGGCACCGGGCCGTTCTACCGCAACGCCCGCATGACCCTCGGCGCGTCGGCCGGCCTGCGGATCGGCGGCGTGCGGATCGCGGTGACCTCGAACAAGGTGCAGATGGCCGACCAGGCGCTGTATCGCTTCGTCGGCATCGAGCCGACCGAGCAGGCGATCCTGGTCAACAAGTCCTCTGTCCACTTCCGGGCCGACTTCACGCCGATCGCCGAGGCGATCCTGGTGGCGGCGGCTCCGGGGCCGATGGTGGCCGATCCGGCCAAGCTGCCCTGGCATCGCCTGCGGCCCGGGGTGCGTCTGGCCCCCAAGGGGCCGGTCTGGCGCGGCAGCGCCGGGGCGCTGTAACGGGCCGGGCGCTCCGGCCGGTCAGCGGTTGATGATCTCGAAGTCCCGATAGAACGACCCGGCGGCATCCAGGCCACGGGTCATCGCCTCACCGCGATCCCTGAGGGCATCGGAGAAATCCGCGAGGACCGACTCGCAGATCTGCATGGCGAAGCCGATTTGGCCATTCATTTCAGCGATGATTGCCAGCCTCAGCCAGTTTTCCGGCTGCTGCCATCGGGGCGCATCTCTTTCCTCGGGCCGATACGGGTCGCGTAGATAGAGGACGTGGCCTTCGATCATCTGTTGGCTCGGCCAGCGAAACCATCCGGCCCGCGAGCCGGTGGCCGGGGTCGGGCGCTTTGACGTCCGCCCGATCGTGTTCGGCTTGCGCAGGTCGAAGAAAGTGAACCCGGCCAAGTCCAGAAACGCGTCGACATCCCGAAATGACGGCGCGTCCAGGTACAGCGGCACGAAGGACACCTCGCACTGCACGCCGAGACTGCCGGCGAGCGTCTCCGGGGCGCCTTTCAGGATGTCCAGCTCGGCACCCTGAACGTTCAGCTTGATGAAGTCGAACGGTGGGATGTCGAGTTCCCGGCGCCAGCTGTCCAGGTCGATCATTTCGACGTCGCTCTCGGATACGACCGACATGAGATCGGCCAGAGACCTCGACGAGCCATGCTTCAGATGCTTGAGGTACTCGGTGTTCGGTCTGTAGCCGGACGTGCCGCCTTCCGAGGTCGTATGATACAGATGAAGCCTGCCGCGCTCGGGCCCCAGGGCGGTCCGGATCATCTGGACGTTGGCAGCGTGGTCGACAGACAGGTCGGCATCCGGGTGCGGATCGAAGCCGAAGACCTTCCAACTGCTGGCAGGCCACCCGGCGAACTGTTCCTCCATAGTCGATCCGGTTGCGCCACCATCGAGAAACACGATCGGCCGTTCGGGTTCCAGGTAGTCGAGGATGGCGCGCGTGATCGGCGGCACCTTCTTCAGGATCGCCCGGCTTTGTCGCCGGCTCGCGAACTCGGCCTGATGGATCAGGGTACCGACTCGGTAGGGGCTATTGGCGTTGATCTGGGACAGCGCCTTGACCAGAAACGCGTCGTCCGTCTCGTAGACCAGGAGATAGATCGACAGCTGCGCGAGCACCCGCGGATCGTCGCTTGCGGACAGGAGGTTCATCAGGAGGGTGCGGGCAACGTCCGGCCGGCCGGCGCGATAGGCGCAGGCGATAACCGTGTGCGTCGCCACGGGATTCGTCGTCATGACGGTGGCTGCGGCCGCGAACATCGCCTCGAGGCCCTGCCTGGCCCGAGGGGTGAAGGGAATCTCCAGGATCGCCGCGAGATGCGCCGCATTCGAGCCGGCTCGATCGATTAGGGCCGTGTACAGAGAGTCCGCAGCCACCGGATCCTTGAGCGTCAGTCGCTTCAGGTCGTTTCCGGCGCGCTCGACGTCCTGCGCGACGGCAAGGTCGTATGCCACGCCAGCCCGGTCGCCGACGTTGGCGGCGGATGCCGGCGGACGTTCTTCCGAATTAGTCATATCGCGGTTGCCTATTGCATCGTGGCGCTGCTCGGATGCGCGCTGTTCGGGTCGCCCTGTAACAGCCAGAGCATACATAGGCGACTGGCGAGCGTCTGTCCCTTGCCGGCCGGTCACCCGTCCGGTCGTAGCAGGCCATCTTCCGGCTCTCCCTGTCCGACCCGGCCAGGCTGCCCTGGCATCGCCTGCGGCCGGGGGTGCGTCTGGCCTCCAAGGGGCCGGTGTGGCGCGGCAGCGCCGGGACGCTGTAGGCGCGATCGGCCCGACCGTGTCCGGCAGGGCGGCTCAGCGGTTGCGGACGTCGAATCTCCGATAGAACGCGTCCGCGCGGTCGAGACCGCGTTCCATGGCGGCACCTCGGTCGCCGAGGGCGTCGGAGAAGTCGCGCAGGACGGTCTCGCAGAGCTGCATGGCAAATCCGACCTGGCCGGCCATCTCGGCGACGACCGCCAGCCGCAGCCAGGGCTCCGGGTCGCGCCACCGCGGCGCGTCCCGCTGCCCCGGCCGAAACGGGTCGCGAAGGTACAGGACGTGGGCCTCCGTCATTTGCCGGCTCGGCCAGCGATACAGGCCGACCCGCGACCCGGCCATCGGGGTCTTGCGCCTTGAGCGGCGCCCGTTCGTCGTCGCCTTGCGCACGTCGAAGAACGTGAAGCCCGCCGCGTCCATGAACGCGTCCACGTCGCGGAACAATGGCGCCTCGCGGTACAGCGGGACGAAAGCGACCTCGCACTGCACGCCGAGGCAGCGGTCGAGCGTCTCCGTCGCCCCGCCCAGGATCTCCAGCTCTGCGCCCTGGACATTGAGCTTCATGAAGTCGAACGGAGGCACTCCCGCTTCGCGCCGCCAGCTGTCGAGGTCGATCATGTCGACGTCGCTCTCGGAGACCACCGACATCAGTTCTTCGAGCGGCTTCGTCGAGCCGTGCTCCAGGTGCCTGATGTAGTCGAGGTCGGGCCTGAAGCTGGACGAGCCGCCGTCGAGCTGGGTGTGGTACAGGCGCAATTTGCCGCGCGACGGCCCGAGCGCCGTCCGGATCATCTGCACATTGGCCGAGTGGTCGACGGAGAGGTCCGCATTCGGGTGCGGGTCGAAGCCGAACACCTTCCAGCGGTCTGAGGGCCAGCCCGAGAACTGCTCCTCCATCGTCGAGCCGGTGGCGCCGCCGTCGAGGAACACGATCGGGCGCCCGGCCTCCAGAACGTCGAAGACGGCGCGCGTGATCGGCGGAACGTCCCTCAGGATCTCCCGGCTCTGGCGCCGGCTCGCGAACTCGGCCTGATAGGCCAGGGTGCCGACCCTGTAGGGGGATTTGCCGTTGATGACGGACAGAGCCTCGACGACGGCATCGTCGTCGCGCTCGTAGTTCAGGATGTGGGTCGACAGCTGGTGAAGCACGTAGGCGTCGTCGCTCGCCGCCGCGATGTTGCCGAAGATCCGGCGGGCGATGTCCGGTCTGCCGAACCGATAGGCCTCGGGAATCATCCGGATCGCTTCAGGGGCGCCGTCCTCCGACAGCGTGAATGCGGTGTCGAACATCGTCTCGATCGCGGCTCGCTGTCGCGGTCGATAGTTCAGTTCCAGGATCTTCGCCAGCAACCGGGGGTTCGAGCCGGCCCGACGGACCAGGTCGAGGTACAGACCGTCGGCGGCTTCGGGGCTCTGATCCAGCAGCCGTTGCAGCTCGCGCTCGGCACGGTCGAAGCCCCGACTCGTGCCGAGATCGTACGTCCTGGCCGGCTCGTAGGTCACGGAGGCGGTCGCTGAGAGGTATCCCGGGATGGAATCGGTCATGGCCTGCGTGTCCGTTGGGTCTCTGCAGGGTTAGGCGCGTCCGGCAGTCTTCGGCCTCGTACTACAACGGATCACCGGCGATCGGCGACAGCGATGGCTGCGGGTCGGCGCCGACCTGTCCCTTGCCGTCGGCCTCAGGGCAGCCGGGCATGGTTCGGCCAGGCGGGCAGGTCGTCGATCCGGCACACCCAATCGGGCCGGCTGTCGGTCCAGATCTGGCCGGTCGGCACCAGGCCGGACGGATCGTCGAACAGGCCGCGCCAGACCGTGATCCGGTCGCGCTCCGGGTCGTCCTGGTGAAAGGCGATCGGCGTGCCGCAGCGGCTGCAGAAGCTCCGCTGCGTGGCCGGGCCGGACCGCCAGCGGGCGAGGGTGCCGACGGTATCCTCCAGGGTCACCTGAGCGAGGCGGGCGCCTACCGCGACCATGAAAGTGCCGCCGCCGCTCTTCTGGCAGGTCGTGCAGTGGCACAGCGTCACGTCGGTCGGCGTGCCGGCCAGCGTCACCCGTACGGCGCCGCACAGGCAGGAGCCGCGGTGCAGCGGTTCAGCGGGCGGGACGGAGGAGGTTGTCATCGGGGACTCCCTGGCCGACCCGGCCGGGCCATCGCGGGCGGGTGTCGTCGACCACCAGCCAGGACGGCGCGTCGGCGGCGAAACCATGGGACTCCGGCGCCACCGCGCCCGGGTCGTCGAGCCCGGCGATCATGATCTCGACCAGATCCGGCCGGCGCGCGAAGGCATAGCCGAGAGTGGCGCCGCAGGTCGGGCAGAACCGCCGGGCGCCGGTCTCCGAGGCCGACCATTCGGTGGTCGGGGCGCCGTTGTCGCGATAGCGTTCGCGCGGCCAGATCGCCCAGGCGGCGGCCAGTCCGCCGGTCGCGCGCCGGCACAGGCTGCAATGGCAGAGTCCGCTTCGCATCGGCGGGCCGGCCACGGTATGGCGGAAGGCGCCGCACAGGCAGCCGCCGTCCAGCTCGGAGTCCTCGGCGAGCGGCTGTGGGTCGGCGATCGGCGGCCCCGGGTCGTGGTCGGCCCGGAACGGCAGCTGCGGGTCGACCGACAGCCAGGCGATCCGGCTCTCGCCGTGGATCTGGGTGAGGGGGTAGCCGGCCTCGACGTCGTCCATGGCGCCGAGAGCGACGTCGATATCGTCCGGGACGTCGTCGTGGGCGAAGGTCAGCTTGCTGCCGCAGGCCGGGCAGAAGCTGCGCTCACCCTTGGCGGACGAGCGGTAGAACGCCGGTTGCTCGCCGGTCCAGGCGAAGTGCCGGCGCTCGACGGTGATCCAGGGCACCTCGACGGCGCCCGAGCCCTTGCGGCACAGGGCGCAGTGGCAGTGCACGCGGTGCAGGACCGGCCCGTCGGCCCGCCAGCGGCAGCGGCCGCACAGGCATCCGCCCTCCAGCACCCCGGTCATGCCGCCTCGCCGAGCTCGCACCAGACCGGGGTGTGATCGCTGGCCTTGGGCTTGCCGCGCGGTGCCGTGTCGATGCCGGCGGCGGTCAGCCGGTCGGCGGCCTGCGGCGACAGCAGCAGGTGGTCGATCCGGATGCCCTCGTCGCGCTGCCAGGCACCGCCCTGATAGTCCCAGAACGTGTACTTGTGGGGCGTCGGGTCGATCGACCGGAAGGCGTCGGTGTAGCCGAGCCAGACCAGCTCGCGGAAGGCGGCCCTGGTCTCCGGCCGGAACAGCGCGTCGCCGGCCCAGGCCGCCGGGTCGTGGACGTCGTCGTCGGTCGGGATCACGTTGTAGTCGCCGCCCAGCACCACCGGCCGTTCGTCGGCCAGCAGCTCGGCCGCGCGCGCCTTCAGGCGCTTCATCCAGGCCAGCTTGTAGTCGAACTTCCCGGTGTCGACCGGGTTGCCGTTCGGCAGGTAGATCGACGCGACTCGGACGCCGCCGCCGGGACCCTCAGCACCGACGGTCGCCTCGATATAGCGGGCCTGCTCGTCGTCGTCGTCGCCGGCCAGCCGCGGCTGCACGTCCTCGAGACCGACCTTCGAGAGAATCGCGACGCCATTGTACGATTTCTGCCCGTGCACCGCGCACTGGTAGCCGAGCGCCTGGATCTCGAGCAGCGGGAAGCCGTCGTCCACCGTCTTGATCTCCTGCAGCAGCAGGACGTCGGGCGCGGCCGACTTCAGCCAGTCCAGGACATTGTCCAGCCGGGCCTTGACGGAGTTGACGTTCCAGCTTGCGATCTTCACGGCGGTTCTCCGGTGACGGGTCCGCATCGTGCCACGCTGGCCCCCCCGGTCAACCGGCCGAGGGGGGCGGCCCGGGTGCGCGCCGTCAGCCGATCGCGAAGGAGGTCCCGCAGCCGCAGGAGGCGGTGGCGTTCGGGTTCTCGACAGCGAAGTACGAGCCGATCAGCTCGTCCTTGTAGTCGAGCTGGGCGCCGGCCAGCAGGTCGAGCGACACGTCGTCGACCAGGACCTTCTCGCCGTCGCGCTCGAACACGTGGTCGTCGTCGTTGACGGTGTCGTCGAAGTCGAACTTGTACTGGAAGCCCGAGCAGCCGCCGCCCAGCACCGCCACCCGCATCATCAGGGCGGCGCCGTTCGGCTCGCTCTCGCGCAGCGTTGCGATACGACGGGCAGCGTTCTCGGTGAACGAGAAACGACGATCTGACATTGCCACGTCAGGCATGCTTCGGCCTCCACTCCTCAGCGTCCCAACTTGAACAATTGATATAGGCCCGGACAGCGAAGGGTTCAACGCGGTTTCGCGTTGCTGTGACCGGGCCGAGCGAGTAGGGTCCGCGCGCCTTTCGCCGCCCGAGAGACGTGCGACGGGCGGCCGCCAGGCCCTCCCGGCCGGCCGTGACGGTCCGACCGTGGCCGTATCCGGCCAGGCAGCCGCGCTTCGCTCGCGACAGGGCCGCAACATCATGGTATGATCGCCACACTACAATGAACGTATTCAATCAGTTCCGAGAGAAGATTCAAGCAGCGCTGCAGGACCTGGCCGTGCGCCAGGGCTGGCCTGAGGGCCTGCCGTTCGACCGCGTGACGGTCGAGCCGCCGCGCGATCCGAGCCACGGCGACATCGCCACCAACGCCGCGATGCTGCTGGCCAAGCCGGTCGGCAGCAATCCGCGCGCGATCGCCGGGCCGCTCGCCGAGGCGCTGGCGGCGTTGCCGGAAGTCGAGGCGGCCGAGGTCGCCGGGCCGGGCTTCATCAACCTGCGGATCGCGCCCGACGTCTGGCGGGCCGAGGTGACGGCGATCCTGGAAGCCGGCACCGCCTACGGCAATTCGGCGCTGGGTGCCGGCCGGCGGGTCAACGTCGAGTACGTTTCGGCCAACCCGACCGGGCCGCTGCACGCGGCGCATGCCCGCGGTGCGGTGTTCGGCGACGCGCTGGCCGCGCTGCTGGAGAAGGCGGGCCACGCGGTCACCCGCGAGTACTACATCAACGATGCCGGCGCCCAGGTGGACGTCCTGGCGCGGTCGGCGCACCTGCGCTATCGCGAGGCCCTGGGCGAGGACATCGGCGGTATTCCCGAGGGCCAGTACCCGGGCGAGTATCTCAAGGACGTCGGTCGCGCCATCGCCGAGAGCGAAGGCGACCGCTGGGCCGGCCGCCCCGAATCCGAGTGGCTCGACCTGTTCCGGACCCGCGCGATCGAGCTCATGGTCGCCGACATCAAGCGCGATCTGCTCGACATGGGCATCCGGTTCGACACGTTCTCGTCGGAACGGGCCCTGGTCGAGGCCGGCGCCGTGCAGCGCGCGCTCGACACCCTCGAGGAGCGCGGGCTGGTCTATACCGGCGTGCTGGAGCCCCCGAAGGGCAAGGTTCCGGAGGACTGGGAGCCGCGGCCGCAGCTGCTGTTCAAGGCCAGCGAGTTCGGTGACGACGTCGACCGCCCGCTGAAGAAGTCCGACGGCTCCTGGACGTACTTCGCCAACGATATCGCCTACCACCTCGACAAGTTCCTGCGCGGTACGCCGGAACTGATCGACGTGCTGGGCGCCGACCACGGCGGCTACGTCATGCGGATGAAGGCGGCGGTGACCGCGATCACCGGCGGCGAAGGCAGCCTGGACGTCAAGCTGTGCCAGCTCGTCCACCTGTTCGACGGCGGCAGGCCGGTGCGGATGTCGAAGCGGGCCGGCACCTTCGTCACCCTGCGCGACGTGATCGACGCGGTCGGGCCGGACGTCGTGCGGTTCATCATGCTGACCCGCCGCAACGACCAGACCCTGGACTTCGACTACCAGAAGGTCAGCGAGCAGAGCCGCGACAACCCGGTGTTCTACGTGCAGTACGCGCACGCCCGGGCGACCTCGGTGATTCGCCATGCCGGCGAGGCGCTGCCGGGCCACGACCTCTCGGACGCCGCGCTGGCCAAGGCGCCGCTGGCTTCCTTGACCGACCCGGACGAGCTTGGTCTCATCAAGGTTCTGGCGGGCTGGCCGCGTCTGGTGGAGAGCGCGGCCGAGGCGCACGAGCCGCACCGCGTCGCATTCTACCTGGGCGAAGTCGCCGCCGCGTTCCACGGGCTGTGGAACAAGGGCAAGGAGGAGGCCCGGCTTCGGTTCATCCTGGCCGACGACGCCGAGACCACCCTGGCCCGGCTGGCCCTGGTCAGGGCGACCGCGACGGTGATCGCCTCCGGCCTGGCGGTGATGGGCGTCCAGCCGGTCGAGGAGCTGCGTGAATGAGCGATGGCCGCGACGAAGAGCTGCACGCGGACCGGTCGTTTCGACCGGGCCCGCCGCCTGAGCTGAGGGAGCCGCCGCCGCGGCGCACCCGTGCGCTCGGTATCTTCGTCGCGACGTTTGCGCTGGCGGCCTTCGCGGCCGTCGTCTGGTACGCCTACGACCAGGGCCTGCAGCGCGGCTCCGAGGCGACCGCGCCGCTGATCAAGGCCGACCCGACCCCGACCAAGGTCCGGCCGGAGCAGCCCGGCGGGCTGCAGGTGCCGAACCAGGACAAGCTGGTCTACGAGGCGATGCGGCCGGGCGAGGCCGACGGATCCAAGGTCGAGCGCCTGCTGCCGCCGCCCGAGAAGCCGGTCGAGCCGCCGGCCGCCCCGCCGCCGGCCTCATCGCCGCCGCCTGCGCCCGCTGCACCGGCGGCCGTGGCCGCGGTTCCGCCGCCGGCTCCTGCCGGGACCGAGTCCGGGATTCCGCCGGCGCGGATCGTCACGCCGGCGCCGACCCCGCGTATTCCGACCCCCGAGCCGGCCGCCCAGACCCCGACCACCCAGACCCCGCCGGCGCCGGCCCCGGTGGTCGAGGCCAAGCCGGAACCCGCGCCGCCGCCACCGCCCGCACCGGCGCCGGCCGTCGAAGCCAAGCCGGCTCCGGCGGCCGCTGCGCCGCCACCGCCGCCGCCCGCCGTGGCACCGGCACCGAAGGCGGCGCCCGGGAACTTCCGCATCCAGGTCGGCGCGCTGCGCGACCAGGCGGCCGCGGAAGCCGAGTGGAAGCGTCTGCAGAAGCGCTTCCCCGACGAGCTGGCCGGCCTGGAGCATCGGATCCAGAAGGTCGACCTCGGCCCGGGCAAGGGCGTGTTCTTCCGGATCCAGTCGAGCGGTGTCACGGAGGCTGCCGCCGGGGCGATCTGTACCGGCCTGAAGGCCAAGGAGCAGCCCTGCATCGTGGTGAAGCCCTGATATGCCGAGAGCCGTGATCCTCGGCTGCGCGGGGCCGGTGCTGGCCGCCGACGAGGCGGCCTTCCTGCGCGACGCCGATCCGTACGGGTTCATCCTGTTCAAGCGGAACGTCGGATCGCCGGAGCAGGTGCGGGCGCTGGTCGCCGCGCTGCGCGACACCGTCGGCCGCGATGCGCCGGTGCTGATCGACCAGGAAGGCGGACGGGTGCAGCGGCTCGGTCCGCCGCACTGGCGCAAGTACCCGGCGGCGCAGGCGTTCGTCCGGCTCGACGCCGTCGACCCGGCGCTGGCCGAGGAAGCCCTGCGGCTGTCGGCCGGGCTGATGGGCGCCGACCTCGCGGCGCTCGGCATCGACGTCGACTGCGTGCCGCTGGCCGATGTCCGCCAGCCGGGCGCCCACGACGTCATCGGTGACCGGGCGTTCGGGGAGGATCCGGACACCGTGACCCGGCTGGCCCGGATCCAGGTGGAGGCGATGGCCGGCGTCGGGGTCACCGGCGTGCTGAAGCACCTGCCCGGGCACGGCCGCTCGATGGTCGACAGCCACGCCGAGCTGCCGCGGGTCGAAGCCGACCTGGCGACCCTGGAAGCCGTCGACTTCCCGCCGTTCGCCGCCCTGGCGCCGCACGTGCCCTACGGAATGACCGGGCATCTGCTGTTCGACGCGATCGACCCCGACCGGCCGTCGACCCTTTCGCCGACCGTGGTTCACGACGTGATCCGCGGCACCATCGGCTTCAACGGCCTGCTGATGACCGACGACCTGTCGATGTCGGCGCTCGGCGGTCCGCTCGGCGAACGGGCGGCGAAGGCGATGGCGGCCGGCTGCGACCTGGCCTTGCACTGCAACGGCCGGATGGACGAGATGATCGAGGTGGCGGGTGCCGTGGAAGCCCTGGCAGGCCCGGCGCTGGCCCGCGCGGCCGCGGCCGACGAGGTGCGTCGTGGCAACACCGCCGCCGCTGCGTCGCTGCCGGAGGATGCCGTAGTGCGCCTGGAGGCCCTGCTGGCCCGGGTCGGGAGTGCCTGATGGACAGCGCGTACCTCGCCGATCTGATCCGCAGCGCCACGGTCTGGATCATCCCGGTGATCCTGGCGATCACCCTGCACGAGGCGGCGCACGGCTGGGCCGCCTCGCGGCTTGGCGATCCGACCGCCCGGCTGATGGGCCGGGTCACGCTGAACCCGTTCGCCCATATCGACCCGTTCGGCACCCTGATCCTTCCGGCCCTGCTGCTGATCATCAAGGCGCCGTTCCTGTTCGGCTACGCCAAGCCGGTGCCGGTGAACTTCTCGCGGCTCAACAACCCGCGGCGCGACATGGCGCTGGTTGCGATTGCGGGACCGGCGTCGAACGTGCTGCTGGCGATCATCGCGGCACTCCTGGTGCATCTGGTCGACGCGGTGCCGGCGTTCGCGTCGGAATGGCTGGCCGACAACCTCAGCAACCTGTTCTGGCTGAACCTGGTCCTGGCGGTGTTCAACATGCTGCCGATCCCGCCGCTCGACGGCGGCCGGATCCTGGTGTCGATCCTGCCGGACAAGCTGGCCTGGAAGATCGCGCGGCTCGAGCGGGCAGGGCTGTTCATCGTCATCGGGGTGCTGTTCCTGCTGCCCTTCATGGCGGCCCAGGTCGGGGTTAGACTGGACGTGGCGCGCGTCCTGGTGTGGATACCGGTCGAGACGCTCGCCTCGGCGATCATGGCGATCACCGGTCACTGATTGAGCACGGGCGGCGATTTGGCGACCCACGAACCGTTCGAGAGTCCCGAACCCGAGTACCGCCGGCGCGAGCCGGTGCAGCTCTCGCTGTTCCTGAACCTGGACGGGTTCGAAGGGCCGATCGACGTGCTGCTGACCCTGGCGCGCGACCAGAAGGTCGACCTGACGCAGATCTCGATCCTGCAGCTGGCCGAGCAGTACCTGGTGTTCATCCGCGAGGCCCAGGTGCTGAACCTGGAGCTGGCGGCCGACTATCTGGTGATGGCGGCCTGGCTGGCCTACCTGAAGTCGCGCCTGCTGCTGCCGCCCGACGAGGGTGAGGAGGAGGAGCAGGACCCGGCCGCCCTGGCCGAGGCGCTGCGGTTCCAGCTGCTGCGGCTGGAGGCCATGCAGGAGGCCGGTACCCGCCTGATGGCACTGCCGCAGCTCGGAGTCGACGTGTTCGCCCGCGGCGCGCCGGAGAACCTGTCGGCACGGTTCCGCTCGGTCTACGACGTCACGCTCTACGACCTGCTGCGGGCCTACGCCGACCACAAGGTGCGGGAACGGGGCCACACCCTGACCATCGCCGCCACCGACCTGTACGCGGTCGAGGATGCCATCGAGCGGCTGCGCGGGCTGGTCGGACGGGTGCCGGAGTGGCGGACCCTGTTCAGCTTTCTGCCGGAGTTCCTCAAGGGCTCGCTGGTGCTCCGCTCGGCGGTCGCCTCGACCTTCGTCGCCAGCCTGCAGCTGGTGAAGGACGGGCAGGCGCAGATCCGCCAGGAGGGCACCTTCGGGCCGATCTGGCTGCGGTCGCCTTCCGAGGGTTCATCCTCCGGGAATCAGGTATGACGGACGCCGCTCCCGACATGCCCGACCTCCTGACCGAGGAGGAGCGCCGGCGCTGGACGCGATTCGTCGAGGCCGTGCTGTTCGCCGCAGTCGAGCCGATCGACGAGGCGGTGCTGCGCCAGCGGGTTCCCGAGCCGGTCGATCTGGCGCAGATCCTCGCCGAGCTGGCGGAGACCTACGCCGAGCGCGGCGTGAACCTGATCCAGCACGGCAACCGATGGAGCTTCCGGACGGCGCCGGACCTGGGCGCCATGCTGCGCACCGAGCAGGCGGTCCGCCGCAAGCTGTCGCGTGCCGCCGTCGAGACCCTGGCGATCATCGCCTACCACCAGCCGGTAACCCGCGGCGAGATCGAGGAGATCCGGGGCGTCGCGCTTTCCAAGGGAACGCTGGACACCCTGCTGGAGGCCGGCTGGATCCGGCCGCGCGGTCGCCGCGATACGCCGGGCCGGCCGTTGCAGTGGGGAACCAGCGCCGGGTTCCTGGACCATTTCGGGCTCGGCGACATCAAGGAGCTGCCGGGCCTCGAGGAGCTCAAGGCGATGGGCCTGCTGGAGCGCCGCGGCGGCCTGACCAGCATCGCGATGCAGCAGGACGACCTGCTGGGCGAGCCGGAGGAAGAGGCCGAGCAGCTCGATTTCCTGCCGGACGACGGGATCGAGGACGAGTGAGCGAGCCCATCCCGGAACCGCCGGCTGCCGACTTGCGGGGCGGCGGACGCCCCTGTATCTCAGCGCGATGACCGCGACCGCCCTGAAGACCGAGACCGTGCCGCCGGCCCTGCAGCTGGAGGGGATTCGCCATCGCTACGGCGGCGTGCTGGCGGTCGACGGCGTGTCCGTGTCGGTCGCCGCGGGCGAGGTGCTGTGCCTGCTCGGGCCGTCGGGCTGCGGCAAGACCACCGTCCTGCGCATCGCCGCCGGGCTCGAGCCTCTGCAGGAGGGGACGATCCGGCTGTCCGGCGTCACCATCGCCGGCGACGGGGTCGAGGTGCCGCCGGAGCGCCGCGGGGTCGGCCTGGTGTTCCAGGACTACGCCCTGTTCCCGCATCTCGACGTGATCGACAACGTCGCCTTCGGCCTGACCGGATGGACCGCCGCCGACCGTCGGGCGCGCGCCGACGAGGTGCTGACCCTGGTCGGCATGGGCGACTACGCGAAATCCTTCCCGCACGAGCTGTCCGGCGGCCAGCAGCAGCGCGTCGCGCTGGCCCGGGCGCTGGCGCCACGGCCGCGCGTGGTGCTGCTGGACGAGCCGTATTCCGGCCTGGACGCGCGGCTGCGCGACCGGGTCCGCGACGAGGTCCTGCACATCCTGAAGGCCAGCGGCTCGGCCTGCCTGATGGTGACCCACGATTCCGAGGAGGCCATGTTCATGGCCGACCGGATCGCGGTGATGCGCAACGGCCGGATCGTCCAGGAGGGGACGCCGGTCGAGCTCTACTGCGAGCCGGTGGACGCGTTCGTGGCGTCGTTCTTCGGCGAGGTGAACCGCATCGAGGGCGTCGTCCATGGCGGCGGCGTCGAGACGCCGATCGGCGTCATCCCGGCGCGCGGGCTGCAGGAGGACACGCCGGTGACGGTGGTCGTCCGGCCCGAGGCGGTCTCGATCCAGCCCTGGGGCCCGGCCTATGCCGACGATCCGGGCGGCGTGGTCGAGCAGGCCCGGCTGCTGGGCCGGACCAGCCTCGTGCACATGACCGTGGCGGCGCCCGGGGATCCGGATCGGGCGGTGCACCTGCACGCTCGGGTGCCGGGGGTCTATCTGCCGCGGCCGGGGGCGCGGGTCCGGATCCAGATCGATCCGGCTCAGACCTTCGTTTTCGCGGACTGAGGAACCATATCAGATGGCAATGGCGTTTGCGTTGCGGCGCGCGGCTTTGGTCGCGTATAGTCCGCCGCGACAAACGGGGGCGTAACGAGATTTCGGAGCATAACGATGGGTAGCTTCAGCATTTGGCACTGGCTGGTGGTTCTCGCCGTCGTGCTTCTGCTTTTCGGTGGCAAGGGCAAGATCTCGGCGCTGATGGGAGACTTCGGTAAGGGCCTGAAGAGCTTCAAGCAGGGCGTCAAGGGCGACGACGCCGACGACGAGGGGAGCGAGCAGGCCAGCCGTTCGGTGACGGACGAGAGCGCTTCCGCCAAGTCCTCGTCCAAGTCCGATCAGGCCGTGAAGGGCTGAGGGGGCTTCACACGCTCTTTTCGTTGGCCTGAGGCGTCCGGTCGGGCGCGGGGATCACGATGTTCGATATCGGCTGGCAGGAGTTCATCCTGGTCGCGCTCGTGGCCGTCGTGGTCGTCGGTCCGAAGGATCTGCCGCGGGTCATCCGGACCGTCGGCCAGTGGATCCGTAAGGCGCGGTCGCTCGCGTCGGAATTCCAGGGCAGCCTGGAGGAGATGGCCCGCGAGGCCGAGTTGGACGACGTCCGCAAGTCGATCCAGGACGTCTCGCGCGGCGGCCTCGGCGCCACCATCGAGAAGCACGTCGACCCGGACGGCGAGATCCGCCGCTCGGTCGAGGAGGCGCGGGACTCTTCCGGGGCCGACGAGATCGAAGGCGCGATCGACGAGGCGCGGCGCGATACCCAGGCGCTCGCCAGTTCGGGCGGATCGACCGGGACCTACGAGCCGCCGGCGGCCCAGAACCCGATCCCCGACAACTCGGTGACTCCGCCGGCGGACGCTTCCGCGCCGAAGCCGGCTGCGGCCAAGGCGACCGCGCGCAAGACCGCTGCCAAGGCCGACGGCGCGGCGAAGCCGGCGAAGGCCCCGGCCAAGCGGCCGAGTGCGAAGGCGAGCACCGTCAAGACCAGCACTGCAAAGTCGGGCAGCGCCGCGGCGAAACCCGCCGCCAAGCCGAAGCGGACGACCCGCAAGCCGGCGGCGACCGGCGCCGGGGAGGCCTGATCCATGGCCCAGGGCACCCACGATCCCGAGAGCGACCTCGAAGGCGGCAAGATGCCGCTGCTCGATCACCTGATGGAGCTGCGCCAGCGGCTGGTGATATCGAGCGTCGCGTTCATCCTGTGCTTCTTCGTCGGCTACTGGCTGGCCGAGCCGATCTTCACCTTCCTGGTGCAGCCGCTGGCCGACATCACCGCCGGCCAGCAGGGCCGCCGGATGATCTACACCGCCCTGCACGAGGCGTTCTTCACCTACATCAAGGTCGGCTTCTTCTTCGCCGCCTGCGTGTCGTTCCCGATCGTTTCGCTGCAGATCTGGAAGTTCGTCGCACCCGGCCTCTACAAGCACGAGCGCAAGGCCGCGATTCCGTTCATCGTCGCGACCCCGATCCTGTTCACGATGGGCGCGGCGATGGTCTACTACATCGTGGTCCCGCTGGCCTGGAAGTTCTTCCTCGGATTCGAGCACCCGGGCGGTAACGGGGACCTGCCGCTGGTGCTGGAGCCGAAGGTCGACCAGTACCTGTCCCTGGTGATGCGGCTGATCTTCGCGTTCGGCGTGGCGTTCGAGTTGCCGGTGCTGCTGGTCCTGCTGGTCAAGGTCGGATTGGTGAGCGTCGACGGCCTGCGCACCAAGCGGAAGTACGCCATCGTGGTCGCCTTCATCGCAGCCGCGATCCTGACCCCGCCGGACGTCATCAGCCAGGTGATGCTCGCGGTGCCGATCATCCTGCTCTACGAGATCTCGATCGTGTGCGCGCACTTCATCGAGAAGAAGCGCGAGCAGGAGCAGGCGGCCGAGGGTCCGTAGCCGCGAAGCTGCGGTCGCGGGCCGCGACGGTCCGTCGCTCGCTGGACCGCGGGCCGGTGCCTACGTATAAGGGCGGGCACCGAAACTCGGACCCGACAACCCGGCCATGCATGACATCCGACGCATAAGAGAGGACGGTGCGGCGTTCGACGCCGCCCTTGCCAAGCGCGGTCTCGCCCCCGTGGCGGACACGATCCTGGCCCGCGACGCCGACTGGCGGCGGGTCACGACCGAGTTGCAGCACGCCCAGCAGCGCCGTAACGAGGCGTCCAAGCAGATCGGCCTCGCCAAGCGCAACGGCGAATCGGCCGACGCGCTGATGGCCGAGGTCTCGGAGCTCAAGGACCGCATGGCCCGGCTCGAGGAGGACGAGCGCCGGCTCGCCGCCGAGGTCGAGGAGCTGCTGTCGGGGATCCCGAACCTGCCGGGGGCCGACGTTCCGGTCGGTGCCGACGAGGACGCGAACGTCGAGATCCGCATGGTCGGAACGCCGCGCGAGCGGAACTTCGCGGCCCGCGACCACGTGGCGATCGGCGAAGGCCTCGGCCTTATGGACTTCGAGGCGGCGGCGCGGCTCTCCGGTGCCCGATTCGTGGTGCTGAAGGCCGATCTGGCCCGGCTCGAGCGGGCCCTGGCCGCGTTCATGCTCGACATCCACACCGGCGAGTTCGGCTACACCGAGGTGTCGCCGCCGGTGCTGGTGCGCGATCAGGCCCTGTACGGCACCGGTCAGCTGCCGAAATTCGCCGAGGACCAGTTCAGGACCACCGACGGGTTCTGGCTGATCCCGACCGCCGAGGTGCCGCTGACCAACCTGGCGGCCGACCAGATCCTCGACGAGGAGGAGCTGCCGTTGCGGTACACGGCCTACACGCCGTGCTTCCGCTCGGAGGCCGGCTCGGCTGGGCGCGACACCCGCGGCATGATCCGCCAGCACCAGTTCGGCAAGGTCGAGCTGGTGTCGATCGCCCACCCCGAACGGTCGGCGGAGGAGCACGAGCGGATGACGAGCTGCGCCGAGACCGTGCTGCAGCGTCTCGACCTGCCGTACCGCGTGATGGTGCTGTCGACCGGCGACATGGGCTTCTCGGCCCACAAGACCTACGACATCGAGGTCTGGCTGCCCGGCCAGGACGACGGCCAGGGCCGCTACCGCGAGATTTCCTCGTGCTCGGTCTGCGGCGACTTCCAGGCCCGGCGCATGAAGGCCCGGTTCCGCCGCAAGGGCGAGAAGGCGACCGAGTTCGTGCACACCCTGAACGGCTCGGGCCTCGCGGTCGGCCGGACCCTGATCGCGATCCTGGAGAACTACCAGGAGGCCGACGGGTCGGTGGCGATCCCGGACGCGCTGCGGCCGTATCTGCGTGGCCTGGAGAAGATCGAGCGCGTGCGATGAGCGACTGGACTCTGCCGAAGGACCTCTCCACCGCCCGGATCCTGGTCTCCAACGACGACGGCATCGAGGCGCCCGGCATCAAGGTGCTGTCGCGGGTGGCGGCGGCGCTCACCGACGACGTCTGGGTGGTGGCGCCGGAGACCGAGCAGAGCGGGGCGGGCCATTCGCTGACCCTGCGTCGGCCGCTGCGGATCCGCCGGGTCGAGGAGCGCCGGTTCGCGGTCGACGGCACGCCGACCGACTGCGTGCTGCTGGCGATCAACGAGATCCTGAAGGACGGCCGGCCGACCCTGGTGCTGTCGGGGGTCAACCGCGGCGGCAACCTGGGCGAGGACGTGACCTATTCGGGCACCGTCGCCGCCGCCATGGAGGGCACCGTGCTGGGCGTGCCGTCGATCGCGCTCAGCCAGGAGTACCCGGACGGCGGACCGGTGCCGTGGGAGACCGCCGAGACCCTGGCGCCCGACCTGATCCGCCGGCTGTGTGCCGCCAGCTGGCCGCGCAACTCGCTGATCAACATCAATTTTCCGGGCGTCTCGCCGGACCGGGTGACGGGCATCCGGGCGTCCGAGCAGGGCCGGCGCAAGATCGGCGACCAGATCGTCGTCGGCAACGATCCGCGCGGCAACCCGTACTACTGGATCGGCAGCATGCGGACCGAGGACCCGACGGTCGCCGGCACCGACCTCAACGCCGTTCATTCCAGCGCGGTCGCGGTCACGCCGATCGGGATGAACATGACCGACCATCCGACACTGACGAAGCTCGCCGGGATCTTCCATTGAGCTACGACGAGGCTCGCAAGATCCGTCTGATCATGAGTCTGCGGGGCCGCGGAATCACCAGCAGCGCGGTCCTGGGAGCGCTCGAGCGGGTGCCGCGGGAGCTGTTCGTCGACCCGGCCTTCCTGGACCAGGCCTGGGAGGACCGGGCGCTGCCGATCGCCGCCGGCCAGACGGTCAGCCAGCCCTTCGTGGTCGCCTTCATGACCCAGGCGCTCGAGCTGACGGACCGGACCAAGGTCCTGGAGATCGGCACCGGTTCCGGCTACCAGGCCGCCATCCTCGCCCGCATCGCCCGGCGGGTTTACAGCGTCGAGCGCCACGCCGAGCTGCTGCAGGTCGCCGAGCGGCGGTTCGCCGAGCTCAAGCTGCACAACCTGCACACCCGGCACGGCGACGGCTGGAAGGGCTGGGCGGAGCAGGCGCCGTTCGAGGCGATCATCGTGACCGCCGCGGCCTCCGAGCCGCCGGCGGCGCTGATCGAGCAGCTCGCCGACGGCGGGCGTCTGGTCGCCCCGATCGGCAACACCAGCGAGGTGCAGAGCCTGGTGCGGTTCCGCCGCCGGGGCGATGCGATCGAGCAGGAGAAGCTTCTCGACGTGCGCTTCGTCCCGCTGGTGCGCGGGGCGGCCCGGCCGGGCTGAGCCCATGATCCTGCTGGACCGCGCCCCGACCCGCGTTGAGCCCGAGTCCGACGCCTCGTACACTGCCGCCATGTCGCGCCCCACCTTCTCGCTGGCGGCTGCCGGCCTGCTGCTCTGCCTGACGCTCGCCGCCTGCGGGTCGGGATCGTCCGGGCCGCGTCTGGCCAATCCGGACCCGGCCTCGAACCCTCCGATGACCGCGGGCAACGCGGCCTTGCCGCCCGACGGCGTGATCACCGTCCGCCCTGGCGACACGGTCTATGCGCTGGCCCGGCGCTACGGCGTCAGCTCGCGCACCATCATCGAGACCAACCGGCTGTCGCCGCCCTACCTGCTGCATGTCGGCGACCGGCTGTTCCTGCCGACGCCACGGGTCCACGTGGTCCGATACGGCGACACGCTGTCGGAGATCGCCCAGAGCTATCGCGTCGACTTCGGGCGGCTGGCGGCGCTGAACGATCTGCGGCCGCCCTACGACATCCGGGTGGGGCAGCGGCTGCGGCTGCCGGGCGCGACCGACGGGTCGGACGGCGGGGTCGTCGCCGCCCGCACTCCGCAGGTACCGGTCGCGCCGAGCCAACCGACGGCCGTGCCGCGCGATCCCAACCAGCCGTGGTCGTCGAACGGATCCCTGAACTTCCCGGTCAGCCGACCGGCGGCGGAACCGGGCGGCCCGCCGCTGCCGGCGCCGCGACCGTCTGGTCAGGCAACCGTGGTGGCGTCGACGCCGACGCCAGAGCCTGAGCCGGCCCCTCCGGCCGCGGGGGCAGCCGGCGCCCCGAGTGCCGGGCCGGCGGCGGTGCTGACGCCGGCGCCACGGGCCGCCGGCCGCTTCCTGTGGCCGGTGCAGGGCAAGGTGATCGCCGGCTTCGGTCCGCGCGAGGGCGGTCTGCACAACGACGGCATCAACATCGCCGCCGACCGAGGGACCAAGGTGCGGGCTGCCGAGAACGGGGTGGTGGTGTACGCCGGGAACGAGCTGCGTGGCTTCGGCAACCTGCTGCTGATCAAGCACGCCGACGGCTGGACCACGGCCTACGCGCATGCCGACAAGCTGCTGGTCCGGCGTGGCGACCGGGTCAAGCGCGGCCAGACCATCGCCACCGTGGGCCAGACCGGCAACGTCGACCGGCCACAGCTGCACTTCGAGATCCGCAAGGGCCCGCGTCCCGTCGATCCACGCGACGAGCTCGGGTCGTCGCGGGCGTCGGTAACGGCACCCGGGAGTGCCGGCGGATGATCCGCACGATCGAGCTGGCCTGGCGCTTCGGCACCATCGAGGTGCCGGAGAATGACCTGCTGATCCGCGAGGCCCTGGAACTTACCGGAGAGTACAGCGGACGCGAGAACGAC
>Ga0070728_10001746_pt1 | contig 30497 bp, 30 predicted proteins | sample tdDd471_FD_66723 | JGI IMG/M metagenome (GOLD analysis project Ga0070728, IMG submission 66723) | Marine sediment microbial communities from the Atlantic coast under amendment with organic carbon and nitrate - tdDd47.1 | ecosystem: Environmental > Aquatic > Marine > Coastal > Sediment | place...
CTGGCCCGCTTCCTGGAAGGCGGCAGCCTGGAGGCCCGCGCCGTCGAGCCCAGCTTGAGCCCGAGCATGGATATCCAGATTTCGAGCAATTTCGAGCGCCTGCTGTTCGACGCCTACGACCGCGACGGCCAGGCGCTGGACGCCGACATGACCGCCTTCCGCCGGGACGGCCGCCTGTCGGTCGAGAGGTCGCGCTGGCACCGGATCCGCGAGCTGTTCGCGGGCTTCCGGCTGGACGACGCCGGAACCCGGGCCGAGATCGCCCGCCTGTACGCGGAGACCGGCGAGCTGGTGGACCCGCACAGCGCCATCGGGATCGCCGCCGCGCGCGCCGGGACCGAGGGGCTCGCCTGTCCGGTCGTCTGCCTCGCCACCGCCCATCCGGCGAAATTCCCCGACGCGGTGGAAAAGGCGACCGGGCGCAGGCCGGCGCTTCCCGACCGGCTGGCCGATCTGTATGACCGGCCCGAGCGGGTGGAGCGGCTGGCCAACGACGCGGACGCGCTGCGCGCCCGAATCCGCGACATGGTGGCCAAGTGACGGCGCGGATCACGGTGCTGCCGAACGGCCTGCGCGTCGTCAGCGAGGCCAACGATCGGGTCGAGACCGTCGCCGTCGGCGTCTGGGTCGATGTCGGCACCCGCCACGAGGCGGCCGCGATCAACGGCGTGTCCCATCTGTTGGAGCATATGGCCTTCAAGGGCACCGAACGGCGCAGCGCCCGCGCCATCGCCGAGGAGATCGAAGCCGTCGGCGGCCATCTGAACGCCTATACCTCGCGCGAGAACACCGCTTATTTCGCCCAGACCCTGAAGGAAGACCTGCCGCTGGCCGTCGATATCCTCGGCGACATCCTCCAGCATTCGGTCTTCGACGAGACCGAGCTCGCGCGCGAGCGCGCGGTCGTGCTGCAGGAGATCGGCCAGGCGGAGGATACCCCCGACGACATCGTCTTCGATCATTTCCAGGCGACCGCCTATCCCGACCAGGCGCTGGGCCGCCCGGTTCTGGGCGCGGCCGATATCGTCGCCGCGATGGAGCGGGGGACGCTGCTGGACTACATGCGCGCTCATTATCGGGCGCCGGCCATGGTGCTGGCCGCGGCGGGAAATCTGGACCATGACCGGCTGGTCGCCTTGGCGGAGGCGGCCTTCGCCGACCTGGGCGGCGCCACGCCGCCGGCGCCGCCGCCGGCGCGCTATGGCGGCGGCGAGACCCGCCGGACCCGCGACCTGGAACAGGTCCATCTGGTTCTGGGGCTGCCCGGCGTGTCCTTCACCGACCCGGACTTCGACGCGGTCTCGGTCCTATCCACCCTATTGGGCGGGGGCATGTCGTCGCGCCTGTTCCAGGAATTGCGCGAGAAGCGCGGCCTGGTTTACAGCGTCTACAGCTTCGCCGCCGCATATGGCGATGGCGGGCTGTTCGGGGTCTATGCCGGCACCGGCGAGGCCGAGGCGGCCGAGCTGATGCCGGTACTGTGCGACGAGATCGCGCGCGCCGCCGCCGCGCCGACGCCGGCCGAGTTGAGCCGGGTCAAGGCCCAGATGAAGGCGGCGCTGGTCATGTCCCTGGAAAGCACCGCCGGCCGCTGCGAGCAGCTTGCGCGGCAGATGATGGTCTATGGCCGGGTCCTGCCCTTGTCGGAGCTGGTGGAGCGGATCGAGGCGGTCGACGCGGCGGCGCTGGCCCGCGCGGCGGCACGCCTGCGGGAAGGCCCGCCGACCCTCGCCGCGTTGGGACCCGTGGGGCGGCTGCCCGGCCTGGAGGAGATCGCCGCTCGCCTCGCCGCCTAGGGCGACCGGAAACGCGGTAATCCGATGGGGTCAGGCGTGGCCCGCCTCGCCGGACAGCATGTTGAAGTCGATCCCCAGCTTGGCCATGCTGCGTTCCCATTTCTCGTCGGGCGCCAGGTCGAACACCAGCGCCTCGTCGGCGGGGACCTGCAACCAGCCATTGGCGAGGATCTCCGCCTCCAGCTGCCCCGCGCCCCAGCCGGCGTAGCCCAGGGCGAACAGGCTTGCCTCCGGCCCGTGGCCCTCGGCCACCGCCTTCAGGATATCGACCGTCGCGGTCAGGGCGAAGCGGTCGTCGACGACGAGGGTCGACTCCTGGACGAAATCGGCGGTATGCAGGATGAATCCGCGTCCCGATTCGACCGGCCCGCCGAAATGCACCTGGATGCCGTCCTCGACATGCGCGGTCTCGATATCGAGCTGTTCCAGGAGATCTGGAAAGGTGACCGAATCGATCAGCCGATTGATCACCAGCCCCATCGCGCCGTCCTCGGTATGGGCGCACAAATAGACGACGGCGCGCGCGAAGCGCGGGTCTTCCATCTGGGGCATGGCAATCAGAAGCTGGCTGGTCAGATAGCCGGATTCGTTGCCGGAACCTGTACGCGATCGAGCCATGGTTCTCACTTGGTGTCCCCCGTGGCGGCCTGCAAGCAAGCTTCTTCGGCGACACGCGATTGTGACAACGCTTCTTTCACCCCGCAAGCTATATACTAACCGTCTTTCCAAGGGCTTAACGCGGCAATGAACAGGTTCTCCGCCATATTCGGCCTGGCCGCCGCGCTCGTCGCCGCGCTCGCGGCGGTGGCCATGCCGGCGGCCGCGCAAACCGACGCGTCGCGGGCGGCATCCGACTGGGCGCGGACGGAGCAGACGGCGCTGCGGCTGGTCTCCGCCGCCGCCGCCACCGGAAGCGGCGACGCGGTGCGGGTCGCGCTTCAATTCCAGATGAAGCCGGATTGGAAGATTTATTGGCGCTCGCCGGGCGACGCCGGCTATCCGCCGCGCCTCGACTGGGCGGGGTCCGGGAACCTGGCGGACGCGAAGATCGCCTGGCCGGCGCCGACCCGGTTCGAGGTCCTGGGCATGCAGACCCTGGGCTACAAGGACGAGGTGCTGCTTCCGGTGACCGCGCGGCCGGAGGTGCCGGGGGCGCCGTTGCGCCTGCGGGCGCGGGTCGAATATCTGGCCTGCGCCGATATCTGCATTCCCTACGAGGCGACCCTGGCCCTGGACCTGCCCGCCGGACCCTCGGCGCCGACCGCCCATACCCATCTGATCGACCGTTTCGAGGCGCGGGTCCCCGGCCCGCCGTCCGGGATGGTCGCCATCGAACGGGCGGCGCTGGGCGGCAGCCGCGCGAACCCGGTCCTGCGGATCGCGGCGCGCGGCGCGCGGCCCTTCTCGGCGCCCGACATCTTCGTCGAAGGGGCGCGCGACTTCTGGTTCGGGCCGCCCGAGGTCCGGCTGCGCGACGGCGGACGCCTCGCCGAGTTGCGGGTACCGGTCGGCGCCGAGCCGGGCCTCGCCGCCGGGCTGGTCGGGCAAAGGCTGACCCTCACCCTGGTCGACCGGGGCGGGGCGGGCCCGCCGCGCAGCCTGGAGGACCGGGTCGAGGTCGCCAAGGCGGCGCCGGAGGCCCCGACGGCGGCGGCGCTCGCCGCCATGATCGGCCTCGCGCTGCTGGGCGGGCTGATCCTCAATCTGATGCCCTGCGTGCTGCCGGTCCTGTCGCTGAAGCTGTTGTCGGTCGTCGGCCATGGCGGCGCCGGGGCGGCGCGGGTGCGGCGCAGCTTCGTCGCGACCTTCGCCGGCGTCGTCGCCACCTTCCTCCTTCTGGGGGCGGTCCTGGTCGGGCTGAAGCTCGCCGGCGTCACCGTCGGCTGGGGGATCCAGTTTCAGCAGCCCCTGTTCCTGATCGCCATGACCGTGGTCGTCAGCCTGTTCGCGGCCAATCTGTGGGGGGTCTTCGCGATCGGTCTGCCGTCGGGCGTGACGACGGCGATTGCCCGGACCGGCCCGGGCGATCGCGAGGAGGGCGTGCTGGGCCCGTTCCTTGCCGGGGCGTTCGCGACCCTGCTGGCGACACCCTGCTCGGCGCCCTTTCTGGGCACCGCCGTCGGGTTCGCCCTGGCGCGCGGTCCCGGCGAGATCATGTCCATCTTCGCGGCGCTCGGGGTCGGGATGGCGCTGCCCTATCTTCTGATCGCCGCCCGCCCCGGCCTCGCCACCCGGCTGCCCAGGCCCGGTCCCTGGATGGGCAAGCTGCGGGTCGTCCTCGGCCTGGCGCTGGCCGGCACAGCTTTTTGGTTGTTGAGCGTGCTCGCCGTCCAGGCGGGCCTCGCCGCCGCGCTCGCCGTCGGCGGGGCCATGACCGCGGCGGTCCTTCTGTTGGCGGCGCGGCGCCGGTTGGGCGCGGGCGGAGCGCGGGTCGCGCCGGCGCTGGTTGTCGCCCTTGTCGCCCTCGCCTTCGTGGCGCCGGCGCTGCTGCCTTCGGCGGGGGAGCGCGCCGCGCCCGACGCGTCGCGGATCCAATGGCGGCCGTTCGACCGGGCGGCGATCCCCGCCCTGGTCGCCGACGGCAAGACCGTGTTCGTAGACGTCACCGCCGATTGGTGCATCACCTGCCAGGTCAACAAGAGCCTGGTCCTGGAAACCGACGAGATGGAGACTTGGTTCGGGCGTGCGGACGTGATCCCCATGCGGGCCGACTGGACCCTTCCCGATCCGGCGATCTCCGATTATCTGGCCGGTTTCGAGCGCTACGGGATTCCGTTCAACGCGGTGTACGGGCCGGGCGCGCGGGGCGGGATCGCGCTGCCGGAAATCCTGACCGGCGACGCGGTCCGCGCGGCGCTGCGCAGGGCCAAAGGGGCGCCGAGCTAGGCACCGGCCGCAATCCTCGATTATAGTGAGAGGGCGGGCCGGGAGCGGCCCGCTTGTCGTTTGCACCGGGAAGGCCCACAGCAAAAGAGGAAACGCGATGACCATCAAGCAGGGGGACAAGCTGCCGTCCGGAACCCTCAAGATCATGGGGGCGGATGGACCGCAAAATGTCACGACCGAGGACTTCTTCGCCGGCCGCAAGGTCGTTCTGTTCGCCGTGCCCGGTGCCTTTACGCGCACCTGCTCGGCCAAGCATCTGCCGGGCTTCGTCGGCCATGCGGGCGCGATTCTCGCCAAGGGCGTCGACGCCATCGCCTGTATATCGGTCAACGACGTCTTCGTCATGGACGCTTGGGGCAAGGATCAGGGCGTCGGCGACAAGGTCGCGATGCTCGCCGACGGCAGCGCCGAGTTCACCCGCGCCCTGGGGCTGGACGCCGATTTCAGCGAGCGCGGGCTGGGCATTCGCTCCCAGCGCTACGCCATGATCGTCGAGGATGGCACCGTGACCGGCCTGTTCGTCGAGGCGCCCGGCGCCTATGAGGTCAGCGCCGCCGAGGCTGTCCTGGCCACTCTGTAATGTCACAAGGCCGGGCCGTGACTTCGCGCGCGGCCCGCCTATATCCACAGTCGACGCGGCCCTTCGGGAGCCGCGCCGTTCATTGGAGAGGGAGAGACAGATGACCATCAAGGTTGGCGACAAATTTCCGCAAGGCAGCTTTTTGACCCTGGGCCCCGACGGTCCGGCGCCGGTTACGACCGACGAGCTGTTCAAGGGGAAGAAGGTCGTTCTTTTCGCGGTTCCGGGCGCTTTTACGCCGACCTGCTCGGCCAAGCATCTGCCGGGCTATGTCGCGAACGCCGACGCCATCAAGGCCAAGGGTGTCGATACCATCGCCTGCATGGCGGTCAACGACGCCTTCGTGATGGGGGCCTGGGGCAAGGACCAGGGCGTCGGCGACAAGGTGCTGATGCTGGGCGACGGCAGCGGCGACATTACCAAGGCGCTGGGGCTGGAGCTCGACGCGACGAAGATGGGCATGGGGCCGCGCTCGCAGCGCTTCGCGCTGGTCGTCGATGACGGGACCGTCACCCATGTCGCGGTCGAGGAAGGCGGCGGGCTGGATGTCAGCGCCGCCGAGAAGGTTCTCGCCGCGCTTTAATCTCGCCGAGAGGTCGGGCGGCGCGCCCTCAACCGGGCGGCGCGTCGTTTCCGTTCTCGGCCTTGAAGGGCGCCATGCCCGCCCGGGCGAGCGCGTCGGCGCGCTCGTTCTCGGGATGGCCGGCATGGCCCTTGATCCAATGCCATTCGACCGCGTGATCGGCGAGGGCCGCGTCCAGCCTTTCCCATAGGTCGCGGTTCTTGACCGGCTTGCGGTCCGCCGTCTTCCAGCCCCGCGCCTTCCAGGCATGGATCCATTCGGTGATGCCCTGGCGCAGATAGGTGCTGTCGGTATAAAGCCGCGCCGCGACTGGGCGCTTGAGCGTTTCCAGCGCCTCGATCGCCGCCGTCAGCTCCATCCGGTTGTTGGTGGTCTGGACGGCGCCGCCCTTGATCTCGCGCTCGGCGCCGCGATAGCGGAGCACCGCCCCCCAGCCGCCCGGCCCCGGATTCCCCGAGCAGGCGCCGTCGGTGAAGATATCGACGGTCTTGTCGTTCATGTGTTCACAGCCCGTAGGCGGTCGGCCCGGTCACCTTGCGGTGGAAGCGCAGCTTCTGCCAGTACTCCAGCGGGTCCTTGCGCTGGACCAGCGCGCCCTCCGGATGATGCAGCCAGTCATGGAGCCGGGTCAGGAGGAAGCGGGTCGCGCCGGCGCGGGCGAGCAGGGGCAGGGCCGCTAGCTCTTCCGGCGAGAAGGGGCGTTCGGCGCGGTAGGCATCCAGCATCACCCGCGCCTTGGTGACGTTGAAGCTGCGGTCGGGCTCGAAGCACCAGGCATTGAGACAGATCGCCAAATCGTAGGCGAAGAAGTCGGTGCAGGCGAAGTAGAAGTCGATCAGGCCCGACAGCCGGTTGTTGAGGAAGAAGACATTGTCGGGGAAGAGGTCGGCATGGATGATCCCGGTCGGAAGCGCGGCCGGCCAGTTGCGCGCCAGATGGTCGAGCTCCGCCTCGATCTCGGCGCTTAGGCCGGCTTGCACGCTGTCGACGCGGTCCGCGCATTTGGCGAAGATCGACCGCCAGGCGTCGACCGACAGATCGTTGGCGCGCGACCGGTCGAAGGATTGGCCCGCCAGATGCATGCGCGCCAGCGCCGCGCCCAGCTGGCGGCAATGATCGGTCAGGATCCGCTTCGGCCACATGCCGCGCAGGAAGGAGATGATGGCCGCCGGGCGGCCGCACAGCTCGCGCAGGGACGCGCCGTCGCGGCCATGGATCGGCACCGGGCAATCGGTTCCCCGCGCCGCCAGATGCTCCATCAGGTCCAGGAAGAAGGGGATGTCCTCGGGCCGCACCCGCTTTTCGTACAGGGTGAGGATGAAGCTCCCGCCGTCGGTCTGCAGCAGATAGTTGGAGTTCTCGACGCCTTCGGCGATGCCCTTGAAGGCGATGACCTCGCCGATGTCGTATTGGGCGACGAAGGCGGCGAGCTCCTCGTCCGAGACCTCGGTATAGACCGCCATCGGCGCGTTCAGGCGACCCGCAGCGACGCGGGCAGGCCGAAGGTCACGTCCTCCTCGGCGACGCTGACCGGCTCCAGGCGGGTCCGATAGCGCGCGCCCAGCGCGGCGACGACCTCTTCGACCAGAATCTCGGGCGCCGACGCGCCGGCGGTGATCCCGACGCTGGCGACGCCGTCCAGCGCCGCCCAATCGATATCGCCGGCGCCCTGGATCAGATAGGCGCGGTCGCAGCCGGCGGCGCGGGCGACCTCGACCAGGCGCCGCGAGTTGGACGAGTTGGGGGCGCCGATCACCAGCAGGGCGTCGCAGCGGGGCGCGATGGCCTTCACCGCCGCCTGCCGGTTGGTCGTGGCGTAGCAGATATCTTCCTTGCGCGGCCCGACGATATCGGGAAAGCGGCGCTTGAGGATCGCGACGATATCGTTGGTGTCGTCGACCGACAGGGTCGTCTGGGTCGTATAGGCCAGCCGGCGCGGGTCCGCCGGCGTCACGCGTTCGGCTTGGTCTGCATCCTCGACCAGAAGGATCGCGCCCTCCGGGATCTGGCCCATCGTGCCCTCGACTTCCGGATGGCCGGCATGGCCGATCAGGATCACCTGCCGGTCCGCCGCGTGGTGGTGCGCGGCTTCGCGATGGACCTTGGTGACCAGGGGACAGGTGGCGTCGAAATGGAGGAACCCGCGCGCGTCCGCTTCCTCGACCACGGATTTGGCGACCCCGTGGGCGGAGAAGATCACCGGCACGCCCTCGGGCACCTCGTCCAATTCGTCGACGAAGACCGCGCCTTTCGCTTCCAATCCCTCGACCACATAGCGGTTATGGACGATTTCGTGGCGGACATAGACCGGCGCGCCGTGGGTCTCCAGCGCTTTTTCGACGATCTGGATCGCCCGGTCGACCCCGGCGCAGAAGCCGCGCGGGCTGGCGAGCAGCAAGCGTAGCGACGGTTTCGTCATGCGGAAATCTTCGGTGGGAGGTGGTCGCACCGGTGGTCGGTTCGCGTTACGTCCCTTTCCACTGCAAGCAATTCCATCGCGCCGGAAAAAGTTCTAAAATCGCCGCCGGCCGTCCCGCCGGCAAGGCGGTCGGAGGCGGCTGTTCCGATCGCGCCAATGTGCGCTACGTTCTCGGTAATTACAAGACGGCGCGCTTGCGAGACGGCGCGCGGGCACCACAAAACAACGAAGGAAGCCATCCCATGACGGAAGCCACCGCCAGCCAGAACGCCCCCTATCCGGTCGAGGTCGAGGCGGGCAAGACCTATTACTATTGCACCTGTGGCAAGAGCGCCAAGCAGCCTTTCTGCGACGGCACCCACAAGGGGAGCGCGTTCAAGCCATCCCCGTTCGAGGCGACCGAATCGAAGCAGCTCTATTTCTGCGGCTGCCGGCAAAGCGCCAAGTCCCCCTTCTGCGACGGCGCCCACAAGAAGCTCTAGGCGGCCACCGCGTCGCCAGGCGGGGCCCATCTCGTCATGAACCGACATCTCTCCCCCCCCTTCCAAGGACGGCGCGACCGGTACCGGCGCCTTCGCTTCCTGGCGGCGGTCCTGCCGGCGGGGGTCCTGGCCGCCTGCGGTATTTTCGACGAGGAAGGCCGCCCGCCGCCCTGTCCGATCGCCGCGGTGGTCGGCGACGCGCGCACCTTGGCTCTGTATGCGCCCGGTCCCGGGCGCGACTTGACCGACGTGAGGTTCGAGGCGGCGATCGGCGCGACCGTCGTCGCTTGCGAATTCGACGAGAACGAGCTCACCGCCGAATTGCGGGTCGAGATCATTGCCCAGCGGGGGCCCGCCGACCGCGACCGGCGGGGGAATTTCGAGTATTTCGTCGCCATCGCCGACCGGGACCGCAACATTCTGGCCAAGGAACGGTTCACCATGGCCATCGAGTTTCCCGGTAATCGCACCCGGGTCGGCGTGTTCGAGGAGCTGGAGCAGACGATCTATCTGAAGCCGGGCGAGTCCGGCGACGATTACGACATCTATGTCGGGTTCCAGTTGAGCGAGGATCAACTCCGCGAGAACCGCGCCCGGGCCCGCTAGACACGTCCGCGCACGCCCGATCCCGCCCGACGCGGCGCGTCGGCGTCGCTTATTGACTCCCGGCCGAGACCCGCTAACTTGATCCGCGACCAACGGTCGGCGCGCTGCCGGCCGTCCAGACGATCCCTGCGGGAGAGTCCGGCCCGCCGCCGGCGGGTTGGCGCCGAAGGAGCAACCGCCCCGGAAACTCTCAGGCAAACGGACCGCAGGAGGATGGAACTCTGGAGAGAAGGCGCCCGCGACGCGCGATGCGGGGCCTCACCGACGGGGTAAGCCGACCGCCGGCGATCGATGGCGGTCCGGTGAATCTCTCAGGTTCGAAGACAGAGGGGGCCTGCCGTCCGGGACCGGGCGGTGGAGTCCGACTCTGTTGGGGAGCCGCATGGGAGACCAGCCGCCCGAACCCACCCCGGAAACGCGACGCCAATCTCCCGTGGCGGCGCTCCATGCCGAGCTGGGCGCCAAGATGGTGCCGTTCGCGGGCTACGACATGCCGGTGCAGTATGCCACTGGCATCGTCGCCGAGCATCTGCATGCGCGGTCGCGCGCGGCGCTGTTCGACGTTTCCCATATGGGCCAGATCGCGCTGCGCGGCGCCGACGCGGCCTCGGCATTGGAAACCCTCGTTCCGGGCGATATCCGGGACCTGGCGCCGGGGGGCTTGCGCTACAGCTTGCTGACCGACGAGACCGGCGGGATCCTCGACGATCTGATGGTGACCAACGAGGACGACCATCTGTTCTTGGTGGTCAACGCGGCGCGCAAGCATGACGATCTCGCCCATCTCGCCCAGGCGCTAGGCGCGCAATGCGCGGTCGAGCCGATGTTTTCGCGCGCCCTTCTCGCCTTGCAGGGGCCCGAGGCGGCGGCGGTCCTTTCCCGGCACGCCCCCGATTGCCTCGGCCTCGGCTTCATGACCGGACGGTCGATGCTGGTGGCGGGCTTTCCCTGCCTGGTCTCGCGGTCGGGCTATACCGGCGAGGACGGTTTCGAGATTTCGGTCTCGGCGGAGGACGCCGAAACCCTCGCCCGGCGTCTGCTTGCCGAGCCGGAAGTGGCGCCGGCGGGGCTGGGCGCGCGCGATTCCCTGCGGCTGGAAGCCGGGCTGTGCCTGTACGGCCATGATATCGACCGGACGACGACGCCGGTCGAGGCCGGCCTCGCCTGGACCATCGCCAAGCGCCGGCGGGCCGAGGGCGGCTTTCCCGGCGCCGACAGGATTCTGGCCCAGCTGCGCGACGGGCCGGCGCGACGGCGGGTCGGCGTGCGGCCCGAAGGCCGCGTCATTGCCCGCGAAGGCAGCGAGATATTGGATTCCCAAGGCCGGCCGCTGGGGCGGGTCACCAGCGGCACCTTCGGACCGACGGCCGACGGGCCCATCGCCATGGGCTATGTGCGGACCGACGGCGCGGCCCCGGCGGCGGGGACCGAGATCCAGGTCCTGGTTCGGGGCAAGGCCCGGCCGGCGCGGGTCGCGGCCCTGCCTTTCGTGGCCCATCGCTATTATCGCGGTTGATCCGCAGCAACAGGGGGAGGGGAGGGCGACGTCATGACCGTCACCAAATACACCGAGGACCACGAGTATATCCGCGTCGAGGGCGATGTCGGGGTGGTCGGCATCTCGGACTATGCGCAAGGCCAACTGGGCGACGTCGTTTTCGTCGAGCTGCCCGACCCGGGCGCCGAATATGCCCAGGGGGACGAGGCGGCGGTGGTCGAATCGGTCAAGGCCGCGAGCGAGGTCTACGCCCCGGTCGGCGGCGAGGTGACCGAGGCCAACGATGCGCTGGCCGAGTCGCCGGGTCTGGTCAACAGCGATCCGACGGGCGAGGGGTGGTTCTTCAAGCTGCGCATCGCCGATCCCAAGGATCTCGACCAGCTGATGAGCGCGGAGGACTACAAGGATTACGTGAAGGACCTGGATTGATGCGCTATCTGCCGCTGACCGACGCCGATCGACGGGGCATGCTGGCGGCGATCGGCGCCGCCGGGATCGACGATCTTTTCGCCGACCTGCCGGCCGAGTCGGCGGCGCCCGAGCTCGACCTGCCGGGCCCGAAGGGAGAGATGGAGGTGGAGCGGGCGCTGGGCGCGCTCGCGGCCCGCAACCTGCCCGCCGGATCGGTACCCAGCTTTCTGGGCGCCGGCGCCTACCGCCATCATATCCCGGCCTCGGTCGACCATCTGATCCAGCGGGGCGAGTTCCTCACCGCCTATACCCCCTACCAGCCCGAGATCGCCCAGGGCACCTTGCAGGTGCTGTTCGAATTCCAGACCATGGTCGCGCAGGTGACTGCGATGGGGGTGGCCAACGCCTCCATGTATGACGGCGCGACCGCCTGCGTCGAGGCGGTCATGATGGCCAACCGGGTGACCCGGCGGCGCAAGGCGGTCCTGTCGGGGGGGCTGCATCCCCATTATCGGGCGGTCGCCGAGACCCATGCCCGGTTCAACGATTTCGACCTCGACCGCGCGGACCTGGACCCCGCCGCCGACGAGGATCTGGCGGCGCGGCTGGACGACGAGACCGCCTGCGTCGTCGTGCAGAACCCGGATTTCCTCGGCCGAATCCGCGATTTCTCGGCCCTGGCCGACGCCTGCCACGACAAGGGCGCCCTGCTGGTCGTGGTCGTCACCGAGACGGTGTCGCTGGGCCTGCTGAAGCCGCCCGGCGAGATGGGCGCCGATATCGTCGCCGCCGAGGGCCAGTCCCTGGGCAACGGCCTCGGCTTCGGCGGTCCCTATGTCGGCCTGTTCGCGACCCGCGATCGCTATACGCGCCAGATGCCGGGCCGGCTGTGCGGCCAGACCGTCGATGTCGACGGGAAGCGCGGCTTCGTCCTCACCCTCGCGACCCGCGAGCAGCATATCCGCCGCGAGAAGGCGACCAGCAATATCTGCACCAATTCGGGTCTCTGCGCCCTGGCCTTCACCATCCATCTGTCGCTGCTGGGCGAGGCGGGCTTCCGGCGGCTCGCCCGGATCAATCATGCCAACGCGGTGCGCCTGGCCGACCGGCTGGCGGCGATCCCCGGTGTCGGCCTGGTGACCGACCGGTTTTTCAACGAATTCACCTTGCGCCTGCCGGTCCCGGCCGCGCCGGTGATCGACGCCCTGGCCGAGGAGGGCGTGCTGGGCGGGGTGCCGGTGTCGCGCCTCTGTCCCGACCGGCCCGACCTGGCGGACCTTTTGCTGGTCGCCGCGACCGAGACCAATACGGAGGACGACATGGCGCGCTTCGCCACCGCCCTGGAGGCGAGCCTGTGAACGCGCCGGAGCCGGGCGCCGGCGGGTCGGAGGGCGCCGGTGGGTCTGGCGGCGCGGGGACGATCAGCGGCAATCGCGGCCTCGATATCGACGAGCCGCTGCTGTTCGAGCGCGGCGCCGGGGAACGGGACCGGTGCGGCGTCGACTTGCCCGAACCGGCGACGGACGCGACCCGGATCGGCGATCTCGCGCGCGGCGGCGATATCGGCCTGCCGGCCCTGTCCGAGCCCGAGGTGCTGCGCCATTTCACCCGGTTGAGCCAGAAGAACTACGCCATCGATACCGGCCTGTTCCCGCTCGGCTCCTGCACGATGAAGCATAATCCGCGCCTGAACGAGAAGCTCGCGCGGCTGCCCGGCTTCGCCGATATCCACCCCCTGCAACCCGCGGCGACGGTCGGCGGCGCGGTGGCGCTGATGGACCTTCTCGCCGACTGGCTGACGGCGCTGACCGGGATGCCGGCGGTCGCCCTGTCGCCCGCGGCCGGCGCCCATGGCGAGCTGTGCGGGATGATGGCGATTCGCGCCGCCCTGGAGGATCGGGGCGATGTCCGCAAGCGGGTCCTGATCCCGGAATCCGCCCATGGCACGAATCCCGCGACGGCGGCGGCCTGCGGTTACGCGGTCGAGTCGATCCCCGGCGATTCGCGGGGGCGGACCTCGGCCGCCGACGTGCGGGCGCGGCTGGGCGAGGACGTCGCCGCGATTATGCTGACCAACCCCAATACCTGCGGGATCTTCGAAAGCGAGATCGTCCAGATCGCCGAGGCCGTCCACGCGGCGGGCGCCTTCCTCTATTGCGACGGCGCCAATTTCAACGCCATCCTCGGCCGCGCCCGGCCCGCCGAGCTGGGCGTCGATTGCATGCATATCAACCTGCACAAGACCTTCTCGACCCCCCATGGCGGCGGCGGGCCGGGGGCGGGACCGGTGGTGCTGTCGGACGCCCTGGCGCCCTTCGCGCCCCTGCCCTGGGTGGTGCGGGGCAAGGACGGGCCGCGTCTGGTCGAGACCGCCGAGGGACCGGCGGCGAAGGCGCTTGGCCGGCTGAAGGGGTTCCACGGCCAGATGGGCATGTGGGTCCGCGCGCTGGCCTATATGATGAGCTATGGCGGCTCCGGCCTGCGCCAGGTGGCCGAGGACGCGGTGCTGAACGCGAATTACGTGCTGGCGATGCTGGCCGAGGATCTAAGCGCGCCCTTCGCCGGACCCTGCATGCATGAGGCGCTGTTCGACGACCGCTTCCTCGACGGCACCGGGGTCACCACCCTCGATTTCGCCAAGGCGCTGATCGACGAGGGCTATCATCCGATGACCATGTATTTCCCGCTGGTCGTGCCGGGCGCGCTGCTGATCGAACCGACCGAGACGGAAAGCCGGGAGAGCCTGGACGCTTTCATCGCCTCCGTGCGCGGGCTGGCGCGCCGGGCCAAGGCCGGCGAGGTCGCGTACTTCCGGGGCGCGCCGCGCCACACCCCGCGCCGGCGCCTGGACGAAACCGCCGCCGCGCGCAAGCCCGTCCTGCGCTGGACGCCGCCGGAGGTCCCAAGCGCGGCGGAATAGGGCGCGGCGGAATGGGGGACGTCCGGGGTATCCGAAAAAGGAAAAGCCCCGTCGCCGTCCGGCGCCGGGGCTTGGTCGGTTGGATTGTGAAAAGGCCGGCTAGTGCAGCTTGTTCGGCAATTCGCCGATCGCCGCGTCGACCAGCTCCGCCGCCTTGGCCTCGTCCAGCCGCTCGACGATCAACTTGCGGGTCGCGTCGACGGCCAACTCCGCCGTCATGTTGCGCACTTCGGCGATGGCGGCCGATTCGGCCTGGGCGATCCGGTCCACGGCCAGTTGCTCGCGGCGCGCCAGCCCCGCTTCCAGGGCGTCCGCGGCCTCCTTGCGGTGACGCTCGGCCTCTTCCTTGGCCGCGGCGGCGATCTCCTCGGCTTCCTGCTGGGCCGAGCGCTGCCGCCGCTGATAGTCGGCGAGCAGGGCCTGAGCCTCTTCGCGCAGCCGGGTCGCCTCGTCGATCTCCTCGCGGATCTTCTCGCCCCGGTCGTCCAGGGCGGCGGTCAGCATCTTCCAGACCGGCTTGGCGACCGCGCCGATGAAGATGAAGAAGGCGACGGCGACCCAGAATTCCGGCGCCGCGTAGAAGGCCTCGCCGCCGCCATGGGCGGCGTCGGCGGCCTCGGTCGCTGCATGGGCGATCGACATCAGCGGCGCGCCTCCAGCGCTTGGGCGACGGCGCGGCCGGCGTCGTCGGCGCTTGCCGACACCCCGATCAGCCGTTCGGTCGCCGCCTGTGCGACCTCGACCGCCGCCTGCCGCACCCCGTCCAGCGCCTCGGTCTTGGCCTCGGCGATCCGGGCCTCGGCCGCCTTGGTCTGCGCGGCCAGCTTGTCGCCCAGCTCGGCATGCCGGCGGGCGGCTTCCGCCGCCGCCTCGTCGGCGATGCGCTTGCTCAGGGCGCGGGCGGACTCGCGGGCCTCGGCCTGGGTGCGCTCATAGTCGGCGATGACTTTTTCGGCCTCCGCCTTCAGGCTTGCCGCCTTGTCCAGATTCTCCTCGATGCGCCGCTGGCGCTCTTCCAGGAGATCGCCGATCCGGGGCAGGACGACGGCGTGCAGGAACGCATACAGGCAGACGAAGGTGATCGCCAGCCAGATGAGCTGCGACAGATAGGTGTCGATCTGCTCGATTTGCGGCATGGAACGGGTCCCTGGGCCGTCGCCGTCGCGGGCGTCAGCCGAACAGGATGACCAGCGCGATGACCAGCGCGAACAGCGCGATGGCCTCGACCAGGGCAAAGCCCAGCATGGTCATCGTGAAGACTTCGCCGCGCGCGGTGGGGTTGCGGCCCACGGCGGAGATGAAGGAGGCGAAGATATTGCCGATCCCGATACCGGACCCGATAACGCCGATGACGGCGAGACCGGCGCCGATGAGCTTCGCGGCTTCCATTTCCATGATCGTTTTTCCTTTTCTAGCTCGGCAGGAGTGTGGGTGCGCTGCGCCTAGTGCAGGTGCAGCGCGTCGTTGATGTACAGGCAGGTCAGGATCGCGAACACATAGGCCTGTAGGAACGCGATCAGCATTTCCAGGCCGGTCAGCGCGACGATGAAGGCGAGCGGCAGCACGCCGCCGACACCCAGCGCGACGACGAAGCCCGCGAACACCTTCAACAGCGTATGCCCCGCCAGCATGTTGGCGAACAGACGCACCGACAGGCTGATCGGCCGCGACAGATACGAAATGATCTCGATCGGGATCAGCAGCGGCCACAGCCCGATCGGCGCGCCCGGCGGCACGAAGAAGGAGAAGAAATGCAGCCCATGCTTGACGAACCCGAGGACGGTCACCGCCACGAACACGACGATCGCCATCCCGAAGGTGACGATGATATGGCTGGTGAAGGTGAAGCTGTAGGGCAGCATGCCGATCATGTTGCCGAAGAAGATGAACATGAACAGCGTGAAGATGATCGGGAAGTAGGGCCGGCCCTCGGTCCCCACCGTCTCGCGGATCAGGTTGGCGACGAACTCGTAGCTGAGCTCCGCCATCGACTGCCACCGGCCGGGCACCAGGGCCCGATGGCGCATGCCGACCATCAGGAAGGTCCCGGTCAGGACGACCGCGATGACCATCATCAGGGAAGAATTGGTGAAGGAGGCGTCGATGCCGCCCAGTTCGATATCGACGAGCGACCGAATCCGGAACTGCTCCAACGGGCTATGTGCTTCCGCCACGCGAACCCTCTCTTACTTGCGTCCGCCCGATTCGTCATCCCCCTCGGGCGGGGCCTTCTCCGTTCCGGCCGTCTTTTCGGCCTCGTCCTCGCGCGGCGCTCTCTCCGCCGGCTTGTAGCCGACGCCGTGACCGATTCCGCTGACCGTCCGATAGACGTTCAACATCCCGGCGACGGCACCGAGAAAGAAGAACACGACCATAAACCATGGCCGCGTCCCCAGCGCTTCGTCGATCAGAAGCCCCAGCCCGACCCCGACCGCCAGCGCGGCCACCAGGTCGACTCCGATTCGCAACGCGAACCCCAGCCCCTGATTGGCCGATCCGGGCTGGCCCCCGCCCTTGGCTCCGCCCCTCGGCTTTCCGCGAGCCTTTGCCGCGCGCAGCCGTGAGTCCAGATCCTCCAGGGGTGGCGGCGGTCGGCCCTCGTTCATCGGAAAGGCGCCCGCGATAACCCGAACGGAAAGCCAGGCAACGCCTGACCCGCGCCGAAACGCCGGCGAACAATAGGTTCTGGCCAAATCCCTGTCAAGGCGCAAAGCGGGCCCCGAAGGGCCCGAATTTCACCTTAAATATCAACATGTTAATGCGCCGAGGGCCGGTCAAGCGGTGGCGCGCAGCCGCTCCGCCGTGCGCAGGTCGACGGAGACCAGCTGGGACACGCCGCGCTCGGCCATGGTCACGCCGAACAGCCGGTCCATGCGGGCCATGGTCATGCGGTGATGGGTGATCACCAGGAAGCGGGTGGCCAGGGAATGGGCCAGCTCGTCGACCAGGGCGCAGAAACGCTCGACATTGGCGTCGTCCAGCGGCGCGTCGACCTCGTCGAGGACGCAGATCGGCGCCGGGTTGGTCAGGAACACGGCGAACAGGAGCGCCAGCGCCGTCAACGCCCGCTCGCCGCCCGACAGAAGCGACAGGGTCTGCAGCTTCTTGCCTGGCGGCTGGGCCAAGATCTCCAGCCCGGCCTCCAAAGGGTCGTCCGATTCGGTCAGGGTAAGATGCGCCCGACCGCCGCCGAACAAGCGGGTGAACAGCTCCTGGAAATGGCGGTCGACCTTCTCGAAGGCGGCGAGCAGCCGCTGCCGTCCCTCGCGGTTCAGGGTGCCGATCCCGCCGCGCAGCTTGGCGATCGCGGCCAGGAGGTCTTCGCGTTCGGTCTCCAGCGAGGCGATCTTCTCCTGCTGTTCCTCGGCCTCGACATCGGCGCGCAGATTGACCGGGCCCATATTGGCGCGCTCGCGCTGCAAGCGTTCCAGCTTGCGCTCGGCCGCTTCCGGGTCCGGATCGGGGCCGTCGGGCGCGATCTCGGCGATTTCGCCGAGGGCATCCGGCTTGCAGTCCAGCCGCTCGGCTGCCCGTTCGGCGACCGCTTGCGTCGTCTGCTCGGCCTGGGCGAGCAGACCTTCGTTGCGGGCCCGCGCCTCGCGGGCCGAGGCCAGCTTCTCCTCCGCCGCCTTGAGGGTCCGGTCGACCTCCGCCAGCGCCGTCTCGGCCTCGGCCAGCCGGTCGGCCCGGTCCCGGCGCGCCGTTTCGGCGGTTTCGATCTCGGCGAGCAGCTTCTGGCGCTTTTCGGCGATCTCGTCCGGCATCCGGGCGAGCCGCGCGAGCTCCGCCTCGATCTCGGCGTCTCGCGCGGCGAGCTGGTCGATATGGCCGCGCGCGCCGTCCGCCCGTTTCCGCCAGGACGCCTGCTCCTCGGCGATGACCCGCAGGCGATGGGCGCGCGCCTCGGCCTCGCGGCGCAGCCGGTCGCGCTCGCTCCGCGCCTCGGCCAGGGCGGCGCGGGTCTCCTGCAACGCGGCGCGTCGGGACTCCAGCCCTTGCCGGCTTTCCGCGGTCTCGGGCAATTCGGCGAGGACCGCGCGGGCCTCGGCCAGCCGGGTCTCGACCTCGGCGCGCTCCTCGGCGAGCCGCTGGGCGGTGTCTTTCAGGGCTTGGCGCCGCGACAGCTCGGCGGCGCGGGCTTGCGCCAGCTCGGCCTGGCGGTCTCGGGCCGCGTCCAGATGGGCGGCGGCCTGACGGGCCGCGTCGCGGGCGGCGCCGGCGGCCTCCATGGCGGCGCGGGCCTCGGCCTGGGCGGCGTCGAAGGCGGCGGCGGCGTCCGTCTCCCGCGCCGCGCGGGCGGGCAGCGCGGCGCGGATCTCGGTCAGGCGATTGCGCTGACGCAGCCGGTTCGCGGCGGCCGCCGGCGCGCCGGCATCCATGACGAACCCGTCCCAGCGCCACAGCGCGCCCTCCCGGGTGACCAGCCGCTGGCCGGGATGCAGTGCGTCCTGAAGCCGCCGTCCGGTCTCGGCATCGGCCACGACGCCGATCTGGGACAGCCGGCGCGCCAGCCGGGGCGGCCCGTCGACATGATCCGCCAGCGGCGCGGCGCCGTCGGGCAGCGGCCGCGCGTCCAGCGGCGGCAGGTCGCGCCAATGGACCGGCGCCGACGCGACGTCCGAGGCCGACAGATCGTCGCCCAGCGCGGCGCCCAGCGCCGCTTCATGGCCCGGCGCGACCGTCACCGCGTCGACCAGCGGCGGCCACAGATCGCCTTCGTCCTCAGCGAGGACGGCGGCGAGGGCCGATTCCTCGGCCCGCAACTCGGCGACGGCGGCGCGCGCCTCCTGAAGCCTGTCGCGCGCCTCGCCCTCGGCGGCCTGGGCCGTGCCGCGCCGGGTCTCGGTGCCGGCTTCCTCCGCGCGCAGCCTTTCGGTATCGGCGCGGGCGGCGGCCAGCGCGGCCTCGGCCTCGGCGATGGCGTCGTCGCCGGTCGCGGGGTCGGCCGCCGCGTCTTGCCGTTCCTCGATCTCGGCAAGCTCGGTCCGCAGCCGGGCGTCCCGCGCCTCGAGAGCGCCGATGTCGCGCTCGGTCGCCGTTCGGCGCGCTTCGGCGGCGGCGACGCTTTCCATCAGGCGGGAAACCTCGGCCTCTTCCGCGTCGGTCGTCGATTGGGCGGCGGCCAGCGCCGCCTCGGCGGCCGCCAGGGTCTCGGTTTCCTCGGCGGCGGCCGCCGCCAGCGCGGTCTCCTCCTCGGCCAGGCGGGTCAGGGCGCCGGCGGCGTCCGACGACAGCGCGTCCTCGCGGGCGCGGTCGGCGGCGATCTGGGCGCGGCGCGCTTCCAGCCCCGCGCGGGCCTCGGCAAGGCGGGCCTCCTCGGCGTCGAGGCTCTCGCGGGCCAGGGTCAGGCGCTGCAAGGCCGCCGCCGCCTCGGCCTCGGCCTGGCGCAGGCCCGGCATATGCGCCGCCGCCTGCGCCTGGGCGGCGCTCAGGCGCGATGTCTCGCCGGTATGCTCGGCGACCGCCGCGGCCGTCAGGTCCAGCTCCGCCCGGGCCCGGGACAAATCCTCCTGGGCGGCGCGCCAGCGCAGATACAGCACCGCCGCCTCGGCGCGGCGGATATGGTCGCTCAGATTGCGGTAGCGGGTCGCCTGGCGCGCCTGGCGCTTCAAGGTTTGGAGCTGGGCCTCCAGCGCGGCGAGCACGTCGTCGAGGCGGGTCAGGTTGGTCTCGGCGGCGCGCAGGCGGAGCTCGGCCTCGTGGCGGCGGTTGTGCAGCCCGGTGATCCCCGCCGCTTCCTCCAGGATCGTCCGTCGGGCCGTCGGCTTGGCGGCGATCAGGGCGCCGATCTGGCCCTGGCTGACCAGCGCCGTCGAGCGCGCGCCGGTCGCCTGGTCGGCGAAGATCAACTGGACGTCGCGGGCCCGCACTTCCTTGCCGTTGACCCGGTAGGTCGAGCCGTGGCCGCGTTCGATCCGGCGGCTGATCTCCAGCGCGTCGAATTCATTGAACTGGGCCGGCGCGGTGCGGTCCGAATTGTCCAGATGGATGGTCACGTCCGCCAGGTTGCGCGGCGGCCGGTTGTCGGTGCCGGCGAAGATGACGTCATCCATCTCGCCGCCGCGCAGCTGCTTGGCCGAGGTCTCGCCCATCGCCCAGCGCAGCGCCTCGACCAGGTTCGATTTGCCGCAGCCGTTCGGGCCGACGACCCCGGTCAGGCCGGGCTCGATGATGAGGTCGGCCTGGTCGAGGAACGACTTGAAATTGGCGAGGCTGAGGCGAGAGAATTGCACGGCGGAATTCCGTCTCTCAGGAGCCGGTCAGGGGGTCGAGGATGTCGCGGAAGCCCTCGATGTCCAGGGCGCCGTACCGCCGGCCCTGGATGATGAAGCTCGGGGTCGAATCGACGCCGAAGCCGTCGGCGCCGGCCAGCCTTTCGCCCATGATCTTGTCCAGCAGCGTCTCGTCCTGGAGGCAGGCGGCGAATTGCTCGGCGCTCATGCCGCCCTGGCGGGCGATGGCTTGCAGGGCGCCGACCGGATCGGCGGCCCGGCTCCAATTCGGCTGGGTGCGGAACAGCACGTCCAGAAAGCCGAAGAAGCGATCCTCGCCCGAACAATCCGCCAGCGCCGAGGCGCGCAGCGCCACGCCGTCCAGGGGATAGTTCCGATAGACCAATCGGACCTTGCCGGTGTCGATATAGTCCTTCTTCAAGGTCGGCAGGACCTCGGTGTGGAAGGTCGCGCAATGGGGGCAGGTGAGCGACGCGTATTCGATGATCGTCACCGGCGCCGACGGGTCGCCCAGGATGCGTTCGTCCTTGCCGACGGCCGGCAGCGTGGCGGGCGAGGACGCCGGCGCGGGCGCTTCGGCGGTGGGGGCCGGCGCCCGGTCTCCGACGAATTGCACGCCGATCACGACCGCGGCCACCAGCACCACGGCGGCGATCGCATAAGGCAATATCTTAGGCATTAGCCCATCCTCGCTACTAGATGTGGTAGTTTATGCGCTTTCACGACAAGCGACAAGCATTTGGCGCGGCCCTTTTAGGCCGGGTCGTCGCCGATCACGGCGCGGCCGAGCCCGTCCAGGGCGACCCGCAAATCGGAATCGCCGACCGCCGTCAGCCGGTCGGCCAACGCCGCGCTTTCGTCGGGCGTCAGCGGGCGCGCCTTGGGCGCGGTCGGCGGCGCGGCGAGGTCGAGCGGGGCCTGAACCAACTTCAGCCGCGCCACCGCCCGATAACCGAGAAAGCCGTTGATCCGCTCCAGGATGCGGGGGGCCATATGCTGGACCTCGACCGCGCGTTCGGGGGCGACGCGCAAATGCAGGCTGCCATCCAGCCGGGCGCCGCGCGGATAACTCATCTTCTCCGGCGCGCAGCAGGCGGCGATCTCGGGCCCCATGATCTCGGCCCAGCGGGCGAGCAGAACGCCGTCGCCCAGCCCGCGCCTGCCGCAGGCCTTGGCGGTCACCGTCGGCAGGAGCGCCGACAGGGCGCGGGTCTTCGATCTGCGAGGGGCCGATGGGGTCATGTCTGGCCGGCGAATGTCCTGGGTTCGCGCCGTCGCGGGGCCTGCGCCCCGCCGCCGGTCATGCTATGTGACGGAACATGAAGCGGCAAGCGGATCGCGCGGGTCCCGCGCATCAAGAGTTCGCGATCCCGGCGCCGGCGGCCCGCGCCCGGCTCGCGGCGCGGCTGCTTGCCTGGTACGACCGGCATCGCCGCGACCTGCCTTGGCGGGCGCCGCCGGGCGCCAAGCCCGATCCGTACCGGGTCTGGCTGAGCGAGATCATGCTTCAGCAGACGACGGTGGCGACCGTCGGGCCCTATTTCGAGCGCTTCGTCGCCCGCTGGCCGACGGTCGAGGCGCTGGCGGCGGCGGAAACCGACGAGGTGCTGCATGCCTGGCAGGGGCTCGGCTACTACGCGCGGGCGCGCAACATGCTCGCCTGCGCGAAGGCGGTCGCCGCCGGCGGCCGCGGTTTTCCGGAGGACGAGGCCGGCTTGCGCGCCCTGCCGGGGATCGGGCCCTACACGGCGGCGGCGATCGCGGCGATCGCCTTCGACCGCCCGGCGACCGCGGTGGACGGCAATGTGGAGCGGGTCATGGCCCGGCTGTTCGCCATCGACCGGCCACTGCCGGCGGCCAAGCCTCTGTTGCGCGCGGCGGCGGAGAGCCTGACGCCGCCCCGGCGCCCCGGCGATTACGCCCAGGCGGCGATGGATCTGGGGGCGACGGTCTGCACGCCCCGGCGACCCGATTGCGGCGCCTGCCCCTGGCGGGACGCATGCCGGGCCCGCCGGGCCGGTATCGCCGAAAGCCTGCCGGCGCGGGCGCCCCGCAAGAAGAAGCCGAAGCGGTTCGGCACCGTCTTCTGGGCGGTGGACGGAACCGGCGCGGTGCTGCTGCGCCGGCGTCCGGAAAAGGGCCTGCTGGGCGGGATGATGGAGTTTCCCTCGACGGATTGGCGGGAGGCGCCCTGGACTGACGCGGCGGCCGTCGCCCTCGCCCCCGTCGCGGCGGACTGGTCGCCCCTGCCGGCGACCGTCCACCACGTCTTCACCCATTTCGAATTGGAGCTCGGGCTCCTGGCGGCGCGGTTCGACGGCGCGCCGCCGGCGGGCATGCTCCCTTGCCCGCCCGACCGGTTCTCCGATTATGCGCTGCCGACGGTGATGAAGAAGGTCGCCGCCCTGGCGCGAGACTGGCCGGGCGGCGGCTAGGCGCTTCGGCCTAGACCTTTTCCTTTTGGGGCTCTTTCCGGGGCTCGGCGGCCATTTCGGCGCGCAGGCGCTGGCGCAGAACATCGATGGGCACCAGCTTGCCGTTTGTCTCAAGGTGCCAGAAGGTCCAGCCGTTGCAGGCGGGCGCGCCCTGGACCGAGGCGCCGATCTTGTGGATCGACCCGATCTCGTCGGCCGAGACCAGGCTGCCGTCGGCGCGGACCGTGGCGCTCCACCCATTCTTCGGGCCGACCAGGACCGTGCCCGGCGCGATCATGCCGCGTTCCACCAGCCAGCCGAAGGGGATGCGCGGCTGGGCGCGCTTCGACGGCGTCTTCAGGAGAGACGGGTCCGCCGTTCGCGGGATCGCGTCGATCCGCGCGCGGGCCAGCGCCGCATACTCCTCGTCGCGCTCGATGCCGATGAAGCGCCGGCCCAGCTTCTTGGCGACCGCGCCCGTCGTGCCGGTGCCGAAGAAGGGATCGAGGACCGTGTCCTCCACCGTCGTCGAGGACAGGATGACCCGGTGGAGCAGGGCTTCGGGCTTCTGGGTCGGGTGGGCCTTGCTGCCGTCGCGCTGCAGCCGCTCGCCGCCCGAGCAGATCGGCAGCAGCCAGTCGCTGCGCATCTGCAGGTCGTCGTTCAGCGCCTTCATGGCTTCGTAATTGAAATGGTAGCGGGGCTTGCCCGATTCCTTGGCGCACCAGATCAGGGTCTCGTGGGCGTTGGTGAAGCGCCGGCCCCGGAAGTTGGGCATCGGGTTGGTTTTGCGCCAGATGACGTCGTTCAGGATCCAGAAGCCCAGATCCTGAAGCCGCGCGCCGATCCGGAAGATATTGTGATAGCTGCCGATCACCCACAGCGTGCCGTCGTCCTTCAGCAGGCGGCGGGCGGCGGTCAGCCATTGGGTGGTGAAGCGGTCATAGGCCGCGAAGCCGTCGAACCGGTCCCAGTCCGCCTCGACCCCGTCGACGCGGCTGTTGTTCGGGCGCAGGAGTTCGCCCCCGAGTTGGAGGTTGTAGGGCGGGTCGGCAAAGATCATGTCGACGCTGCGCTCGGGCAGGGTCGACATGACCTCGATGCATTCCCCGACCAGGATTCGGTCGTCGGCGCGTCGAGACATGGCCGGCAAGAATGAGTCAGCGAGGACTCGCCGTCAATAGCTTTTGATTCAAGGCCTTAGGCGTGGAGCTTCCGGATCGAGTCGAGCTGCCTGGCGACCGGGGCGAAACTGTGGCGGTGATGGGGGGTGGGGCCGAGCCGCGCGAGCCCTTCCTTGTGGGCCGCGGTGCCGTAGCCGGCGTTGCGTTCCCAGGCGAACCCCGGATAGCGCGCGGCGAGGCGGGTCATGAGCCGGTCGCGGGTGACCTTGGCCAGGATCGAGGCCGCGGCGATGGACAGGCTCAGCGAATCGCCCTTGACCAAGGTCTGGACCGGGCAGGGCAGGTCCGGCGCCCGGTTGCCGTCGACGAGGGCGAGCGCCGGCGGCGCCCCCAGCGCCGCCACGGCCCGGGCCATGGCGGTCAGGCTGGCGGCCAGGATGTTGGTGCGGTCGATCTCGCTTGCGCTGGCGCCGCCCAGCCCGATGCGCGCGCCGCCGGCGGGCACCGCGTCCCGCAGGGCGGCGGCGGCGGCCGCGCGCTTCGCGGCGGACAGCTTCTTCGAATCGTCGATGGCGGCGAGCAGGCCGTCGGGCAGGTGCTCGGGTGTCAGGATCACCGCGGCGGCGATCACCGGCCCGGCCCAGGGGCCGCGCCCGGCCTCGTCGATCCCGGCGACCGGGCCGCCATGGGCCCGTTCGCGGGCGAAATCCGGCATGTCCTGTCCCTCCGCGCGTGCCCCTCCAGACCAGCGACTATGGCAGAGGCGGGCGCCCGGTGCATCCCGTGTCGCGGAGGCTGGTCAGAAGAGGGCGAGCTGACCGGTGTCGGGCGGCGGGACGCGGAACTTGGTGGTGTCCAGCGCAAGGCGCCGGGTCGCCAGGCCGTGGCGTTTGGCGGCCAGGGCGAAGCGCTGGGACAGGAGCCGGGCGTAGGTGCCGGTCCCGCGCATGCGGGCGCCGAACCGGGAATCGTTGGCGTGGCCGTCGCGGGTCTCGCGGATCTGCGCCATCACCCGGCTGGCGCGGTCGGGGGCGTGGTGGGCGAGCCATTCTTCGAACAGCGCCTTCACCTCCAAGGGCAGGCGGAGAAGGATGTAGCCGGCGAGCGTCGCCCCGGCCTCGGCCCCGGCGGCGAGGATGTCGTCCAACTCGTGGTCGTTCAGCGCCGGGATCATCGGCGCCGCCCAGACCCCGGTCGGGATGCCGGCGGCCGACAGAGCGGCGATCGTTTCCAACCTTCGCGCCGGGCGCGGCGCCCGAGGCTCCAGCTTGCGGTGGAGATCGTCCGTCAGTGTCGTCACCGAGACCGCCACCGCCGCCAAGCCGTCGGCCGCCATCGGCGCCAGGATATCGATGTCGCGGGCGACCAGGGCCGATTTGGTGGTGATGGTGACCGGATGGCGGAACTCGGCCAGCACCTCCAGGATGCCGCGCATGATGCCGAGCCGCCGCTCCGCCGGCTGATAGGCGTCGGTATTGGTGCCGATGGCGATGGGCCGGCAGTCATAGCCGGGCTTGCGCAGCTCGCGGGCCAGAAGCTTGGGCGCGTCGGGCTTGGCCAGGATCCGGGTCTCGAAATCCAGGCCCGGCGACAGGTCCAGATAGGCGTGGGTCGGGCGCGCGAAGCAATAGACGCAGCCATGCTCGCAGCCCCGATAGGGATTGATCGAGCGGTCGAAGGGCACGTCCGGCGACCGGTTGCCGGCGATCACCGTGCGGCTGGCATCGACCGTGACCGTCGTGCGCGGCCCCGGCGCGTCCGCTTCCGCGTCGGCCCCGCCCCAGCCATCGTCGAATCCGTGCCGGGTCAGGCTGTGGAAGCGGCTGGTGCGGTTGCTGACCGCGCCCCGGCCCTTGTGCGGCGGCGGGGACATGGCATGCGACTCCGACATGACGGAGAGGATGACTCCGTGTGTCGGAACATTTCAAGAACTTTCTAGAGATCGAGATCGAGCCGGTCGGGGCCCAGCCATTCGCCGCGCATCGCCCGCATCGTTTCCGGATCGAAGAAATGGGCGATGCGTCCGGCGGCGTAGGCGTGCGATTCGGCGGCGCCGGCCTCGGCGGCGCGGGCGCCCATCTCGGCCCGCCAGCGGACGCACCAGCTCATGGTCCGCAGCCAGGTGAGCCGCCGGAGCGCCAGCAGCGAGGGCCGCGCGGCGTCGGCCAGCAAGGCGGGGACATGGGCCAGCCAGGCGGCGTAGAAGGCGCGGACATCGTTCGGGGTTAAAACCGCCGCCGTTTCGCGCTCCCAGCTTGTCGAGCTGTAGAGCGTGCAATGGGCGAGGTCGATGCCGGGGGCGCCGTACATGGCTTTCTCCAGATCGACGAAGACGGCCCGCCCGCTTTCCTCGACCAGGAAATTGCCGGGATGGGTGTCGGTCGCGACCAGGGCGACCGGCTGGGGCTCGGCGGCCGATCGGGCCGCGAAGCCGCGCGCCCAGGCGAGCTCCTCGTTCAGTTGGGCGGTGGTCTCGGCCGGTGCCTCGGCGTCGGCAAGGTACGCCGCCTGGCGCTCGATGACCGCGAGGGTCGCGGCGACGGGATCGTCGGGGCTGGCCAGCGGCGGCCGCCGGTCGGGCGGCGGCAGGGGCAGCGCGTGGATCGCCGCCAGCGCCGCCGCCAGCGCCGGCAGGTCGGCGGGCAGGCGGGCCGGGCGGCCGGCGATCTCGTCCACCAGCAGGGCGCCGAAGGGAAGCGCGTCGGCCGGCGGCAGGACGCCGCGCAGGCGCGGCACGTGGCCGCCGGCGCCGGCGCGGTCGAAACAGGCCGCTTGATAGGCCAGATTCTCCGCCGGCGGCAGGTCCATCTGGCTCAGGCGCGGCACCCGCAAAAGGACGCCGCGGCCGCGCACCCGCACATGGTCATGGACCAGGCCCTTGACCCGCATCGGTTCCAGCTCGTCCGCGCGGACCGTCTCCCACCTCGGCAGGCGGGTCAGGGCCCGATGGAGGGCGGCGCGGCGCGCGGGGGCCAACGAACCGGCCGGGGCGGTGCTCGTGCTGGGCGTCATCCGACCTGTATGGTATGGCGGCGCCGACAATGGCAAGCCCCGGAGGCAAGGTGGCCGAAAGCGAAAGGGCCGAAAGCGAAAGGGCCGAAAGCGAAAGGGAACGGACGGTCCGGCTCAGCGTGATCGTCCCGACCTTGCAGGCGGCGGCGGGTCTGGGCGCCGCGCTGGACGCGGCTTCGTCGGCGCCGGCGCTGGGCGGCGTGGAAACGATCGTCGTCGATGGCGGGTCCGCCGACGGCACCCGCGAGATCGCGGCGGCGAAGGGCGCGCGGCTGATCGACGCGCCGCGCGGGCGCGGGGTCCAGCTCGGGCGCGGTGCCGACGCGGCGCAAGGCGAATGGTTCCTGTTCCTGCATGCCGATACGGTCCTGGAATCGGGTTGGGACCGGGCGGCGGCGGCCTTCATCGCCGATCCGGGCAACCGCGCGCGGGCGGCGGCGTTCCGCTTCGCCCTCGACGATGACGGGCCGGCGGCGCGGCGGCTGGAGAGGCTGGTCGCCTGGCGCTGCCGGCATCTCGGCCTGCCCTATGGCGATCAGGGGCTGTTGATCGCGCGGGACTTCTACCGGGCCCTCGGCGGGTTCCGTCCCTTGCCGTTGATGGAGGATGTCGATCTGGCGCGCCGGATCGGCCGCAAGCGGATCGTGCTCCTTTCTCCGGCGGCGCGCAGCTCGGCGGTTCGCTACCGCCGCGACGGCTATCTGCGCCGGTCCCTGCGCAACCTTACCTGTCTGGCGCTGTATTTCCTCGGCCTGCCGCCGCGCTTGATCGCGCGGCTCTACGGATAGGCGTCATGGGCGCGAACCGGCATGTCATCCTGTTCGTCAAGGCGCCGCGGCGGGGCCGGGCCAAGCGGCGGCTGGCCGCCGACATCGGCCATGCGGCGGCGGCGCGCTTCTATCGCGAGACCGTCGCCGGCGTTCTGTCGCGGCTGATGCGCGACCGCCGCTGGCGGGTCCGTCTCGCCGTCACGCCCGACGGTTTCGCCGCGCGGGGGCGCTTCTGGCCGGCCGCCGTCCCGCGCCATCCCCAGGGCGGGGGCGATATCGGCCGGCGCATGGCGCGGGCCTTGGCGGCGCCGCCCGCCGCGGCCGGTCCGCGCCTGGTCATCGGCGGCGACATCCCCGACCTCGCGCCGCGCCATGTCTGGGCCGCCTTCGACGCCTTGCGCCGCCACGACCTGGTGTTCGGGCCGGCGGTGGATGGCGGGTTCTGGCTGGTCGGCACGCGGGGCGCGCCGCCCGCCGGCCTGTTCCGGGACGTGCGCTGGTCCGGCCCCCATGCCCTGGCGGACACGCTGGCCGGCCTGCCGGGCGGCGTTCGCGTGGTGCTGGTCGACGAATTGGCGGATGTGGACGACGGCGCCGGATGGCGGCGCTGGAAAGCGCGCCGAGGGACAGGGGCTAGCCCGTCAGATGCTCCGTCAGGCGGGGCATGATCTCGACGAAGTTGCAGGGCTTGTGGCGGCTGTCGAACTGCTGTTCCAGGATCCCGTCCCAGGCGTCCTTGCAGGCGCCGGTCGATCCGGGGATCGCGAACAGATAGGTGCCGCCGGCGATCCCGCCCGTCGCCCGCGATTGCAGGGTCGAGGTGCCGATCTTCTCATAGCTCAGCATCCGGAACAGCTCGCCGAAGCCTGCGATCTCCTTGTCGTAGAGCGCCATGAAGGCTTCGGGCGTCACGTCGCGCCCGGTCAGGCCGGTGCCGCCGGTCGCGATCACCGCGTCGATGCCCGGATCGGCGATCCACGCCTTTACCTGCGCCGTAATCGCCGCCACGTCGTCGGAGCGGATGGCGCGGGCGGCCAGATTGTGGCCGGCGCGCTCGATCCGCTCGACCAGGGTGCGGCCGGAGGTATCGTCGGCCTCGGTCCGGGTGTCGGAAACGGTCAGCACGGCGAAATTCACCGGCTGGAAGGGGGTACCGTCCTTAGTTTGCGACATCGCTCGCGACCTCGGTTGCCCGCCCGTCCAGCGATCGGTAGGCCGGCCATTCGCCGGCGGCCAGCGCGTCCAGCGACGGGGTGCCCTGGTTCAGCCGCTGGCGGTAGACCCACAGATTGGCCAGCACCCGCTCGATGAAGATACGGGTCTCGCGCGACGGGATGGCTTCGATGAAGAGCAGCGGATCGTCGTTATAGACGGCCCGGCGCTTCCATTTCGACAGATTGCCCAGACCGCCGTTATAGGCGACGGCGAGCAGAAACAGGTCGCCCTGCACCCGGGGATGATCCAGCAGGTAGCGCAGATATTTCTGGCCCAGGGTGACGTTGGTCTCGGGATCGTACAGCTTGTGGCGTCGGTTGCCGTTGAAGCGCTCGCGCTCGGCGGTGAAGGTCGCGGTGCGCGGCATCAACTGCATCAGGCCATGGGCGCCGGCGGGGCTCTTGGCGCGGGCGTTGAAGCCCGATTCCTGGCGCATCACCGCATAGATCAGCGCCGGATCGACCGAATATCCCTCGCGCGGCACCCAGGGGGGCAGGGGATAAAGCGCGCTGTCGCGCATGCCGGAATCGGTCACCGGATGATTGCCCAGCCGCAGCGCCAGCGCCGGCAGATCGGCGTTGGTCGCCACCGCCAGCATCGCCCGGGCCAGATTGGGGTCGCGGCTGGGGTCCAGGGCGCGCAGCTCGCGCTCGGCGCGGGTGATCTCGCCGACCTGCAACAGGGCCAGGCCGCGCCAGCCGCGCGAGGCTTGGCGCAGGGTCTCGAAATCGCCCTCGGTCAGGGTCGGGATGCGCCAATCGAAGGGCGCTTCCTTGCCCAGCATGCGCCAGGCCAGCAGGCCATAGAAAGTGCGCGGATGGGCCGCCGCCAAGGTCAGGAAATGCGACACCCGCTGCGGGTTCCCGGTCACTAGATTGGCGCGCGCCGCCCAGAAGGCGCCGGCCGAGGCGGTCCAGGAGGAGGTGCCAGGCAGCGCCGCCTGGGTCTCGAAATGACGGCGCGCCCGCTCGGCGTCGCCCAGTCGCCAGGCGGCGAGGCCGGCGACCCAGGGCGCCAGCGAGACCCGGCGCGCCGATCGGGCCGAGGCGGCCTCGGCCAGGGCGAGGGCCTCGCGGTCCTTGTTGGCGGCGAAATAGGAATGGGCGATCCGGGCGCGCATCTGGTCGAATTCCGAGGCGCTGAGAAGCTGTTGCGTTTCCTTGCGCGCCAGGATCTTGGTCGCCGAGGTCGGCCGTCCCCGGCGCAGAAGCTGGCGGATCTGGGCCATCAGCGACCGTGCCCGCTGGCGCTGTGTCGAGCTCAGCCCCCGGCGCTGGATCGGACCCGCCGCCGCGCCCGCAGAGTCCGCCGCCGCCCCCGCGATCCGTCCCGAGACGGGGCGGCGCGGCGCCTGGGCCTTGGCCGGCTTGCGCTGAAGCGCGAGGCGATGGATGCGCTTGGCGTCGGGATGGTCCGCGTATTTCGCCATCCAGTCGCGCAACTCCGCGAAGCGGGAGCGGTAATGGGTGGGATGCAGGTAACGCTGGGCGAGGACATGGCCCATCAGGCCCCGGTCCTCGAGCTTGCGGATGCGCCTGTCGGCGGCCT